>Ga0247817_10001730_pt1 | contig 11307 bp, 5 predicted proteins | sample UWRJL212509R1_FD_178010 | JGI IMG/M metagenome (GOLD analysis project Ga0247817, IMG submission 178010) | Plant litter microbial communities from Arlington Agricultural Research Station in Wisconsin, United States - UWRJ-L212-509R-1 | ecosystem: Environmental > Terrestrial > Plant litter >... | reverse complement strand
GGAATATCTGTCTGATATCATGGAGATTGACCTGCGCCGATATGGATTCCTGGGGAACAACCTAGCTGCCGAACCGCGGACAGACATGATTCGCCCCTCTTCGCGGGTTCGCCATCGTGAGCAGCCCTCCAAAGGTCTCGGCGCAGATCTCGCAAAGCTGTTCAACCACCCCCCCGAGAACGGCAGCGGCACTGACTTCATCGTCACCGCCCTCTCGGGCGAGGAGGACGAGGACGAGCTCATGGGCTCGGCGCTGGTGCATGCCTCGGACTCGGGCGAGGGCAACCGGACGTGGCTTGCGCCAGACGCACCCACGTCGCCCCCAATACACGTCCACCGGCTCATCCTCCAGGCGCGGTGGCCGCATTTTGCGCGGCTCTGGTCCAGCCAAATGGCTGAGTTCCACACTAAGAAGATGCACATCCCCGAGCCCTACAGCGTCGTCAAGGCCTTCCTCTACTATCTCTACACCGACGGCATCGACCCGGCCGCGGACGACGGCGACGACAACACGACGGCTGACCTCGCCGACGTGGCCGGCCTCCTCGTCATGTCCAACATCTACAACATCCCCCACCTCCGCCTCCTCTGCGTCAACCGCCTCAGCAAGGAGCTCAACGTCGACCACGCCTGCATCACGTGGTACTGTGCCGGCCTCGCCAGCGAGGAGTGGCTCCGCCGCCGAGCCGCCAGCTTCTGCATGACGCACTGGGGCCGCGTCGTCCGTACCGCGGGATTCCAGCGCCTGCCGCGCTCCGCCCTCGTCGAGCTGTCGCAGGAGATTGACATGGAGGGCCGCGTGATTGGGGGCGACGAGTTTGACATGATGATTGGCGGCATCGAAGGCCGCTTCAACGACGGGGGCTCCGCCGCCTCGCGGCGCAAGGAGAGCATCGACAGCGACCAGACGCAGATGGTGGAGAGCGACGGGGAAGAGGACGAGGGCATGGAGATGACCTAGTGCTGACAGGCGGATGGCTGGTTACATCCCTGGCTTCTAGACGACGAGGGGGGGACGACGTTTCCTCTTCTTTCCCTCTTTTTTTCCTATCATATCGGAAGTTAGCGACGCGGGGGAATGTGGCACGCATGATAGGGAAGAAGACATGATTTTTTAACGAAAGAAATGCTAGATGGAAATGGCCGGGAGGGCAACGCATGGCACGGCATGGCATGGCATGGCAAGGCATCGGTAGGTAGTTACTGGCCCGGGAACAATTGATACCTAAGTATCATTTGAAACGAAGCGCCATCCCTCCGAGATGGTGAGTGAGTCTTCAGTTTACAATACAGTATGCTGAACATGCGAAGAACTCCCCAGCTTCTTCTTACCTGTTCCATGTCTACGTGACCAAAGCGAGCTTCGACTGGCCAAGAGCGGTGGCATTATTCTTCCGAAGAAGGAGATGGAGCAAGGGAGGTATACACAGAGCAACAGGCAGGTTGGTAGACAGTGACAACACCCAACGAAGCTTGAACAAGGCCTTTTAACATTTTACTCTCCTCCCCAACCCATATAGGCCTATCCTCACTTGCCCGAGGTGCCCCGAAGACGAAAAGAAAAAGAGGGGAAGAGAAAAGCAATCTATGCTGATAGTGATATAGAGCCTGCCACAACCGATTCTGAAGGAGAAGAAGAAAAAAAGGCAAATGAAACAAAACAAGCAAACACACCCCAAGCCAAAACTTTTCCCGGACCAACCCAACCCAACACCGACCCTGGGAGCCACCAACCGATACGCCATCATCGCCTTGCTTCTTGAGAAGACAAAAAGAAAGAAAAAAAAAGACAGAAAGACAGGCAAAAGCACCACCACCCAACCCCATTCAAGAAAAACACACGCACGCCAGGCTCTATGCACCCCTCACTAACTGACCGACTGACCGACACCCACCGTCCTCCCCCCGCCCGTCCATCGCAGAGCGGTTAGAGAGGTAATTAGTGATTAAGGGGTGGGGTTCGCCCATTGGGGTAGGCGTTGCAAGGGCGCCTCAAATCCAGCAGCAAGCCGGGGCGTAGCGCCGCATCTAGTCATCTCTCTCTGTCTCCAGTTTTCCGTCTCTTCATCTCCCCTTCCCATCCATCCCATCCCTCCTCTAGGTATATCTCTATCGTCAATTCGTCGTCATCCAGATGGATGGTGTAAAGAGACCGAGACGCCAGGGCGAGCGAACCCAACAAGCCAGACGGCTGGAGTGGGGGTATCAATCTCGAGAGCGAGTCCCTTCATGTCTCGAGGTAACCTCTTTGTTCGCCTGGCTGCGCTTTCCCGCTCCAATGATGCAACCAAACCCACTACCGGCAAAAAAGAATGAGACAAAATAACGCCATACCAATGCTGAAATAGAGGAGGAATCAGCGCTAGAAAGCAGTCATATCCGTAAAGGGTATGACTGAATGGAGATCGCTGGTGAAGGGTAGTCGTCGTTGCTTCATTGATATTCCTCGTTGATATTGGGAAGATTTTGCTGCATGGCGAGTATGGCGGCTGGATTGGACATCATGGTAGACAGGAGGTTCTGCTGCTGAGCGCGCATTTCGGGATCGCACATGGGCGAGTGTTGTTTGTGCTGGAGACCGGCCTGTTAGCTGGGGATCGGGGCACCAAAAAGGATAACCACTTACGTATTTCAACCCGTTGAGGTTCTTGTACCGCTTTCCACAGACGTCGCACTTGAACGGCTTCTCTTTCTCCATGCCAAGAGTGCCAGGATATGGCGCGCTCGTCTCCGGGTTGACGATCGAGAAGGTGCCGTCGCCATTCTCGTGCAACTGCTGCGTCGAATGCCCGTGAGTCTTGTGGTACCTGACAGATATTGTTAGAAAAAACCATGGCAAGGATCCCGGGGTAACACTTACTTGAGCCCGTTCTGGTTCTTGTACGCCTTTTCGCACCCAATAACAGGACACCTGAATGGCTTGGGCTCTTCGTTTGGCGGCATCATCAAGGCCGTCATTTGCTGGAGAATCATGTTGGGGTCGGTACCGGGAGGAAACTGGCTCAGATCTAAGTTCATCGACTGCAGGGATTGCTGCAGCTGTTGCTGCATCTGCAAGTGCTGGTCGAGGGCTCGCTGCTGGCTCGTCATCTGCACCGAGCCACCCGGACTGTACAATCGCTTGGCAGGATCGTCGATGGTTCCCATGCCTCCAAAGCCGAGTCCTCCGAGTTGAGTGTTGAGGTTGAGCCCACCGAGGTTCATCTTCATTGGCATGCCAGGAATCTCGTCCTGGTCGCTGCTGTTATCCTCGCCAAACTGCTGAAGTCTCTGGGGCAAGCCCTGCTGCGTCGTGAGGGTGGGAGTGTTGACAGACGATACTGTCGGGTTGTTTTGGAACCCGAAGCTGGCCGCGGCAGGGGTCGGGGGCCCCGACGTCCGGAGAGCCTGTCGAGGCAGACCGGCGTTGTTCAGATGAAGCTGGGGCCTTTGCTGCTGCCCAAAGAGCTGGCGGGTCTGCTGAATAGTGCGCTGGTTGTCGTCCATGTCCATATGGCCCACCGTATCGTCCAGCTCCATGTCGCCAACCGCATCCATCTCGTCATTCAGGTGCGAGGACATGGACTTCTGGCCCATGGCGGGTGTCGGCTGATGGCGCATCATCTGCCCGATACCGCCCATACCCAAGCCCGACCCGATGGTGCTCGCCTGGCGCTGCTGCTGGTAACCTTGCATTGGCTGTGATGTCTGCTGTCCTCGGCCGGCCGGCTGCGCCGACGGGGTCGCGCGACTTGCCGGCGGGCGCAGGTTTCCGGCGGCGGGGCCAAAGACACCCAGGTCTCTGGAGGGGGTCGCAGCCGAGTGGTGGTTCTCCTCATAGTGCTGCAAGAGGTCATGGAGGGTTGGCCAGGTCCGGTCGCAGCATGTGAAGTCGCGCATAAAGTTGGCCTCCAGCTTGGGGATGTACGAAGACGAGTGGAACGAGGGGGACTGCTGGTTGAGGTATGGAGAGGTGCCCATCATCATCATGCTACAAGAGCGGTTAGCCATGGCACCTTGAAGTGGTCGCAGTCGCGGGACGGTGGGGGGTTGCGTGGTACTGGTGCGCGGCGCGAGTATGCCACATGCAGCCCGAGACAGCGGCGGAATGTGTCTCGGCAGCTTGGGCATCGGCGCGAGTCTAATCATATGGGGGTGCGACAACTTACTCTTCCTTGATGAAACTGCCGACCGACACTCCTCCCCAGCTCATGCCGCCCATCAAGCTGCCGACCACGCTCTCGCGGCGGGCGCGATTGGCGTGGTCGCGATTTGGGTTGGCCATGGAAATGGGCTTTGCGCCGGCGCTGACAAACGAGTCATGGCGACTGCGGCCCATGGCCGAGTCGAAGCTGGGACCGGTAGTCATGTCGAAGTCGCCGTCGATGTCGAAGTCGCCGTCGATGTCGATGTCGGCGGCGAGGCGCGGGGTTTGGTTGGGCGGGGGGACGGGGTTGGCAAAAATGTCCTCGTAGTCTTCGTCTTGGGCCGGGACGCCGAAAAGGTTGGCGCGCGTGGTGGGGGATGCGGAGGCCGAGTCCCAGATGGATGGCTCGTGGGCGCTGGTGGTGGCTTTAGTGGGCGCGACAGGTTTGGAGGTAGTGCTGGAGGGTGTCGCCGGCTGCGGCGTCAGGGACGGAGAGCGGGAGGAGTGGTTGAGGGACGAAGGCGAATTGGCGGAGGGGGAGCGGACGTCGTCGTTGGCCGAGGGCGACGAGCGATAACAATTATTATTTCCGCCAGCAGCAGTGCCGGGCCCAGCGGTGCTGGTCTCCGCTGCCTCGGGGCTTGGTCTCGAATTAAACCACTTCAGGGAGCGCCGCATGTCAGGAAGGGGGCCACAGTGGATAGGTGCAGGCCCGGTGCAGGTGTGGGTGTGAGATGGGGAAGAAGAGGACCAAAAGGCCTCGGACCGACAGGACTTGACTTGTCGTCTTGACGGCCTTGACGGGGCGCCGAGCTTTGTCGCCTTTTCACGATCCGCCCGGCACGTTTCCAGACGCTGTGCGAAGCCGGTCTCGAGCCTGTGTGCTGTGTATTAATTTCCAGTCCAGGGTGTTATTCCAAGCGTCGACGGCTGTGTCCCTTGCCTGGTTCGCCGCGCGGCAGGGGGGGGTTGTGCCGGCGGACCTGAAATGGTATACCCGACCGAGCCTGTGGTGTTGGGTGTTAGAGCCAGTGGTAGCACGCGCACAGGAGTCACCAGCCAGCGGCTGAAGAACCCCGAGAACAGGACACCCAGAGGCGACGAAGTGACTAATAGAGTAATAATGTGACAGTGCAACCGCCTGCGGGACTCGTCGTCTTTTGCCTCTCGCCCCAGCTGAGATTTGGGAGCTAGGATCTAGCCCTGAAGTTGTCGTCGAGGACGGTGTCGAAAAGGCCCGCAGTCCAAGATACACGCAACAGCTAGACCGCTGGAGGTTGGTTGGTTGGACGGAACCAGAAGAACAAGACGAAAGTATGACGGGGCACGGGCGTACCTACAGGAGGGACTCGAGCGTCGAACCGACCTCGGCAAGGCTCGTTTGACGTGCAGCAGCCAGTCACACTCACAAATGCACACGCAGCAGAGCGGGCAGCAGACGCGCACGTTTGGTAATGAGCAGCCCCGGGTCCAGCAGGTTGATGGCGGGGGCAGGTCGTTGATAGGAGATGATGATGCTGGGGATGAGGCTGATGGTGGTTGATGTCGATGGATGCTGGGTCTCTCGAGATGGCGTCGTTTATATGATGGCGGTCGAACTATATCCGGTACCTGCAATGCTTTGTTCGGTCTCGGAGTCGTCGAGAGCGTCGTGCAGGAGTGTAGTAAGATGTCGAGGTGGACGGCAGCGGGCAGATGGCAGCCTTGTCGGTGGCGTCGGACGGACCAAGGTGAGTGAGTCAAGACCGAAGATGCGTCGACACGAGGGGGCTGGACAAGAGGAGGTATGGTCCTGTTGATGGAGGATGGCGACAAACAGCCCTAGGCTCCAGCTGGTGCAAACGTGGAAACAGAGGTTGATTGGGAGGTCCCCGCCTGTGGACGGTGGGCAGGTGCAACAACATAGATATGTCGACCGACGACCCCCGACGACGCACTTGCCCGGGTCGCTTCATCTTGGACGAACGCCCCTGCCCCCGGCGCCCCGAGCAACTTGCTTCATGGTACGCGTTAGATGCTAGCGTTGCTCAGCGCCGCTGCGGGTCGCTTGTGGGAGCGCAAGAGCGACAGAAGACAAACGGAAGCGGCACTTGTAACGCTTGCCACGGCGAGGGCGGCTCGTTCGGTTGCAACTTCTCGACCCCAACCAAGTCAGATGGAAGTCCAGTCCTGTATGCCAAGGCCCAGGCACAGTCTGGTTACACCGTGTGGTCCTCGCCTCCTCAGCACTGTGACATTTGGGGGGCATCGCCAACTCAAGCAGATCTTCATCCGGTCACTACTCTCTCTTGTTGCTTCCCAGAGGGCGGCCTTACTCGACATCGATACTGGCCGCTGCCTTTGGGATCATCCTCAATCCAGATATCACTCGAAAACACTCGGATAAACTGAGGCTCTATACCGGTGGCCTCTAGGGTTGGGTTGTGGAGCAAAAGTTGCAAGTCCAAGTCCCTGCGTTTGACACCACGAAACTCCATTGCTAGCGGTTCGGCCTCCATGTCTATCCCCCCCACGGGGCCCGGCCGCCCACAAAACCACGGTTCCCCGTCTCCCCGCTCAGCCAATGCCCTCCCCCACAAGTAGACTCAGCAACGTCAGCCCAGCGGCCTCGGCGATTGCAGGCAGCTGCAGTGCCGGTGCCAGTCGTCGAGTCGTCTCATCAGTACCGCATCGCTTCGACGCTGCAAGAGTTGCGCTTCCAAGTCCAAAGGCCCAAAATGGTCGGTTTCTTCAGATTGAGCAATGCGACCTCACCGGGTCGCTGACTCGAAGTTCCCGAAGACCCAAACATCAAGACCGGCTTCCCCTGTACGAGGGATAGCCCTCAGCAGAGGCACCCGCATGGTTCGCTCTCTGCCGTGTGGGCGGCCCATCCATGGATTGTGTCGGTGTGAGAGAGGTGTGCCACAATCTCGCGACACACTCTCAAGATCAGAGATATGTTCTCCTTTGACACTCTCTAGCTCCTTTGGTATGTCTTCATTTTTGCCCCTCTTGCAAACACGCTCATTTCCCGATGCTCAACATCAGCGAGATCGGGAACACGGTCTACCCAACCCAACCGAGGATATCCCCACCAGGGTCACTGACGTTATGCCCGCTTCCCGTCGCCGCTTAGCCGTTGGGGCCAACTAACACCTCTCCACCGTAGCCACTAGCAAATGCTCCAGTATGTACAGTGTACTTGCGTCGACTCGGCACGCGATAGTGGAGTTTGACGGCAAAGCAGCACCACTTGCTGACGGCCCCTGGGCCTTCGCCGGGCTGTTAGTTGGAGAGCAGACCGAACTACGCAGTAGGTCGAGCGAGGTTGGGAGCTTGCGATGGAGGATGGCTCTATGGATAGGTGCCGTCGCTGCACGAAGCGGTGAGATGGGGTGCTTCAGGTGCTTGGTACGTTTTGTAAGTATCCACCCCACTGGTAATACCGTTCCCAGAGTGGTTGCTGCCGTGTAACTCGACCCTGAGATTGAAGCATCGTCTAGTTTGGGGGTCACCGACCTTGAGACTCGTGGCGGCCGTCAACGACCAGTCACATCGGCTTCCAAGGCTCGTTTGATGGCCCGCCCTAGACTGCACCCCTCATTACTCCGTCACCACGCAGCTACGATCTTCATTTCTGCTGCCCATTATTATACACAGTAGGGAAGCAAGTACGTATAATCCCACGTGTGCACAGTGCACCATGGCATTATCATGAACGTCTTATCGGCCATAACAGTCAGGGCACCGGACATATCGCAGTACTAGTGGGAACCGTTCGCCAGTAACACCTGCCACTCTTCCGATTCCCGTCGAGCCGAGAGATGGGGTCCGTTGCCGAGTGGGCTGTGAGTCTGTGGACCTGAGGTACTTCCATTTCGACTGGAGTTTCGAGGTACCGGCTGGTCCGTTCGGACACCACCTCGGAGCCTTGACCCCCAAAACCTCTCACCGGGCTGAACAACACTCAACGTCGCATCCCTGGACCAATTCTGCCTCTTTGGCCGCAGGAACGCAGGGTCTTCCACTGCCGAGCCACCTTCCGTCTTTCGACGTGAAAGACGAAGATCTTGACATTCCAGTCAACAATGGACAATGTGCATGCGGAGCCGTTGGGACCAACACCACCGAGGATATAACAGCAACGGCTCGCTCGCACTGTGCTCTCAGAGCGCTGACTGTTGCTTGCCTGCTGAGTGGAGGGAGGGGCTCTCGGGCTGTCGAACACCACCGCACAATCCAAACCCCCCATCTCTCGATACATGGGCAGACACCCGCGATGGAGCATCACTATCGACGGAGCGGGATGCTGAACCGTCCCATGGTCGGCGAGCCTTTTTTTTTTAACCTGTTCTGCCGCTCCGTTGAGGTAAGTGATGGACGAGCCGCGGGTAATGTTGCATTGCGCGTTGATGAAGCGGTGATGAGGGGCATAAAGCTGCATGGGCGAGGGAAGCTAGTCCCGGGAAGGCGGATAGAAACCCCTGATGCGGCGTCTGAGCGCCACCCTTCCAGAAGTGTTCTGGATCTGCTGCTGTTGCTGCTGGTGTTGTCGTTTCGGTGACTCGAGTCGGGGGGGAGGAAGCGAGCCGCTGTTGACACTGGACAGCTGTCGCTGGGTGAGGCACGCGACCGTCGACCTCCATCGCCCCTTTCGTATTTCAACTAGATGGGGCAACTGAATCGCCAACATGAGAACCGTCTAGAACACCAGGGTCGGTCGGACGTGGGCAACTTTGAGACCGCCCGCGAGGAGTGCTCCGTTTGGTGGTGGTGAATGAATCGGGCACGAGGACGGAAGCTGTTGGCAGACGCGGAAAAGAGAGACGACGCGGGAGACATCCCAACCTCAATATCGGTGCGAGAGCTGACATATCAAGTGATCATTCAGCACGAGCCGCGGAGTCGCGAGGCCAGAGTGCGAGGCTATGTAGGTCGGCGATTGCCGGTGTTGTCCTGTCTCCCAGAGTATTCTCGCCCGACACTCGTTGTTCGGCGACACAGGCCGAACGGCGAAAGTAGGAACCGCTGAGCCCGGTATCAGCTGTTTTTCCACCCGGCCGAAGCCGGTCCGGCGACCAATTATGACCAGTCCCTGAGCAGCGTGGTCCGTGCCTATATGGCTTGGCTCTGCGGGAAAGACTCGGGATTCACAAGGCGACTCAAGGGTTTCGATTACATCATACAAGTTGCAGCCGGTGAGCATGTTTAGATTCAGCAATGGTGCATTTCCGCGCAGAGATGGTGCTGATTCATAGACATAACCTGACTGGTGTTGCAAACAATATTAAAGTCCTCCTGAATCTTTCTCCTATCTCTGATGACTCCTGCTTTACTCCAACCCATTGAATTGACCCCATTGACATCAAGACTCTTCCCGACCCCGCCGTCGGCTGACAAAAAATCCCCGTCGTACGATCGCACACTACCACCAAAAACCGAGACGTCATCCTGAGCAGCAAAACCGACAATACCAGACTAAGCCATCGATAGGTCTCCCATCCAACCACCACCGACCTCCAAAAGAGAGACAAGCTCCAGCACACGAGGAGAGGACAGCAACCGCCAAAATGAAGGTCATCAGCAAAGAAGAAGAAGACGCGCACTACAGCGTCGTCGTCCGCGGCGGCCTCATCGGCGGCACCCTCGGCCTTGCGGCCGGCCTCACGGGCGTCTTGGCCGCCTCGCGGCGCTACCCTGTGGTCCGCGGGCTCACGCTCCCCTTCCGCACCTTCCTCGTCTCGTCGGTCGGCACGTTCGGCGCCATCATCAACGCCGAGCGGCACAGCATCGAGTACCAGCGCGCGCGCGACCCCATGAGCACGTACCGCGATGCGTCGCAGCGCGCGCTCGACGAGCACCGCCGCGCCGAGAAGGGCACCACGCGCGCCCTCGAGTGGGGCCGCGAGCACCGCTACAGCATCGTCTTCACCAGCTGGATCGCCGCCATGGGGCTCGCGCTGGCCATGGTCGGCAAGAACAAGTACATTAGCACCAGCCAGAAGCTGGTGCAGGCGCGTGTGTACGCGCAGGGGCTGACGCTGGCCGTGCTGATCGCCACGGCGGCGCTCGAGACGGCGGATGCCAAGAACGGCAAGGGCCGCTGGGAGACGGTCCTGGTGCTGGATCCTAATGATCCGACGCACCAGCACCTGATTGAGAAGAGGGTGGAGAAGGAGGACTATGAGGGGCAGAATCTGTGGAAGGGTGAGTTTTGACTTCTTTTGCCCCCCTGTTTGTGGAGTGCCCTAACGCTGACTCTGTTCCAGACATGGTCGAGGCCGAGGAGGAGCGGTTGGCCGAGCAGAAGAAGCTTCGCCAGAAGCAGGCTACGACGGCATAGACTCTGAATTTTGGTGGTGGTGTCGATGATGGGGGCGGCGGCTGATGGGTTGACAACTCCCTACACTCTTGTCACTGGGTCGATTTTTTTAGGTACCTAGACGGGGGGGAAGAGAATTGGGTGATTTGCACAAAAGGAGGAAGGAACGAGAAAGTGGAAGGTTAGCATCATCATGGGACGGCGTATAGGAGTTTTCTGGTTTCATTCTGTCCTAGTGCGCTTGGAGAGCTGTACCATCACGGAAGTGGGCGGGAATTTGGCTTTAGTTGCACCTTTTGGAGAGAATTGATTCTCGAGTACATAACACCCTACGTGCGTACGTACGTACGTAAATGTTTACTTCATGTTGGAAAGCAAGAACAAAAAGTTATGTTTGTATTGTCTGTCCGTGAGTTGAGACTCATCCAAAGACAAAAACCGACAAAACAAGACATCTCGCCCCAAGGTTGAGCCGCAAGGCATGTAGAAAATAAAGGCATATCCCATTTCAATTCTCGTTTCTCATACCTAGTTGGCCAACTCCTTTCTTCCTTTGGGACCCGAGATACATCTTGACAACCCAGCTCAACCCGACTCTCGCGCGCTCGCTCCGCATCCTTTTCATAATAAAACATTCCCCCTAGCTAGACCAGTCCAGGTAAGAAACGGGGCAACAAAAACACCCCAAGGCAGATCCCGCCGACGCCACTTGCGTCGCTCGCTGCCGTTATAAGAATGCCTGCTCGCTGTCCTGTCCGTCCATCATTGTTGTCATCTCCAGACCAAAGTATCGAGAGCGCCGGTAGGTAGGTGTGTTTTTGGGCGATGAAGCCCGATGGATCCATGCTGTCGGTGCTGGCTCTCGTCCATTCCTCGG
>Ga0247817_10001729_pt1 | contig 11308 bp, 13 predicted proteins | sample UWRJL212509R1_FD_178010 | JGI IMG/M metagenome (GOLD analysis project Ga0247817, IMG submission 178010) | Plant litter microbial communities from Arlington Agricultural Research Station in Wisconsin, United States - UWRJ-L212-509R-1 | ecosystem: Environmental > Terrestrial > Plant litter >... | reverse complement strand
AAGTAGGTTCTTTTGTAAGTCCTAATGAAATTATAACTCACATTAAAGATGGAGTATCTTGTAGTTATAGAGGAATTAAATTTGAATTAATAATAAAACAATAAACCATGAAACCAGAAGAAACAATCCAAACAGAAGTAACAACAAAAGAAGGAAGAGTAATATCTATTACAATGGATACTTACAAAGAACCTATAGGTAAAACCGCCGATGGTGACTTCCATAACATTCAAACCTTCACTTACAAGGATACTAATGAAGAAATAGGTAAACTTACCTTCCCTAAAGCAACTAAGATAACCTTAGAAAGACAACAGGAAGTAGCAGTACATAACATAGAAGAATACTTAGATGTCATTAGTAAAGGATAGTAAAGTTCTAAAGGAACATCTCTTAAAAAGACTTAGAGAGCAATATCCGTCTAATGTAGGCTTTCAATTTAAGAACTCACTTGTTGTACAAGATGCTAAAGAAAGAGGCTTTAAAATAGAAGCAGGACAACTCTCTAGGTATTTTAGTGATAAACCTCAGCAGAACAAGTTAAGTGAAGCTCAAATCATTTGGTTAGCTATAAGATATGGGATCAACATTCAATTAGTAATCACCTCTCCTAAATTTGATGAAGCAGAGGCATTAAAGAAACTTAAATTAATATTTGGATAATGGGAAATAGAGTTAAAAAAGACTACTTAAATCATTTGCATGATGAGAGAATTTTCAGCATATCATTAGTTGATGATGATAAATCCATAAGATTTACAGAAGAATGTGATATGTGGTTTACGCACGAGTTTAATAAAAAAGATTTCGGTAATTTAATTAAAGAACTTCAATCAGTTCATAAACAAATGAAATAATATGCCACGTTGTAAAAAATGTTCAATAAAATTTACTCCTAAACGGTTTAATCAAAAGCATTGTATGTTAAATGAAGAATGTACAGATGCGGAGATTAAAATGGTAGTGGACAACAACCGCCGATTAGCTGAAAAGAAAGAAAAGAAAGATTGGAATGAAAAGAAAGCTGAACTTAAAGTTAACACTCATTCAAAAGAATATAAAGCTAGTCTTCAAAACGAGATAAATAAACTATCTAAAATGATAGATTCAAAGTTTGAATATAATACTTGTATTGATTGCAACAGAGGCTTTGGTAAACAGCAAGATGCAGCCCATTTTCATTCACGTGGGGCTAATAGTACACTTAGATACAACTTACATAATCTTCATTCAGCCAGTTCACATTGTAACCAATTTAGTGATGTTCATCACGTTAACTATAAGATTGGATTAGAAAAAAGATATGGCGCGGATTACGCAAGATATGTAGATGATGAAATGCCTTTGTTGTTCAAAGAAATACACTTAACTAATCAAGATATAGTAGATAAGTTGAAGATAGTTAGAGATATTATCCGCCACTTTGATACTTATAGATTTGAGTCTTCTTTAGATGCCAGGACTTTATTAAACGATCTAATAGGTATCTACGATAAATAATTATTCAAACTTGAATAAAAACGTACAAAATCTTAAGTATTTTGAAACCTTTCTTAAATAATCACAGTATAACACCTCAAAACATAAAAACATGACGGCTACTGAAAAGTGTATTGAAAAATACAAAAAAAAGATTAGTTAAGTTGGATAAACAAATGTCAAAATATGGGCATTATCATTGGGATACCTCAGCTTTAGAAATAAGAATTATTAAAGAAGCCTTAAAAGACATTAAACGTTTAACTAAAACAAAATAAACCATGAACCTCCTAGAAAGAAAAACAGACTTCGATGCTAAAGTAAAACATTTTTTAGCTAATACTAGCAATGCAGTAATCTTAAGCAGCCCTGAATTATACTACACTAACTACTTAGTAGAAGTATATAAGAAAGAGTTTAAATCAGTTAGTCATAGTACTGAAAGAAACTATGTAGTAGTAGAGTTTAATAAACAAGAGAAAGAGTCATAACATGAAAAAATCACCTTTCACTATAAAGAAAAAAGTCACTGAAGAAGATTTAATGCAAATGCGTGAATGGAAGAATATATTAGTAAAACGTAGGGATGCTGCTAATGTAGGTAGTGAGATGCACATATTGTTTTCTGATGAATTAATAAGGGTAGTTGACTTATTAACTACATTGACTATAGACAAAATTGACTAAACATAAAATAAGTCTTGATTAATTAATACAAATGATTTAAATTTACAAACAAAACCTAAAACAAATGAAAAGAGAAGAAATCTTAAAACAATTACAGAACCTATTTAGCTGGGCTGAATTTTATTCTAAAAACCATCTATTCGATGCGTATGCAAAATGCGACCAACAAATTACTGAGTATAAACTTAAACATGATTTAGACTAATGGAAAACGTAAAAGAATTATTAGCAAACGCTACAGTACCTAAAGGATTTGAAAAGAACACTACTGGAATTATACCTCTAGGCAAATCAGTACTATTAAAACGTATTAAGAAAGGCGAAGAGAAGCTTGCAAGCGGCTTAATTATGACAGTAGGTAACTCAACCGCTGATTATGTAGCTCGTGTAGTTGCAGTTGGTCCTGATGTAGATAATGGTCTTAAAACAGGCTTAAAAGTAATCTATAATGAAATGGCTAATATGGAGTCGTACATTAATGGAGAAACTTACATTAAAGTTCATCAAGACTCTTGTTATTACGTTCTATTAGACGAACAAGTAAACATCAAAGTAGCTCCTAAGTCTGCCGAACAAGTTAGAGTAGAAGAAAAGATTAAGAAACAAGACGCTACTTTAAAACGTGTAGACGCTAAACAAAAGAATGATGAAGACAAGTATACAGAGAAGTTGAAGTCGAAAAAGAAAACTATTTTCGCTGTTACTAAACCTTCTAAAAAGAAATAACACATGAAAGTTACGCACTCACAACTTGCTCAAATTATAAAAGATAATGGTGACTGCAACTATGAAGATAGTTTTACTAAAGGACTTCTTAAAATAGCAAGAGATAGTCGATTAGTCATTCTAACAACTATCGGCGATGATGTGTTAAGCTTTCAGGGTTTCTTTAAAGATGAAGCTGATGGATACAAAGGATGTGATTTATACTTAAGAATGGAAGATGGTGAATGCTTTGTATATACTAAAAAGAAAGAAGCTTGTAAAAAGATAAGTGCCTTTTGGGAAGAATACAGAGTATACAAGTGGAGATTTTTAACACTTATACCTCATTCTAAGTTCGTAGTTAAAAGAAACGGCAAGAACTTCTCCGAATCAATTATATTTAGCGTAGATGATATTTAAAACACTCGCTGTAGACGTACAGACCGTAACCATGATAGGCTTATTGTTTTGCCAAATTTCAATAGCTCGCTAATATCATTGCTAATCGTAAGTAGCATTAGACTCTTAGAAATAAGGGTCTTTTTTTATGACAAAAGTTTATTTAAAACTTCATACATTTTAGGTAAATCAGAAACTTCTATACAATTATAACATGGAGGGTTAGATGTGGCGCAAGCCCCTGTAACAGTATTACTAATTGTTGCTACACTCGTAACTCCATCTCTAGTTAAATAATTCTTAACGCTAGTTACATTACAATCAAACGTAGAGGTATAAGAATAACTCGTTCCATTATCTACTATTACAGTAGGTATATCTAAATCAGCTATAAATAAATCAATTATTTCGTATAATGGAGTAGTAGCAGTTACTGAAATAGACCAAACCATTGTATCATTAACTAAATATTGAAATATATCACCACTTAATAAATTAGTTGATTTTAAGGCGGTAAAACTAAACTGAGATTTGATTTCAGTTGTTACAGTTACAGGAGTTTCAAAACAAAAACATTCAAGCCTATTTATAAGTCTTGATGCTAAGTAAAGTTTATCTATACAGCATCCTATATCTTCACCATAGTTTGATTTTTGAACTAAAGTATCTACTGCGCAAACATAATTACATTTTGCGTTAAGTAAAGTTACCCTATGTTTAGTTTGAATGTCCATTAAACAGAAATTATTCTATAAGATATGTAAATAACTAAAGAACCATCACCAGTAGTTGAATCTTCCGTTGAATTTATAATTAATGGAGAATTTTCTTTTAATTGAGAAGTACTATTGTTGCCGAATTGTTCTATAACAAATCTATCAGATGCGTATATTGATGTTGTTTTTACAAATAAATTTGAAGAGGCCGATTGAATAGTCATTGATACATTATTTTCAAAAGATTCTGTATTAAAAATATAATTAGAAGCTATTTGAATCGGCAATATAGCAAATCCAGTTCCAGGAGAAGCTATTGCCTCAACGGGAGAGGAAAACAATGATTTTATTTGATTTGGAACTAAATTTACTGTAGCATATAAGAAATCAGCCCCTCCTGGGCCTTGAGGTCCTTCTGGACCAATTTCACCGTTATTACCTTTTTCTCCTTTTTCTCCTTTTGTTGTTGATGTGATGTTACAACCACATTTACCTGAACATTTACACATATTTAATATTTTTAATTTTTAACAATCTGAGCAATTAGAATCACAAGTTTCTTTAGCCTTAGTTAAAAAACTTTCAGCTTTATTATCTTGTCCTACATTCATAGCATATTTAGCGCCTTGTAAGAATACTTCTGAAGTTATTAATTTCTTAATCTTCTCATCTAAACATCCGCAACTTAAATCTAAATCAACATATTTATTCTCTATACAACAGTTAGTAGAACAACTAACTAAGACCTCATCAGAAGTAGTATAATCAAAAGAAAGTCCTCCTGACACGCCACTAATAGTATAATCCCATTTAATAATTCCATCTGCTAATTCAGGTAAAATAACATCATAAGCAGCTAAAGTAATATCAAAGTCAGTTAAAGGAAACACAGTAGATTCTAATAAAGTAGTAATGTCTGTTACTGTTCCGTTTAAGTCTGTGAATAAACACTCTGTAATAACATGATTAGTGATAATGAAATCAAATGTAACAGGTGTAGTAATATTAGGAAAATAGACATTTAATTGTGTGGATGTAACATCATCTAATGCTATTCCATCTACTAATCCATATCCTTCTTCGTTATATTCATCGTTACATACTGTAACAAGAAAACCTGTCACGTCACTAAAGAGAAGTTGTGTGCAACCTTTCTCTACTTTCATACAACCTGATAAATCTATTCTTTCTAGCATTTCTTTATTTTTATAGTGTAAATGTAAAAATTAATCTATTATCTTTTTACCTAATTCATAGGCATTAGTGATTTTATTAGCAGGTAATACTCTTTTAACTTTATTCCAAGCCTCTTCATCCGCCGTTACTAAAGCTTCAAATGCAGATATTAAATCTTTAGTTTTACCTAAAGCAGCAGCAGGATTAGATACTAAGTATTTATCTTGCTCTAAATCTAATAAAAATAGAACTTGACTTAAGGCATTACTCCAAGATAAACCACCTTTTTTCTTTTTATCTTCTTCGTCATCAAATCCTTGAGATAAAGCCAATAAAGTTCCAATAGTCATCATGCCTTTTAAGTTACTCATGAAAGCTTTGTTTTTCATAATAGATTTAAAGTCACCTTTCTTTAAATCAGCGTACATTTCTTTTGCACCTATTCGAGCCAACTTAGTTAAATTACCCTCTTTCTCTACTCCATAAGCATTTATGTATCTAGTAGCTAGTCTTTCGCGAAGGTAATCTGGAATCCATACTTTAAATTGGAAAGCAGCCTTACCAAATTCGCCTCTTAGAATATTCCTACGGTCTTCTTCAGGGTATTTCCCTTGTATATCAGTTACTCTGTTCTTAACTTGAGTCATACGCTCTTTTAAAGCTTTCTCATCTACTCCTGGTTTAACTGTTAACACTTCATTACCATATTTATCTTTAGTGTACTCAAACGACTCAAAATCTTTATCATTCATTAATCCTAAACCTAATGAACCTTGTATTTGATATTCACCTAACTGAGTACCTAATGTAGCTAATTTAGATAAAATACTTCCTGCTTTAATAGTAGGTTGTGAATCAAAATCTTGATTAACTATACTGTATTTCTTCACAATGTCTAATCCATAAGCTCTATTTTTACCACTTCCGCCAAATAAACGTTTGTTACCTATAGCTAATGTTTTACCATTCTCTTGTCTCCAAGAGTTATAGTTACCCATAAATACGTTCATTACATTCGCAGGAACATTAAACCACATTGTAGTACTTGCTACTAAATTTCTCATAGCTTTAACCGCCGCATCAATAATAGGATCGTTTACATGAGGTTCTTTGAATATTTGTAATTTCTTCCATTCATCAATCCATTTAGCTACGTTAGGTTTAATTACATAACCTTCATCAGTATAACCATTTTTATTTAAGTACTCTACAGAGTCAACTAATGGCATAATTTTACTAATATGTTTAGTATGCGCAGACTCATCAATAAACTGATTCATTGCTTTGTAGAAGTCTTTTGAGTAACCTCTGTCTTTAGCTCTTGGTTTATCAAACTTGCTTACTAATTGACCTTTCTCGTTTAATGAGTACTCAGCTTCACCTTTTACTTCTAAAGGATTCTCTTTCTCATCTACGTTAAAGCCTTTCTTTAATTGTCTTCTTGCTTGTATGTTAGCTACTAATAGTTCCCATAAAGCTTTAGCCATACCTGATATGCTTTTTCTATCTGCCGATGCTAAAATCTCTTTTTCAACCTCAGCATAAGATTTAATTTGTCCATTATGAACAAATCTTACTTTACCTAAATTGTTAGCTCCACCACCTAAGTAGTAACTAAAAGCAGGTAATAAACCTTCTGATTTATAAGCTTCCATAAAAGACTTATCTATTCTGATAGCATCCATTACAGCGTTTTCAAAATCATTCTCTTCTAATGTGCCTTTATAATCAGCTATGGTTTCGCGGGTAAACTTTAAATAATTAATCTTAGCTTCTGATAAACCTTTTGCTTTGGCTTCTTCTACTGTTAATAATTCACCTTTCTCATTCTCCATCCAATTAAAGTACTTAGCAGAGTCAGAGCTAAATCTATTTGCAGCCGCGCCGACAATACCTAATTTCTTATTCTCTTCAGCTATTACCTTAGTAGCTAGTTTCTCGTGAGTAGCTTTCTTAGTATTAGCATCAGTAATTTTATCCATTACAGCGTTACCAAATGCTAATGAGGCTGCTTGTATATCAAGATTATTCTCTGAGAAGTGAGAATGATGTAATATTTTAGTTTGTAAAGGACTTATGTCTTTAGTTTTAGATAAAGATTCAATATATCCTTCCATTCCTTTAAAATTCTCTTGTTGCTTCTTAGTAAGAATCATTGCTAATTTAATCATAGCATCATTACGAACTGCCTTAGCTGCTTTATTATCAAAACCATGTAACATACTAATCAAGTCTTGCAACTCTTCTGTAGTATAGTCAGATAGTTCTTTCTCAGCCATTAATTTTTGAATAGCATTAAAGTCTTTCTTATATTTTTTATACTCAAATGTTCTTTTACCTTTAACAGCAAAGTTCTTTTTAGCTGCATTTAAAGCAGTTTCTTTCTCAGCTAATATTTCTTCTAGTGGTTCTGCTTCTTCATCTGTAGTAGCTGCTTCTGCATTTTCTTTAGCTATATCATATTCTTCTTGAGCTTCTGATAATAAATAACTTGCTTCATCTACTTTTTCAGTTTCTTTTTCATAACTAAAGCCATGTTCGGCGGCGTACTGTTCAAACTTCAAAGATCTTGCTCCTAATGGATTCTTTTTAGATTCCTTTTGTAATTGTTCTTTACCTGCCTTACCTTCTAAGCTCTTAGTTTTAACACCTCCTATTATTTGTTTAGCAAGGCTCTTAGCTATGTTTTTATCCATGCCTAACTTCTGCTTTAACCAATCAAATATATAGTCTAAATAAGCCTTAAACTTACTTCTATTTTCTACTTTGTCAAAGATGTCTGCTCCTTCTCTGCCGATTGCCTCAGATAATACTTCCTTATCTAATTCTTCATCAGATAATTCAGAATAACGCTCTTTAGTTTCTTTGTATAAATCAGTTGCTTTTAGTTGTTTAATAGCTGCTTGTACGATTCTGTTGTTGTAACCTATAGAGTCAATTAGGATATGTCCTGCTTCATGGATGGGAGTATCAAGTCCTGCGTAATTAGGATTAATAGTAATAGTTTTACCATCCGCCGATACTTTACCTGCATTAGTTCCTAAATCACCTTCAACTACATTAATCTTAGGTAATGCTTTTTTAATAGCATCAATTACTTTAGTAATATCTCCTTTACGTTGTGATACTTTTTGGAAAGGTTCAACCTCAACCTTATTTAATATAATATCAACTCCTTCTTCCCATTTATCTTTATCAGCTAGTGCTTTTAATTCTTCATCTGTTTTAATTTCTAAAAAATCAATTATATTATCAACTACTTCCGATTTAATGCCTTCTTCTTCATATATACCAGCTAATAACTCTTCCTGTCTATTCATAGAAGGAGTTTCAGTTTTAGTAATTAAATCATTAGCCATTTGGATAGGAGATGTGTTTTGAAGCAATACTTCTTCTAAAGCATTAAAGTAATCCTCTGTAGTAAACTTCGGATACTGCTCTTGATTATCTTCCCATAATGAATGAGCCAAGTCTTTCATATTAGGAGCATACTTAGGATCGTATTTATCCAACTTTAAAGTTAAGTTCTGTCTAGCAAATGCTTCTGACTCTTTACCTTTAAAGAATGATTTTAACGAATCTCTATCCATGTATCCACCACCTATGAAGTGTTGCATAACTAAATCATAAGGACTATCAACTGTTATTTTAGCCGCTTTCTCCCTTAATGGATTCTTTATTTTTCTTTGGATTCTACTTTTGCTTGTTCTAAGCTTTGTTTCTTTGCTAATATCTTTATCTTCTCCACTAGTTTCTTCATTGTTTCCTCTGATAGATTCCTTTGACTTAACGGCACTTTCTCGTTTTTCATTTTCTTTTTCTTTAGATTGTTTTACTTTCTCTTTACTTTCTTCTACTATTTTTTTAGTTGCTTTTTCAGCACGCTCTTTAACAGTTATAGGCTTTCTTATTTCAGTCAACTCAGCTTCACTTGCAGGTTCTTCATCAATCAACTCTAAATCTTTGATCTGCTCTATCTGCTCAGGAGTGTATAAAGATTCTTTATTTTTATCTAAAGATGTAGTTTCTCCTTTATGAGTCTCTTTAGCCCATGACAAGAACTTACCTGTTACTTTATCATAAATCTTTAATACTTTTTTACCTGCTTTGTAACCTTCTTCAGTTGGTCCGCCCGTAGGATTATTCAAATCAATAACCTTTACAGCAACAGGCATACCTTCTGCATTACCTTTCAGTCTTTCTGTTCTCATATGCCCTCTGAATCCTTCAGGACGCATCATTGAACTAGATAATCTTATTTCTTTACCATCTTGTAACTTTACTTTGTAAGTAGTTTTAGTTTCTCCTTTGTAAGTATATTCTCTAGGCATTAATTTACCTGCTACTTCACCTTTAGGATATTTAGTTACATCAGATAATTCTTTTCGTAACATTCTATGTCTGCTACGGGAAGGAAACTTATTCTCATTAAATTCATCAGGCGTTACCTCAGCATAAGTTCTTTTATCTTCTTCTGCTTTTATTGGTTCGTATTCTGATTTAACCTCAACTGTTTTTACTTTAGGTATACGTGGTTCTTTAGGTTTAGTTTCAACTTTAGACTCTTTTTCAGATTCTTTCTGAGCTTTCTCTTTCTCCTTTTGTACACGCTCTTCTTCCTTTTTAGGAACTACTGGTTCACCTTTTATTTCTCCTTGGCGGATAATATCATTTAATTCAGATTGAAGTTCTTTAGCTTGTTTTTGTTTACTCTCAACTTTAGCCCTAGCAATTGGGTCAAGCTTAGAGATTTCATTCTCGTTAGTTGGTATCTCAGTTTTAAGCCCTTGTATTTGGAATGATAACTCAAACGCCTTTTTTTCATCTTCGGGTTTTAAATTTACATTTTTAGTTTCTTCGTTATATTTCTGATAAGCATCTATTTTGAAATTAGCTTGCTCGTATTCAGAATCTGTAATATCATTGTTTTTAAGAGCATTATCTAAATCTCCCTTAAGTGCTTTAACCGCTTCTGGACCTTGCTTAACTCTTTCGTAAGCGTTAACAGATTGTTCATCATGTTTGCTTCTTAATACTTGAGTTCCTAATGCCATTGGAGCGCCACTTACTAACCCTGTGGCAAAGCTATTTATATAATCTCCAAATGATTTAGCATTAAAAGCATCTGTTCCAAATTGACCACGTTCATCAGGAGTCATTTTATCCCATAATTGTTCGCCTGCTTTCTGAGTAAAATCCTGAGCAGATTCTTGTCCTCCTTCACCTAATACATCTCCTACAATCTCTTTTACGCCTCTTTTAGCAAGTTCTGTATATCCTAATGTAGCTTGTTTAGCAAGTTCTTTAAATCCTTGTTCTGTTATTTTACCATTAGCATCTTTCTCTACTGATTTAATTACAGATTTAAGTAAAGCTCTTTTTTCATTTTGAAATATTTGTGACATCAACTTACCGTCTAACCCATAAAAAGCATCTAAAGCAGCCATTGGTGCTGTTATAGCTGTAGCTACTGCCGCTTTATCTCTTCCTTTTAAACCTGCCTCTTCGGCATTATCTAAATTATCTCCTAGTTGACTAGCAAAAGAACCTGCGAATATAGCTGCTTTTGGACTGTTTTTCATTACAGTCATAGCTCCTTTGGTTAATCCTGCAAATTCAGTAAGAGATTCAGCCGCCATATTAAAAGTTCCCCACAAGGCTTTGGGACTTAAATCAAATCTATCTTTATCTAATAAATCTGAGAACTTTTCAACTCCTTCTGTATTTAAAATAGGAGTTTGTAAATCAGTATCCTTCTTAAACTTTAATGCTTCTGCTGTATTCCCTAATTTATTTAAATATTTACTTTCTTCGCCTGTTGTTAATGTAGTTCCTACTTGAGCTAAATCAACTACTCCTTGTGCTGCTCCTAATACTCCATTAGCTAAACTTTTACTTAAATCAGTAAAAAAATAATCATCATCCGCTTCTTTCTGATTACCCCATACACTAGCTACTTTATATCCTTTTGGCGGCTTCTCTCCATAAGCTAATGCTGTTGGTACATAAACGCCATTATCCTCAAGCTTATTGTAATACATGGTGTTATTATCATCATGCTTTGCGTCATAACCTTGTATAGTTAATATAGCTTTCTCACGTTGTTCTTTAGTAGCTCTTGAGTCTTTCAATACATCTTTTAATAC
>Ga0247817_10001726_pt1 | contig 11314 bp, 11 predicted proteins | sample UWRJL212509R1_FD_178010 | JGI IMG/M metagenome (GOLD analysis project Ga0247817, IMG submission 178010) | Plant litter microbial communities from Arlington Agricultural Research Station in Wisconsin, United States - UWRJ-L212-509R-1 | ecosystem: Environmental > Terrestrial > Plant litter >... | reverse complement strand
CCCTAGTCCCGATGGAAGCGGAAATCCTTTGGCTTTTTACTTTAAAAAGCGAAAGATTACTTCACCTAGCTTCTATTTTAGTCGGAGTTCAGTCAACTTCGTTTGAAGCGGACAGCGGGAAATAGCTTCCAAAAAATAAACTTTGCTCTCTGAGCTTGAAGTTCTAACCTTGAAGGTTTGGGAAACCTGGTAGGTTGTTAGTCTTTATATATAACTTGATAAGCTCAACTTATCCAAACCCACAAGGTTTTGAAAACATTGCAGATTGTTGCTCCTTACATAATTGGTACAATAAAAAACCCGACTGGTTTTTACAAACTGTCGGGTTATGGATTTTAATAGCAGTTCCGGAAACTAATTAGCTAATTTCGATTAATCGAAACGAATTGCCTTTACTGGGGAAATCTTTGTTATTATATAGGAAGGTATTAACAATACTATAAAACAAACCGCGATGGTTAGCAGGTTTAGCAAGATAACGTATATCCAATTTATGTATACCGGTGCTTGGTTTACGTAGTAGTTTTCAGGATTGAGCTGTATTACACCAAAATGCTGCTGAATGAGCAATAATGAAATTCCGATTAGGTTGCCCCAAAAAAGTCCGCGTACAATTAGGTAGAAGGCGTTGTACAAAAATATTTTACGAACGGACCAGTTATTTGCTCCTACGGCTTTAAGAATACCGATCATTTGTGTTCTTTCTAAAATCAACACCAATAAGGCAACTACCATATTTATGGTGGCCACTATTATCATTACTGCAAGAATCACAATAATATTAAAATCGAAAAGCTGTAGCCAGTCAAAAATATAGCTGTATTTTTCGATTATGGTTTTTGTATCTAAACTCGAAGAGGTTTCTTCATAGATTATATTGCCTGTTTCCTTAATAAGATCGAAGTCTTTTACAAAAATCTCAAAAGCTCCAACTTGATCCGCACTCCATTTATTGATTCGCTGAATGTGACGCAAATCTCCAATAATATAAGTACTGTCGAAATCCTGAAAGCCAGAACTAAATATACCAACGATTTTAAAGCGACGACTGTTGGGCATCTTTCCTTGCTCTTCTTTTATGAAGAATGTATTAAAGCTGTCTCCTAGTTTTAGATTAAGCCTATCTGCAAGGAATTTAGATATTATAACTTCTTCGTTTAGCTGCTTAGAAAAATCAGGCACTCGTCCTTCGACTAAGTATTCTTTTATATGTTTCCAAGCATAATCCACACCAACACCTTTAAAAATGATTCCTTCAAAAGCATTTTCCGTTCTAATTATCCCCGCTTTGCTAGCGACTGCCTGAATGTGGCTTACCTCTGGCACGGATTTAAAGTCCGGATAGAAATCCTGCTTTTTTGAAATGGGCACTAAGGTTACTTCTGAATTATTATTATCATAATTGGAAATAATAACATGACCATTGAAAGCGGAAATTTTTTCTCTAATCTTTTGCTGTAGACCTATTCCTGTGGCAACTGAAACCAACATCATAATAATACCTATTGCAATTGCTGAAATAGCAATTTTTATAATAGGTGCTGAAATACTGCTTTTATAATCTTTAGCAGTAATAAGTCTTTTAGCTATAAAATATTCTAGATTCAATTTTTACGATATATATTATGGTTATTGCAGTTCTTTTGTATCAATCAAAAATACATTTAAATAAACAAAAATGAATTATTACTCCAAACAATTACGTTTAATTTAGGTTTTGCCGCTAGAGCGGAAGTTTCTTTTTCATTTCTTCGACAATATTAAATGCAGCCGGACATATTGCAACATTCTTTAGTGTAAGATCTGAAATCTGCTGAAATTTTTTGCGATCTGTATGCGGAAACTCTCTGCATGCTTTTGGACGAACATCATAAATCATACAATAATTTTCATTGTCTAAAAAAGTACACGGTACACTTTTTAAAACATAATCTTTATCTTCATCTATTCTGAGATACTGCTCGATAAATTGCTGCGGTTTTTGTTTGAAAGATTTCGAAATTCGTTCTATATCTGCCAAAGTAAATAATGGCCCTGTTGTTTTACAGCAATTAGCGCATTGCAGACAATCTGTTTTCTTAAATTCTGCATCATGCAAGTCCTGCATTACATAATCTAAATTTTTAGGTTGTTTCTTTTTAAGCTTATCGAAATACTTTTTGTTTTCGATATGCTTATCTTTGGCTAACTTATTTAAGTTATTTAAAATCTGTTTCAAGTTTAAATTTTAAAGTTGACCTGCAAAATTAAACAACTTTGAACTTGAAACCTCAAACTTTGAAAATAAAATACGATGAAAGATCTTTTTGGGAAAGCGATGTACGATTTCCAAACCAATAATTCACCAGAAAACATCATTACCGAGACTTCTATTTCTGAAGAAGATGAAATGAGTGTTGAATATTTATTTCGTTCTTATAACGAAATGCCAAAACTGGAACAAAAAGCACTTCAATTGGCTACTGGAAAAACACTTGATGTAGGCTGCGGAGCCGGAAGTCATAGCTTGTCGTTACAAAATGACCGAAATTTAGTGGTTACTTCGATAGATATTTCCGAAAAAGCAATAGCGACTTGTAAACTTCGAGGTGTGAAAAATGCCCAAATTGAAAACGTATTAGATTTTGAAGGAGAAAAATTTGATACGATAATTTTATTAATGAATGGTGTTGGGATTTTTGGAAAACTGGAAAACTGCAACAAGTACCTTTCTAAGCTAAAATCGTTATTAAATCCTGGTGGACAAATTTTACTGGACAGTTCGGATATTATTTACATGTTTGACGAAGATGAAGATGGAGGGAAATGGATTCCATCTAACAACGATTATTATGGAGAACTTGTTTTCAATATATCATATAAGGGAGAAAAAGAGGATGCTTTTGACTGGTTGTATTTAGATTACAACACACTTCAAAATGCTGCCATCGCAAACGGTTTTAAATGCGAACTTATCTTAGAGGGAGAACATTACGATTATCTAGCGAAACTTTCTCTATAATTTTTTTTAAACATCTATTTCTAATAAAAAAATGGCTCTTCAATTGAAGAGCCATTTTTTTTACATCTTTATTTCTTAATTAAGGAATATTCAAATATTTATGCGTTTGTAATGAAACTCGCCATTTTGGATTGTTCATTACATAATCAACAATAAGCGGTGTCATTTCTTCTTTTTTACTCCACTCCGGCTGAAGAAACAAAATAGCATTTTTATTTACTTGCTCTGCTTGTTCTTCCGCAAAAATAAAATCATGCTTGTTATGAATAATTACTTTTAATTCGTGCGCATTATCATAAACAGTTTGAGTAGGTAATTTATTTTTTTTAGGAGAAAGACATATCCAATCCCACGTTCCAGAAAGCGGATAGGCTCCAGAAGTCTCAATATGAACTTTTAAATTTTTATCTTTTAACTCCTGAGTCAATAAGGTCATATCCCAAGACAAAGGTTCTCCTCCGGTAACTACAACTGTATCGGCATAGGTTGAGGCATTTTTTACAATTAAATCTATACTTGTAGGCGGATGCAATTCAGCATTCCAGCTTTCCTTTACATCACACCAATGGCATCCCACATCACAGCCTCCAATTCGTATAAAGTAAGCAGCTCTTCCTGTATGAAAGCCTTCGCCCTGAATGGTATAAAATTCTTCCATCAAAGGTAACATCGCTCCTTTATTTACTTCTAATTGTATTTCTTTTGCTAACATTATTCTATTTTAAAGGTGCAAAGATAGTCATTTAAATATGGAACATAAAAAAACCGATAGTCCAAAGAACTATCGGTTTGTATTTTAACGTAAAAACTTAATTATTTAAGTGCTTTTACAGATTGTGCAGCGTATGTATTTGCTGGATCTATTGCTAAACTTTTGTTGAAATATTCAACTGCTTTAGCTTTGTCTGTATTTGCATAACTAGCACCAATACTATTGTAAGCTTCAACAATTTTCTTAGCTGTAGCAGGTTTTGCTAATTCTTCAGCACCTTTAGCTGTAGTTTTTGCAACGTATTCTTCGTAATTTTTGATAATTAAATCATCTTTCTCTAACAAGTTGTTGATTCTTCCTTTGTATAAGTAAGCTTCATCATATGATGGAGAAGCTACTAAAACATTGTCAAAAGCAATTTCTGCTTTTCCTAATGCTTCAACGTCACGAGTCCCAACTGCTTTACTAGCATTACCGTAATAAACTGAAATACCGTAATAAACAAGATCATCTAAATAATTTTTAGATTCTTTGTTAGCTGCTCCAAGTTCAAAAAGAGTTGCTGCTTGTGCGTATTGTTTTTTACCAAACAAAACTTTACCTAAATCAGCCAATTCTTCAACAACTAATGGCTCTAATTCGATTGCTTTTTTGATATCAGCTACACCAGCATCGAATGCAGCAGGATCTACAACACCTTCAGCATTAGTTCCTTTTTTAATTTTAGCAAAACCTAAATATAAATAATCTCTACCAATTACTTTATTTGTAGGTACTTTGATATAATCCTGAATAGATTTAATTGCTACATCTACGTTTCCGTTTTCATAAGCTGCATAACCTAAATATCTGAAAATTCTAGGATTTACTTTATCTTCAGCAATCATTTTGTTTGCTACTACTTCAAGATTTTTATAATCTTTAACCAAGATTAAGAAATCAGCGTGACGCATTTTAGAATCTAAAGAGTAATCTGTAAGACTTAAATATTTCTCATAGTTTGTAATTGCGTTTTGCATATTAACTTTTGCAGTAGAACTTTTGTTTCTTCCCCATTTGTAATACGTTTCAGCTAATTCTCTGTAAACAGGACCGTAGTTTGCATCTAATGCGATTACTTCATTAAAAGATTTAATTGCTTCATCGTATGATTTAGCTCCTTTTAATAAAACTCCTAATTGCATTTTAGCTCTCAAAAGCGTTGGATCAGCAGTAAAAGCATCACGATAAGCTTTGTAAGCATCATTTTGATTATGAGCTCCGTAATAAGCATCACCAATCGTTAAAAGTGCCTGAGCATTTTGAGGTTCAATTGCTAAAGCTTTTTTTAACGTTGTAACTGCATTTGTATAATCTGGATTTGTAGAGTTAATATAAGCTTTACCTATGTAAATAAATTCATTTACATCTTTACGCTTCATATCTTTTGTTGCTAAACCAAAATTAGTTTGAGCTCCAGCATTATTTTTACTATCAAGATCCAATTGACCTAAACCAATGTAGTTTAAGTTTTTCTTATCTGATGCTTCTAATCCATTTAAGTAATAAATTTTAGCAGAATCAACAATTGATTGATTTAAGTATACGTTTCCTAAAACAAAATTTGCTTCACCATCTGATGGTTTTGCTTTGATAATTGATTTTAGTAAAGACTTTGCTTTCTGAAATTGTTCAGCATCGATTGCCTTTTTAGCTTCTTTGATATCTTGCGCATTAGCAACAGAAGCTGAAGCAACCAGGGCAAGACTAAAAATTTTAAATTTATTCATCTTAGTTATAATTAATTTATTCTTTATCGTTAGTAATACGACTTCTAATTTGTATTTTTCTTCCCGGAGTTTTAAATGGCAATAAACCTGATTTTAAAACTACTCGTTGTCCAATATCTCCGGCAACGAATGAAGCAAAGCCCATTCCGAGACCAGAATAACCCTGACAATTTATTATAAACAAATCACGTGCCAAAGGATATTTTAATTCTGCAAGATCATTTTGTGTAGGATTATAATAATTCTCATCATTTAATCCTTTTACACTTAATACATTTATTTTACTGATTAGTTTAGCCACACTTGCACTTGGCTGTGATAACCAGTTTACTCCAACAACACCAATCATTCCATCATTTTCAGAAACGAATTTTATTACCTCTTCATTAGTTTTGAATGAAAACACGCCAGTAGCAGGAATCTCCTTTACTTTTGCTAAATCTTTCATATAACGAACGGTACTTGAATTTGGATTATCAAAAACCAAACCTTTTATTTTCGGATCGGCTTTTCCCTGCATAAAATCGATTACAGATTTTAACGCTATTAAAGTATCATTATTGTTTTTGTTTGCAATCAATGCAACGGCATCTGTTCCAATAGGCGTAATACGCGGGGTAATTTTAAGCTTTTTAAACTGCTCTTTTTCTTCTTTAGAAAGATCACGAGCTGTTACAACAACTTTTGTTTTTTTGTTTAAAAGATCATTTATTAATTCCGCTTCAGATTTTGTTTTAATTCCAATTTTAGCATCATAGGTACTTTCAAAAACAGCTACCTGATCTTCAATGATTGGCAAAAGTGTTTCATCTACGGTAATATCTATTGCTCCTTTTATGATTGTATCTTTTACTGCTTCATTCTTGCTTTTTTGATTACACATCGCAAACAAAAAAACAAAAACTATTAAACCAAAAACTTTAGCATATTTAAACATGACTATTCATTGTTAGAATTGATTAATCTTAAAAAACGTATTGCTGAATATACAATCAGCAAAATCCCGAATGCGTATCTGTAAATTGGATCCATATTAATTGGTAATTTCTCCCAAAACATGATCATTAATCCCAGTACAAGATATATTAAAAAAAACAGTATTCCTAAAACAAGAAGAAATCGCTCTTTGAGCGATTTCTTCTGAATATTATTAAGCATATCTTTTAACATTATTCTGCAGATTGAATAGTAATAGGAAGAGAGTATAATACCCTTACTTTTTTACCATTTTGCTCGCCGGGAGTCCATTTTGGACATTTTTTAAGAACACGAATTGCTTCTGCTCCTGTACCGTAACCGATATCCCTTAAAACTTTAATGTCGGTTAATGAACCGTCTTTTTCAACTACAAAAGTAACGTAAACTTTACCTTTTAGACCTTCTTCATCCGGAGTCTTATAATTGTTTCCTACAAATTTGTAGAATTTCTCAATTCCTCCAGGGAAATCAGGTTTTACTTCGATACCAGCTGTGTTATACACATTGTTATCTTCAGCAATGATCTCTTGAACTGGTCCTTTACCAACTGGCTCATCTACAGTTAAAACTGCATCTGGATCTCCTTTGATGGTTTCAGATCCGATTTTCTTTTCTTTAAGATCTAAAATTTTTGGCGGTTCCTCAGTAATTTCTTCTGATTTTGCCACAACAGGCTTCACGAACTTCACCTGATCCACTTTTGGTGGAGGTGGTGGAGGAGGCGGCATGTTTGGTTGCACTTCCTGTTTTTTAGGAGGCAACTTAACAGTAGTTATCTTAACATCATTATTTACTACATCATCACCAGAATCTGGTAAAAAACTAGCAATAAGTGGTGCTGCAACAGCTAAGCTAAAGATAACTGAACCTACGATAAGAGATCTTACTGTAGTTTTAGTATTTGATTTTCTTAACTCATATGCACCGTATATCTTATTGCGTCCTTCGAACACGATATCAAGCCACTGATTTTTAATTATATCTAATTTCATTTTTCTTCATTATTAGGTTATTGACCAAACAAGACAAGTCTTATTTATTCTCTAACAATTCATTTTCTTTAGGAAGAAAATCATTAACTATCGCATAAGTTTCAACTCCTGTAATTGCCATTTCATCTAAAATGTCTACAAGGTTTTTATACTTAGATTTCTTACCTGGCTTGATGATCACAATAATTCCTTTTGCCTTATCTCCAGTATATTCAAGTACAGATTTTTTACGAGCGATTAATTCTTTACGAATTCCGTCTTTCCCGTAAGCAATATCTTTAGGACCAGCAGTAGGATTATCTAATAGACCCATATAATAAATAAGTTTATTATTTTCCCCCATCATAACAGTCATAGTTCGTTTTTCATCAACTTTTAACTCCTTATTAAGATCCGGGTTTTCATCTTTATCTGGCAAACCTAAACTCATCGATTGAGGTTTTGACAACGTAGTAGTTAACATAAAGAACGTGATCAATAAGAAAGCCAAATCCACCATCGCAGTTAAATCTACTTTAGAGTTTTGCTTTTTACTTCTTACCTTGCCGCCTTTTCCGCCACCACTGTCGCCGGTATTTAATTCAGCCATTTTAGTGTATATTTTTTAATTAAAAATCTTTTCCTCTCATACCTGTAACCAAGTTAAAGGTATTGACTTTTTGATTTTGTAAGATATCCATAATCTTTTTAATAGAAGGATAATCTTGTTTAGCATCTCCCTTAATTGCCACTTGTAATTCTTTATCATCAATATCAATTGTAGCTCTTCTTGAAATTAAAAGCCAATCTTTCAATTGATTATCTAAAGAATCTATTGGAATTCCAGTTTGGTTTGCTTTAGTTCTATCAGCTGATCTCATGTTGATGATTTGTTTCAAATCAGCAACCGGAACACCGAAATCATCCATTAATGCGAATTTTTCTTTATCCTCTTCTGAAAAAGCTACACCGTATTTTTGTCCCATTCCTTCAAGAGTTCTTTTACGAACTTCTCTACCTCTGATATCAAAAAATACTTTTTCTTTTCCGTCTTTACCTTTACCTATGATGATCGTCGCTAAATCCGTTTCAGGTAATTTAGTCTGAACAGTAGATGAAGGCATATCTACAGGAAGTGCTTCTGGCACTTTAGCAGTAGCGGTCAAAATAAAGAACGTAAGCAAAAGGAACGCAACATCACACATGGCAGTCATATCTGTCGATGCTGACTTTTTTTTCATTTTTATTTTAGCCATTCTCTTTTTATTTTATTTTGATATAATTAATTAAAAATTATAAATATCAAAAATTAATTATTGTTTCAAACTTCCTCTGAATCTTCTGTAAGTATTTACAATTGTAGTACCAGCCTCATCGATAGAGTAAGTTAAATCATCAATTTTAGATGTAAAGAAGTTGTAAGCGATAATTGCAAAGATAGATGTTGTAATACCTGTAGCAGTGTTGATAAGTGCCTCAGAGATACCATTTGCAAGAGCAGCCTGGTCTGGAGTTCCAGAAGAAGCTAACGCACCAAACGCTTTAATCATACCAGATACAGTTCCTAATAATCCTCCTAATGTTCCTAAAGATACTAAAGCAGAAATGATTGTCATGTTTTTCTCTAACATTGGCATTTCTAATGAAGTAGCCTCTTCAATTTCTTTGTGGATTACTTCTGAAGCTTCTTCACTGTTGAATCCTTCTTTTTTAACGTCTTGGTATTTGATCAAAGCAGATTTAATTGCATTTGCAACTGAACCTTGTTGTTTGTCGCAAGCAGCGATTGCAGCTTCGATGTTTCCTTCTTTAATACTTCCTTGAACGCTTTTCATAAATTTATCTAAGTTAGCTTTTCCAGCTGCTTTACCGATAACGATGAATCTTTCAATAGAAAACACAACAACCATTAATAGCATACCTAATAAAATTGGTACGATAAATCCTCCGTGATAAACCATCCCTAGTGTATTTAAAGGACGCCCTTCAACAGTTCCACCTTCAAAGTTAGAAGGAGCTCCCATAACGAATTTCCAGATTAACCAACCAACAAAAACACATGCTACAATAATGATTCCTGAAATCATTCCTCCTCCATTCGAAGTGCTTTCTTTTTTAACCTTAACGTTTGCCATTTTTTTTAATTTTAATAGTTTTAAATAATTTTTATTTTTTAGTTATATTTAACTTGTAGAGGAGCAAATTTATACGTTTAGTTTAAATAAAAAAACTTTTTTTAATTTTATTGAATGAAATTTAACGTCAATTTAAAAAATATCTCATTAAATTGCCGACTTCTTTTTTTAGATAAAACAAAAATATGGTCGATTAATGGGAAAATTACAACGTTTTAGTAAATATTCAAACATTCCTTTGATATCTTCTTAAAAAGTTGCGAAATAATTTTTTATATATATTTCAATCAAAAAAAGCTTTTTCCTACTAAAAAAAACTAGCATAATATGTTAAAAAACACAGCAAACCTCTTATAATCATCTAAATTACAAATAAAACATGAATAAAAAGGATAATTTCATTCAAGATATAAATAATGGATATAATGCAAAAGGAGACAGCATTATTTTAGGTGGCGCACTTCTGGATGGTGAAGCAATTCCTGAAGCTCACGTGAAAATTCCATTAAAAACATTAAACCGACACGGATTGATCGCCGGTGCGACCGGAACAGGAAAAACCAAAACTATTCAGGTGTTCTCTGAACAGCTCTCGAATGCCGGAATTCCAGTTTTAATGATGGACATTAAAGGTGATTTTAGCGGTATTGCAAAGGAGGGAAAAGAAGAGGGTTTTATTACTGAGCGACACGCCAAAATAAACATTCCTTATAGTGTTGCGGCGTTCCCGGTGGAGCTGATGTCTTTATCGAAACAAGACGGAGTTCGACTGCGCGCTACGGTCTCTGAATTTGGACCTGTTTTATTCTCTCGGATTTTAGACTTAAACGATACACAGGCCGGAGTGGTAGCGGTTATTTTTAAATATTGTGATGACACCAAAATGCCTTTGCTAGACTTAAAAGACATTAAAAAAGTCATTAATTATATTACCGAAGAAGGAAAAGATGAAATCACGCAAAATTATGGCAAGATATCGACTGCAACAACCGGAACTATTCTTAGGAAAATAATTGAATTAGAACAGCAGGGCGGTGATTTATTTTTTGGTGAATTATCATTTGAAATTGACGATTTGATGCGAATCGATGAAAACGGAAAGGGCTACGTAAATATCATCCGCTTGACGGATATTCAGGACAAACCAAAATTATTCTCGACTTTTATGCTGAGTTTACTGGCTGAGATTTACCAGAAAATGCCGGAAAAAGGCGATGCTGAACAACCGGAATTAGTAATATTTATTGATGAAGCACATTTGATTTTTAATGAAGCGAGCAAAGCACTGCTAGAGCAAATTGAAACGATTGTAAAACTAATTCGCTCTAAAGGAGTTGGTGTTTATTTTGTAACGCAAAATCCAATGGATGTCCCGAGCGGGGTTTTGGCCCAATTGGGTTTAAAAATCCAGCATGCTTTGCGTGCTTTCACGGCAAATGACCGACAAGCGATTAAAAAAACTGCCGATAATTATCCCACTTCTGCGTATTATAAAACAGATGAATTACTGACAAGTTTAGGAATAGGCGAAGCTCTGGTTACGGCATTGAATGAAAAAGGAGTTCCGACACCGCTTGTAGCCACAATGATGCGCGCACCACAAAGCCGAATGGATATTTTAACTGCTGATGAAATCGAAACGATTAACAGCAAATCAAAATTAGTAAAAAAATATATTGAAGAAATTGACCGCGAAAGTGCTTATGAAATCCTAAACCAAAAAATAGAATCTGCCAATCAGGCTACTG
>Ga0247817_10001721_pt1 | contig 11327 bp, 11 predicted proteins | sample UWRJL212509R1_FD_178010 | JGI IMG/M metagenome (GOLD analysis project Ga0247817, IMG submission 178010) | Plant litter microbial communities from Arlington Agricultural Research Station in Wisconsin, United States - UWRJ-L212-509R-1 | ecosystem: Environmental > Terrestrial > Plant litter >... | reverse complement strand
CTACAGCTTCATCGCGGGCGACGCCGCCCGCGACCGGCTCGCGCGCAAGCTGTGGGCTTTCGACCTCGACGGCAAGACGCTGCCGATCGGTCGACCGCAGGCCGACCACTTCGCCGGAACGCTGCCGTATACCCCCGACGAACGCACGGTCGTGCTGTACGCGCCGACCTGGGAGGGCGACCGCGAGGCAGCCGCCTACGGATCGATCGCCACCCACGGTGTCACGATCGTCAAGTCGCTGCTCGCGACGGGCAAACACCGCGTGATCTACCGTCCGCACCCGCGCAGCGGAGTGCTCAACAGCGAGTACCGCGCGGCCAACAAGCGCATCATCGCCGACATCGCAGCGGCCAACGCGGCCGATCCGACAGCGCAGCACATTTTCGACGACGGGCCGGAACTCGGCTGGCAGCTGGCCAGTGCGGATGTCGCGATCAGCGATGTCTCGGCGATGGTTTACGACCGGCTGGCCACCGGAAAGCCGCTGCTCATCGCGCGCCCGGTCTCTCCGCTCGCGGAGATCGATGAGACGGGCTACCTCGGTCATTGCGAGTGGGTGACGGCCGAGACATCCGCCGACATCGTTGGTCTCGTGGAGCGCGTGCAGACAAGCGAAGACGCACTGCACAGCTTGCAGTACTGGGTCGGCCGGCACTTCGGCGACACGACTCCGGGGGCGGCTACCGCGCGCTTCCACGGGGCGGTTGAGACCCTCGTCGCCGAGTGGGAGAAGCACGCCGCGCTGCACGCCGCCGATCACCAGTCGAGCGAGAGCAGCCCGTTCGACTCCGACGAAGACGACGAGGGTGGCGTCAGCGAGGACTGACGATTCTCACCTAGGGCTCGGGGATCGTTGCCGGGCTGACCGGCGCATCGAGTGGTGGACCGCTCTGCGGTGCAGGCGGAAGTACGGGCGCCTCGATGGCCTTACGGCCGCGCATGAGCATCGTCGGGTGCTTGATTGTCGGGAACCGCCGGCTGCCGGGCTGCTTCTGTGTTTTGGGTGCCTTGATGACCTTCACGCGGGGAGCGAGGCTCTCGGGGAACGTGAGCGGCGGCGGCGGGAAGGCTTCTCGCGATCCGCGGATGATCTGGCGGCCGAGCAGGTGGTTTCCGGTTCCTCCGATGACCGCACCGATGCCGAACGGGATCGCGCGGCCGATGACATTCGTGCCCTGCGTGACGGCGAAGCGCTTCATGAACGTGCGCTTCATCTGGTCGGCGATGCGACCGACGGCTGCCCGCGGAAGGTTCTTGGTGACGAGTTCGCCCCAGAAGGCGTTGCGTGCGGGCCCCGCGCCGGTGGCCTGGCCGGCGAGCTGTCGCACGAGGTCAGAGCCGGCGGTGCCGAGCACGAGGGTCATCACGAGCGCGCGGGCGCGGTCGGGGTCGTCGATCACGATGCCGTGGATCTCGGTGACCGACTGCGCGAAGAGCGCGCTGGCCTCGAGGAATCCGGCCGTCTCGGCGGCCGACAGGGCAAGGGAGGCCCCCACACCGACAACGGGAAGAACGGCGCTTGCGCCGACGGCAGCTCCACCGGTTGTCACGGCTGCGAGGTAACGGCGCTCCAGGATGCGGATGATCTGTTCGGGTGTCGCGTCTGGCTTGCTCGCGCGGATCGCGCGGAGGTGGGCGAGCACAACGGGTCGCTGGACGGTCAGTACGCGGTCAATGCCGGTAACGACAAAATGATTCGACGGGGTAAGCGACTCGGGTGAACTCATACTTCAGCGTAGTCAGCGTTGTACCGCTTAAGTACCTCGTCGATGGAAGCGTCCAGCACAAGCTCACCTTTGTTCAGGTACAGCCCGCGCGTGCAGAAGCGGCGGAGATCGTTCTCGTTGTGTGAGACGAAGAACAGCGTGCGGCCGCCGGCGAGGAGCTCTTCGATGCGGCGGTAGCACTTCTCGCGGAAGCCCTTGTCGCCGACGGCGAGCACTTCGTCGACGAGCATGATCGGTTCTTCGAGGCGGGAAATGACCGAGAAGGCGATGCGCACCTTCATGCCGCTCGAGAGGTGCTTGTAGGGGGTGTCGAGAAAGTCGCGGATCTCGGCGAAGTCGATGATCTCGTCAAACCGGGCGTCGACCTCCGTGCGCTTCATGCCGTGAAGACCGGCGGTGAGGTAGACGTTGTCGCGCACCGTGAGTTCCGGAACAAAACCGCCGGTGATCTCGATGAGGGGTGCAACGCCACCGTGAACGCTCACGCTGCCCTCGTCGGGCAGGATGACCTCGGCGACGAGCTTGAGCAGTGTGGACTTGCCCTGGCCATTGCGCCCGACAACGCCGATGGCCTCGCCGGCACCGACCGTGAAGCTGGCACCGCGCAGGGCCCAGAACTCGCCGGAGAGGGTTCGGCGGTTGCGTCCGGCGAACAGGTCTTTGAAGTTGCGGCGCGATTTGCGGTTGCGACGGAACCGGATGCCGAGGTTCTCGACCTCGATGACGGGGCTCGAATCGGTGGCCACTAGATCTCCTTCAGCACGGCGCGCTCGGTACGACGGAAGACGAGCACGCCGATAGCGAGGATGACCACGCTCATGATTGCGGCGACCAGAACTGTGAACGCGTCGAGCTGGTCGGGGAAGAACGCCGAGCGATACAGCGAGAGGATGCCGCTGAGAGGGTTGAACGCGGCGAGCACGTGCAGCTCGGCAGGGAGATCCGTGACCCCGTAGATGATGGGCGATGCGTAGAACAAAAAGCGCAGAACGAGTTTGACCGCCCGGTTGAGGTCGCGGAAGAACACCACGAGCGGAGCGACGACGAGGCCGATTCCCACCGTGAGGATCGCCTGCATAATGATCGCGACAACGAAGTAGACGGCTTCCCAGTGCAGTGTCGCACCGGTGAAGATGGCAAACAGCGCGAGAACCGGGATGCTCGCGATGAACTCGATGCCCTTCGACAGCACGAGGCTCGCGACCCAGATGGTGCGGGGGATCTTGGTCGAACGGATGAGTTTCGCCTCGACTAGGTACACCCGCGTGCAGTCCGAGATCGTGCCGTTGAACCACATCCAGGGCAGCAGCGCAGTCAGCAGAAAAACGATGTACGGGGTCTCTCCGACATTGCGATTGAAGACCTGGGTGAAGACGAACAGGTAGATGCCGGCCATGACCAGCGGGTCGAGAATCGACCAGAAGTAGCCGAGAGCCGACGTCGAGTAACGAACCCGAAGGTCACGTCGGGCAAGCAGCCACAGCGAATGCCGGTACCGCTGGATGCGAGGCAGGATCGCGCGATCGGAGACTGCGGTCACGGGTCCCTCTTCTCGGGCAGATTGCTCTGCTCCGAGCGGAACGACTAGACGAAGAGGTTTGCGCGCTCGAGGTCTTCGGCGAAGTCGATTTCTACCGCGTACAGGTCAGAGATATCTACGGGCTCAACAAGCAGCTTGTCCTGCTCAATCGCCAACTCTAATCCACGTTCGAAGTAGTCCTGGTCGCCTACGCGCTTGAGCTGCTTGAGCAGCATCGCCTTGTCGTCGCGGGAGATGTAGTTGATGCCGACTGCCTCGCCGAGACCGCCGACGACCGTCTTCGACAGCTCCTTGATGTAGCCCTCGGCGTTGGTCGTGTACTTGACTTCCTCGTCAGAGACCTTGGCGGTGTTGACCGAGACGAACGACTGGTCGCGGGCGATCATCTTCGCCGCACGCTCGAGAGCTTCGGGGTCGAAGACAACGTCGCCGTTCATCCAGAGCACTCCGCCGGGGGCTGACGCCTGCAGGGCGCGCATCAGGCTCTTGGAGGTGTTGGTCTGGTCGTACTGCTCGTTGTAGACGAACGATGCCTGCGGGAACGCCTCGATGATGTGCTCGAGCTTGTAGCCGACAACGATGGTCACCTGGGCTGCGTTGCCGAAGGCGTGACGGATGTTGTCGAACTGCTGCTGCATGATGGTGCGGCCGTCGGCGAGCTCGGTGAGCGGCTTCGGGAGTGAGCGGCCGAGGCGGCTGCCCATTCCGGCCGCGAGAATAACGATCTGCGTAGTCACTGGGTGTCTCCTCAGTAAGTGTCGGATGCCCGACACGAGAAGAACCAGCAAGAAGTGTTTAGCTGCTGTTCACCCTGGGGCATAGAAGTTGACACGTCGTTGTGTAACCCCCAGTTTACGGGTGGACTGGGAATTCCCATAGGAAGTGCCCGGGGAAGTTGTCGATTCGTGATGGAAGCTCGATCGGTCAGCGGCACTTGATACGGTTGAGCCGTGGATTCCGAACCTGAAGCTTTAGAGACGACAGCTCTGCCTGCGCCGCGGAAACCCGCTGCCCGCGCGTCCACGACAACGAGGGCAACACCAGCCGTGCGCAAGCCGACGGTCCGCAAGCCCCGCGGCGCCAAAGAGGTTCCGTCTGCGCCCCGCGAGAACGCTCTCAAGATCACCGGTCTGGTGAAGCGCTTCGGTGAGAAGACGGCCGTCGCCGGTATCGATCTCGAAATCGCCGCCGGTTCGTTCTTCGGAATCGTCGGCCCGAACGGCGCCGGAAAGACCACCACGCTGTCGATGGTGACCGGCCTTCTCAAGCCCGACTTCGGTTCCGTCGAGGTGCACGGCGTCGACGTCTGGAGCGACCCGGTCGCCGCCAAGCGCAAGATGGGCGTTCTTCCCGACCGTCTGCGACTCTTTGACCGCCTCACCGGCGGCCAGCTTCTCTACTATTCCGGCATCCTTCGCGGACTCGATGCCGTAACGGTTAAGGCGCGCACCCGCGACCTCGCCGCCGCGTTCGGTCTCGACGAGTCGCTCGATCGCCTGGTCACCGACTACTCGGCCGGTATGACCAAGAAACTTGCCCTTGCTGCGGCCATGATTCATTCGCCGCGCTTGCTCGTGCTCGACGAGCCGTTCGAATCTGTCGATCCGGTCTCGGCGGCAAACGTCATCGAGATCCTGCAGCGCTACGTGGCGGCCGGCGGCACCGTCGTGCTTTCGAGCCACACCATGAACCTCATCGAGCGCGTCTGTGACTCGGTGGCGATCGTCGTCAACGGTGCAATTCTCGACAGCGGAACGATGGCCAGTGTTCGCGGTTCGAAGACGCTCGAGGAGCGCTTCGTCGAACTCGCCGGCGGTCGGAAGAGCGCGGAGGGCATGGAGTGGTTGCACACCTTCTCCGGCTAAAGCTGCAGCTGCTCGCGAACCTGTTTCGTCGCAGCCCCCTCCAGCTGGTCGGATTGGTCCTCGGGCTGATCTACGGCGTCGGCACCGGAATCATCGTTATCGCAGGGCTATTCGCGCTTCGCTTCGTTGATGCCGAACTCGCCCGCAATACCGAGGTTGTCTTCGGCGCCATCATCGTCGTGGTCTACACCGTGCTTCCGCTGTTCCTCGGGATCGACGACACCCTCGACCCCCGGCGCTTCGCACTGTTCGGGATGCCGAACACCAAGCTCGCATCGGCCCTCGCTGTCGCCACGATCGTCAGCATTCCCGCCGTCGTCATCAGTGCGATCGCGCTCTCGCTCATCGTCACGTGGAGCCGCGACGGGATCTCGGTGACCCTCGCGGTGGTCAGCGCAGTGCTCATCGTGGCCACGTGCCTCCTCTCGGCCCGGGTGGCGACATCCGTAGCCGCGTTCTTCCTCGCGACGCGTCGTGCGCGCGACCTGACCGGCGTGCTCGGGGTAGTTGCGCTCGTCTGCCTGACCCCGGTGATCTCCGCGCTCGCGTCGGTCGACTGGCAGCGCGACGGCCTCACGGTTCTCGCCGGTGTCGAACGCGTGGTCTCCTGGACTCCGCTCGGTGCGGCCTGGGCGATCCCGGCCGATGCGGCGAACGGCGACTTCGCCGGCTCGTTCGCAAAGCTGTTCATCTCGATCGCGTGGATCGGCGTGCTGTGGCTCGCCTGGCGCGGTCTGGTGTCGCTCATGCTCGTGACGCCCGAGCGCCAGCCACAGGCCAAGCGTTACGCGGGTCTCGGCTGGTTCGACCGCGTTCCGCACACTCCCACCTGGGTTATCGCGGCGCGCAACCTGACCTACTGGGGTCGTGATTCGCGATACGGAACGTCGCTCGTCGTGATCCCGCTGATCCCGGTCGTGATGATCATCGCGCTCAACATCGCCGGCATCCCGCTGCAGCAACTCGCTCTGCTTCCCGTGCCGATCATCTGCCTGTTCCTGTCGTGGGCCGTGCACAATGACGTGTCGTTCGACAACACCGCCGTGTGGCTTCACCTTTCTGCGAGCACCTCCGGGCTCGCCGATCGCTGGGGACGCGTCATCCCGGTGCTGCTCGTCGGCGTGCCGGTGCTCGGCATCGGTTCGGTGCTCAGCGTGTGGGTGCAGGGGGACTGGGACCTGCTTGCGCCACTCATCGGCGTGAGTGCGAGCATCCTGTTCTCCGGACTCGGGCTCTCGAGCATCATGTCGGCCGCCTTCCCCTACCCGACCGCGCGCCCCGGCGACAGCCCCTTCGCGCAGCCGGCACCGGGCGCGACGCCCGCAGGAATGATCCAGGCCTTCTCGTTCGGCGCCATCCTGCTGTTCTCGTCGCCGTCGATTTACTTCGCCTTCCTCGGACTCACGAGCAACACGGACTGGTACCTGCGCTCGCTGCTGACCGGGCTCGCCGTCGGACTGGTTGTGCTGATCGGTGGCACGCTCATCGGAGCCCGGGTGTACACGCGGCGCGCATCCGATCTGCTCGCGTTCTCAATGCGCAACTAGCCTCGGCGAACTCACCGGCGCGCATGCTCGACCGCGGGTAAACTATGGGCATGAGTGATACCGAGCACACCGGCGGCGGAACATCGACCCTCGACCGCGAACTCGAGGAGCTGCTCAATCAGGAGCAGGTCGAAGAGGGCGATCACGAGCGCTTTTCGCACTACGCGCCGAAGAACAAGATCATGGAGTCGGCTCTGACCGGCAAGCCGGTCCGCGCGCTGTGCGGCAAGCTGTGGACCCCGGGTCGCGACCCGCAGAAGTTTCCGGTCTGCCCGACCTGCAAAGAGGTCTACGAGTCGCTGAAGTAGCGCTTGTCTGTGGCGAGTTGCGGGTTTTGGCGATAAAAGCGGCCCCATAGCAACCACAAGTCGCAAGTCACTTCGTGCGACCTCGCGGGCTGTGGAGTACTCGCTCCGGATCCGACTCGAAAGTCCAGTATTGGGCGATGGGACGACGCAGGGGCGAACTGCCGCCGGAACTCGGCACAGGTGCTTTTTCGGCGGCGGAGGCGGTCGCACTAGGGATTTCGCGGGCTCGGTTGCGTGACCTAGATGCACCATTTCGCGGAGTTCGGGCGGTCGAGCCAGTAGGCGACGACGTGCTCGGGTTGGCACGTGCGTTCGCACCACGACTGGCGCCGAACCAATTCTTCAGCCACCGCACAGCTGCATTGTTGTGGGGGATGCCGCTTCCGGGCTTCGAGGTAAAGCCATTGCACGTCGCTGTTCCCGCGCCAGGTCGCGCTCCAACTGGTCGGGGGGTCGCTGGCCATCAGCTTGCGGTTGGAGCGGGCGACGTCCTGGAGCTCAGCGGTCTTCCCGTCTCTGCTGCGACGGTGACGTGGGCGCAGCTTGCCGAGACGCTGACACTTCCGGATCTCGTCGCTGTGGCCGAGTATCTGATTACGGTCAATCCGTTCGAGCGACGACTTCCCCTGGCAACCATCGACGATCTGCGCGAGATCACCGCGCGCAGGCTAGGCACTCGAGGGCATCGGGCTCGAGTAAATGCACTCACCCATGTGCGCGAAGGTGCGTTTTCGAGGCCGGAGACACTTGTGCGCCTTCTGCTCGAGTGGTCGGGATTGCCGACCGCACAGATCAACACTGATTGCGTGGACTCGGCTGGCCGCTTTCTTGCCATGCCAGACCTCAGTTGGCCTGAGTACAAGGTGGCACTCGAATATGAAGGTGACCATCACCGCGCCACGAAACAATTTCGGGCTGACATCTCGAGAATCGAGCGCCTCGTCGATCACGATTGGCTGATCGTCAAAGCCTCTGCGGGCGAACTTTTCGACCGCCCGGGAGAACTCGTAACGCGTGTGGCGCGCCGCCTCCGGTCTCGAGGATGGCCAGGTAACGCCGAGTTGCGACTTTTAGCTCCTATTGAGCGGTAATAGCAGCCAAAAGTCGCAAGTCGACGCAAACAGCTACACGTAGAGGGTCGGGATGGCGGGCTCGCCGCGCGAGAGGCGGAAGGCGCCGATCGGCAGCTCGGCCACGGCGGCCGCGCGGTGCTGGCGCGCGAGGGCGGCTCCGGCAACACCGCGGTAGCGATCATCGATCACACCGTCGGTGATGAGTGGCACGAGCAGCGAACGACCGGTTTCGGCATCCGATGGCGCATCGAGGTGGATGGTCTCGCTCGTCGCGATGCCGTCGACGAGGGTGCGAACGGGGTACTTGCGGCCAGCGACGGTGGCCTTGGCGGTCGACTTCTTCGCGACGTCGCGCCATTCGCCGTCGTCGCCCCGACGAGAGACCAGTTTGTAGACCATGCCGGACGCCGGATGTCCCGAGCCGGTGACCACGGACGTGCCGACGCCATACGCATCGACGGGGGCCGCGCGCAACGCCGCGATCGTGTACTCGTCGAGGTCGTTCGTCACCGTGATCCTCGTGTTAACCGCCCCGAGCGAGTCGAGCTGGGCGCGCACGGCGGCGACTTGCGACGGCAGGTCTCCGGAGTCGATTCGCACGGCGCCGAGGGTCGTTCCAGCGACCTTGACCGCAAGATCGACCGCGGCGGTGACGTCGTAGGTGTCGACGAGCAGCGTCGTTCCCGAACCGAGGGCAGCCACCTGCGCGCGGAAGGCCTCCTCCTCGCTGTCGTGCAGAAGTGTGAACGCGTGGGCGGCCGTTCCCATGGTCGGGATGCCGAACTGGCGACCGGCCTCGAGGTTGCTCGACGCCCCGAACCCGGCGATCCAGGCGGCGCGGGCGGCCGCGACGGCCGACCGCTCTGACGCGCGTCGTGATCCCATCTCGGCGAGTGGCCGGCCATCGGCGGCCGACACCATGCGGGCCGCGGCCGACGCGACCGCGGAGTCGTAGTTGAGCACGCTCAGTGTGAGGGTCTCGAGGATGACGGCCTCGGCGAAAGAACCCTCGACCACGAGGATGGGTGAGTTCGGAAAGTAGACCTCGCCTTCCTGGTAGCCCCAGATCGTTCCGTGGAACCGGTAGTTGCTTAGCCAGTCGAGGGTCGTGGATGTCACGACCGAGTTCTCTCTCAGCCAGCCGAGTTCGGCATCCGTGAATCTGAACTGCTCGATTGCGTCGAGAAGTCGACCGGTGCCCGCGACGATGCCGTAGCGGCGTCCCTCGGGGAGCCGGCGAGCGAACACCTCGAAGATTGACTCGCGGTCGTGACGACCGCTCGCAATCGCGGCATCGATCATGGTGATCTCGTAGCGGTCGGTCAGCAGCGCAGTGCTCATGGGTCGAGCCTATCCAGCCGCGGGCCGCCGTCGCCGCCAGAGTACCCAGCGGCCCTCGACTAAACTCGATGTCGTGACGGATGCGCCCATTGGAGTTTTCGACAGCGGCGTGGGAGGACTCACGGTCGCTCGGGCCATCATCGACCAGCTTCCGCGCGAGTCGATCCTCTACGTCGGCGACACCGCGCACTCGCCCTATGGACCAAAGCCCATCGCCGAAGTGCGCCAGTACGCTCTCGAGGTCATGGATGACCTGGTTGGCCAGGGCGTCAAACTGCTCGTCATCGCCTGCAACACCGCCTCGGCGGCCATGCTGCGCGACGCTCGCGAACGCTTCACCGACGGCTACGGAATCCCGGTTGTCGAGGTGATCCAGCCCGCCGTTCGCGCGGCCGTCCGGCAGACCCGCAACAAGCGCGTCGGCGTGATCGGCACGGCCGGCACGGTCAAGTCGAAGGCCTACGAAGACGCGTTTGCCGCGGCATCCGATCTCGAAATCTTCACGCAGGCCTGCCCGCGCTTCGTCGAGTTCGTCGAGTCGGGAACCACGAGCGGCCCTGAGCTATTCGCGGTCGCCGAGGAATATCTCCAGCCGCTCAAGGACGCCCGAATCGACACCCTCGTGCTCGGCTGCACGCACTACCCGCTGCTCGCCGGCGCCGTGCAATACGTCATGGGCGAGGACGTCACGCTGGTCTCGAGTGCGGAAGAAACCGCGTACGACGTCTACCGGATGCTGGTGAGACACGGTCTGGAGCGCACCGCGTCGACTCCACCGCGCTACACCTTCGAAGCCACCGGTGACAGCAAGTCGGAGTTTCTCACCCTCGCCAGGCGCTTTCTCGGTCCGGAGGTCACCTCGGTCGACCTCGTGGAGACCGGAGCCATTTCACTTCCAACCACAAAGGAACAACCATGACCCGTCACGACGGCCGCGAGGCCAACGAACTGCGCCCCGTCACGATCGAGCGCGGGTGGAGCGAGCAGGCCGAGGGGTCGGCGCTCATCTCGTTCGGCAAGACCAAGGTGCTGTGCACGGCGTCGTTCACCAACGGTGTTCCGCGCTGGCTCAAGGGAAAGGGCACCGGCTGGGTCACCGCCGAGTACGCCATGCTTCCCCGCTCGACCAATGACCGCATGGATCGCGAAGCGGTCAAGGGCAAGATCGGCGGTCGCACGCACGAGATCTCGCGTCTCATCGGCCGTAGTCTGCGGGCCGTCGTTGACATGAAGGCGCTCGGCGAGAACACCCTCGTCATTGACTGCGACGTGCTGCAGGCCGACGGCGGAACCCGCACCGCCGCCATCACGGGCGCCTACGTTGCACTCGCCGACGCTCTCGAGTGGGGCCGCGACAAGGGCTTCATCGGCAAGAACTCCAAGCCGCTCATCGACAGCGTCGCCGCCGTTTCCGTCGGCATCATCGATGGTGCCCCGATGCTCGACCTCGCCTACGTCGAAGACGTGCGCGCCGAGACCGACATGAACGTCGTTGTCACCGGCCGGGGCCTGTTCGTCGAGGTGCAGGGCACCGCAGAGGGAGCCCCGTTCGACCGAAACGAGCTCAACGCCCTCCTCGACCTCGCCGTCGGCGGCGCCGCGGACCTGACCGCGCTGCAGGTGCAGTCCCTGGCGGAAGCACGCTGATGACCGTTCAGCTCGTTCTCGCGACGCACAATTCGCACAAGGTCGACGAGCTTCGTCGCATCCTCGGCAGCCAGCTTGATGGCATCGAGCTGATCGGCTACGACGGTCCGGAGCCGGTTGAGGATGGCGACACCTTCGAGGCGAACGCACTCATCAAGGCGCGCGCGGCTTTCGAACACACCGGGTTGCCGTCGATCGCCGACGATTCGGGCATCAGCGCAGCAGCGCTCGGAGGTGCCCCCGGCATCCTCTCCGCCCGCTACGCCGGCAACCGTGACG
>Ga0247817_10001720_pt1 | contig 11332 bp, 17 predicted proteins | sample UWRJL212509R1_FD_178010 | JGI IMG/M metagenome (GOLD analysis project Ga0247817, IMG submission 178010) | Plant litter microbial communities from Arlington Agricultural Research Station in Wisconsin, United States - UWRJ-L212-509R-1 | ecosystem: Environmental > Terrestrial > Plant litter >... | reverse complement strand
CGATTTCCATTCATTTATGAAAACAGATGGTTTGTCCTCTTTCTTGCAAGAGAAAAGACATAAAATAATCGTTATAAAAAAGATACGTTGTAATTTCATAAGTCGTGATCTGTAATGGCTGCTAACGCCCTGTGGCTTTGCGACTGTTGCGGCAATTGGAACTGAGTTCGCTCGGCTGGACAAAGCGAAATTAGGAAATTATAATTTAATTCTATAACTTATTGAGCAATAGCGCAAAACCGCTGTTAGCGGTAGGTCTTTCTGATACTAGAATTCGTAGTCTAAGTAATTATCCTTATTCCTCCATTCGATTTTTAACTTATGTTTTCTTAGGGCTTCAATCATATCACTTGATTTAGATAAATACGATTTCATTTTGTCTATCAGTTCATTTTCTGAAATTCTCATTCCATATTTCAACTTATAATAATCTACTGTTTTTTCGTCTTTAAAGAAAAAACCAAACGCAAGGTTAAATGCCGGATTTAGTTTAGCATTGTTGTAATCGTCTTTGTTTATGAAATCTGGAGGTATCGAGTTAATTAAAAGTTCGTTTAACTCTTCGGCAGTAACTTTTTGACTATTTAGAATATTTTGATATTTCGAATTTAAATACTGATTTTCACAAATAACTTTATCAATCTGTTCGATAGTTAAATCAAAATCTAAACAGAGATTAGATAAAGTATATTTATAAGGATTGTTTAAATATTCATTTATCTTATAATTGAAATCCTTGCTTAGTTTCGCCATTCTTATCGACAATTTATTTTAGACTTACCGCTAACGTCCTGTGGCTTGGCGACAGTTGCGGAAATTGAAACTGAGTACGCTCGGCTGGACAGAACGAAGTTATGAAAATAAAAACGAACTTTTACAACCGAAAGAGCAATTGCGCCAAACCGCTGTTACCTGCAGGTTTACTTTTTAGGAATCAATTTTCCTGAATGAATTATTATTTTTCCGCCATCCATCGGCTTCGTTAAATCTGTAGTTCCAAAAGCTATTGTATCTTTTTTAGCGTCGCTATTTATAATAACCATTTCAAATTTACCATTTTCATCAGTAAGTTTGATAAATCGCTTCTCATACAAAACTTTACCTTTCACAGTTCCGCCCGCATTCAGTTTTCGCGTGTAACTATCTTTTTTGAATGTAATATTTCCATTTTGAGATTGAAATTTGGTTTCGTACTCAATTTTATATTTTCCTTCAAGCTTTACATCTTGAGTTTGGATAAAAAGAGAAAGTAACACAATTAAAAGAATTTTCATAGCATCTATTTTTAAACGTCAAATGTACAGCATTTTTGAAAAACTTGCAGGTAACGTCCTGTGGCTTTGCGACTGTTGCGGCAATTGAAACTGAGTTCGCTCGGCTGGACTGAACGAAGTTAGGAAATTAAAACGTAATTTCATAACTTAAAGCAGCAATAGCGCAAAACCGCTGTTATGCGTTCGTGCTAATTAATATGAAAAGGTTTTTCAATTATTTTTTCCAAATTTTTCTTTGCATAAAATATGGCCGAAATAGCTTCCTTAAATGTTTCAACGTTCAAGCAATCTTCTTGTAAATCCACAAAATAATTTCCCCAATATGTTCCGTAAGAATAGTCTATTCCCCAATAACCAATTTTATGCATTGTCGCATTACTTCTTAGCAAAGAAATTGCTTTTAGTTTTTCGGTTTCTACTAAAGGATTAAAAACGAAACCCGTTCCAGAAAAAACTATAATTCTTTTTAAAGTATCATCTTGGCTAGGATTTTCAAAAACATTTACGAAAATTGTTTCGCTCATCTCTAAAGTTTTATCTTCAACTTTGAAAGTTATTAGATCAGAATCGTCTTTTAAAATATAACCAGATTCTAAAATATAATTGGTTATTAGATTTATAAGTTTCATATAATATATAGGTTTTCTAGAGCATGACGCATAACGTCCTGTGGCTTTGCGACTGTTGCGGAAATTGGAACTGAGTTCGCTCGGCTGGACTGGACGAAGTTAGGAAATTATAATTTAATGTTATAACTTATTGAGCAATAGCGCAAAACCGCTGTTATGAGCCGTTTTGATTTTTATACACTTGTTTTTCAATCATTTTCACAAAGATTTTACTGTTTGTCATAATTAGAAAGCCGAAAAGCGTTCTCAATAAGTTATAAATTAGCCAAGATAAATTTCCATAATTTCTAAGTAAATTTTTCTGTTGAAAAAATTCTATTAATTGCTGACACAAAGTTGGCAAACCTTGAATAAATATAATTCCTCCGATAATTATAACAATTATAGATAAAATAGTAGAACTTGAAAGATTTAAATCTATTCTGTTTTCTGTAAAATTTTTATCAAGTTTCAATTTATCAATAATCCAATTCGATCTGAAAATAAAAAGTCTAACAATTACACAATATATAATTATTATAAAAAGTGTTGCGCTCCAATTTACAATTAATTTTTGCCAATCTAATTCGTCATTTATATATGTAAACATCGCCAAAAATTGAGGAAATACATAGAAACAATTAACTAAGAACCATAAACCAATTGATTTTATAACTATTGTCCAAAATGTCTTTATTTCCATAATACTTTAAAGTTTGATTTGTATGCGGTTGTCAAAAAATGGCTCATAACGTCCTGTGGCTTTGCGACTGTTGCGGAAATTGGAACTGAGTTCGCTCGGCTGGACGAAACGAAGTTAGGAAATCTGAACGTAATTTCATAACTTAAAGCAGCAATAGCGCAAAACCGCTGTTGTGAGCTGTTTTACTGTAAATTTAGAAAGTTTTTTTTATAAAATCTAACGCTAGATTTTCTGTTTCGTCGTCTTTATTATCGTAAACAGAAAACTCAACCGTTGTCTCATTATTAAATAAAACTATTACTTGACAATCAGGATCAAGTTGAACCACAAATGATAACTCATTGGTCAAAAACTCAGCGAAACTATCATCGTGTGTAAAGTTTCGATAAAAGATCAACTTACTAAATATTTCTGGCAGTTCAGAATTCAACTTTCTATAAAAGTTTTTACAACTACCTGAATAGCGAAAATTGAATTGTGAAAAATCCTCTTTTACATATAATTCTTTCGGCGTTAATATTTCAATATTGTCATTCATACGTTTTAGTTTTGCAGGAGTTCACAAAAATAGCGCACAACGTCCTGTGGCTTTGCGACTGTTGCGACAATTGGAACTGAGTTCGCTCGGCTGGACGAAACGAAGTTAGGAAATCTGAACGTAATTTCATAACTTAAACCAGCAATAGCGCAAAACCGCTGTTAGCTGTGGTGCTTGCTTTGAATAAAAGTTCTTGTATAATTGATATTTTAAATTTTCTACTTTAACTAAACCCATCTTAAGAGTTTTTAGTTTTGTTTTTTATAAACGTTGAAAACAATAAAAATGTGACAACGAACATAAAAAATTGAATTACAAAAACCGGAACTAAATTATTTGACTCAGCATACCTGTAACCAAAACTAATAATGCTAACAGGAAAAGTTACAAATAACGCATATAATGTCCACTCTCCATAAAACAAATCTTTAGGATAAACTGAGCAAACTGCTAAAGTGCCGAAACCAACGTAAAGTATCGCACACAATAATGCTCTAGAGCGCTTTTCGAAAAATACTAAGAGTGTTTTCATTTAAAGTTGAATTCGTATTCATATTTCTCAGCATCACAGCTAACGTCCTGTGGCTTTGCGACTGTTGCGGAAATTGGAACTGAGTTCGCTCGGCTGGACGAAACGAAATTAGGAAATTAAAACGTAATTTCATAACTTAAAGCAGCAATAGCGCAAAACCGCTGTTAGCCGTAGTTTTGTTATTTCCCATACTTCCATCCAAAGACTTTTTTGCTTTCTTTTTCGATTGAAATATATGTCGTATCACCGTTTTCAAAAATATAGAAAATTTCGGATTTACTTAATTTGTTTGATAACTCATTTGGAACATTTACTCTTTTCGGATTTCGATAATCAAAACTCGTTTTTTTGATTTTGGTTTTAAGATTATCTAAATCAGGCGAAGACAAATTATAGCTAAAAAAAGCTGAATTTAAATCTAAATTATTTTGCAAATAAATATTGGTCATTGATTCGTAAATCAGATTTTTCGGAATCCAACCTTTTTCAAAGAATTTATTTTCCTCGGCGATTTTGTAATCTTTAAATTTAGTTTTTACTTGATCATTACAAGAAACAAAAATGCAACTTAAGAGAAAAATTAAGATTGAGTTTTTCATTTAATCGTATCGTGCTTTAAAATTACGGCTAACGTCCTGTGGCTTTGCGACTGTTGCGGAAATTGGAACTGAGTTCGCTCGGCTGGACAAAACGAAGTTAGGAAATTATAATTTAATTTTATAACTTATTGAGCAATAGCGCAAAACCGCTGTTGTGCGAGGTTATTTAATGCCAGATATTAAATGTATTCTTGATAACATTGAGCAATTCAACATATGAGTTCAATTCATCGACTTGCGGATAATGTTTTAAATAACTCTCTGGATTATCAAATTTTATCTCATTTTGCTTGATGCCATTTTTTACGAAAACCTGATAACTCATTCCGTCCATTATTGATATTTTACTATGACTGACTTCGTATTTTCCACGGTACAATTCAAATTCTCCTTTGCCACGAAGTTTATAATCAATTTCCCTAATACTTGGCAAATATTCAACATTGCTTTCTAAAATATTAAGCCAAACCAATTCTAAATCTTGTTTGATAGCCAAATCAATTTTTTCAACTTTTAGTTTATTGTTTTCGTCTACGTACGCGTAAAGTTTGTAAAGTTCAGTATTCCACTTATTCTCTGAATAAAACATTCGAAAAATTTCAGTACCGTTTGTTATACTAAAATCTTTATAAATTCGTATTTCAGCGTTAAACGTAAGTGTATTTGGAATATTTATATCTCTATTTATTTCCTCAATATTTTGTCCATGTATTATTCCTTTAAAAAATATTAAAAGCAAAATCAGAAATCGTTCTTTCATATTCATAGTTTCTTTATAATCGCGCACAACGTCCTGTGGCTTTGCGACTGTTGCGGAAATTGGAACTGAGTTCGCTCGGCTGGACGAAACGAAGTTAGGAAATCTAAACGTAATTTCATAACTTAAAGCAGCAATAGCGCAAAACCGCTGTTAGGCGATGTGCCTTTTCATTTAAAAAGTTCAATCAAAAGACTTTCAGTTTCTTGAGGTAACCACTTTTCCATTGAATCTCTTAATTCTTTTGTAATTTTTTTCCAACCGAAATAATAATCCCAGATATAATATGAATTCTGCTCACCATTTTCAATAAAATATAGAATTGCTTTTTTTCTATTTTCGGTATACGTTCCATAAACTATTCCGCCGTTAAATTTTAAATTAGGTTCTGGAAAATATTTAACTTCTGGCGGAGAATATTTTTTGGCTTCTATCCAATAATCCATGTAGATTTTGATCTGCTTATCAAGTTCGAGATCTTTTTTATTTAAATACCGATGATAACAATGCAATATCACTCCGGACATATCATCTGGATGAGAAATCCCTTTTTTGTTAAAATATTTTTTCAATCGAGAACCCTTCCATAATCCCCAATTGTTTCTCATCCAAATTCCGAGTCTAAAATGTTGGTCAGCTGTAAAATCGTCTTCGGGAATTATTTTCACGGAATCCCTAAATTTCACTGAAAGCATCTTATCAAGTTCTATAAAACTATCATTCAAATCTTTAGGGATATAAAGTCCGTCAGAATTAAACTTTTGTGCATTTGTTTGGAAAAACACTGAAAGAATTAATATCGTAAATAGTTGATTCATAATAGATGTTTTGTGGCATTTCGCCTAACGTCCTGTGGCTTTGCGTAAGTTGCGGAAATTGGAACTGAGTTGCCTCGGCTGGACAAAACGAAGTTATGAAAAACTAAATGAACTTTTACAACCGAGACAGCAATTTTGCAAAACCGCTGTTACACGATGTTTTAATTGAAAATCAAAACTTTATTTAACAACAAAATTGAAAATCGAATTTAAGTTTTTAGTTGAATTTGACAAATATTTGACGCAAAATTTTTAGACAAAGAAATTCGCAAACTGATTTTGACAAAATATTTCGTTTTCGAATTTCGACAAAGATTTTACACAAAGTTTCAGCAAAAGAATTCGACAACAAATTCTCAAAATTGACAATCAAATTCTTTAAAGTTTTTTTGACAAACTTTTCAAAGTATTTTTTTTGGTTTTGAAATTCGATAAAGATTTTCTGTAACGTTTCACAAAAATTCAATTTGCAAATTTTAGATTATAAATTTTCATTTCGGAAACGATTGTCACAAAATATCGTGTAACGTCCTGTGGCTTTGCGACAGTTGCGGAAATTGGAACTGAGTACACTCGGCTGGACTGAACGAAGTTATGAAAATAAAAACGAACTTTTACAACTGAACCAGCAAGTGCGCAAAACCGCTGTTATATGCCGTTTTTGTAACTTGAAAATAAAAAATAAAGGAAAACAACAGTAACACTTAAGGTCGTTAAGATACTTAGTAAGGAATACATATTTGTTCTATTTATTCTTTTTCCATGAGCATCATATTTGTCAAAATTTTGGTTTTTAATAGATGCTTCAAATCTGCTTTTTTCCATCATTTCATATTCTATAAAAATTAAGAAACATAAATTCAAAATTGGAATAACGATATTCTTTACAGAAATTGTATTTTCAATTTTAGAAAGCGCGAAGAATCCTGCAATCAAAATATTATTAAACGTGAAAAGTTTATCGTGAATTCTATCGAAATGCTTAAGAATGTTTTTTAAACCTTCTTGTTCGGTTCGATTGAAATTATCTTCAATTCGTTTTTGTTCTCTTTGCGATTCTTCAAAGTCAAAATCTTCCATAAGTTTTTTTGAATTTTAAGGCTGGACGTTTAATAAAATGGCATATAACGTCCTGTGGCTTTGCGACTGTTGCGACAATTGGAACTGAGTTCGCTCGGCTGGACAAAGCGAAGTTAGGAAATTATAATTTAATTTTATAACTTATTGAGCAATAGCGCAAAACCGCTGTTATGCGTTCGGCTTTTGTTTCCACATTCGCTGTTTTAATTTTGTTTTTACTAAACTAAATACTTTAACATCTTTGTTTAGTGGAATATAAAATATTCTATTTTTTTTCAAAACCACAAGTTGATCGACAATATATTCTGGATTCGAATACGATGAAAATATTTTAAATTCCTCAATTTCTTCTTTAGATGGTCGTAAATAACTGTTCAAAACTAGTGTATCTGCATTATGAACTCTCCACTTTCCCTTAGCTAAATTTTCACCACCAACGTCTGTAAAAACATAAAACTCAAACGTGTTATTTTTGTTTAACAATAATTGTGTACAACCATACATTGGAATTTTACATTTTCCATATAATTGTGAATCTTGTACTTTTGGAGCACACGAAATAAACACAATAATTGCAAATAAAATAATTACTTTTTTCATTCGTTGTTTTAAGGTTGTGACGTTATTCAAGCTGACGCATAACGTCCTGTGGCTTGGCGACAGTTGCGGAAATTGGAACTGAGTTCGCTCGGCTGAACAAAACGAAGTTATGAAAATAAAAACGGAATTTTACAACCGAAACAGCAATTGCGCCAAACCGCTGTTGTAGGCAGTTTTAATTATTTCTTTTACTTAAAATTATAGCTCTTTTAAAAGATTCTACAAACATTTGTTTATCTCTTTTTTTATAGCAATATGATGGCAAATAATAATTGATATCGCTAGAGTTTTCATTGTTTTCAATTTTGTTGTAATATTTTATTTTCTCAATTTTATTTAAAGTATGCACTTCAAAAAAGTCTAATATGTTGGTGTCAATTTTGACGGTTCTCTCATCAAGTTCGCTTAATGGAATTTCCCATTTAGAAAAAAAATCATTTTGAGATTTTCCAATAAATATTATTAACGTTTTTGAAGAAGGATTATAAACAGCTTTTTGATCAGTAGTAATATTGTTACTTCCTTCGTAGCATTTATTAATATTGTCAACTACATAGTTTATACAACTTTCAAAGTCATCACTTTCTTTAATTTTTTCAATACTCATTCTGCACGAAGTAAATAACATCGAGAATAAAAGTAATGAAATATAGATTGTATTTTTCAAAAGGTTATATTTTAGCACGGATTCCAAAATTGCCTACAACGTCCTGTGGCTTTGCGACTGTTGCGGAAATTGGAACTGAGTTCGCTCGGCTGGACGGAACGAAGTTAGGAAATTATAATTTAATTTTATAATTTATTGAGCAATAGCGCAAAACCGCTGTTGTGCGGTCGCTTTAACTAAATTTCTTTAGTTAACTTTTACTAAAGTTTTTAAAAATAATAAATGTTGCAAGTGTAAATAGAATAAAACCTGATGCAAATTCAAAATCATTAAACTCACCAGGAAATAACAATTGACTTAAATTTTCATCAGTTAACATTTTGACTTCATTTTTTTGAGATACTAAATGACAAAACTTTTTACCGGCTTTGACTACATACATTTTATTATTGTATTGCAATTTGCAAAACCCACCACGAGAAGAAATATTCAGACAATTTTCTGGCGCTTCAACAACTTTAGCATTTACCTCAAAACCATTTTTGAAAATATTGTAGTCAATTAAGTTTCCCCAAATAATCATTACAGAAATAAACAAAAGAATTAAACCTCCAATTCCCAAAATGTTTTTAGATATGAATTGACTAAAACTTGACATACTTCTGTTCTTGTTTGGATGATATTGTTAAATTAAAGTGTCGCACAACGTCCTGTGGCTTTGCGACTGTTGCGGCAATTGGAACTGAGTTCGCTCGGCTGGACAAGACGAAATTAGGAAATTAAAACGTAATTTCATAACTTAAAGCAGCAATAGCGCAAAACCGCTGTTATGCGCTGCCTCAATTTTTCAAAAATTTTTCAACTGATACATAGTTGCTATCTGTCTTTAATTCTTTTGGAATAGTCTCAAGTAGCAGTTGTAGTTCCTCTTTTGATATTTTGTCTTTTATGTAATTCAATGTTGATACAGCTTTGACACAGTTAGGATAACGTTTGATTAAAATTACATTTTTGTCTACAAAATAGAGTTTTGCAACACTATCCATGCCCGCAACCATTTTTTTATCAGTTAGTTTGCCTTCATTATCTTCTATGTATTTTTTGTTGACACGCTTAAACTCTTCGCCAAAATCTTTAGCATCAGAATCAAATTTCGCACAAATTGAATGGTCGCATGAAACAAGTATAACAAAAAGTATTAGAAGATATTTTTTCATATCGTGGGTTTAAGGTTGCGCATAACGTCCTGTGGCTTTGCGACAACTGCGGAAATTGGAACTGAGTACACTCGGCTGGACAAAACGAAGTTATGAAAAAAGGACGAACTTTTACAACTGAAATAGCAGTTGCGCAAAACCGCTGTTGGCAGCAGTATTAATCAATCGTCAGGATAAATATTTTGTACCCGAAATATAAAAAAATCGTTGCTAACACAAAACTGGAAACGACAAATAAAATAGTGCTAATGATCTGCTTCTTCAGTACTTTATATTTCTTAATTATAAATAACAAATTTATCATCGTTGCTAATCCATAAATAATCGCCCAACTAAATAACAAGAAACCGAAAAAAAGGAAGAAATCACTTCGAGAAAAATAGTAGAAAACTAAAATTACGACGCCTAATAAAAGAGAAACACAATTAAGTTTCTTTATAAAGGTTATATATTGAATTTTTGAATTTATATTTTCATCAATCATAAGTTAATTTTAAACGTTCACGTCGTTGAAATATTGCTGCCAACGTCCTGTGGCTTTGCGACTGTTGCGGAAATTGGAACTGAGTTCGCTCGGCTGGACTAAACGAAATTAGGAAATCTAAACGTAATTTCATAACTTAATGCAGCAATAGCGCAAAACCGCTGTTAGCGGTAGTTTTAAAACAATTTATCCTGAAAAATCATAAGAAAAGCAATTGTCAAACTTATTACCGCAAGGAAAAAAGATGCTATTTGAGAATAAAAAAGATTCCACGTAGACTTACCGTAAATATCCATTAGATTTTTCAATTCTGCAAGTTCTGAATTATCTTTATTAATCTCTTTTTTTATTTTCCTTACTGTAGTTCTAAAATCAAGTAAACGACATAAAGAGGTTGCTAGACCAAAAAAAATTGAAATGAAACTCAAAATAACACCAGTCGAGAAAAATATTTTTTGACAACAATTTGGAGAAAAATCTTCGTCATTAAGAAGTGACATTAAAAAAGCTAAAACTCCAATTGAAAAAGTTAGAATAAGATTATTTAAATATGAGAAATGTTCTCTCAAAACTTGTTGCCATCTTGTAAATCTTTCATCACTATTTATCATATTGATTTTCATTAGTTAATTTAAGCACAAACGCGAATAAAATTACCGCTAACGTCCTGTGGCTTTGCGACTGTTGCGGAAATTGGAACTGAGTTCGCTCGGCTGGACTGAACGAAGTTATGAAAATAAAGACGAACTTTTACAACCGAAAGAGCAATAGCGCAAAACCGCTGTTGGCTTGCAGTTGAAAAAACATAAGCCGTACACAATCTTGGACATTTCGTAACCACAAACTACGTCTAATATTTACATCGAAATTTCATTCGAAGATGCCGAAGGCTCAATTGCAGCCAACGTCCTGTGGCTTTGCGACTGTTGCGGCAATTGGAACTGAGTTCGCTCGGCTGGACAAAACGAAGTTAGGGAATTATAATTTAATGTTATAACTTATTGAGCAATAGCGCAAAACCGCTGTTAGCGGATGGCGTAACTACACGCTGTTTTCATTTTTTATGCCTTTTAATAAAGCATATATAGCCATAGAATGTCCGTGTCCCAAATCAAATTCTTTTTTAAGCCAATCGACAATATCTGCTGCTTTTGTTTCACTTTTCAAATTTCCATTTTCGGTAAAACCTTTTTGCTCCGCAATATTTCTAAAATCTTCGGGAGTTTTTCCGGTTTTTTCTTTAATAGTTTTAAGGTAAGCTTGAAATGACATTATTTATAATTTAAAATGAGATTATAAAGTTAATAAATATTTTAGGATTTTGACGGCATCAACATTTTAACAGGCAAAAAAACACAATCGTTAGCGCAATTTTCGTACGCTTTCCGCTAACGTCCTGTGGCTTTGCGACTGTTGCGGAAATTGGAACTGAGTTCGCTCGGCTGGACAAAACGAAGTTAGGAAATTATAATTTAATTTTATAACTTATTGAGCAATAGCGCAAAACCGCTGTTA
>Ga0247817_10001716_pt1 | contig 11339 bp, 8 predicted proteins | sample UWRJL212509R1_FD_178010 | JGI IMG/M metagenome (GOLD analysis project Ga0247817, IMG submission 178010) | Plant litter microbial communities from Arlington Agricultural Research Station in Wisconsin, United States - UWRJ-L212-509R-1 | ecosystem: Environmental > Terrestrial > Plant litter >... | reverse complement strand
TTAGATACAGATGATTCTGCCATTACAACAACAGGCGATGGCATAGCAAGTGATTCACTGATTTCTTTTTCGTCATTCATTGCGCCGGCTAAGTTTTGAAGGGGTGCCATCTTTCTTTTCTGACCATATGCCTGGTTTCTTTGAGCAATATTTTCTCTTAAGAACCAAGAAGTCAATATTGGCGCCTGATTGTTTTGGTTTGGAAAACCGCTCGACAAAGTAAGTTTTACTTTCTTCCAGTCAATTCCTGTATTTTGAACAACCTGTGCTTTATACATCATATTGATTGGTGCAGTAACATTTTCACTACGTAAGTCATAAAAAGGAGTCCAGGTAGCATTATACGATAAATATGAAATTTCTAGTGGAACAATTCCGGGTGCATTGGTCATAACCTGAACGATTAACTTTCCGGAAGATGTTTTTTCTTCTTTGCTCGTATCAACTTCAAGTTTGTTTTGCAGTTTTACGAGTGTTTCATTCAGCTTTTGCTGTTTCGTTTTCAGGTTGTCTATAGTGTTTGCAATTTCAATTTGCTTGTTCTTATAGTAATCAACCATTTTTACAAGTTCAGTTACATTCAAACCGGAGTTTACACCAGAGATTTGCATGTTTTTATCTAGAAGCTGAATTGTTTTTGATTCAGAGTTAATGGTATTATTCACTTTCTGAATTTCTTTCTGAACCAGAGTAATACTATCATGAACTCTTTTGATAACAGGCGATTTGCTGTCTATTTCATATTCAGAAATGTAATTATTAGTAAACTGAACAGAAAGCACCGTTACATTTGCCGGCGTACCAATTTGCACAGAGTTTTCATTCACGTCTACCGCTACATTTTTGATTACAATTTCACTTGTTCCTGATGGTAAAGTAACAGAAGCAGTCTGAGAAATTTCTGCAGCATTAAAATAAACGGTTGCAGCTTTTACTTTTGCGGTTGTGAAGATTGGTTTTTGAGCAAATCCAATTACAGCAACGAAAAGAAAGGACAATGTTAGTATGTTTTTATACATAATATTTCGGTTAAAGTTGGTGTAAGATATAAATTGATGAGTATAAATATACGGTTGTTCATCGTATTATTTTTCAACTGTATATCCTTTTACTTTTGCAAAGGCTACGATAGACGTATTTATAGCATTTCCAAGATCATCTTGTTTTTTAGATTTCTTTGATTCGGCATCAATATAATCCTGACGTTTTTTAGCTAACGTTCCGATTTCTTTCTGGATTGTTGCTCTTTCCTTTGTCTTTTCTGCAACAATTGTTTTTAGTTCCGATTCAGATTTGCCCTGAAGCTCTGCCGGTAATTCTTCTTTTTTGATTTTTGATATTGCTCCGGCATCATCTTTTACTTTATCAACCAAATCCCAGCTTTCGTTTTTGTAAACTGCTTTTGATTTACTCACAGCACGTTCAGCATAATTTGCAGCAGAGACACGTTGTGCATTTTTATCCTGCGTTTCCTGATTCATCTTTTTGGCAGAACCTTTTGCCCCGTAACCAATATACGTTTTGTTGATTTTTTCATTGCATTTTGTAATTTCTTCATCATAAGGAGTGGCGATATAGCGGATACTTTCGTTAGAATCAATATTAAAGTATTTCCCTTTTCCGTAATCAGCACCGTCTTTCCATAGAATATTGATACCTTCCGTTCTATCGCCACAATAAATAGTATTTACATAAATGTCATTTTTCAGCGCATCACTAATCGCTTCTTTGTAGTTAATTCCACCTTGATTAAATTCTTCGTTTCCTGCAATATAAATGAGTTTCATATTGTTATCGTCTTTAGCCCATTTCAATTGTTTGGTTGCATCCTGGATAACAGCTCCACAATATTCATTTCCACCATTGGTTCTAAGAGCGAAAAGTTTTTCTGAAATCAAATCTAAATCAGTAGAAAGCGGTGCAATTTGTCTGATATAGTTTGATTTTTGTGATAATCCGTCATTACCATATTCGTATAAAGCAATTTCGATATCCGGAGTTTTTCCGTCGTATTTTAGGGTTGTCAATGTGTTTACGATATTCCAAAGGCGTGATTTTGCCTGATCGATTAAGCCGTCCATACTGCCAGAGGTATCTAATAATAAGGCAACCTGTATTTTAGTAGTTTCAGCTGCTGTTGTTTTTTCAACAGGAGGATTGTCAACTGATTTCGCGTTAGAAGAATTGCAGCTTATCAATGAAATAGTAGTTGCAAAAATGGTCGAGATAAAGATATTTGATTTCATAGTTTCTGATTTTTAATTGTTGAATTACAGATCAAACTTAGAAACTAAAAGTTTTCGTTTTTTGCAGAAAGGGTGAAACACGGTTTTCACTTGGTGAAACAAGTTGTAAACAGGATATAAAATACTTTACTTTACAGTATTAATTTTTCAGCTTCTAAGTTGCTTAGAATCTGAGTAGCTAAGACCCAAAAGTAGTGTAATAGACTTTAGGATCTGGCCATTTAAATTGTAATATTATGAATCGTTTACTCCAAATATCAGTTTTTGCTGCAATGCTATTCTTTTCATCTTTGAATCTAATGGCACAGGATACCCTTGTCAGAAAAAAATTGGCCCCAGCTTCAAAAATGAGAAGCGCTACAAAAAGCCTGGAAGTATCCTTAGATAAAAACGACGAAGGACAAATTGCACGCGATTATGAACGAGTTGCTGTTGAATTTTTAAATAAAGGCGACAATGCAAAGGCCGAAGAATACTTTAAGAAAGCACTCGCCAGTTTTACAAAACTTAAACTCACAGATGATAAAACGCGCGTGACCAGAAGCCTGGCAAAGGTTCAGGAAAATCAAAAGAACTTTGGTTCTGCCATTAAAAATTATGAGGCGGCAGGTTCTTTTTCTAAAGATGAAAGCGAAGAAAAAATTAACTTGAATGATGCCAAGCGTTTGCGAACACAAGCAGCTCCGGTAGCACAGGCAGTGTATGTAGAATCGAATATCGAGTTGCTCAAAAAAGAGAAAAAAGCGGATGAAGTGGCTGATGCGTATGTTCAGAAAGCTGAAAACTCGCTGCAGCAAAAAGATAAAGCGGTGGCATTAGAAAGTTATAAAGAAGCCCTCGTTTATGCCAAAAATAAACCGGAAGCGGTGATTAAAATTAAAAATGAAATTGCCAACGTATACGCTTCAGACAATCAGTTTGAAGAAGCGATCGGTATCAACGAAAAATTGTTAGCAGAAGCCAAAACCAAACAAGACTTTAATACACAAATAAAACAGTTACAATCACTGGCATCGCTTTATTTAAAAAAGGAAGAACCTCAAAAAGCGTTGGTTTCATTAAAAGAAGCCTATGAACTGGCCTCTAAAAAAGGAAATTCCGCAGAAGCGAAAAATAGCCTTACAGCATTGGTGAATTATTATAAAGCAGCAGGAAATGATAAGGAAAGTATGAAGCTTTACGAATCGTTTTTTAAAAATCTCGATCAGTTAATTAAGTCTGATACCACGCTCATTAATGCCAAAACATTTGAGATAACAGAAGGTAAAATTCGCCAGCTCGAAAAAGAGAAAGGTTTAAAAGACGAATTGATTACCAAAACAAATACCTTCAATTACTTTCTTTTAGGATCTGTTGCGCTGCTCTTGCTTTTGTTTTTGTTTATCGTGAAAGCTTTGTATGCTATAAAAACCAAAAACAAAGAAATCGCTTTGCAATCATTACGACGCGAAATGAATCCGCATTTTATATTTAACAGCCTTAATAGTGTCAATCAGTTTATTGCCGAAAACAAAGAACTCGAAGCCAATAAATACCTGACTTCGTATTCGAATTTAATGCGCAATATGATGGAAAACTCTAATAAAGATTTCATTTTACTAGACAAAGAGATTAGTCAGCTAAAAAAATACCTTGATCTGGAACATCTGCGTTTTGCGGATAAATTCGATTTCAAAATTACGGTTGATGAGCAACTCGACGCCGAAAGTGTTTATATTCCGAATATGATTATTCAGCCCCATCTCGAAAATGCAATTTGGCACGGACTTCGATATCTGGAAACAAAGGGATTTTTGCAGCTTAAGTTTAAATTTACGCGGGGAAAAGTTCATGTGATTATTGAAGATAACGGAATTGGTTTGGTTAAAAGTCAGCAGCTCAAAACAAATAATCAGAAAGCGCATGAATCCCGAGGATTGAATAATACGAAGGAACGGATTGGATTGCTGAATGAGTTATACAAAAAGAACATTTCTTTTAGCATTAAGGAAAAAGAATTGCCTGAATCCGGAACAATCGTCGAAATTGTTTTTCCATTAATTGATACATTATGATGAGTTTCCAAAAAATAAGAAGTGTAATTGTCGAAGATGAATTGGCAGCCCGCGAAGTACTCAAAAATTATCTGAGCAAGTATTGTCCGCAGATCGAAGTCGTAGGCGAAGCACAACATATAAAAGAAGCTGTTCCGTTATTGCATGAAATACAACCGCAATTGGTTTTTCTCGATGTCGAAATGCCTTTTGGAAACGCCTTTGATGTTCTCGAAGCGTGTAAAGATTTACAATTCGAAACCATCTTTGTAACTGCTTTTTCGGAGTATTCACTCAAAGCACTGAATCAAAGTGCTGCTTATTATTTGTTAAAACCCATTAGTATCGAAGAATTGATTGTTGCAGTAAACAAAGTACATCATCAGATTATGAATCATGAATTGTTCAATCGAAACAAAATCATTGTAGAAAATTTTCATGAAACAAAACCAGAAAAGCAGCAAGTTATATTGCCAACTTTAGAAGGCTTTGAAGTAGTGAAAATGGAAGAAATCGTGCGTTTGCGTGGCAACGGAAATTTTACAGACTTGTATTTGAGTGATGGAAGTAAAAAAATGGTTTGCAGGTTTTTGAAACATTTCTCAGAGATCCTGCCTTTGCCCTTTATCCGTGTTCATAAATCACATATTATCAACATGAATTGCGTTAAGTCATACAATAAAGGTGGTATTATAACTTTGAACGATGGTGCAGAAATTGAAGTTTCACCTACATACAAAGAAGATTTTTTAAAGAATTTTAAGTAATAATTTTGTCACACAAAGACGCAAAGTTTTTAAAACGTTACTTAAAAACTTTGCGACTTTGCGTCTTTGAGTGACAATCCGGAACTATAAATCAAATTCATCTCCAATAGCCAATGAATCAGAACGAACAGCAGTAGAATCCGGTGCTTTAATTCGTAATAACGAACGAGCATTTCCAGAAATATAAACAGGCAATTGGTTAATTGTATCTTCAGAAACCAGAACGCCGCGTCGCAACATTAAATTGCTTAAGAATTTTTGATTTTTTATGGCATAATCCTTTAGATTTCCCTGATCGTTAAATTGATACATGAACTTTCTGGGTTTCGGAATTATAGTTGCCAGGAACAAACATTCGTCAAGGGATAATGCCGATGGACTTTTCTGGAAGTAAAAATGACTTGCTTCGCCAATTCCGTATACATTTGGTCCCCATTCAATAATGTTAAAATACACTTCCAGCATTCTTTCTTTGCTTACCACACGATTGTTCTCAAGAATATAAACCAGCAAGATTTCTTCAAGCTTACGTGATAAGGTTTTTTCCCGGGTCAGGAAAACGTTCTTGATCAATTGCATGCTAATGGTACTTGCGCCACGGGAGAACTTTTTGGTTTTAATGTTTTTTAAGATCGATTGCTTGAAGGCTTCATTAATAAATCCGCGATGCGAAAAGAAAGAAGGATCTTCTGTCGTAAGAACAGATTTTCTTAAATAAGGCGACATTTGATCTAAAGGAGTATAATTCGGATTTGCATTGCCAACCAAAACGGGTCTTTGCATTACATTCTGAATAATAGCACGGTAAACAAACTCCCCATTTAATTTATTAAGGTTCGCCTCTCCGTATTTGGTAATTTTTAGATTTTCCTTCTTCAGTTTACTATCAAAAACTAAAGTATTGGGTTTGTTTTTATTGAATTTGAAATCGAGACTATAATCAAAACTTCCTGTTGCTTCCATTCCCTGAAAATGGGTAAACAATCCGTCAGGTAGTGAAACAATAAAATCCTGAGCCTGCATTTTAGGAATTTCAACTTTTAGTGTGTAAATCGTGTCAGATTCTGTGTTGTACGAAACATAAGGTTTAACTTTTGTCTTGTTCAGCTGCATTGACGAAGTACTGTCAATCGAAATGAAGTTGTCACCTAATAAAAAGCGGTAATCAAAACGAGCACTCTTGATGACTACATCTTTGCTTGCAATTTTAGGATGATTGATTTTTAAATTGGCGATAGAAGTGTATCCGTCAATATGAAGTTCGCTTCCATCTTTTTCAATGTTTGCTACGTTCAAGCGAATAGAATCAAAACTTGCTTTTAGATTATAACGCTCATCAAGATACGGAACTTTAATAGCACCGGTATCGAGATTAAAAAACCGTATATCAGCTTTTTTGTTTCTCGGATCAGCAAAACCTTTTATGTTCCAGCGTTGGTCAAAATTGTTTGCCTGAACATGAAGATTGGTTTCGAGCTGTTTGTTGTTTAAAATAAGTTTATTTACTGCTACAGTCGCTTTTTTACCATTATCATCAATTTTAAAATTCAGGTTTTCTAATTTCATGTCAGTAGGAACCAGATTCAATAGCTTTGAAATAATGCGATAAGCAAATGTGGCGTATTTTCTCTTTTCGTTTTTATCCTTATCTGCTTTATCCTTTTTTAGAAAAGCATCAAAATTGCGTACTTTCCCTTTTTTTACAAACTGAATATAGCCATTGTTGATTTTTAAAGTTCCAAGTTGAACATCTCCAACTAATAAACTTGATAAATTAACGCTGGTTTCTATTTTTTTGATGTTACAAAGTGTATCTGCATTTTTAGGAACAAGGATAACATCGGTTAATTTTATACCAGATAATCCCTCAAACGAAGCCGTTTTTACAGAAAATGAACTGTTGTATTCAGTATCCATTTTGGTAGTAACTTTCGCAATGGCTTTTTTTAGAAGAGCATCACGAAAAAAGTAAAAGCCCAAAAAAAGCACTACTAATATCAGAATGAATATTAAGAGTGCTTTGTATATTTTTTGTTTCGGAAATTTCATAAAGTTGATTTGAAAAAAGATTAACCAAAAAGAATGCTCGCTACATCTTCAATTTTAGTTACAAGTTCAATTTTTATTCCTGTATTTTTTAATGCAATTTTGTTGTATTTAGATACAAAGATCGTGTTAAAGCCCAGTTTTTCCGCCTCTTGTATACGTTGATCCACACGATTCACCGGACGAATTTCTCCGGACAAACCTACTTCTCCGGCAAAACAAAAACCTTTCGTGACCGGAATATCTTCGTTAGACGATAAAATTGCAGCAACAACAGCAAGGTCAATGGCGGGATCGTCAACAGAAATTCCGCCTGTAACGTTTAAGAAAACATCTTTAGCGCCTAAACGAAATCCTGCTCTTTTTTCTAAAACAGCCAAAATCATATTCAGCCTTTTGGCATTGTATCCTGTTGTACTTCGTTGAGGTGTTCCATAAACAGCGGTACTCACCAGTGATTGTATTTCGATCATCAGTGGGCGCATGCCTTCGAGTGTTGTGGCAATAGCCGTACCTGATAATTCTTCGTCCTTGTGAGAAATTAATATTTCAGACGGATTGCTCACTTCACGCAAACCACTTCCCAGCATTTCATAAATTCCTAATTCAGCTGTAGAACCAAAACGGTTTTTAAGAGAACGTAAAATTCGGTATACATGATTTCGATCGCCTTCAAACTGCAAAACAGTATCCACCATGTGCTCCAGAATTTTTGGTCCTGCAATGTTTCCATCTTTGGTAATATGCCCAATTAAAATAACAGGAATATTAGTTTCCTTAGCAAATTTGATAAGTTCAGCAGTAGTTTCTCTAATCTGGGAAATACTTCCCGCAGTTGATTCGATATAATCCGTATGCAAAGTCTGAATAGAGTCGATAATGACAATTTCAGGTTGCATGGTTTCGATTTGTTTGAAAATATTTTGCGTTTTAGTTTCCGTCAAAATATAGCAGTTGTCGCTATTTGGTGTAATGCGCTCAGCACGCATCTTTATTTGTTTCTGACTTTCTTCGCCTGAAACATAAAGCGTTTTATAGGGTAACTTTAAGGAGATTTGCAGCAAAAGTGTGCTTTTCCCAATTCCCGGTTCACCACCTAAAAGTGTTAAAGACCCAGGAACCAATCCACCGCCAAGAACCCGATTCAGTTCTCCATCGGTAGTATCCATGCGAATTTCCTGAGTCGAGTCAATCTCATTAATTTTTAAGGGGCGAGGAGCTTTTCCAGTTGGAGTAGGTTCACTCTTCCATGCAACTTTTTCCTGCTTCTGAATAATTTCTTCAGCAATAGTATTCCATTCTTTGCAGGCATTGCATTGTCCTTGCCATTTAGCATATTGGGTTCCGCAATTTTGACAAAAAAAAGAAGTTTTAACTTTTGACATTATTTGGTTTTTTTTGCAAGGGTATTCATTTCATCGATTTTGTCATACATCACATCCTTGTTCAAATCGCCAATTGGCTCCATTTGCGAAGCATTTTGATATTTTTTTGATGCTCTCTTAGGATCACCCATTTTTTCATACATCAACCCCAATTCATATTCACCCAACATTGATTTTGGATAATGTACATTTCCAATTTCGGCCATTTTACCTAGTTCATCGTAAGCATTTTTCTTCAGGATAAGATTTTCAATTATTTTAAAATCAGTCATTCTAACTGGGATCTGTACACCTAAAACTTTAGACATAGTATTATACTTGTTTTCTAAGTAATCAGCATATCCACTTTCAAGTACTGCAATTTTATCATTAAATTCAGATGAATTTATAGGTCTGTATACTTCAAAAATTTGGTATAAGGCATTTGGAATAGAAGGTAAAACTTCTGTGTAATGCGTTGTATTTTTAAAAACATCGAATTTGTAATTCACTAAAGGATTATTAGCAAGTTTAATATTGCTGTTTAGTTTCTCGATTGGTTCTTTTATTTTTTTAATATCTCCATCTGCAACAGAAAGGTAGTAGAAGAAGGGTTCTGTTACTTTAGCAAATTTTTCAGGAACACGAACCTCCATTTTAGGAGCAAGTTCAGGGCTTAAGCAAATGTAACCATTGAATAAAGGTTTCTCTTTATACAAAAAGAAGTTGATGAAACTTGCTGTAATATCATGACCGGCAATAATTCTGAAAGGAGAGGTGCGGTATTTTTTTTCGATATGCGGAATTAACTCTGCACCGATAAATTCATAAAACTCTGCTCCTTTTTCGAAAGGAAGACCATTTATTTCATCAATAGTACTATCGTCATAACGTTCCTGATCTTTGTTCTGATGAATCCCAATAATAATCATTTCCGGCAAATCGCCCCAATAAGAACCATAACTCACCGCTCCGGAGAAAGGATCAAATAAATAATCACCATCTAAAAGGTATAGAACCGGATATTTTTTTTCTGGATTTGCTTCGTAAGATTCAGGAAGACCAATGGTTATTCTGCGCTCTTCTCCAAGTTTTGCAGATTTAATGTTGTCGAATCTCTTTTGTGCGAAAGCGGTAACTGAGATTAAAGTAAGTAATAAGTAAACTTTTTTCATGATTTGGTTCATTTCAGTGAATATCAAGTATTGAAATAATGTAGCAATATAACACTTTATTTACGTTTTTATTATTTTGCAATTTTAAAAAGTAAGAATAAAGGTCTTGCTCGAAATTTATTTTGTTTCGGGCAAAAGCAAGCTTGTTTGACAAAATAAATTTGACAAATCGAGAGGAAGAAAGTGTAAAAAAAGTTTAGGTCAGCGAATTATCATTTTCATTAGGAAAAATGATCCATGGTTTGAAGGTTTTTGCCTCTTCAAATTCCAAGGTTGCATAAGAAATAATGATAATGATATCGTCTTTCTGAACTTTTCTGGCTGCAGGACCATTCAGGGTAATTTCTCCTGAATTTTTTTCTCCTTTAATCGCATAGGTTTCAAAGCGTTCGCCATTATTAATATTTACAATAGATACTTTCTCGCCTTCAATAATATTTGAAGCCTCCAGTAATGTTTCGTCGATCGTAATACTGCCAATATAATTTAAATCAGCACCAGTTACTTTTACACGATGAATTTTTGATTTTATAACTTGAATTTGCATTTTGCAAAGATAATTTAATTTAATGAAATGGTGTCAATCAACCTTATAGAATTAACAAATACCGCTATAAATGCACGGTAATTTTTGTCTTTACTTTTATGATCGATAGATAATAATGTAGATTCGTCAGCAATTACAAAATATTCTAATTCAAACATCTTGTTGTTTTTGAAAGAATTTTCTACAAATTCTATAGTTTCCTGAGGAGTGCCTGTCTGGAAAATAGCTTTTGCTTCAGTTAAAATTTTATAAATAATAGCAGCTTCTTTTCGTTCCTCGGTTGTTAAACGCTCGTTTCTGGAACTCATCGCCAATTGATTTTCTTCTCTGTAGATTGGGCAGCCTACAACATTCACAGGAATATCATTTTTCTCGACCATTTTTTTGACAATCTGCAATTGCTGAAAATCTTTTTCTCCAAAGTAAGCATTGGTTGGTGTGACGATTTCAAACAAACGTTTTACGATCGTACCAACACCATTAAAATGTCCAGGTCTGAATTTGCCCTCCATCTGATTTTCAAGTCCGTCAAAGTCAAAATTTTGAGAAACAGTATTTCCTTCATAAATATCTTCAACAGAAGGAGCATATAAAATGATTTTGTCGCTTAAAACGCGCATTTTTTTCACATCTTCTTCCAGAGTTCTTGGATATTTTGCGAGATCTTCAGGATTATTAAACTGAGTAGGGTTAACGAAAATACTAACAACAGTGTCGTCGTTTTCTTTTAGGGATCGTTGCATTAAAGCGAGATGCCCTTGGTGTAAAGCGCCCATTGTTGGTACAAACCCGATGGTCGAATTTGTGGTTTTGATAGTTTTTAAATAAGCTATCAGAGCGACTTTACCGTAGAAAATATGCATGAGGGTATTATTAAAATTTAGTGCAAACATAATATATTAGTTAATAACTGCATAAATTTTTGTAATTTTGCAACGTTTTTATTACCAAAAATTAAGTAAAATACTATTATGAAAGATAAGAGGATATTATACGTATCATCTGAAGTCGTGCCTTATTTGGCTGAAAATGAGGTTTCTTTAATGTCTTATGACGTTCCGAAAATGATCAACGATCAAGGAGGTCAGATAAGAATTTTCATGCCAAGGTATGGAAATATAAACGAAAGAAGACACCAGCTACACGAAGTAATTAGACTTT
>Ga0247817_10001715_pt1 | contig 11339 bp, 7 predicted proteins | sample UWRJL212509R1_FD_178010 | JGI IMG/M metagenome (GOLD analysis project Ga0247817, IMG submission 178010) | Plant litter microbial communities from Arlington Agricultural Research Station in Wisconsin, United States - UWRJ-L212-509R-1 | ecosystem: Environmental > Terrestrial > Plant litter >... | reverse complement strand
TACAAAACCTGTTGAAGACACTGTAGCTCCTGAAGAAAATAACGCCGCAGAACCTATTGCTGACAAGCCCAAAGTTGGTTTTACGCCACGCTTTAAGGCCGGCGTAACTAAACCGGCAGAGGATGCCACTACTGCCCCAACTGAAGAAAGCAAACCTGAAGAACTGGTTAAACCTAAGGTAGGATTTACACCACGCTTTAAAGCCGGAGTGACTAAACCTGCGGAACAAGCGGAAGCAACGCCCGAATCAACGGAAGAAAATAAAGCAGAAGAACCTGTTAAACCCAAGGTAGGATTTACGCCGCGTTTTAAAGCCGGGGCGACAAAACCTGCCGAACAAGCGCCCGAGTCAACGGAAGAAAATAAATCTGAAGAAAAACCTGTTGAGGCTCAACCTAAAATTGGTTTTACACCAAGGTTTAAGGCAGGGGTTACTAAACCTGCCACTGCAGAATCCGATGCTCCTTCACCAGAAGAGAAAAAAACGGATGAAAACGCCCCGGCAGAAAAACCTAAAATAGGATTCACCCCGCGCTTTAAAGCATCATCCCCGCCAAAACAGCAGGACTTGCCTAAACAAGAAGATTAAAATTATTTACAGTATTTAGCCACTGCCTCTTTTGCCTCTGCCGAACCCAAACGGGCAGCATTATTAAAGTCTTCGCAAGCGCTATCCTTTGTTAAGGTAACTAAACGTGCCAGGCCCCTATGCAAATAAGTAAGGGCATTTTTAGGGTTTAGCTTAACAGCCATATCGTAGCTATTCATCGCCCCTATAAAATCTTTTACGTTCATTTTGGCATCGCCCCAAAGCATATAATAAAGTTCGTTCTGAGGTTCCAGCCTTATGGCCTCGCCTATATCCGCGTTCATGCGCGCTGCATCGGGTAATAAACTCTGTGCAACTCCACGGTAGGCAAACGTTTTAGTATTATCCAGATTGATAAATAAAACGCTGTTATAGTCATCAACTGCTCCCTGGTAATCTCTCAGTGCTAATTTAACCTGAGCCCTTATAAAATATGCGGCGTCATCATTTTCCTGCAATGAAATGGCTTTATTGATCTCTTTAAACGCGCCGTCGTAATCCTTAAGCGTTAACTTGGCGTTACCCAAATTATAATAAGCAGCGGCGTATGTAGAGTCAAGCTTTATAGCTACACTAAAGTCTCCCATAGCGCCCAACAGTTCTACCAAACCCTGTTTTGCAATACCACGCTGCACATAAAATTTAGGCTGTTGCGGTGTTTTATCAATAAGCGAATTGAAAAGCGCGAGCATCTCTTTATAAAAACCGCCTTCGGCCATTACCGCCCCCAGCCTTACGTACATGTTTTCATCCTTAGCTTCGATAGCAATTATTTTGTTGATGTCTTGCAGCGCACCGGCGCTATCATTAGTCTTTATGCGTGCTACCGCTCTTTTTAAATAATTTTCGGTATTGCCGGGGTTAAGTGCAATCGCTTTGTCATAGCTAACTAAGGCGTCCCTGTACCTTTTTTGAGCGCTGTTCAGATCGCCGCGTACTGCGTAAGCAAAGTCGCTTTTAGGGTTGATCTCTATACTTTTATTAAGATCTGCAAGCGCGGCAGCCGTATCCAGTAACATAATATTAATGCGTGCGCGTATAACATACGCGCTACCGCTTTTTGGATCTAATTTTATCGACGTATTAACATCTTCCTTAGCGTCGGCAAAGTGTTTAATGTTATACTTAGAATCAGCGCGGTATTGGTAAGCGTCGGCATTTCTGCTATCCAGTTCAATGGCCTTGTCAAAATCGGCTATGGCACCCATCTGATCGCTTAAATAATTTTTTAGTACGCCTTCGTATATATACAACTCTGCCTTATCAGGATATTTTTTTACCAGGCTGCTAAAGTATTCTAAGGCGGCTTTATTATCGTTTACGTTTGAATAAGCGTTGGCCAGGTATTTAAACACATTGGGCATATCAGGTTTTAGCTCAATGGTTTTTTTGTAGTTATCTACAGCTTCTGTGTAAAGACCAATATTTGCCTGCGCATTGGCTGTGTAAAATATTGCATCAACATTTTTAGGGTCCAGTTCCATTACCTTTTGATAATCAACAATGGCCCCTTTAAAATTACCCGCGCTTACTTTTGAGTTGGCACGGTAAAAGATCAGATCGGCATTTTTAGGGTCAAGTCTTACCGCTACATCATAATCGGCAATGGCCCCGGCATGGTCTTCAAGGTTTGCCTTAGCTACCCCACGATACTCAAACAGGGATGGGTCTTTGGGGGTTATTTCAATAGCCTTCGTAAAGTCAGCAACGGCGCCTGCATAATCTTTTAATTCGGCTTTGGCGTTTGCTCGGTAATGATAAATGTTGGCATCGCGCGGGCGTATAGAAGCGGCTTTATTAAAATCTTCTACGGCGGCGGCGTAAGTGCCGTTGGCATTGTTAGCATTACCACGGTAAAAATACGCTTCAACATTTGCAGGCGACGGGTCAATTTCTATTGATCTGGTAAAATCTGCAATTGCTGCCGGTTGATCTTTAAGGTTGGCGTACGCGTTTGCACGATAAAGGTACGCCTTAGCACTTCTTGCATCGCGCTGTATTGCTTTGGTAAACTCGGCTATAGCGCCTTTATAATCTTTTGCACCGGCTTTGGCGTTGCCGTTTTGTATAAAATCATCTGCCGACTGCGCTAGGCAGATGAATGGCAGAAACACAAATAAAATTGCTAACCTGATCATGTAAAAATTAATCAATTCAATTTACGGCCTTAAAATGAGCGAAGCCGAGCCGCTTGAGCCCTGCCCGGTATTTTGACCCACAATAAACTTACCCGCACTTAAAAATATAGAGAACTTTTTTGTAAAGGAATAACCATAGCTTAATGATGCCTGGGTAAACGAAAAATTGCGGTTGTTACCTATCTGTATGGCATTAAATGCCGAATTAAGGTCGCTGGCAGAGTAAAATCCACTTAAAGAAATTGATGCCTGATGTTTAAACCTTCTGTCAAGTGTTAAACCAACAGTACCGTTATACCTGTCTTGTATAGGCCCTTGCCCTCCAAAATACTGCCTCACACCGTTTTCGGCCGTGAAATAATAATTTTTTCCTAAAAAATGTCCGCTGCCTGCAAACATCAATTTTACCTCGGCGCCGTTCTCTTTATAACCCAGGCCTACATTGCTGTACAACGGCTGAATAAAGGTGCCCTGTACCGAAAAATAATAGATATAATCAATATTGGCCAGATAATATTTTAAACCAACCTCCAGATCAGTAAAACCACTGGTTGTTTGATTATAGCCTGTTGCATCTTTATAATGGTTCATGGCATAAGGCAATACTGCCGAAATAGCGAACCGCTTACTTATACCGTACTCTGAATAAAGCGAGTAACTAAGCGAAGTAAACTGCCCATCATTGGCAAATGGTTTATTTACCTTATTCTCATCCCAACTACGGTTAGAAAAAAAGTAATTTATTGATGGCGATATCAGCACACTGCCGGGACGTACGGGAAAGCCCCCGGCATAACTTTTATACTGGGCCGCAATTAAAACGATGCCTGCTGCAAGCAATTGTTTAAAAAAGGTAAATTTCATATCAGTTAAAATAATGCAAACGTGTCGCGCATCCAACGCCCCTCATACTCTTTATAAGTCTGGCTGATCTCATGCCCCAGATCTTTAAAAACCATCATCTTTTTATTTGATTTAATGTTATTAAATGCTGCGTACTCATTACCCGGCGGCGCAAACGGATCAAGCGAACCTATCCCCATCAGCACCGAGCAGTTAATATTTGTAGCAAAGTTTTTCACATCAAAGTAATCCAGATTGCCTAACACCTTATCCATGGTTAGCCCCGGTTGGGTTGCCACATACTTTTGTATACTGCTTATTGGCCAATCTACCGCGTCAACTAAGTTACGAATATCGCAGAAAATAGGGTTCTGTGCCGAGCATAATCTTACCCTACCATCAAGGCTGGCTGTTGCCAATGCTAAAAAGCCGCCCATGCTACCGCCAGATACCAGAATATTGTCGTGTCGCAGCTCCGGTCTTGAGAAAATAAAATCTATCGCCCTTAAACAGTCTGCTATAACGCCACGCATAACATAACGCTCTTTATTCTCAACATGATGAAATATAAACTCCTCTTTCCGGGTATCTACCGGGCCACGACTATTCCCTTGTCCCCGTACATTCAATGTGATAATTACCAGATCGGCATCAGTACCCATCATCGGTTCCAGATTTACCTGGTAGCCGGGCAAACCCAGTAACACAGAAAACTTCTTTTTGGGATTCTTTAATATCGGCACTGTCATCCAGCCGCGGATGGTCATGCTATCTAACGATTTCATTTCAATCAGATACACGTGCCGGTTATCCTTATCTAAATTAGGCATTGGTGTTACCTGAAAATTGGGATCTATGCCGGCAAGATCATCTTTAACTTTTTGCCAGAATGAATCAAAATCGGCAGGTCTTTCGTGCTCAGATTTAATTTGCTCAGGGCGGATGCCAAAGGCTTTACGAATGGTATCATCATAATAGGATACGTTGATGGTGACGTTTATTTTGTAGAACCCCGGTTTAGATTGCGCAATATTGAAATTATATTTCTCTGAGCTTTTTTTGCCGATTTTAACCTGCATAGAGTCCTCCTTCACCTTCTCGCCATCGGGTGTGGTAACAATATAGGCTACTTTGCCTACCTGTTCTTCGCTGGTTGTGTTTTTTACCTCAAAAGTGTATTTGGCAAGCCCGTCAAAAATAGCGTTCTTGTTAGAAGGCGTTAGTTCTACCATTACTTCACCTTCGTCGTCCTGCGCAGAAACGTAAGATGGTATTAATATTCCTGTAGCCGCAATTAAAACAAACGCGTATTTAATGAAGTATTTCAATTTGTACATGTTTTATAAAAATAAGCCAAATTCATCGTGCATCCAGGCCAGTTCAAGTTCAATATACTTAGGACTTACATCATGACCAAGGTCTCTAAATATCAAAATGCGTTTATTTGTTTTTAACAGATTGAACACGGTGTAATCATTGCTGGGCGGTATATAAGTATCAAGCAAGCCAATACTCATTAAAATTTTGCATGTTATGTTAGGTGCAAAGTTTTTAACATCATAATAATCAAGATTATCTAATATTTTGTTTACCGTTAAACCTGGCTGCGTTGTAATATATTTTTTTATTGATTTTATTGGAAAATCAACCTCATTAACAACACTGCGGATATCAGAAAAAATAGGACTTTGTGCAGAACATAAACCTACCCGCTTATCTAAACTGGCTGTAGCCATTGCTAAAAAGCCACCCATACTACCGCCCTTAACAAATATTTTGTCGTGTCGTAACTCGTCACGAGAATAGATAAAATCAATGGCGCGGATACAATCCATTATTACGCCCCGCATAACATATTTGTCTTTATTTTCAATATGATGAACAATGTATTCCTCGGCCCGGGTATTAATATTGGTACGGCTATTACCCTGCCCCCTAACGTTTAATGAAATAAAGGCTACGTCCCGGTCCTCGCCAAAAACAGGCGGCAGCGCTATCTGATATCCGGGCAAACCCAGAATTACTGCAAATTTTTTGTTTTTAACCGCAGGTTCAGTAAGCCATCCCCTTACCAAAACGTTGCCTAAAGATTTCATCTCTATAAGATAAACATTGCGCGATGGGGTGCTCAATTCGGGCTTAAGGATGCATTTAAACTCGGGCTTTACCTTTGCCAGCTCAACTTTAGCTATCTCCCAAAAAGCGTCAAAATCAACCGGGCGCGGGTGCTCTGATTTGATGCGCTCAGGTCTGATGCCAAAAGCTTTGTGCAGCGTATCGTCATATTCAGTTACGTTGATCATAAAATCAACTTTGTAAAAGCCGGGGTCGGCGGCGTCTATATCAAAGTTATACTTACCAATTGCTTTACCGCTTACCCTAACATCAATGGCATCGTGCTTTAGTTTTTGGCCGGTAACAGATGTTAAAACCCAGCTAATTTTGCCAACCTGTTCTGTAGCGGTTGTGTTGTTAACGGTAAAAATAAACTTGGCGGTGTTTTCAAAAACCGCGTTTTTATCAGTAGCATTTACTTCTACAAGTATTTCGCCTTCTGTAGCGGCTTCTGTTGTGGCAGGTATTGTATCTCTTACAACATCAGCAAATACCGGCTTAGCGCTAAGCACCAGCAGCACACATATTATCCCGTAGAGTTTTTTGTACCCTGTCATCATCAACAATGGTTTATTTAATTTTTTCTGATTCGTTTTCAGGATTACGCAATTTGTTTCTGATCAAAAAATCAGACTTCCTGATGTAATGGTTCAACGGCTCTTCAATTGTAGTGAACAACAGTATGGATATAGCATTTAAAATTATGAACGCGTAAAGCACGTTAAGCATATCAAACTCAAATGGCGACCGCCAGTTTACACCCCATTTATCGTACAGCTCAAAAGCGTAATCATTTAAGTTATCAAAGTAGCCGTGTAATAAGGTATACATCCACCCTAAATGTATTAGGTAAAATATGTAGGAGCTTTTACCCAGCAGCTCAACAAAAGGCAGCGCCAGTACTTTTTTAAATAGGGTGTTTTCTGTAAGTATCCCGTAAAAAAACAAGGCTACAGCCAGGCACAAAAAATAGTTGTTTACTATAATACCCGTGTTACTCTCTACCCCCGCGGCCCATCCTGCCGGGATAGGTTGAAACGCCATTACCACCACACACAGCATCATAAGCAAAAAGCCAATGTAGGTATAGGCAATTTTGTTGGTACGCTCAAACCCTCTGTTAAGCACAATACGCGCCAGTTGCACACCCACAAAAAACTCAAAACAACGCCCAAAAAACGTAAACAGCATTACAAACGGAAAATTGCCGAAAAAGCCATACCAGTCTACACGGCGGAATATTAAAACCATTACAACCGCGAAGGCCGTTAAAACAATGGGCTGCAAGTAAAACTTATTGTATTTTTTGGCGATAAGGAAGATGATCGGTGCCGAAAAATAGAAACACTCCTCAACCGTTAACGACCAGCCTTGCGCTATACCTGTATCCCAAAACTGATAGAAGAAACCGCGAATGAACGTAATGTTCAGGATCAATAAGCCGATGGGATTATCGTTGCCTTTGGTTATAGCCGGGTCTTTAGTAATAAAAAAGTAGATAAACGCGCAAATGGTAAGCAGGGCATACATTGGGTATATGCGCGCTACACGATTTTTAAGGTATTGCTTAAACCAATCTGTAGTTAAATGGAAGCTGTTGTAATATCTAAATGTTATTAAAAAGCCTGATAAAACGAAGAAGATAGATACACCGATGTGCATCTCGCCTAAAAAGCGTTGCACAATGTGGGGAAAAACATCATCAAAAACGTAAAAGTAATGGGATATAAAAACCAGGTAAGCAGCCATAGCACGAACCCCGGTTAGCGCAGGAACATAGTTTAAAGGCGATTTTTGTGACAACAGCGCAATATTTTAAGTCCTAAAAATAATTGTTATCTGCTTAAATGCAAAATGGGTGCCGTTTGTGCAGTTGCAGTGGGTGGTTTGCAGTGGCAGTTGCCAGTTTGCAGTAGGTAGTTTGCGACGGTTGATTAGCGCGTTATTCTGCTAACTGAACAAAGATCCCTGCACTACCCCCCGCTCCAGTATGCGCTGGTCTATGCGGTATTGGATCTCTGATTTTTTTAATCCCCAGTTGGGTGCTATCAGCAGTTCGCGGTCGCTTAGGCCAAAGAGGCGTTGTATAACCACGTCGGGCCTAACCAATGGTAACAGATCACATAAAAAATCGGCGTACTCATCCAACTCAAAAAGCTTAAAGGGTTCTCGTTTGTACTTAACGCCCATTACAGATCCTTCAACAATATGCAGGTGATGAAACTTTACAAATTTTATCTGCGGATGGCGGTTGATCTCATCAGCATATTTCAGCATCATTTCTTTAGTTTCCCATGGAAAGCCAAAGATGGTATGCACACAGATATCCAGCTTGCTGTTCTCCACCAGTTTAAGGGCGCTTATCAGGTCGTCATGCATGCAGCCCCGGTTGATCTGCGATAAGGTATCGTTATAGATAGACTCCATGCCCATTTCCAGATCAACATCAAACCTGTCGGTATAGCTTTCTAATAAGGCTATCTTTTCAGCATCGATACAATCCGGACGGGTGCCTACACTTAAGCCAACAATGTCTTCGGTGCCGTAGCTCAGCGCCTCGTCATACATCATTTTTAGATAATGCGCCGGGGCGTAAGTGTTAGTATTGGGCTGAAAGTAAATGATGAACTTATCGGCACGGTTGCCTTTACGGGCACGTTCCATACCTTCAATTACCTGCTGTTTAACAGTTGGCGCGTTACGGCTTACAGACGGGGTAAACGAATCTACATTGCAATAGGTGCAGCCGCCATAACCTTTTGAGCCATCGCGGTTGGGGCAGGTAAAGCCGCCATCAACAATTACCTTGAAAACGCGGGCACCGTTGTACTTTTCGCGCAGCCAGGGGCCATAGTTGTTGTAGCCTTTTTCCCAAATAGCTGGTGTTGTGCCTGTTTCTTGCATTGGGGCAAAGATAAGTTTAAAATATCGAACACCGAATGTCGAATACTGAATGATGAAGTGGCAGGGGTTTTATTATAAATCAAATACTTCGGCGTTCGATATTCCACATTCATTATTCGATATTAATTAAAGGTTATTTTTAAAACGGTCTCTTTATTTTTTACCCATTTCAACACATTTTTATCATATTTGGTGTTATCAACAATCTATACTGAAATTAATATCACTATGTCCGCATTAGATCCGCAAATACAGGAAAAAGTTAACGCATGGCTTAATGGAAGCTATGACGACGAGGTAAAACAACAGATACAAAAACTGATTGACGATGGTAACACCACCGAGCTTACAGACGCTTTTTACCGCGACCTGGAATTTGGCACGGGTGGCTTGCGCGGCACCATGGGGCCGGGTTCAAACCGGGTTAATAAATATACCATTGGCACTGCTACGCAGGGTTTGGCTAACTTTTTAAAGAAAACCTATCCGGCAGAGCAGATAAAAGTGGCCATAGCGCATGATAGTCGTAATAACTCTGATTTGCTGGCCGGCATAACTGCTGATGTGTTCTCAGCTAATGGCATACATGTGTACTTTTTTAAAGCGCTGCGCCCAACGCCGGAGCTTTCTTTCGCGGTGCGCCATTTGGGTTGCCGCAGCGGTGTAATGCTTACGGCATCGCACAACCCTAAAGAATATAACGGCTACAAAGCTTATGGCACCGATGGCGGCCAGTTTGTTGCCCCTTATGATAAAGCAGTAATGGATGAAGTTGCCGCTATAAAAAGTATAGATGAGGTTAAGTTTACCCGCATAGATGCCAATTTTGAGCTGATAGGCGAAGAAATTGACGAACTGTACCTAAGCAAGATCACCGAGCTTTCGGTATCGCCGGAGGCTATACAACGTCAAAAAGATCTGAAAATAGTTTACTCACCAATACACGGCACCGGTATTACTTTAGTACCACCGGCTTTAAAGCGTTTTGGTTTTGAGAACGTGATAATTGTTGAGGAGCAGGCTACACCGGATGGTAATTTCCCAACGGTGGTGTACCCCAACCCTGAGGAAAAAGAGGCGCTTACCCTGGCCCTTAAAAAAGCCGAAGAGACTGATGCCGACCTTGTTGTAGCTACCGACCCGGATGCCGACCGCGTGGGCATTGCCGTTAAAAACACCGAAGGCAAGTTTGTATTGCTGAACGGCAACCAAACCGGTAGCTTGCTGATAAGCTATCTGCTATCTGCATGGCAAGCTAAAAACAAGCTGGACGGTAACCAGTACATTGTTAAAACCATTGTTACCACCAACCTGATAGCGGACATTGCCAACGACAAAGGCGTTAAATATTACGATACCCTTACCGGCTTTAAATACATAGGCGAGCTGATGACCAAATTTGAAGGCAAGCAAACCTTCATAGGCGGCGGCGAAGAAAGCTATGGCTACCTGATAGGCGAGTTAGTGCGCGATAAGGATGCTGTTGTATCTGCAGCGTTTATTGCCGAGATGACGGCTTACTACAAAGACCAGGGCAGCAGCTTGTTTGAGGCTTTGCTGGAACTGTATATTAAATACGGTTTCTACAAAGAAAAGCTGATCTCTATCACCAAAAAAGGAAAAACAGGTGCCGAAGAGATCAAAGCTATGATGGAGCAATACCGCACCAATCCACCGGTTACTTTGGGCGGATCAAAAGTAATTACCTTGAAGGATTACGAGCTACAGGTAGAAACCGACCTGGCTACTAACACCACCAAACCTATTGAACTACCAAAAAGCGATGTGCTGCAATTTGTGACCGAGAATGGCACAATCATATCCGCTCGTCCATCGGGTACGGAGCCTAAAATAAAGTTCTACTGCTCGGCTAAAGGCACGCTTGCATCAAAAGAAGCATATGCCGAAACCGACCAGCAGATGGAAGCCAAGATAGAAGCGATAATGAAAGATCTGGGCGTATAAGTCCGCTATTTTTGAAGAACGGCTGTTGCAGAAAATATACGCAACACTTGCAACGTTTTGCAACACCTGTTTTTGTACTCTTCTCCACATCAACCCATTACAACAATTGCATGTTTTAACATGCAACGATTTGCAACAGACTTATTCGTCTGGAAGTTTAGCTGCGAAATGTTTGTAATATCCTGATAATCATATCGCTGAAAAAACTTAAAAACACGGGGCCTGCTGCAACAGCTGGCAGTCCTTTTTTGGTGGTTAGGCAAGAGTAGCATTTACGCGCTTGCCCTGCGCAACATACTCGCGCCAGTGGGGGTTTTCAGTGCTCTCTCTTTTTTGAAACTTTATCAATAGATATATGCCATTTAGCAACTGATTTAAGTTGTCAAATACAAAAAGCTACCACTCAAAAAATCTAGGTACAATTGGCTTCTTTTTTTAACTACGTAAAGCTCTTTAAGTCCTGCTCTTATTGCTCCTTGAAATATTTCTTCTTTACTTTCTTATTAGATTTATTCACTGAAGTATAAAATAAATATAGCTGTAATTCAGAAAATCTATGGTATTTTTAATCTATGGATGAACAATTTCAAGAGCCTCCTTTTATTCATAAGTATGTAAGCTTTGATGTGGCAGAGGCAATCATTAGTAGCAACTGCTTTCGCTTCACAAATCCACAGAAGTTTAACGACCCTTTCGACTGCGACTTAAATGGGGTTTATTTTGATCTCAATGAACGTTTGGATGAAAGAGTAGAAAATGACTTACTAATTTTAAAACGGGATTTC
>Ga0247817_10001714_pt1:0-2500 | contig 11343 bp, 7 predicted proteins | sample UWRJL212509R1_FD_178010 | JGI IMG/M metagenome (GOLD analysis project Ga0247817, IMG submission 178010) | Plant litter microbial communities from Arlington Agricultural Research Station in Wisconsin, United States - UWRJ-L212-509R-1 | ecosystem: Environmental > Terrestrial > Plant litter... | reverse complement strand
CACCGACCTAGGAGAGGACTACCATGGATCGGCCGTCGTAAGACAGCCAGGTCCAGGCGGATCCCCAATTTGTTAATGGTATCATACTTGCGATTGACGAAGCAATCCACATTCCTTCAGCATTGCCGGCAAAACTCAATAAAGAGTCCTACCGGGCAAATTATAAGCATAACCCCCTAAGAGTACAGCCTATGACCTCCCCTCTCCGACTCAGTACAAAACCTGTAACCAGGTTTATCGATGAATACGGCATGAGGGGAGATTAACCCCCCGTCAACAGCCTAGCCAGCCGTCATAATGAAAAGCTCAATTAGTTTACTCGTCAGTAAGCATCATAAAAGGTTCAGATAAGCACACGACTAAGAAGTCTTTGTAACCTCGCCGGTTTTCTTTTGGATAGAAAAAAAACCAGGTCGACAGTATGTAGCTCTTGCATTCCCTCATAAACAGCAGACCGCCTTTCCCTCTTGAACAATTCCCTCTGACACCCACGTATGAGAATTTCTACGATAGGATCACAATTTTCCACAGTGCCTCCACAGCCCGCCGTCAGACCAGTAGATTACCGGAGCATACGGCTCAACAGTTCCCCACCGGTCTAATAGCCACTAGTACTACACCCGTACTTCTCGTTTTCCCATCACTTCCTTTCCCATGTAGTAGGAAAAGGCCTCTGGAGGTGACATGTATCGACGTTTTCCGGTAGGCGTGCGAAGAGGCGTCCACAATTAACGTTTCTAGGTAAAGTGTCACACTTTCTAGGTTTTAGGTATCAATGTGACCGTCTTTTGACTTCAAATTTCGCGGGTGACTTTTTAGTCACAAATCTCTTAACGGCTTAACTGATGAGCTTAGGCTCTGCCTAATGATTTTACTGATAGGCCTCAGTCTTACAACGAGCCCCATTTGCTTGATGGCTTAACTGATCTGCCTAGGTTGGAGGCCTAATGAGCTATGTGCTGGGCTAACTAGTGATCTACCCTGTACCTATAAGTCCGATATTTGCTAGGGTACCTCCCAATACCTTCCTTGACCTGCTCCTACACCCACATACCATTCTTTCAAAGTTCATTTTTCATCACAAAAAGCATTAGCCCAGCCTAAGCTCCTCAGTTAAGCTGATAGGCAGCTTGGGGCCGAAAAATAGTAAAATAATAATCGGACTTGCAGGCAGGTTGGAGCCAAAGAATGATAAAATAACTGACTCTCAGGCATCTTTCCCAAGCCTTGATAGTGAAACCTTGATAGGAGTCTAGCTCAAGAGGCCCAGTCATCCGAAAACTCGTGACATAGTGACATAGTGACAAAAAATGCGGCTCACAGCATGCTCATTAAATCAAGTATAGGTTATTCCATTAGTACATTACTACATGGATATCTGTGGTAGTCCCATAGATAGCATACCAAGCTCAGCCTAAGCTCCTCAGTTAGGCTGATAGGCAGCTTGGGCCGAAAAATAATGAAATAATAATAATCGGACTTGCAGGCAGCTTAATAGGAGGCTGGCTAGCTCAAGAGGCTCAGTAAAGGCAAGCCCAGTGCAGGCTAGCAAAAAGGAGCTAAAAGGTCATAATTGTGGGAATAAAAGAAAGGTTAACAAAACAAAACCACAGCACCCAGGATTCCCGCGTGGTCCCCCACCGTGGTACTAACTAGGCGGCACTCTGGTTAACTGCGCAGATCGGACGGGATGCGGTGCTTTCAGAGTCCTATGGCCGTGGATGACTAGAGCCTCATTGAAGCCTCTTATACCCTTACCTATAGTTTATGATAAAAAAAATTCGGGGCTGCCTTCGGCAGCCCCAGCCCCACTATAAGCTGCCGTAGGCAGCCATAGCCCAGTAACATAAGCTATCAACTAGTATTGGGTCCTCTAAGCTCTCTCTTATACTGTTCAGGTGCTGCCCACAAGTCCGAATCAAGCCGGCCCTCATGTAGCAGCACATGGAGAAAAGAGAGAGAAGAGTCCAACAAAAGTTGAACAAATCGTTAGAACACGGGCTTAACCTCAGCAGATCGTAGCAACAAGGCTACTCTACTGCTTACAGTACCCAGTTCCCATTCAAGTCGTCTGCAAAGGATTCACCCCCGCGCATATCATAATTACAATTCGTAGACGAACTCAAGACGCGTCTCCACGCCAAGAGCCTAATCCACCTAATTTGGTTCACGATCAAAGATCTATTTGGACACATCTAACATGTGCGGGACCAACATCATCGTTTCTAGCACGGATTCTGGCTTAGAGGCGTTCAGCCATAATCCAGCAGATGATAGCTTCGCGGCATTGCCCTATCGGACAGCCGCAAATACCAAATATCTGAATGAACGGTTCCTCTCGTACTAAGTTCAATTACTATTACGATAACACTCCATCAGTAGGGTAAAACTAACCTGTCTCACGACGGTCTAAACCCAGCTCACGTTCCCTATTAGTGGGTGAACAATCCAACGCTTACCGAATTCTGCTTCGGTATGATAGGAAGAGCCGACATCGAAG
>Ga0247817_10001711_pt1 | contig 11361 bp, 12 predicted proteins | sample UWRJL212509R1_FD_178010 | JGI IMG/M metagenome (GOLD analysis project Ga0247817, IMG submission 178010) | Plant litter microbial communities from Arlington Agricultural Research Station in Wisconsin, United States - UWRJ-L212-509R-1 | ecosystem: Environmental > Terrestrial > Plant litter >... | reverse complement strand
GTCTTAAGTCGCTTGAAATAAATCAGTTAGAGCGAAATTCTAAAACTCATATTTGGAGTTCGCTGAAGCGAAAATGTCTCCACTTCTTCTATAGAATTAGTTAATGAACTTATTCTATAGTACTCGCTGATTTCGTTTTTACGGTTCAGAATGTTTAAGATGGAAATTCCTATTTTGTATTGAATTCCATTAACTTCCCATTTATAAGTTGAGGAAAGATTAACCTGCGAAAAAATATGCAAGTTCATATCGTTAGGTCGGTTGTAAAACAATACAGGATCGGCAGGATCAATATTAGAAACATTAAGAGATGTTTTTGGTCTTCCGGAAGACCATTTTGTTCCCAAAGCTATTTTAAAATTACTTTTCTCATACATGACTGCCCATGATAGCGTATGCGACAACTTAAAGTTGTTAGGGAAAATGGGATATTCGTAATTGGTAAAATGATAATCGTTGTTATTGTAGGTATAACTCATCCAGGTCAGGAAATGGTTTAGTTTTTTCTGAATCAGGATTTCAGTTCCTAAGACTTCATAACTGCCGGTAGTTCGAACAAATTCTAATTGATTTTGAAAACCCTGGCTTGCCGTTGTAATACCGTTTACTTTTTTATAAAAATTTTCGATATCCAGTAGCCAATCATTCTCTTTGTAGCATAAACTTATAGAAACTTGTTTGCTTTTCTGAATCGGAATAGTGGTATTGTTCGAGATAACCCAGCGTCTTTTTTCGATTCCAAAATAGTCTTTTTGCAGATCGATGGTTTGCTGTGAATTTTGACTTTTTAGTTCGCCGAGCACTTCTAAATTTAGATTTTTGCTGATGCCGTAATTAAATTGCACTCGTGGTTCAAGACGATATTTTTTAAACTTTTCTATGTAGTTTAAACGTGTTCCTGCCTTAAAATAGATTCTACTAAGCGTATCATTGTATTTTCCTTCCAAAATTAAGGCATGTGCTCTGAGCACGTCTTTTATCTTTCGATAAAAATCTGGATTGCTTACTTGTTCCAGATTTGTAACACCGATTTCATTAAACTGATAGCCATTGCTTAAGCTAAATTTAGAAGTAAGTATATGATTGTTTTCCAGATTAATTCCGTTGTTGTTAACCGTGTTTTCCTGAATCACAATTTGATTTCCAATAGTATTGTTTTGATTGCCTAAAAGTTCATAAGCCGAATTGTAAGCATTAATTTTTGTGGTATTAAAGGCATTCCAGTTTCTTTTCCACGCCAGATTCCCGCCATAATTCTGTTGACGTAAACGATTGTTTTCGGATTGGTAAATGTCGTACGCGGTCGCACTCTGAAAAACTTCAAGATTGTCCTGAATCGTTATTAAATCAAGGATGATTTGATCTTTGTTTCCTATTTTCTGAGCATATTTGAAAGTAGCATCGTAGAAACCAAATTTTTTATCACTCTGATAATCGACATTGTTATTTTGTGTAAAGTCTGTTATGGTAGTATTCTGAAAAGCTTTATTAAAATATTCTTTATAAGTAGGTGTTTCGACAAAATCTGTGATTGATTTACGCGCTGAAATTTCGATAAAACTCTTTTTCGAAAGATTGTATTTTACATTAAAATCAGCATTAATCATATTGATTCCTACACTAAAATTATTTTTTTCCAGCTTTTCAGGAGTAGAAGAAATATCGACTACGCTCGAAACACTTTCGCCAAAAAAGGCAGAACTCCCGTTTTTGTAAATAGAAATAGTGTGTGCCAGATTAGGATTGAAAACCGATATTAAACCAAAAAAATGTCCCGTTTGGTACATTCTGATTCCATTCCATAAAAATAAATTCTGATCGTGCGTGCCTCCGCGAACATTTATGCTCGAAACACTTTCGTCGAGACTGTTAACACCCGGAATTTGTTGCATCGCCTGTAAGGCATCCGGTTCTATAAGTCCCGGTAAAATTCCAAATTTCTTGGGTTTTATTTCAAAAGCGCCATCTGTACCTTTCGAAATCCCAGATGCCAGAATAGCGTTAGCCTTAATTTCTTTTAGTTCCATTACTTCCGGTTCTAAAAGTATTTGAAGGCAATTTTTAGTATTTTGACTGGCAGGGGCAATTCTTTTGGTTACAAATCCCAAGTGACTGATTAAAAGAATATTTTTATTCGTTTTAGTATATTCAAAATAACCATTTTGATCTGTAGTAATTTGCGTTTTATCGTTTAGCGTTATATTCGCATCTTCAATAGCCTTTTGGTCTACAGCAGAAAAAACGTATCCGCATACTAGGGTAGCATTGGGAGCGTTTTTATAAATATTGATAAAGGTATTGCCCAGATTTTCAAAAGACAAATTGGTTTTCTTCTTCAGGTATTTTAGTTTCTCATTTAAAGAAAGTGACTTTTTTGGCGGATTTATTTCTAACCCAATAATATTTTCTTCAAGGTAATTAAAGCTTACATGATGTTGCTGTTCAATATCAAATAGGATGTTGCTAAAAGGCATAGTTTTTCCTTTGTCCTGTGCAAAAAGATTCAGGACATAGAGAAAGCTAAAAAACAAAAATTGATATTGTTTGGGGCGCAACATTTATTTTTCGTCGATAATTATTTTGTTTTTTGAGACTTTTTCAACTTTCAAATCATAGGTCGTGCTGATAATCTGCAAGGCTGTATCCAGATTTTGAGCAGGTAGCTTTCCTGTAAACAAAGAAGTCGTGTCTTTGGCGTTTAGCTCGATAGTGATGTTGTATTGTCTTTCTACCTCATCCAGAATCGTTCTGATGTTTTCTTTATAAAAAGCGATACTGTGGTCGATCCACTCCGGTTTTGATACGGCTACATCTAACTTCAACTGCTTTCCATTTTCAAAACTAACGCCTTGTCCGTGTATCAGAACAATTTGTGTATTGGCATAATTTACCTGTACGCGACCTTCATAACACACCACATCGAACCTGTTTTTTCTGGTTTTAACGTTAAACTGAGTTCCTAAAACCGTTACTTTTCCGAGTTTGGTTTGTACTTCAAAACGTTTTCCTTTAGCCACTCTAAAATAAGCTTCTCCCTGAAGATCAAGATGTCTGTTGTTTTGCCAATTCCATTTTTTATAGCCTATTTCAGAACCTGAATTCAAAACAACTTCAGAGTTATCAGGCAGCACAAAAGAGGTTTGTTTTCCAAAATCTGCCGTTTCTGTTTTGTGTACTGCTATTTTAAAAGTAAGTGTAATTCCTAAAGCCAGCACAAGTATAGCTGCAACCTGAAAATATCTCTTTTTGTACAGAGGAACCACCTTTGGAGTGGCCTTTTTTTGTTTGAGAATATCGGCCAACATAGTATCTTCATCCAGATCAGCTATCGCTAAATGATCAGTGTAATTTTTAATTTTCTGGTATTTTTCAAAATCAGGACTTGCCTCAAAAGCAGCTAATTCATCTTGAGATAAATCATTGTTGAGCCATTTGGCTAATAGTTGATTTTTTTTCATTGTACTGGTATTATATAATTAAAACAGTTAGAATTAAGTTTACCCTACTTTTATAGGTCAATTTCTTTGCGTAAGCTTAACAAAGCCAAATGAATGCGTTTTTCAACAGCTTTTACGCTGATATTTAAGTCTAAAGCAATTTCGCTGTATTTTTTTCCGTCAATGCGGTGCATCAAAAAAGCAACACGCTGTTTCTCGTTCAGATTTTCGATTGCTTTTAAAAGTTTAGCCTGAAATTGCTTTTCCTCCAGAATATATTCCGGACTTTCATTGGTTTTATCCAAACCGGTGAAATCTTTTTCGTATCGCAATACTACCTTTTGATGTGCAATTTCATTAAGACTGCTGTTGTTTGCAATCGTATATACATAGGATTTTGCTTTTTCGATTGGAACCGAAGCACAATTTTGCCATAGTTTTAAAAAAGCTTCCTGCGCCACATCTTCTGCTTTTTCCAGATTTCCAAATTTGTAAAAAAGGAAATTACGGAGCGCTTTTATCTGACCTTTAAAAAAGGACGAAAAAATAATTTCATCGCAAGTATTTGATTCGGGTTGATTTGGCATTTGGATTTTGCAATTTATGAGATGCAAAAGTATTTGTTTTTAGTTCAAGTAGGGTAAAACTAAACACGATTGTTCTATAGTGGTATAAAATGTTGTTATTCATGACATTATTAATTGAAAAAAAATGAATTCAAAACCTTTGATGCCCAATTTATTAAAAAGCAATTTCTTGAAATTTTACTACCTTTGTAAAAATGAAAATATGCTGTCGTTGAAAAAATATTTATCAATAATAATTTTTTTGCTGTTATTGTCCTGCCAAAATGAAACAGAAGAGCAGGCGTATAACACCCAGGGTACAGTTACCAAGGTTTCGCCTCTAACTTCGTACTTACAGCGTGTTGCAATGGTACCAACCGTTCAGGACAATGTAATCGATCAATCGAGTTACTGTACTATAAAATTTCCTTATACGATTACGGTTAATAACGAACAAATTGCACTTACTTCTCCTGCAGATTATCAAAAAGTATTCGATAATATCAATGCCAGTAGTACCGATGATGATATTGTTACAATAGCTTTTCCGGTTACAATGGTGTACTATAATTACATCGAAAAATTAATTCCTGATCAGGCAGATTTTAACGACTTAATCGATTATTGGAATCTTTACCCAGATCTTTTGTCTAAAATCAACGGACTTAATATCAATTATCCTATAACTATTAACAGTTACAACAGTTCCAGTCAGATTGCAAGTTCAGTTTCGATTGTAAGTGATCAAGCTTTTTTTAACTTTATAAAAAATCTTAACGAAGGCAATTACATTTCGTTAAAATATCCAATTTCGATAGTAGATTATAACAATCAGACTCAGCCAATCAATAATAATCAGGACTTCGAAAATGCGATTCAATATGCTATAGATAATTGTCCTGAAAACAATATTGCTTCAGTAGATTTTGAAGCTACTCTAACAAGTGGTTCCTGGACGATTCCGTATTTTTTTGATGATTCTGAGAAAACAGGTTCTTATAATGGTTATTCATTCGTTTTCAATGCTGATAAATCTATAACGGCGACCAAAGCAGGAGTTGCAGTAACCGGCCAATGGGAATGTAAATCAGTATATGGCGCACAAGAATTAAAAATAAATTTTAGCTCAGAATTACTCAATAAACTCAATAACAATAATTGGAAGTTGTTTGAGTACAATAACTCCCAAATCCGATTACGAAGTACAGGTAATAATACTGATTACCTGTATTTTAGTAAATAAGTTTAAGTGGAATCCTATAAGTGTATTCATTTCCTTTAGAAGAGTTTACACTCGATCTAAATAGCTGGTTAAAAAATCATTTTTTTGAACTTTAGTTTAGTACAAATTTTCTTTTCTGTTTTTCTTTTCTCTTCTTGAGGTAAATCATCATTAGTATTAAAAATAATGAGGCATTTTAAAACGTTTGGTATGTAAATAAGGTAAATTTTAAGAAATGAGAAATGACTTTGAAAGCATACGGGCACTGATGCAGCATTATATAGATATTGATGATGCAGAATGGGAGCTGTGTAGAGCCATGCTTAAAGTTAGGAACATCAAAAAAAAAGAAATTATTCTTTCCGAAGGAGAGATTTGTCGTGATATTTATTTTGTTGTGAAAGGTTTGTTGAGAATTTATTTTATTGATCAGAACGATGACGAAAAGATATTTCATTTTTCATTAGAAAACACTTTTGCTACAGATTATCAGAGTTTTTTAAAAGAAATCCCAGCAGATTTTCATATTCAGGCTCTCGAAAACACGACCGTTTTAGTAATTACGTTTGAGATGTTGCAGCTGCTATATGCCCATCTTAAAAATGGAGAAAAATTAGGGAGACTAATCGCCGAGGATTATTTTATTATATTCAACGATAAAATTAAAGGAATTTATACACAGACACCTTTACAGCGATACAATGCTATGAATGCTACTTTTCCCAGAATATTAATGCGTGTTCCTCAGCATTATATTGCGTCGTATCTTAATATAAGCCCCGTTCATTTAAGTCGTTTAAAATACGGAATTGACGAAATATAATGAAAATGTTAACATTTGTTATTGTTATTTTTTTTATTCGAACTTAAATTTGCTGGGATGAATTTTTGTAGTATTATAAAACCATCTGCGAATAAAAAAGAATAAAAATGTTAATAGGAGATAAAATTAAAAGTATTAGAGAACTAAAAAATTATACTCAGGAATATATGGCTTATCAGCTGGGTATGACGCAGGCTGGTTATAGTAAAATTGAAAAAGGTAAAACAAGATTGAATTTAGAGAAACTCCAAAAACTTTCCGTTATTCTTGAACTCCCGGTAGAAGCCATTATAAATTTTGAAACCCAAAGATATTTCAGCCAAAACGAAACTATTGAAAAAGAGGAGATTTTATGTAGTGATACCAGTTTTTCATTAATCAAAAGACTGTATGAAGATAAGATTTCGCTTTTAGAAAAACTTCTCGGAAAAACAGATACGGAACTTCAGTTTTACAAAGAAAAGTACGATTGTTATGATTTATAATATTTGAATTTATTACCTGTATCAAATTTTGAAATAAACTGTAGTTAAAAGCGTAAAAAAGTCCTAATAACAATTAGGACTTTTTTATAATAAGGAGCAGTATACTAATCGATCAAAATAATATCAATACCTTTCTGATAAGCTTTTGCTTTATCCTCATCTGTACCCTTGTTTAAACCTTCGGCTCTAATAATGGTGATATCACTAATTCCTAAGAAGCCTAATAGTTTTTGTAAATAAGGTCCAACAAAATCATACTCTGCCATAAATCCTTCCGAATAAATGCCACCGCTTGCAATAGCAATGTAAAGCTTTTTATTCGTCAGTAATCCAACCGGATATCCTTCTTCACTATATTTGAACGTTATTCCGGCTCTAGTTATCTGATCCAGATATGCTTTTAGCATAGCCGTAATACTAAATTCATAAACGGGTGCATTCATCACTATAATATCTGCATTTTGAATTTCTGCAATTGCTTCGTCCGAGTAAACTAAAGACTGTTTTTGAGCATCTGTTCGATTAGCCTCAGGAGTAAAAATACTGGTAACGTATGCTTCATTTAGATGTGGTGGAAGCTCTTTGGCTACATCGCGGACAACAATAGTTGATTCAGGATATTTTTCGATAATTTTTTCCAGAATAACGGCGCTTAGTTTATTACTTACAGAAGATGCTCCTCGTGGGCTCGAAAGAATACTTAATACATTTTTTTTCATGCTGTTTATATTATTTGTTTCAGCAAATTTATTTATATTTACTATCAAAAATATAGTAGTAAACAAAAGGTTAGTACTATCCTTTTGGTTAGTTTTCTACATAAAATAAGATTAGAATGGAAGAAATTATAGAGCCAATGAGCGAAGAGCGTTGTACTAGGTCCTTATCGTCTACAGAAGATGCAATTTACGTATTGGGCGGTAAATGGACTTTGCGTATCATGATTGCAATTTTAAACGGACATACCCGTTTTAATGATATTCAAAGAAGGGTTTTAGGCATCTCAGCAAGAGTGCTATCGGCAGAATTGAAAAAGTTGGAACTCAATTTATTAATTGAACGCAATGTTATCGTTGATGCCAAGCCCGTAATAGTAGAGTATAATCAATCAGAATACAGCAGATCTATAAGACCTGTAATTCAGTCTTTATCAGAATGGGGAGCCACACATAAAATAAAAATTAGCAATAGCCATTGATTTAAAAAAAAGACTTAAATTTAACCATAAAAAACTTTCTAATCATGCCTGTAATTGAACAATCAGCCTATAATTCCCCGTCGATTATGAATCGTAACAGGCATATTTCAACTATTTATGCAGCTTTGTTTAAAAAGTTTGATGTTCCAGGTTATACAAGAGAAAAGCATGAATTAGGTGATGGCGATTTTATCAATATCGATTTTTTAGTAAATGATCCCAAGAAAGCGGTTATTTTATGTCATGGTCTGGAAGGGGATTCCCGTAGAACGTACAATAACAGTTGTGCTACTTATTTTCAGGAAAAAGGTTTTTCCGTTTTTGCATGGAACAATCGTACTTGCGGTGGCGAAATGAATCGTCTTCCCAGACTTTATCATCATGGTGCGGTAGATGATCTGGATGCAGTCGTTCGTTACGTTTTGCAAAAAGGATTCGAAGATGTATATCTGATCGGATATTCAATGGGAGGTGTTCAGTTGCTGAATTACTTAGGCTGGACCAAAATTGATCATCGCATAAAGGCGGCAGTTTGCATTTCAGTTCCAACACATATCGCAACAAGTGCCGAAGTCTTAAAGCAGGGTTTTAACAGAGTTTACTTAAAGAATTTTACCATTGATATCAAAAAAAAGCTGAAGTACAAAGCAGCACAGTTTCCTGATTTTATCAACAGTGATCAGATCGATAAAATTACCTCTTTTGATGAAGTAGATCAGTATTTTACAGCACCACTTCACGGTTTTGCGAGTCGCGATGAATATTACCAGCAAGTTTCTCCGGAGTTTTCACTTCAAAATATTACAACACCGGTTCTTATTATAAATTCGCTTGATGATCCTTTTTTAGGCGAAAGATGTTATCCAAGAACTATTGCACAGGAGAGTGAATTCGTTTATCTCGAAATGCCAAAGTATGGAGGTCATTGTGCTTTTCCTATGCGCGATTCAACGTATTCTTATGTAGAGCAAAGAGCCTATGAATTTTTTGAAACCCGAAATGCTGTGGTGATCAACAAAGCGTAATAAAGGAAAAATGTAGAATGCAATAATTTTGCGCTTTAGCAGGAAAAGGAATTGGTATTAAAAGAATGAAAGCTAAAGGTTTATATTTTGAAAAGCCTTTGAAAACTAATGATACGGAAGCAAATAAAGCAGAAAACAGAAGAGTTAAGCTAATTAAAATTTAACAACAAACTAAATACTTTTTTTGAATCCTTCCAGATGTTGAGTCTGGGAGGATTTTTTATTTTATATCATAATGTCAAAAAAATAAATGTCAGATTTATAAAATTTTTTAAAGAAATTCTACTTTTTTTTGATTACTTATTTTAAAGCATAATTTAGATAACCACCATCAACAACCAGTTCCGTTCCGGTTATAAAACTTGCATCGTCAGAAGCAAGGAATAATACTGCTTTTGCAACTTCTGACGCATCTCCAATTCTTTGCATTGCAGTAGCAGCAGCTAAATGATGTCTTGCTTCTTCAGGAATCACACCTTCAAGTCCAGGTGTAGTAATTGGCCCAGGGCTTACAATATTAACACGGATTTTTCTGCCTATTAATTCATTTGCTGCAATCTGAGCAATCTTATTTAAAGCTCCTTTAGTAGACGAATAAATGCTTGTACCCAAATTGGTTGCTGTTGCTACCGTTGAAGAAGTAAATATAACCGACGATCCTTCAGCCAAATGAGGTATTAATTTTTGAAGCGTAAAGAAATGACCTTTAACATTGGTATTAAATTGAGCATCAAAATCAGCTTCACTTACTTCTTCTATAGAGGCAAATTTCGCTATTCCTGCATTCAGATAAAGAACATCTATTTTAGTATTTCCTTCTGTGAAAGTTTTTTCTAAAAGCGTAAGGTCAGATAAATTCGCAGTATCTGCAACGATAGTCTTTAATTGAGAGCTTCCAATTTCGATAGCCGCTTTTTCTAGATTTGCGTTGTTTCTTCCCGTAATCCAAACATTGGCACCCGCTTTTATAAATTCTTTTGCTGTAGCTAATCCAATTCCGGTAGTTCCACCCGCAATCAGGACATTTTTATTTGTAAAATTCATTTTGTAAATGTTTTATAGTTCATGAGGCAAAGCTAGTTTAGTTTTGTTTATTTTTGTTACTTTGTAACTAAAAGTAACAGTAACATTAGAGAAACAAAGTAACCTATGAGTAACGACTGTAATATTGAACACAGAAAAGAAATAATGGCGGTGCATGATACTATGGATATATTGAACGGGAAATGGAAAATTTCGGTCATATCCTCCATCTGTTTTCATAATAAAAGAAGATTTTCGGATATTTTAAATGATGTGAGCGGGATATCTAATAAAATGCTCAGCAAAGAATTGAAGGAATTGGAGATGAATAAGCTTATCACGCGAACGGTGTTGAATACTCAGCCCGTGTCCATTCATTATCAGCTAACAGATTATGGATTGACGCTAAAGACCATTATAAACGATCTTGCCGAATGGGGAATTAAACACCGACAGGTAATTATAGAAAGTGATTAAAATAGAATTGTCTGAGATCCGTAAAAATGGATAAGTCTTCCTGACTTTTGGGTAAGTCTTTGCGATAGTCGTTGTCTAATTTTGTACTAATAAATTAATATAAGTAACAAAAATAGACATGACAAAAACAGTTTTTATTACCGGAGCTTCTCGTGGTTTTGGTAAATTATGGACAACAGCTTTATTACAAAAAGGATACAATGTAGCGGCAACAGCCCGAAACATTGGCTCCTTAGATGAATTAGTAAACCAATATAAAGATCAAATATTACCATTGCAGCTGGATGTTACCGATCGAAAGAGTGTTTTCGAAACAATAAAAAAAGCGAAAACTCATTTTGGAAGTATCGACATATTAATTAATAATGCAGGCTACGGTTTGTTTGGTGCTTTAGAAGAAAATACAGAAGAAGAAGTACGCCAGCAAATGGAAACCAATTTCTTTGGTTTAGTTTGGGTTACGCAAGCTGTGTTGCCTATTATGCGCGAGCAGGGAAGTGGTCATATTATTCAATTATCTAGTGCTTTGGGATTGGTTTCTTTTCCGACATTAGGTTTGTACAGTGCTTCTAAATTTGCAGTAGAAGGATTGAGTGAAAGTTTAGCAGCAGAAGTAAAAGGTTTCGGAATTAATGTTACGATTGTTGAGCCAAATGAATTCTCGACCGATTGGGGAGGAGCATCAGCACAATCATCATCAGCATTACTAGCTTATGATACTGTCAGAACCAATTTTTATGCGCTTTTATCTGATGATATGGTTGGAGTACCAGAAGCGACAGTTCCTGCTATGATTAAACTTGTAGAAAGCGAAAATCCGCCACTTCGTTTGTTGCTTGGTAAAGCAGGACTTCCGATGGCGAAATACGGCTTTGAAACACGTTTGGCAACTTGGGAATCCTGGATAGACGTTTCTAATGCAGCGCACGGTAAATAAGCAAAAAGAAGTAAGCAAAAAGTGAAATAGTAAAATAAAGTTTTAGTGAATCAGACTACGCCAGAGATGGCGTAGTTTTATAACATTTAAAAAAAATGGAACATTTTAAGCATTTAGCAGATATGCACCGCCATCTCGGATTTTCTTTGCCGGAAGATCCTCTATTCA
>Ga0247817_10001710_pt1 | contig 11364 bp, 8 predicted proteins | sample UWRJL212509R1_FD_178010 | JGI IMG/M metagenome (GOLD analysis project Ga0247817, IMG submission 178010) | Plant litter microbial communities from Arlington Agricultural Research Station in Wisconsin, United States - UWRJ-L212-509R-1 | ecosystem: Environmental > Terrestrial > Plant litter >... | reverse complement strand
TGGCACGTTACCAAACGGAGAACGATTTACCCAAAACAAAGATCAGTTCATCCTCACTCAGTAAAGGAATTCGTATTTTCCGCTATGCGGGCAACCACAAATGGAAATATTATGCCGGGCTGTTTTTTCTGCTGCTCACAAGCGCTACCGCGTTGGCTTTCCCTAAATTTATGGGATTGCTCGTAGACTGCGTGAAAAATAAGGACAGCCATCAGGCCAATTTCATTGCTTCGGGATTATTGGGTATTTTAGTATTGCAGTCGGTTTTTTCGTTTTTCAGGATTTCGCTGTTCGTTAATTTTACCGAAAATACGCTGGCGAACCTGCGATTGGCATTGTACAGCAACCTTGTAAAATTACCGATGACGTTCTTTTCGCAAAAGCGTGTGGGAGAACTCAACAGCCGCATCAGCACCGACATTACACAAATTCAGGACACGCTTACTTCCACTATTGCAGAATTCCTCCGGCAGTTTATACTCATTGTCGGCAGTTTTATTTTATTGGCCAACCTCAATGGCAAGCTAACCCTGATGATGCTTTCTGTCGTTCCGGTTGTTGCTGTCGCGGCAGTTATTTTTGGGCGGTTTATCCGAAAATATTCAAAAATTGTCCAGGATCAGGTAGCTGAAAGCCAGGGGATTGTTGTCGAATCGATGCAGGCCATTACTATTGTAAAAGCCTTCGCCAACGAATGGTATGAAATTATCCGCTACAAAAAGAAAATCAATGATGTTGTAAAAGTGGCTATCAAAGGTGGAAATTACCGCGGTGTTTTTGCTTCATTCATCATCATTTGCCTGTTCGGAACCATTGTCGCTGTAGTTTGGTATGGCGTACAATTGGCAATTGTTGGCGAAATTACGGTCGGAGAATTATTCACGTTCATACTATATTCCACTTATGTTGGTGCGTCTTCGGGCGGAATTGCCGAACTCTACACCCAAATCCAGAAAGCATTGGGCGCTACAGAAAGGGTTTTCGAATTGCTCGAAGAAACGCCCGAGAAGATCAGTGAAGAGCAAAATAAGAAAACTGAAAAGATAAAAGGCAATGTCACCTTTAAGAATGTGGCTTTCAGTTATCCTTCGCGCAAGGAAATAAAAGTGTTGTCGGATGTTAGTTTTACAGCGAGTTTCGGACAAAAGATCGCCATCGTTGGTCCGAGTGGCGTAGGAAAATCAACCATCGCCTCGCTATTGTTGCGATTTTATGATATCGAAGGCGGAGAAATCCAGATTGACGGCAGAAACATTTATGATTTTGACCTTGAAGACCTTCGCGGCAACATGAGCATCGTACCGCAGGATGTGATTTTATTTGGCGGAACCATCAAAGAAAATATCGCTTACGGCAAACCCGATGCTACCGATGGAGAAATTAATCTTGCTGCCAAACAAGCCAATGCGCTGCATTTTATCGAAGGATTTCCTGAAAAAATGGAAACCATTGTTGGAGAAAGAGGAATCAAACTTTCGGGCGGACAAAGGCAGCGAATTGCAATTGCGCGTGCCTTATTGAAAAATCCAAGTATCCTGATTCTTGATGAAGCTACTTCGTCTTTGGACAGCGAAAGTGAAAAATTGGTACAGGAAGCACTTGAAATATTAATGGAAGGCAGAACGAGTATTATTATTGCGCACCGACTTTCGACCATCAGGAATGCCGACCGGATTCTGGTTCTTGACAATGGTACCATTTCTGAACAAGGTACGCATAAAGAACTGCTTGAATTGGAAAACGGAATGTATAAAAACCTGAGTAATCTGCAGTTTAGCAATTCTTAAAAAATAAAAACTCCAATCTTTCAATTGGAGTTTTTTTATACTAATATGTATTATTTCCCTTTTCGTCTGTCTCTTTCCGTTTTTATTAAAGTCAGTTCGCGGCTGGTTTGTCCCGCAACTGAAGTATTTTCTTCGGCACGCCTGATCAAATACGGCATCACATCTCGAACAGGTCCGAATGGCAGGTATTTTGCCACATTGTAACCATGAGCCGCAAGATTGTAACTGATGTTATCACTCATTCCGTATAATTGTCCAAACCAAATGCGATTGTCATTTTTGGCGATTCCTTTCTGTTCCATGAGTGCCATCAACTGGTAAGAACTATCTTCATTGTGCGTGCCCGCGAAAATGGACATGGTATCAAGATGCTCAATCATGTAATGCACGGCAGCATCATAATTGTCATCGGTGGCTTCTTTTGAAATGCAAATTGGTGAGGCATATCCTTTTTCTTCTGCGCGTATCTTTTCCTTTTCCATATAGGCACCGCGAACGAGTTTCATTCCGATGTAAAACCCTTCCGCTTTAGCGATATCATGCAATTTCTTTAGATAATCCAAACGATCCCAGCGGTACATTTGTAATGTATTGAAAACGATTGTTTTTTCTTTGTTGTATTTGCGCATCATGTTGGTTACCAGTTCATCGGCCGCATCCTGCATCCAGCTTTCTTCACCATCGATGAGAAGCGCGACATTTTTTTTATGTGCTTCACTGCACACTTCATCAAACCGTGCCACTACCCTGTTCCATTCGGCTTGTTCCTCTGCGGTTAACGGTTGCTTTTCTCCAAGTTTTTCATACAATTCAAACCGCCCGAAACCAGTAGGTTTAAACACGGCGAAAGGAATCGCTTCCCTTTCCTTTGCAAATTCGATGGTTTTTAGAGTCATTTCAAGTGCCGCGTCAAATTGCTCTTCTTCTTCCTTTCCTTCCACCGAATAATCCAATACTGAAGAAACGCCTTTTGTATACATTTTGTCTACGACAGTCAGGCAGTCATTTTCATTGACTCCGCCACAAAAATGGTCAAAAACCGTGGCACGAATCAATCCCTCAACAGGCAGGTGTGCTTTTATTGCAAAATTAGTAACAGCGGTTCCAATGCGCACCAAAGGTTCGTTGGCTATCATTTTAAATAAAAAATAAGCCCTGTCCAATTCTGTATCCGTCTTTAGTGAAAATGCAGTTTGTGTATTGTTGAAGATTTTTTCCATGTCTTTTTAAAAATTATACAAATATAAAGACAGTTTGTTGAATTTTGGATAAAAGTATAGTCTAAAAATACTCGCCATTTTTTACAATACCTGTGAAAAAAAACTTATTAATTCTTGGCAGAAGCGTTTATAATTGCCGTATTTTGCGTGACAAATTTCACTTATTTAATATGCAATCCATCCAGGCAAACGGTTATCCTATATATTTCAGCGAAAACGGTTATCAATCCTTAAACGAGCATATCTTAAAATCCAGGTATTCTTCTATTTTCGTTATTGTCGATTCCCATTCCAATACTTTTTGCCTTCCCGGTTTCCTTCCCTATCTGGCAGTTGAGATTCCTATTGAGATCATCGAATTTGAGTCGGGTGAAAGTTCCAAAAATATCGAGACCTGCGTGCAAATCTGGAACGTATTGACCGAATTGGGTGCCGACCGCAAAAGCCTTCTCATTAATTTGGGCGGCGGTGTAGTTACTGATCTCGGCGGATTTGTGGCGTCTACTTTCAAACGTGGTATTGATTTTATCCACATTCCTACCACTTTGTTGTCTATGGTTGACGCTTCTGTTGGTGGTAAAAATGGAGTGGACCTTGGCAATCTTAAAAACCAGATTGGTGTGATCAATGTGCCGGTAATGGTTTTGATAGACACCGTTTACCTTGAAACTTTACCCCAAAACGAAATGCGCTCCGGCCTTGCCGAAATGCTCAAACACGGCCTTATCCAGGATAAAAAATACTGGGAACAGTTTCTTGACCTGAAACAGCTTGATTTTGCTGATTTTGATGCGCTGATTTACCGTTCGATTGAAATAAAAAATACCGTTGTGCTTCAGGATCCGACAGAAAACGGGATCAGGAAAGCCTTGAATTTCGGGCATACACTGGGTCACGCCATCGAAAGTTATTTTCTTGAAAATGAAAATAAAACCACATTGCTTCACGGTGAGGCAATCGCTGTGGGAATGATTCTAGAGAGTTATATTTCGTTGAAAAAAAGCTGGATCACCGAATCCGAATACAAAGAAATAAAAACGACCATCATTGGTATTTTTGACCGCATTGTTTTTGATGAAAATGACATCGAACCGATACTGGAATTACTCATACACGACAAGAAAAATGAATACGGAACCATACAATTCGCGCTGATTGATGGCATCGGAAATATAAAAATAAATCAAACCGTTGAAAATGAATTAATTACCGAGGCTTTTGAAGATTATAAATCTTAATATTTTTTTAATAAAAAGCATGACAAAACGTTTATATATTTTTTTACATTTGCCGTAATGAACAGAAACCAAAATACAGCAACAGATACTTTTATCTACTGTGAAAAACGAAAATCATTCTTCCGATTTCTGAAGGACATTTTTCCGATAAAAGGCACCCTTGGCTTCGATATTTTGCTGTATTCGAATACATATCATGAAAAATTACCCATTATTTACGCCAATATCAGGGTTTGAAGTCTTAGATTAAATTGTTTCCTTTCTTTAATCTAAAACCCTAATTGCTAAATGAATACAAAATATTTCGATTTAATAAACCAAACGTATTACTTTCCTCAGGAAGAGTTCACTTTAAACAAAGACAACCTTCAGTTCCACAATATCGATCTGATGAAACTCGTAGAACAATACGGAACACCTTTAAAGTTTACCTATCTGCCCCAAATTTCCACCAATATAAAAAGAGCCAAAAACTGGTTCCGAAGTGCCATGGAAAAAAACAAATACGAGGGAAAATATTACTATTGTTATTGCACTAAAAGCTCTCATTTTGAATACATTATGAATGAAGCCTTTAAGAATAACATTCACATTGAGACTTCTTCTGCTTTTGACATTAATATTGTAGAAAATTTGCTGGCCAATGGAAAAATCAATAAAAGCACCTATGTGATTTGTAATGGCTTTAAAAGAGACCAATACATTACCAATATCGCGAGACTGGTCAATAACGGCCATAAAAATGCCATTCCGATTATCGATAATTATGAGGAATTGGATTTGCTGCAGGCTGAAATAAAAGGGAAATTTAAAATTGGTATCCGTATCGCTGCCGAGGAAGAGCCTAAGTTTGAGTTCTATACGTCGCGTTTGGGAATCGGATATAAGAATATTGTTGCCTTTTACAAAAAACAGATTCAGGAAAATAAAAACCTGGAACTTAAAATGCTCCACTTTTTTATCAATACCGGAATCAATGACAATGCCTATTACTGGAACGAATTGGTGAAATGTATTAAAGTATACATTGCTTTGAAAAAAGAGTGCCCAACATTAGACGGACTCAATATTGGCGGTGGTTTCCCAATAAAAAATTCATTAGCTTTCGAATACGATTACCAATACATGATCGACGAAATCATCAACCAGATTAAAATTGCATGTGAAGAAGCCGAAGTGGATGTTCCTAATATCTTTACCGAATTTGGTTCATTTACAGTAGGCGAAAGCGGCGGAGCGATTTACCAGATTTTATACCAAAAACAGCAAAACGACAGGGAAAAATGGAACATGATCGATTCGTCTTTCATCACGACATTGCCTGATACCTGGGCGATCAACAAGCGTTTTATCATGCTGGCCGTGAATCGCTGGAACGATCAGTATGAACGTGTTTTATTGGGCGGAATGACTTGTGACAGTGACGATTATTACAATTCAGAGCAGAATATGAATGCCATTTATCTGCCCAAATACAATAAGGAAAAACCGTTGTACATTGGATTTTTCAATACCGGCGCTTATCAGGAAACGATTGGCGGTTATGGCGGATTGCACCACTGCCTGATTCCGCAGCCCAAGCACATCCTGATTGACCGTGATGAAAACGGAATTCTGGCTACCGAAGTTTTTTCTGAACAACAAACTTCAGAAGAAGTCTTAAATATATTAGGTTACAATAAAAAATAATTTAAATTTGAAAAAATAATTTTGAGGAGCTGTTTCCTGCTTTCGCCTTTATCTTTGTTCATACTTCACAAAGGATACCGGCTCTATCAGGGCTAAAACCACAAAGACACTAACAACAACACCAATGAGCAAAGGACCTATCAGCCAGTTTATAGAAAAACATTACCTGCACTTCAATTCGGCCGCTTTGGTTGATGCGGCAAAAGGCTATGAACAACAATTAGCCAATGGTGCCAAAATGATGGTAACGCTTGCCGGAGCCATGAGTACCGCCGAAATCGGGAAAATTTTTGCCGAATTCATCCGCAAAGACAAAGTACAGATTATTTCGTGTACCGGTGCCAATTTAGAAGAAGACATCATGAACCTCGTGGCGCATTCCCATTATGAAAGAGTGCCACATTACCGGGATTTAACACCACAGGAAGAATGGGATTTATTGGAAAGAGGACTGAATCGGGTGACCGATACCTGTATCCCGGAACACGAAGCTTTCCGCCGCCTGCAAAAGCACATCTATAAGATATGGAAAGAGGCAGACGATAAAGGTGAGCGTTATTTTCCGCATGAATTCATGTATAAAATGCTGCTTTCCGGTGTATTGGAAGAATATTACGAAATTGATCTAAAAGACAGCTGGATGTATGCCGCAGCTGAGAAAAATTTACCTATTATTGTACCAGGCTGGGAAGACAGTACGATGGGAAATATATTTGCTTCTTATGTTATCAAAGGCGATCTGAAAGCATCGACAATGAAATCCGGTATTGAATACATGACATTCCTTGCCGACTGGTATCCGAAGAACAGCAAGAATGGTGTGGGATTCTTCCAGATAGGCGGAGGAATTGCGGGGGATTTTCCAATTTGTGTCGTGCCAATGCTCTATCAGGATATGGAAATGCATGATGTGCCGTTTTGGAGTTATTTCTGCCAAATTTCAGATTCCACGACCAGTTATGGATCTTATTCAGGAGCAGTTCCTAATGAGAAAATTACCTGGGGAAAATTAGATATCAAAACACCTAAATTTATAATTGAATCGGATGCGACGATCGTAGCTCCGTTAATTTTTGCTTACCTACTAGATTTATAATACATTATGAAAAGAATTATTGTTGACTATTCAAAGCTTACGAATGAAATCCTGACTTTATTGGTCGAAAGGTTTCCTGACGGATATGATGACTCAAATATCATCCGGTTCAGAAATGCACAAAACGAATTGATTGAAGCCGTTGAAGTACGTACTGAAGACACTATTTACCTTGTAAAAGTAAGTACGAAACTGGCCAGCAGACTTGAGAAATTTGATGAAGATGACGATATTGATGATATCGTAGAACCAATCGATACCATCAAAGGCATTGACATCGAAGATGAAGATGCTGTTGATGATGACGAAGAAGAAGTAGATGTTACTAAAGATCCAGGAGGATCAGATGACGATGAGGACGACGATGACGATGATGACATTGAGAACATTCCGGATGATGAAGATGACGAAGACGAAGAATAAATAACAAAGGAACTTTCGGGTTCCTTTTTTAATATCCAAAATGATAGCATCCTTTCCTCCCATCGTTAACAATCACTCTGAAATTCTTATTTTAGGAACCATGCCCGGTGCCATGTCATTGGTAAAGCAGGAATATTATGGGCACAAACAAAATGCCTTTTGGAAAATTATATATTCGCTTTTTTCCGAACTTCCCGTTGCCGAACATTTTGCCGACAAAAAGCAATTGCTTCTGGAAAATAATATTGCGGTCTGGGATGTTTTGGCTTATTGCGAAAGAAAAGGAAGCCTCGATATCCATATCAAGAACCAGACGGAAAATGATATTCCGGAACTTTTAAGGCAATTCCCGAAAATCACAAAAATCCTTTTCAACGGAAAGGAAAGCTATAAATATTTCCACAGGAAATTTGGAGACATTGAAGGTATCAGTTATCATATTATGCCTTCCACCAGTCCGGCGAATACTATAAAATTTGAGGATAAGCTGCATTTTTGGAAACAGGCATTACTCGGATAAATTACCCAAATAACGCTCATTGAATACTTTTTGGTGGTGGTTTTGATGCCCGATAATTATAAATCCGAGTGCTCTCACAGAAATTGGTTTGTTAGAAGCAATTCCTTTCCGCGTCAATTCCGAATCGTTAAAACTTCCAAATAATGATAATGATGACTGCCGTACTACTGCAAGTTCTGTCAGTAAATCTTTAATTGACCTGGTTGTCGCATGTGCCTCGATGGCATAATTATCTTCTTCAAAACTGGGCAGAGGCGATTGGTCATTTCGGGCAAAACGCAGAGCGCGGTAACTGAAAATCCGTTCCGCATCAATCAGGTGTTGCAGAATATCTTTGATGGTCCATTTCCCTTCGGCATAGCGGTAATCAAATTTATCCATCGGAATGTCTTGTACAAAACGAATCAGTCGGTGTACCGAAATCTCGAGTTCTTCCATTAAATTTACCTCTCCAACTTTATCAATATATGGAGAATAGAATTCAGGATATTCCTCAGTTGTTAACAAATTTGCATTCATATTTTATTTATTTAAGCCGAATTCCTGCTGGCATTGATATTACCAAACAACGAACGCGTTACCATTTTTTCATATATTTTTTTCAGTTCTTCATCCGGATTTGCCTCATGATTGATTTCATTAATCCGCAGCAAAGCATATTGCTGAATCGTCAATAAAGGTTTTACAATGCTTTCACGGACAGCAATAGAAGCTTTTCCATCAGGATAATTCTCCATCAATTCCTGATGTCCGGCAATTTTAAGCAACAGTCTTTTGGTTTCAAGAAACTCATCATAGATAATCTGCCAGAAACCACCAAATTCAGGATCGTCTTTCATGTAAGCTGTCAGAGGGAAGAAAGATTTTGCGAGCGACATCATACTGTTTTCCAACAGTGTCTTAAAAAATAAAGACGAATTGTACATTTCCTGCACTTCATTCCATCTTCCCGATTCTTCAAAATGCTTTAAAGCAGTTCCTACACCAAAAAAACCGGGTACATTTTGTTTCAGCTGGCTCCACGAACCCACAAACGGAATCGCCCTGAGGTCGGCAAAATCAAGCGTATCCGACTTTCCTCTCTTTGAAGGACGGCTTCCAATATTGGTTTTCGCATAATAATTCAGCGTACTCATTTTTTCGAGATATGGGATGAATTTGGGATGCGCCTTAAAATCAATGTATTTTTTAAATCCAGTTTCAGCCAATTCATCGAGAATTTCCTTTTCTGCATTGGTCAGTACATTTTCGGCTTTTGAAAAAACCTGGTTTGTTGCTCCGGCACTTAGGAGGTTTTCAAGATTGTACCGACAGGAATCCAAAGTGCCAAAATTGGAACTGATCGTTTGCCCCTGAACTGTAACCTGAATTTCCCTGTTCTCGATTGTCGAACCCAGCGAAGCATAGAATTTATGCGTTTTTCCGCCGCCACGTGCAGGCGGACCACCGCGTCCGTCGAAGAAAACGACTTTAATATCGTGTGCTCTTGACACTGCGGTAATTGCTTCTTTGGCTTTATAAATACTCCAGTTAGCCATTAAATAACCGCCGTCTTTTGTTCCGTCAGAAAAGCCAAGCATGATTGTTTGCTGGTTGTTGCGGTTTTTGAGGTGATTTTTATATGCCGGATTGGTATACAATTCTTCCATGACAGTCGCAGCCGTTCTGAGATCATCAATGACTTCAAAAAGTGGTACCACATCAACAGTTGGTTTTTCCCAATCGCAGAGGCGGATCAATGCAAAAGTTTCCATGATTTGAATCGCACTTTCACAATTGCTGATGATATAGCGATTACTGCCTGATTCTCCGTTATTTTGCTGAATGGTTTTCATAGTGTAAATCGATTCTAATGTCGATTTTGTCATATCATCGGGGAAATCTTCAGGATTGAGTTTTCCTTTTAAATTGGAAGCAATAATAACCTTTTCCTTTGCATCCGATTGAAAGTAATCTTCAGTAAATATTTTGGGAAGGTTTTGAATAACGGCATCGTGGATTTTACTGTTTTGGCGAATATCGAGAGAAGCGAAATAAAATCCGAAAAGGTTGACTTTGTTAATCAACTCATTTAATTCATCGAGATACAATGACTGGTGCTCTTCGATTACCAATGTTTTTATTTCCTGCAGTTTGGTTTTAAAATCATTGAGCGTAATGTAAAGTTCGCCTTCAGAATAGAAAACAGAACGGTAGATTTTATGTTCGATATCTGTTATTAAATTATCAACGTTGAAGAATGTCAGTTTCCGTTTTAGCTTCCGGATATCGCGGTAATACGATTTGAGGATAGAGCTTCGTAATCTGTCAGCCACTTTCAAAGTAATTTCGGTAGTGACAAATGGATTTCCGTCACGGTCACCGCCAGGCCAGAACCCTAGGTTGAATATGGAATTGGATATTTCGGCGCCGTTGAAGATGTTTTTCTGCAGGTAAGAAACCATCATACCCGTAGTTTCATACAATACATTTTCAAAATACCAGGTGAGACTGACCGCTTCATCAAACGGAGTTGGTTTTTGCTGATTGATGAATGGCGTTTTCCCGAGTTGCGATAAAAGCTCTTTTATTTTCACGAGATCATCTTCTCGGATAGCATCGGTGAGATCAGTGATGATTCCGAGTACAGAACCCGGATAAAATTGTGTTGGATGCGCTGTCAAAACCGGCCGTACTTTAAAGTTTTCTAAAAAAGAACGCAACTCATTTATTTTACCTTTGGCTTCCGCTTTTTCTTTGATATCGCGTAATGAACCTCTGCCTTCGAGATTGTTGACGATGGGAAAAGCAGCATCTTCAATGGCATCAAAAAGCACAATCTGCCTTTCGATGTATTGGATAAAACGGAACATCAGGTCGATCCTTTCTTTTTCGGAGGCATTGTCGAGATAACGCGACGCAAAAAAATCAACAATTTGCTTTGGTGTTTCCTGCTTTTTGAATCCGTTTTCGCAGACTTCGCTGAACAGAGGCAAAAGTGCGCCCGTATTGTCGATGGCATCAAAAGGCAGTGTCAGGAAAACACTGTTGTAAACATGGTATTTGGAAAGCACTTCCTGATTGAAGCGTTCAATTTTTGGCAACGTATACATTGAAATAAATTTGGCTTTAAGTTAATAAAAAAACCCCAAGCTTTCACTTGAGGTTTTATTTTTATTTGGAAAAGAAATTACATGTTTTTAAAAATCGTGTGCATCAATCTTTTTTTGTCGTTGATGCTTTCTTCCAGCGAAATCATGGTTTCAGTTCTGTAAACGCCTTCGATATCGTCAATCATAAAGATTACATCTTTTGCGTGTTTGGTATCTTTTGCTCTTATCTTGCAGAAAATATTGAATTTTCCTGTGGTAACGTGTGCTACTGTAACGAATGGAATTTCAATATTTTCTGC
>Ga0247817_10001709_pt1 | contig 11372 bp, 10 predicted proteins | sample UWRJL212509R1_FD_178010 | JGI IMG/M metagenome (GOLD analysis project Ga0247817, IMG submission 178010) | Plant litter microbial communities from Arlington Agricultural Research Station in Wisconsin, United States - UWRJ-L212-509R-1 | ecosystem: Environmental > Terrestrial > Plant litter >... | reverse complement strand
CACCCACGGCGGCATCACCGCTTGCTGCACGCGCGAATCGCCGAGCAGCCGGAAGTGCCCGGTGATCGGGATCTGCACGTTCGTCGCACCCTCGAGCCGGCTTCCGGCCGGAATGTGCGGGTCGAACTCCCCGTAGATCGAGGTGATGCGGGCATTGGCGACAGCGTTCGCGGCGAGCATCACGAGCGTCGGCTCGTTGGGGGCGAAGGCTCGGATCGCCCGGTTGAGAAAGTAGCGCGCGTACACCGACCCACCGAAGGGAGTGGCGACGGCGACGAGGCGATCGATGCGGCCGCCCGTGTCATCCACGAGCATCATGTGCTTGCCGATCAGGCCGCCCTTGCTGTGGGCGACGAGGATGACCCCACGCAGGTCGTGGGCGTCGAGATAGGCCTGGGCGACACCGGCACTGTCGATGACCGTCGCCCTGTTGTAGCCGAGCTCGCGCACGACGTGGATCGGATGCCCCGCCGCGTGCAGCCGGTTCGCCACCGGTCGCAGAAACTGCCACGTCTCGTAGACGCCGGGCAGCAGGAGCACCGGCGCCTTGTCACCCAGCTCGAAGCCCTCGGGCAGTCCGCGACTGAAGACGTGCCGCAGCTGCCACCACGAGACGTACACGTAGTCGAGAAACCAGAACCAGCCGCGCGCGATCATGAGCAGTGCTCCACGATGCGCTGGGCGATGCCCGCCGGGTCGGTGAACATGATGACGTGCGGCCCCTGCACGATGCCGAGGGTGCCGTGCGGCAGCAGCCGGGCGACCTGGTCGGCCCACTCCACCGTCACGACCGGGTCGCGATTGCCGACGAGCACGAGTGTCGGCGCGTCGATCGCCCCGAGTCGCTCCTCGATCGCGTCATCGAGCAGCGTCGGAAGCTGACGGAGGTAGTACGCCGGCCCGCAGCGAAAGAAGTAGTCGGTGCCGACGACGAGGTTGGCGCGAAACGGCTCACGCAGGACGTCCTGGAACAACCGGAACGACGCCTCGCGAAAGCTCCGCTCCGCTGGGTTGATCGTCGGGGCGAGCAGTACGAGGCAGCTCGAGACCGACGGGTCGTCGACGGCGAGCTGCGTGATCACCTGGCAGCCCATCGAGTGCCCGACGAGCACCGGCGCCTGGATGCCCGCGCTCTCGATCACCGCGGAGAGCACCCGCGCGTGGTCGGCGAGTGACGGTGACGCGGCGGGTTTGGGTGCCGAGCCGTAGCCGGGGAGGTCGACGAGCCACACCGTGCCCCGCTTCGACAGCTCGACTGCGAGCGGCTGGAAGTAGCGGGACGACACCCCGATGCCGTGCACGAGCACGAAGTCCGGGCCGCCGTCGAGCCCCGGAAACCGACGGAGATCCGCGGTGAACCCGTCGACGACGACGCGCCTGCGAAAGAACTCGAAGCCCGAGAACATGCCCGCTGCGAAGTCGGATTCCGCACGATCGCGCAGTGGCTTCGACATCTGTTCAGTGTATGAGGGGCACAATGGGGCCATGACCGAGAACTGGGCTCGCAGCTACAACTATCAGGGAACTGTCGTCACTCCCGCCACGCTCGACGAGGTGCAGGAGCTCGTCGGCTCCACCGAGAACGTGCGCGCGCTCGGCACCCGGCACTCGTTCACCGGCATCGCCGACACGACCGGCACGCTCCTCTCCCTCGCCGGCCTCCCGCAGGAGCCGCGGGTCGACGGTTCCGTCGTCCACGTGCCCGGGGGCATGCGGTACGGCGAACTCGCCACCTGGCTCCAGGCGCGCGGCCTCGCCCTGCACAACCTCGCCTCGCTCCCCCACATCTCGATCGCTGGCGCTGTCGCCACCGGCACCCACGGATCAGGCGACAGAAACGGCACGCTCGCAGCTGCCGTGGCATCCATCGATCTCGTGACGGCGAGCGGAGAGCTCGTGACGCTGCGCCGCGGCGACCCCGATTTCGCGGGCGCCGTCGTCTCGCTCGGTGCCCTCGGCGTTGTCACCTCGCTCGCGCTCGACGTGCAACCCACCTTCGACGTGCGCCAGGATCTCTACGACGGCCTCCCGTGGAGCGACCTGCTCGACAACCTCGACGCCGTCACCGGCGCCGCCTACAGTGTGAGCGTCTTCACCAACTGGCAGGGCGACACGATCGACTTGCTGTGGGTCAAGAGCCGAATGGATGCAGCCGAGCCGCCCGCCACTCTGCTCGGTGCCACCCGTCAGGCTGTCGAGCGCCACATGCTCCCCGACCAGGCGACCGTGAGCACGACGCAACAAGGCGGGATCCCCGGACCGTGGAATGACCGCCTCGCCCACTTCAAACTCGAGTTCACGCCGTCCAACGGCGAAGAACTGCAGAGTGAGTACCTCGTGCCGCGGGCGAACGCCGTCGAGGCGCTTCGAGGACTCCGCGAGCTGCGCGACTCGATCAGCCCGCTCCTGCTCATCACGGAGCTGCGCACAATGGCCGCCGACGAGCTGTGGCTGAGCGGCGCCTACGAGACAGACGCGGTGGGCATCCACTTCACCTGGAAGAAGCTACCCGTGGAGGTTGCAGCCGTGCTGCCCTCGATCGAGGCCGTGCTGCTACCGCTCGGAGCACGCCCACACTGGGGAAAGGTGTTCACCCGCCTCGAGCCGGCGAACTACCCGCGGCTCGACGACTTTCTCGAACTGCGCTCGCGCTTCGACCCCGCCGGCAAGTTCGACAACGCGTTTCTGCAGAAGCACCTCGGTGGTTGAGTAGGCCCGCCAGTTCCCGTATCGAAATCTCTCGTGGTTTCGATACGCTCGCTGGCGCTCGCTACTCAACCAGCGGTTGGGCCGTGAGCGGACCGACCGACAGCACTTTCACCACGGCAACGCCCAGCTCCGCTGACTCGGCGAGGTCGACTGTGGCGCTGATGCCCCAGTCGTGGTCGCCGTCGGGGTCGTCGAAGATCTGGCGCACGGTCCACTGGAAGGCGCCCTCGTCCACCTGCAGGTAGGCGGCGCTGCGCGCGTCGGAGCCGGTGCCGATCGAGTCGTACTCGGCGTAATACTTCTCGAGCGCTGCATCCCAGTCGATATCGGGGTCGAGCAGCACGAGCTCCTCGACCTTGTCGAGAGCCGCGAGCTGTACGCGGCGGAACAACTCGTTGCGCACGAGCACCCGGAAGGCACGGGTGTTGGTGACGACGCTGGGTGGTTCGGGTGGAAGCACCGGAGCTTCGCCGGGAGCCGCGGGGTTGATGAGCGACTCCCACTCGTCGAGCAGGCTCGAGTCGACTTGCCGCACGAGTTCGCCGAGCCACTCGATGATGTCGAGCAGGTCTTCGGTCTTCGCCTCGTCGGGCACGGTCTGGCGCACGGCGCGGAACGCGTCGGACAGGTACCGCAGCACGAGGCCCTCGCTGCGCGCGATCTTGTAGTAACCGACGTAGTCCGCGAACGTCATGGCCCGCTCGTACAGGTCGCGCACGACGCTCTTCGGCCGAAGCTCGAACTCGGCGACCCAGGGCTGCGTCGCCGCATACTGCTCGTAGGTCGCGGTCAGCAGCTCCTCGAGCGGCTTCGGCCAGGTCACCTGCTCGAGCAGTTCCATGCGCTGGTCGTACTCGATGCCTTCAGCCTTCATGGATGCCACGGCCTCGCCCCGAGCGAGGAACTGCTGCTGCGACAGCACCGGCCGCGGGTCATCCAGGGTGGACTCGAGGATGGAGATGACGTCGAGCGCGTAGCTCGGGGACTCGGGGTCGAGCAGTTCGAACACCGCGAGAGCGAACGGCGAGAGCGGCTGGTTGAGGGCGAAGTTGGGCTGGAGGTCGACGGTCAGGCGGATGTCGATGCGGTCGTCGAGGTTCTCGACGCGCCCGTCTGCCCCCTCTGGCCCTTCGAGAGCCTCAGGGAGCGCCTCGGGGACCGACTGGGTGACGATCCCGGCCGCCCGCAGCGTGCGGTAGATCGAGAGCGCCGTGCGCGCCATGCCGAGCTGAGCCTTCCACGAGTCGTGGGAGCCGAAGATCAGGTCGCGCATGTCGGCGAAGGCACCATTCGCCGAGGAGTCGCCACGACCGATCACATTGAGGATCATCGAGTGCGTTACGCGCATGTGCGGCGTGAGAGTCTCGGGCTCGGCGTTAATGAGGCGCGTAAAGCTCGGCTCCCCCCAGGAGACGAAGCCCTCCGGCGCCTTCTTGCGCACGACCTTCTTGAGCTTCTTGGGGTCGTCCCCGGCTTTCGCCACGAGCCGGGCGTTCTCGGCCTCGTGTTCGGGAGCCTGGGCGACGACGGTTCCCGCCGTGTCATAACCCGCGCGCCCGGCACGCCCCGCGATCTGGTGGAACTCGCGAGCGGTGAGCTGTCGCATCCGCTGCCCGTCGAACTTGGTGAGCGCCGTGAGCAGCACCGTGCGGATCGGCACGTTGATGCCGACGCCGAGGGTGTCGGTGCCGCAGATCACGCGCAACAGCCCCTGCTGGGCGAGCTGCTCGACGAGCCTGCGGTACTTGGGCAGCATGCCCGCGTGGTGCACGCCGATGCCCGACCGGATGAGACGGCTCAGGGTCTGGCCGAAGACCGTCGTAAAGCGAAAGGAACCGATCGCCTCGGCGATCTCGTCCCGCTGCTCGCGGGAGATGATCTTGACACTCGTAAGCGCCTGCGCGCGCTCGAGGGCGGCGAGCTGCGAGAAGTGGACGATGTAGATCGGCGACTGGTTGGTAGCGAGAAGATCCTCGACTGTCTCGTGCACCGGCGTCGTCGCGTAGGTGTAACTGAGCGGAACCGGGCGGTCGACACCCGTGACCACAGCTGTCTCGCGACCGGTGCGGATGGTGAGGTCGTCGGCGATGCGGGAGACATCACCGAGCGTCGCCGACATGAGGATGAACTGCACGCCCGGCAGCGTGAGCAGGGGCACCTGCCAGGCCCAGCCGCGGTCGGGGTCGGCGTAGAAGTGGAACTCGTCCATGACGACCTGGTCGACCTCGGTCTCGGCGCCCCCACGCAACGCGAGGTTGGCCAGGATCTCCGCCGTGCAGCAGATGATCGGGGCATCCCCGTTGACACTCGAGTCACCCGTGACCATGCCGACGTTCTCGGCGCCGAAGACCTCGACGAGAGCGAAGAACTTCTCGCTCACGAGTGCTTTGATCGGTGCAGTGTAAAAGGTGCGCTTGCCCTGCGCGAGGGCGGCGAAGTGCGCGCCGATCGCGACGAGCGACTTACCCGTGCCGGTGGGCGTCGACAGGATCAGGTTCGAGCCGGAGACGATCTCGAGGATCGCCTCCTCCTGGGCGGGATACAGCGTGAGTCCGCGACCCGCTGCCCACGCCTCGAAGCCGTCAAACGCCGCATCGGGGCTCCATGGACTGGGCGCGGCATCCAGAAGACTCATGCTCTCGATACTGCCCTACGTAGGATGAGCGCATGGACACCTCCAGCGGCTTCGCCCCCATCGGGATCATGATCGGTGTCGGATTGGCCGGACTCGCGCTCTTTCTCTTCTTCGGCACTCCGCCGGAGCCCACCTTCATCGCCGCCGGTGTGGGCGTCAGCGCGTGGAGCCTCTACTACCTGCTGCAGTACTCGGCAGTGCTCGCCTACGAGGGTCGCGGCCGCGGGAGCGAGGCGACTATTCAGATTCGCGCGAGCTACACGGGTCGCCCGTCGATCGGGCTCATCAAGGTCGACGGCGACATGCCGCGCTGGATGACCGTCATTCGCGGCCTCGCGATCGCGTGCCTCATCGTCTTCTGGATCAGCGTGCTCGCCGTCATTGTGCTCGCCCAGGCGGCGAAGAACGCCTAGCGCGCTGCGGCAACCCGCGCGTACACGGTCTCCACATAGGCCCAGAATCCGTCGACGTCGAGGTTCACCGGCACGAGTGCATTCGGGTTCGGCGCGTTGAAGTCGACGACGGTCATGCCCTCGGTGAACTCGCCGCGGGTCTCCACCTCGACCCGCGCGAGCCGACTTGCGAACAGATCGGGACGCGTCACGTAAGCGACGGCGACAACGTCGTGCACGGCCTGGCCGTTCCAGTCGTCGTCGTGCGGGTTCACCCAGTGGGTCGCGAGCGGGATGATGAGCTCCTCGGCGAGCGGGCCGAGCTCACGAAGTCTCTCGATGACGTCGCCGTTGGCCTGCGCCTGCAGGGTCAGGTCGAGACCGACCATGGTCACCTGCCAATCCGCGTCGAAGACGATTTTCGCTGCCTCCGGGTCTGCGTAGATGTTGAACTCAGCGGCGGGGGTCGCGTTGCCACGGGTGAACGATCCGCCCATGATCGTGAAGCTCGCCACGAGCCGCGCGATCGCCGGTTTCTTCTCGAGCGCGAGCGCGATATTGGTGAGCGGCCCGGTAGCCACGAGGTGCACGCTGCCGGGTTTTGCGGTGATCGTGTCGATGATGACATCCACTGCATGATCGCTGGATGCCGCGAGCTTCGCCTCGGGAAGCACGACGTCGCCGATACCGCCCTCGCCGTGCACGTGCGAGGCCGACCTGATGTCGCGCACGAGTGGAGCGCCGGCGCCGACCGCCACGGGAACGTTCTCGAAGCCGAGGTATTCGCGCAGCTCGAGGGCGTTCTTCGTGGTGTTCTCGATGCCGACGTTGCCGCCGACCGTCGTGATGGCGACGAGGTCGATGTTCGGATCACCGTGGGCGAGGAGGATGGCGAGAGCGTCGTCGAGTCCGGGGTCGCAGTCGAGGAGGATCGTGTAGGGCATGGAGAAACCCTGCCACATCGTAGAATCTTCTGTGACCTCTTCTGACCCCCGCAGCATCGACCCGGCCGATCTCGAGGTCACCCTCCGCGTTCTCGCCTCCCTCGCGCACCTCGAAGACGACGATCCGGACTTCGTCACGGTGCGCCAGGCGACCGCGAAGATGTTCAAAGACGTCAAGCGCGTCGGCCGCCTCGAGAAGCGCGCCCGCATCGCCGACGCCGACCGCGCCGTCGTCGCCGCGACTGCCACGGGGGCCCCCGACCGCATCGACGACGAGACCCGCGGCATCCCGCTCGCGACCCGCGTCGCGGCCCCGACGGCCGGCGAGCTCATCAAGCCGCGCTCGTGCTACATCTGCAAGCAGCAGTACACGATCGTCGACGCCTTCTACCACCAGCTCTGCCCGGACTGCGCGGCGATGAGCCACGAGAAGCGTGACGCTCGCACCGACCTCAGCGGCAAGCGCGCGCTCCTTACCGGCGGCCGCGCCAAGATCGGCATGTACATCGCGCTGCGACTGCTGCGGGATGGCGCGCACACGACGATCACGACGCGCTTTCCGCGGGATGCCGTACGCAGGTTCACTGCGCTGCCCGATTCGTCCGAGTGGATCCACCGGCTCAAGGTCGTCGGAATCGACCTGCGCGACCCCGCCCAGGTGATCGGACTCGCCGATGACGTTGCCGCCGCCGGACCGCTCGACATCCTCATCAACAACGCGGCCCAGACCGTGCGCCGCTCCCCCGGCGCCTACAAGCCACTCGTCGACGCGGAACTCGCGCCGCTCCCCGACGGCCCGCTGCCCGAGCTCGTGACCTTCGGCCACACGAACGACGCCCACCCGCTCGCGCTTGCCCAGTCGGTCACGGCGCACCCGATCCTTGCCGCTGCGGCCCGCACCGCCGACGAGCTCACCGCGGAGGCCATGGCCGCGGGCTCGTCATCGCTCGAGCGCCTCGCCGCCGGAACAGCGATCGACGCCGGCGGACTCGTGCCCGACGAGAACCACATCAACTCGTGGACGCAGAACGTCGACCAGGTCGAACCGCTCGAGATGCTCGAGGTGCAACTGGCCAACATGACGGCCCCCTTCCTTCTCGTCAGCAAGCTTCGCCCGTCGATGGCAGCTTCGGAGGCTCGTCGCACCTATGTGGTGAATGTCTCCGCGATGGAGGGGGTGTTTGGGAGGGGCTACAAGGGTCCGGGACATCCACACACCAACATGGCGAAGGCAGCACTCAACATGCTCACCCGCACGAGTGCGCGCGAGATGTTCGAGACCGACAGCATCCTGATGACCGCCGTCGACACCGGCTGGATCACCGATGAGCGCCCCCACTACACGAAGGTGCGCCTGGCCGAGGAGGGCTTTCACGCTCCCCTCGACCTCGTCGACGGCGCCGCCCGCGTCTACGACCCGATCGTGCGGGGCGAAGCCGGCGAAGACCTCTTCGGCGTGTTCCTCAAGGACTACAAGCCGGGGTCGTGGTGATGTTCGCGTTCCCTGAGGGCACCCGCGTCGTGGTGCGCTACGCGATCGACGACGCCGAGCACTCCGCGACCGACGCGCTCGGCTACGTGAGCGCGCGGGACGAGACCCACGTGGTCATCGCCACGGTGCGCGGCCTGCAGACCATCGCGCTCGCGAGCATTCTCGCGGCGAAAGAGGTTCCGCCGCCGCCCGCGCCGCGGCCCCGCTGAGCGAGCCCTGCCACACGTTCGGAAATTCAGGACTTCTGCCGGCGGAGGGAGTCACTGCAGCGTGATCCCGTGTCCTTCGCGCACCGCTACCGACAGAAGTCCTGAATTTCCGAAACACCGGGGCGCACCACGGCGGCCTGAGCCCTACCCGAAGCGACCGTTCACGTAGTCGAACGTGCGGCTGTCTCGCGGCTACTTGCGCGCCGCGCGCGTGGCCAGTTGCACGGCTACTGCGGCGAGGAACACAGCGAACAGGATGTTCGCCACCTGGGGGGTCACCGCCGTCGCGACTATCGCGCCGAGTGCCGTCGTCGTGCACGCGGCGGCCCCGATGACGGCTGCCGCCCTGAGATCGACGTTCCTGCGCAGGGTGTTGCCGATCGTGCCCGAGATCGCCGTCGGAACCATCACGAGAAGCGAAGTGCCCTTCGCGACGAGGTCGCTCGCGCCGAAGAGGAGGACGAGCATCGGGACGATGACCACTCCTCCCCCGATCCCGAGAATGCCCGAGAGTACACCGACGGCGAGACCGAGAACCACGAGGGCAGCCCCGCTCACTACCGTGATCTCGATCGATGCATCCCGGGAGGGAATCACGAGAAAAAGGGAGACGATGACGATCACGATGAAGCCGACGAACGCCCACTGGATCGCGCGACGCGGCAGGCGATCGAGAAGAAGGCTGCCGAGCTGTGCTCCACCGATCGCGCCGGCGGCGAGCAACAGCGCGGCGAGCCAGTCGATGTGCCCGCCAGCCGCATAGCTGAGTACTCCGACGAGGGAGGTGGGAACGATGGCTGCGAGCGAGGTTCCAGCGGCGAGTTTCTGAGGAAAGCGCGCCGCGAGAACGAGGGCGGGAACAATCAGGATTCCGCCACCCACCCCGAACAGCCCGGAGAGAAACCCCGCAGCAAGCCCGATGAGTACGAACCAGAGCCAGTCGATGCGGCGGCGTTCAGTCACGCGTCAAGACTATGCGGGGTACGGCGCACCCTTGAGCAGCCCCGCGAGGTGCGCCGCGTTCGCGGCGAGCGCCTTGGTGGCCTCGGCGACGGCATCCGGGGTCTCCGGGAGGTCCTGGTAATCGCGGCTGCCCATGGCTACGTCGTTCCAGTAGGTGGCGCCCTGCGAGGAAATCGTGAAGCCGATGTCACCGAGGCCCTGAAAGAGCTGCGACGTGATGTGGTGCGCGCCGTCCTCGTTGCCGACGACACCCACGACCGCGACCTTGTCGTACATCGACGGGCGGCCTTTCTCATCGGTTTCGCTGAGCTCGGCATCCAGGCGCTCGAGCAGTTGCACGCCGGGGCTCGCCAGCTGGCCCACCCAGGTCGGGGTGCTCACGACCAGAATGTCCGCGGCAAGAATGCGGGCGCGGATGTCGGGCCACTCGTCGCCGTCGCCCTCATCGGTCGTCACGCCGAACTTGACTGTCGAGTCGACGAGCCGCAGTGACGAACCGGTCACGCCATGGGTTTCCAGCTCATCGAGGATCTGGGTGGCAAGCAGCTCGGAGCTCGACGACTCCGGGGATGACTTGAGCGTGCAGACGATGGCGAGGGCGGTGAGGTTGGTCATGCATCCACTCTTCGCCCGCGCTCAGCGCGCGTCCAGTAGACCATCAGGTCTCACAGCAAGCTGCGAGGGGCAGCGTTTCTATCGCCCCGCCGACATCAGAGCCGCGAACACCCCGACGACGATAGTGATGAGGCTGACGACCCCGGCGAGGGTGATTCCGGGCGCCTTGATGCGTTGCCCCTCCGGCGCCACCCGGTTCTCGGCGCGGTTCCCGACACGTTCGTCGCCGTAGCGCGCGGTGCGGTGCTGGGTGCGGTCGCCGATCGTGTCGACGATGCGCTCGATCCGCTGCCACTCCTCCGCCGACGACAACCGGAAGATGCGCGGCCGGTAGATGAACAGGATGTCGTCGATGATCTCGATGTCGAGGTCGGCGCCCTCCTCGATGAGGAGGAGCATGAGGTCGGGCGTGAGCAGGTAGAGGGCGTCCCGCTCGTAGCCTTGCGGAACCGTAAGCACGAAGTACTCGCTGAAGTCACCCTCGAGTTCGACCTGGCCGCGGCCGCGCAGTCGTGCGGGCAGTGCTGCGCCACGGATCCCGTTGTTCGAGGTCGAGTCGAGCACGGTATGCGGAAAGTGCCGCTCCAGTGGAATCCGAATGTAGCCCCAGTGAAAGTCGATGACAGCGTTGCGGGGCAGGTTCACGCGGTAGTGCAGGTTTCCGACCTCGAAGCGCGGCTCCGCCGAGAAGCTCACCCGATCGGTGATCGCGCGCTCGTGGCCCTGTCCGAAAATCATCCCGCTCGGCGGCACCCTGCTCGTGTTCGGCTCGTAGGTGGCGCCGTTCTCCTCCGCGAAGCGGGAGACCATGAGCCGCTCGCGCCACAGGCGGGATCCCCACCGCGGCAGGCGAACGCGGGCGAGGTACAGGAATGCGCCGGCAGCGACAGCCAGCCAGAACACCGAGGCGACCACCGGCCCCGCACCCAGCTCGCTCGTGACGAGGGTGACGACCGCGACGCCGACGGAGGCCGGCGCGAAGATCGCCATGACGAGGATGAGCCCGGTGACGCGAAACTCCTGACGCAGTCCATCGGACCCCGTCACCCCGACGCTGCGGCTGAACCGGCGGTAGTCGCGCACGCTGTCGCGGTCGGGAACAGTGTCGAGCGCGCGATAGTCGAGGGAATTGTCCACGCCAGCGAGTCTAGGGGCGGCCCGAAGAGCGCTTCGCAGGCGAACAATCCCGTGTCAACTCCCCCCGACGGATAACTGTTGTTCGAAAGTCCTGTTCTAGGATTTCACTGAGAGTAGGTATTCATGGCCGTGCCACCAGCAACAGACGCGACCGACATCCTCCTCGGAGACCGCTATCGCCTCGAAGAGGTCATCGGCTCCGGGGGCATGGCGAGTGTCTACCGTGCCCGCGACGAGCATCTCGGGCGCAACGTCGCCATCAAGCTCTACGACGCC
>Ga0247817_10001708_pt1 | contig 11377 bp, 13 predicted proteins | sample UWRJL212509R1_FD_178010 | JGI IMG/M metagenome (GOLD analysis project Ga0247817, IMG submission 178010) | Plant litter microbial communities from Arlington Agricultural Research Station in Wisconsin, United States - UWRJ-L212-509R-1 | ecosystem: Environmental > Terrestrial > Plant litter >... | reverse complement strand
TATGATGGATCAGGAGCTGTTAGCCCTCAGTTTGGGGCAACACCTATTGAACATTCTACAGAGTGGATGCTAATGGGAATTTCGGTAGCTGCGGCTGTAATTGCTATATTTGTAGCTTATACACGCTTTGGAAATAGTAAAAATGTACCTGTTGAGGATACAGAAATTACTGGCTTACAAAAAGTTGTTTATGATAAATATTACGTTGATGAAGCTTATTGGCGTATTTTTGTTAATCCTATAAAAAGACTATCAAATGTATTTGTGAATATCTTCGAACCTCAGGGTTTTGATGGGATAGTAAATGGTGTAGGTAGATTTGTCAATTATTTTAGTGGTATTACGCGTAGATTACAAACGGGCGGAACAGGGTTTTACTTGTTTGCCATGGTTATTGGTATTGTTGTAATCCTTGGAATAAACCTTGGTTACCATGTTTTAGAATCGATTAAAACCTTTGTAGGAATAAAATAATAAGCTTAATAGCCCATTATATTAATCGAACATTACGACTTAAAAATTAAAAATATTTCCGAATGTTAGCACTAATCCTTCTGTTAATTCCACTTATTGGCAGTATTTTACTGTTTTTTTTAAGGGGTAGTAATCCTGGAGTATCAAAAAATGTAGCACTAGCTGCCACTTTAGCTGAGTTTGTGGTTGCCGCATACACTTTTGCCAATTTTGATTCTCAAACGCTCATAGAAGTTAAATATGCCTGGATGAAAGATTTAAGAATCAATTTTCATTTAGGAATTGACGGGATAAGTCTTTTAATGGTTGCCTTAACAGCCTTTTTAATACCTTTGATTGTTCTTTCTACTTTTAAGTATAATTATAAAAACCCTGTATCTTTTTATGCACTCATTTTATTGACTGAGGCAACATTGATGGGCGTTTTTATGGCGAAAGATATCTTCTTATTCTACTTCTTCTTTGAAGCTGCTCTTATTCCAGTTTATTTCTTAGCAGCCCTTTGGGGTGGAGAGAATGCTCCAAGAATTACTTTCAAAATGTTTGTTTACACAATGTTTGGAAGTTTATTTATGCTGGTTGCCATTGTTTATTTGTATATGAAGGCTTCTACTTCTAATATTCAGGAGCTCTATGCTGCAGCTAAATTTATTCCTGCCACAAGCCAGACATTTTTATTCTGGGCATTTTTTATAGCTTTTGCTATCAAGATGCCAGTGTTACCATTCCATAGCTGGCAACCTGATACTTATTCAGAATCACCAACGCCAGCGACAATGTTGCTTTCGGGGCTTCTATCTAAAATGGGTGTATATGGCTTAATTCGTATTTTATTGCCTCTTTCTCCTATGGGTGTAGAAAACTGGGGAATGATAGGAATGATTCTTTCGGTAATTGGTTTAATTTATGGTTCAGTGATTGCGATTCAACAGAATAATATTAAAAGACTTATTGCTTACTCATCATTTGCACACATGGGTTTGATGGCAGCAGGCGTACTTTCAGGTACTCTTAGTGGTATCCAGGGAGCTATGCTTCAGATGGTAGCTCATGGAATCAATGCTGTCGGCTTGTTTTTTATTATCAAAATCATGTATGATCGTACTAATACCAGAGATTTGCAAGGTTTAGGTGGTATTACACAAACTACGCCAGCATTAAGTATCTATTTTATGATTATTATGCTTGGCAGTATTGCTTTGCCATTAACTAATGGTTTTGTAGGAGAGTTTTTATTACTCAAAGGAGTTTTCGACAAAAATGCCTGGTTGGGCGGTATTGCAGGAATAACCATTATTTTGGGAGCCGTATATATGTTACGCATGATGCAACGCTCAATGTTTGGGGAGAGCAATACAACCACTGCTACATTTAGTGATGTCAAAGGCACAGAAGTGGCAGTTTTATTGCCATTAGCAGCCATGGTTTTACTAATGGGTTTCTTTCCTAATGTATTTTTGAAAATTACGGAACCTGCTGTCAATAGTTTATTACAAATGATTCATCCTTAATTCACAGTTCATTATTTACAGTTAACTGTTTATTGAGCTGATAATTATAAATAGGCCTTATGTATCCAATACTTGTACTTTCTATTACTGGACTTGTAACATTATTTTTAGGTTTTCTTAAATCAAAGAAAGTCCTGTTACCTGCTACATTATTTTTTATAACACTTGCCTTTTTAGCCAATTTTTATGATTGGAATAAACCAGGCCTGTATTTTAGTAGTATGCTTGAAGTAAGCAATCTTTCGATTCTATTTACGGCAATCCTATTATTTTCAGCATTTTTGATTATTGGCCTGTCTAAAGGATTTTTGGATGACGAGCACGCTCAGCCTGCTGAATATTTTGCTATTCTACAGTTTTCTCTTGTAGGAGCTATCATGATGACGAGTTTTCAGAACTTAATTATGCTTTTTATTGGCGTTGAAATTCTTTCAGTTTCTATGTATGTATTGACTGGTAGTGATAAACGTAATATCAGAGGAAATGAAGCAGCATTAAAGTACTTTTTGATGGGAGCTTTTGCTACAGGTATTATGCTCTTCGGAATGGCGATGTTGTATGGAGCTAACTATTCATTTAATATCAGCGATGCCCGTGCGGTTTTATTACAGACTTCTTCTGCTGCTCGTCCAGTTTATTTATATGTAGGGGTTACATTTTTATTGATTGGTTTACTATTTAAAGTATCTGCAGCTCCTTTCCATTTCTGGACTCCTGACGTTTATGAAGGAGCTCCTACTATCTTTACGACCTTCATGTCAACTATTGTAAAGACAGCAGGTTTTGCAGCTATTTATCGTATTCTTGAAGTTTCTTTCTCGCCTATCTATAACTTCTGGTGGGTAATGATTGTAATTATATGTATTTTAAGTTTATTGATAAGTAATATAACGGCAGTATCACAGATTAGTTTTAAACGTATGTTGGCATTCTCAAGTGTTTCTCATGCAGGATATATGTTGATGGCAATTGTAGGGTTGAGCAATAAAACAGATGATTCAATCGTATTTTATTCATTGGCTTACTCACTAGCCACGATTAGTGCGTTTGGGGTATTGATGGTTGTATCGCAAGAAAAGTTGGTTGATGGTCGTCCTGATGAGAGTATTTCGGTATTGAATGGATTGTCTAAGAGAAATCCGTTTCTTGCGTTTATATTAGCTATTTCTATGCTTTCTTTAGCAGGTATTCCATTAACAGCTGGTTTCTGGGGCAAGTTTTATGTCTTCTCTGATGTTGCTTATAGAGGGCAAATCTGGTTATTAGTTGTAGCTATCCTGATGTCTGCTGTTGGTATATATTACTATTTTAAGCCTATTATTGCTGCTTATATGAAAGAAGGCGATGAAGAATTCATCACTTTAACACCTTTGTATAAGATTATTCTTGGCATTACTACTTTTGGATCAATCTTATTAGGTCTTTTCCCTGATTTAGTCCGTGGTTTAATGTAATCAGAAATCTATTGATTAATTTATAAAAATAACTTTTTTGAATTTATTTGGCAAAATAAAAAATAAAGAGCTAAGGAGTTTTTTGTCTTTTTTCTTGACAGCTATTTTAGGTGCAGGAACTAATTTTATCACACAAATACCTTATAAGGCACTCTTTTTATCTATGGGTTTTGCTGATAAACCAGCATTTAATCTTAGTGTTTCGGCTGGTTATTTGACAGCTACTATTGTTAGTTTTGTTCCTTCTAAATTTTTTGCATTCTCTGCTAAAGAATCGGGTAATACCCGTCGTGAATCTGTTAAATTTTTGATTATTGCCCTAGTAGCCTGGGGAATTCAGGTTGGGGTATCTTCATTAACTTTTGACCATGTAGCCAATAAATACTTCTCTCACTATTCTCTCTTTGTTCAGGAAAAAGGATCTCATGTCGTTGGGATGGGTTTCAGTTTTTTAGCTAATTACTTTGGTCATAAGTTTCTGACCTTTAGAAGTACAGGACTTTATGATAAAATAAAGACCCGTTCTACCAGATAAAATTGAATAAATCCAAGATGTTTTTTTATTTTTAAGGTATATTTAAGGTGGTTTTAAAAAAAATTTAAGAAACGTTTGGAAAGTATCTTAAAATTACCTTAAATTTGCAATGCGTTTCAAACCTTAAAACATCATAAAGAAATGAAAAAAGTAATTGCAATTTTATTCGTAGCTGGTATGGCTTCTTTAGCTGCTTGTACATCTAAAACAGAACAAGCTGCTGATTCAACTGTTGCTGCTGTAGATTCAACTGCTACTGCAGTTATGGATACTGCTAAAATGACAGTAGATTCTACTATGGCTGCAGATACAACTAAGAAATAATTCTTACGCTCTATAGCTCAGGGGCCTTATTCGATATGCGAATAAGGCTTTTTTTTGCTCTACCAGTTACCAATCGTCAAGCATAAAAAAAGGTACTAAGGTTTTTATGCTTTCCTTGATACCTTAATTTATATTTAAGTATTTGCCTTTCCTATCAAAAGTTATCAGACCATTGATAAGCTTCTATTAGCTTTTTTTCTCCTTCTAGCCCTTTGTAGAAGTTGCCATGTTCCATGCCTAAGATAAACTCCTGTTTGTTTTCTTTTGACTTTTCATAAATATGTTTGAAGAGCCCTCTGTAGTTTACTTCTCCCGTAGTTGGCTCTTTACGACCTGGCTCATCACCTATCTGGAAGTAGCCAATTTCTTCCCAACACCAATCCATATTTTGCGTCAATCGACCTTCGTTGCGTTGCATGTGCCACATATCAAACAGAATTTTGCATGAAGGACTATTGACTGCTTTACAAATCATGTAAGTTTGGTCAGAGTTACGTAGAAAAAGCTCAGGAGTATCGCTTAAAGGCTCTAATACCATTGTTAGCCCATGCGGCTCCAGAATTTCACATCCACGTCTTAGAGCGTCAATTACATTAGCTGTTTGGATACCAATTGGAAGTTTTCTTTCAAAGAAACCTGGTACTACTGTTGCCCATTTAGCATTTACACGTTTAGCTGTTTCTACTGACGCACGACAAGTCTTTAGAAAGTTTTCTAAGAACTCTTTTTTACCTGTAGCTAAGGAAGTTTTCCAGTTATCACCGCCATCTATTACGAAGACTCCCATCCTCATATTTAATTTAGCTAAAGTTTCACCTATTTTGGTTTGAACATCTACTGGTCGGCCTAATAGTCCATTATCTTCTAAAGCCATGAAACCATTATCAGCCATAAATTTTAGCTGATCAAATATATCTTTTCCTGCTGAGTTTTCGAACATATCGAAGTGAGGAGCATAAAGTAGCTTGAATTTATTGGGTGCTTTAGTTACTTTTGGCATATTTGAAAGGCTATCAGATGCCAGGGCTGCTCCTATAGGCAATGTAGAAGCACCCGCTACTATAGCAGTTTTTGATAGAAAGTTTCTGCGATTCATTTTTAATAGATTGAGGAGTTGATTTAAGCTTATAAGCCACAAATTACAAAAAATATTTTCAATGAGAATTGATTTTTTGATAATGGGAGCGAAAATCTTTCTGTTTCTAATAAAGAAAATCTAAATTTTCTGTTTTTATATCTTCTGTTTCGAGTTCCAGGAATTCTTCCCAAAAAGGATTTTCTGGTAATGGTGCTTTACAGATAATCGGTTCTTTCTTGACAGGGTGAATAAAATACAGGCGTCGAGCATGTAGGTTTATATTCCCTTCTGGATTAAGTCTTGGATAACCGTATTTAATATCACCACGAATAGGACAACCCATTTTAGCCAGTTGCACACGTATTTGATGTGGTCGTCCTGTGATAGGATTAACTTCCAATAGATGGTAATGGTTAATTTCTCCCAAATAACGGTAGTTGAGTTCTGCCTTCTGAGAGTCTTTTACTTCCATATCAAATGCAGTAACTACATTTTTATCTTCATTCTTTACTAACCAGTCAGTGAGTTTACCAGTTTTTTTCTCTGGTTTCTTTCCTACTACCGCCCAATAAGTTTTTTGTACCTCTCGGCGACGAAAGAGTTCATTCATTCTTTCAAGGGCTTTGGAAGTACGGGCAAAAACTACTATACCACTTACTGGACGATCCAGGCGATGAACGGTTCCTAAGAAAACATCGCCAGGTTTTTTATACTTATGTTTTATATAATCTTTTATGTAGTCTGAAAGTGTTTTGTCGCCAGTAGCATCACCTTGTACTAAAATACCTGCCGCTTTATTGACAATAATTAAATGATTGTCTTCATAAAGGACATAAAAAGGCTTCTTCATATCTTTATTAATTTCTCACAAAGATACTTAGTTTTTCTAAGTTAATCTATAAAAGTGTAATAAGGTAGCTTATATAGGGTTATATTTTAAAGAAAGTATGAAATTTAAGTAACAGGATAAAATATTGTGTACATCAGATTCAGGAAGCTAACGCTACATTCTGACATACAGACTCCCATCTCCTTCTTGATATCAGGATTTCGGTACCATCATTTAATATGATGACTTTATTATCAGAGTTAAGATTTTTGATAAAATTCATATTTATAATACATTGCCTGTTTACACGAAGAAATGGGTGGGGGAGTATTACATCATACAATTTGAGAGTGTAAGACATTATCTTTTGTTGGCCACTTTTCAAAACAAAGGTGGTATAATTAAGATTTGCTTCAAGGCGAATAATTTGTTCAGATGCAGATAGTAGTAATCTTTTATGGTTTCTATTAGGCTTTCTTATTTTAGTTTTCATGGTCGTTTTTTTAATTCTATTATAAATTTCCTTATTTAAATACTTATTGCAAAAAATAATAGACCGAACAATCATAAATGAGTATTGAGTAGTAGTAAAATAGAAATAAGCTGTTTTTGAGGAAACATTAAACGGCCATTGGTTTTTATCATTTTAATAATAATGGATTTACATACGTAAAATGAGAAAAGCTCCGCCAAATGGCGAAGCTTTTTCTTTTAATCCTAAACCTACCCTAAAATACTATTTAATAACTCAATGATGTTTGATTACGTAATACTTCCTTAGTAATTATTCTGGCTCCACTTGTTATCTCCACATAATATTTACCTACTGGGGCTGATGATAAGTCTACTCGAAGATTTACCGATGTTTGCTTATTACCTATTCTTTCTTCGTGCAGCGTTGTGCCTTGTGCATCCATCAATTTCATGTGTGCTTTTTCACCTTTATCTTTGGTGATATTTAAGCTCAATTTTAAAGAATGAATATATCCATATTCATACATACCAATATTGAGACTACTTTTTCTATACTCAATTTTTTTGTCGTCTGCTTTAGATTGTAAACTTAAGAGGATAATTGCGATAATTAAAAAATGCTTTTTCATAATGTTCTTAATGTTGTTAGTTTTCTATGACTATTAGTTGGCTGTCGTTTTTGACAATGCAAAATTGACAGGAATAAGAATGATAAGAAAATATAAAAAGTTGAAGTGTATAAAAAATATCCTGAAATGTATAAAAGCAGTGTTTAGTTGTTATTAAGGCATTTTAAAGCTTTTTATTAAGATTTTGAATCATATATACATTTGTACAAGTATAATAGACTGATATATAATACCTGTTTCAAGATATTATAATCTCACCAGAGATTCTTGGATTACTTCTTAAATCGATAATCTAACTAATGAACTTTGATTGTCTACCATTCAGTTTAAAATTTTTGTCAGCTCGATTCGCTACTGCTACATTTGAATTATTGTTTATTAAATCTTCATTTTTAGCTAATAATTTTTTATGAATACTAATCAGATTACTCTGGTAAAAGACAGTTTTGGTCTAGTTGGAAAACTTCCCGTAGAGACGGTTGGTCAATTATTTTATGGTCGTTTATTTGAAATTGCTCCCGAAGTACGCCCCTTGTTCAGAAGTACTTCTATTCCTGAACAATCCCGAAAATTGATAGGAATGCTTTCTTACATTATTAATAAGTTAGATAATCTTGACAGTATTTTGGAGGAAGTTACAAAACTTGCTCAACGGCATGTAAAATATGGGATAGAGGAATATCATTATGAAAAAGTTGGAGAAGCATTGTTATGGACACTTGAACAAGGTCTTGGTCGTAATTGGACTATGGCTGTGAAAGAAGCATGGATTGCTTGCTATACACTTTTATCGGGAGCGATGATAGCGAGTACCGAAATGCACTCAAAGGTGATAAATTAACAATCATGAGCAAAAATTATGGCCGATATTATTGATACATTTTTATTTTAGTAAAGCACCGTATCTAATAGTAAAGCATAGAATCATTAATACTTTTATCACCACTCATGGCCTGTTCCATACTATTTAAAGCCTGTTTATAACATTTTAGATGAATATCTTTTGTAATTATGTTTAAAGAAATAAACTTTGATAAAGAATTTTCAGGTATTGGATATGAGTAATGAACAAATCAGGTTGGTAAAAAATAGTTGGAGATATCTACAAGGTATTGATCCTTATCTTTTAGGTGATGTTTTTTACAGCTTTTTGTTTTTGGAGGAACCTTCTTTAGAAAGATTATTTAAATCTTCAATTATTGAACAACAGAAGAAGCTAATAGATATGTTGTCTTACATTGTTATGCGATTAGATAATTTAGATATTCTTACTAAAGAAATCCAAGAATTGGCAATAAGACATGAAGAATATGGTACTAAGCCCAAACATTATGAGTCTGTCGGGAAAGCATTATTATGGACCCTTAGAAAAGGTTTAGGAAAAGATTGGACGTATGATACTGAAGAAGCTTGGAAATCTTGCTATGATATTATCAGTAATACTATGATTTCTGCAACCAAAAATTAAAAAGAAAACTCTAAAGCTATACGTCTGGTTTCTTCATCTGTTTGGATATAATCTTCTAAGGTAGGCGTTTTAATAAAACTTACGCGATGCATACAATCCTCAATTAAATCAGACATACCTAAAAAGCCTATTTCATCTTTTAGAAAAGCTGCTACTGCAATTTCATTGGCAGCATTGACGATACACGCCATATTACCTCCTTTATCAAGTGCTTCAAAAGCAAAACTAAGATTTCTGAAGGTTTTATAGTCGGGCTGCTCAAATGTTAAGGCAGGATATTTGGCAAATTCAAATCTTGGAAAATCAGATTTCAGGCGATTAGGATATCCTATAGCAAATTGTATAGGTACTCGCATATCAGGGAGGCCCATCTGGGCTTTTATACTTCCATCTTCAAATTGTACCATTGAATGCACAATACTTTGTGGGTGTACTATGACTTCTATTTGTTGCGGTGTAAGTCCAAACAACCATTTTGCTTCAATTACTTCTAGCCCTTTATTCATTAAAGAAGCAGAATCAATGGTAATCTTAGCTCCCATACTCCAATTGGGATGTTTTAGGGCTTGTGCTTTGGTAACTGTTTTTAAAAATTCTTTATCTTTTCCTAGAAAAGGTCCGCCAGAAGCTGTCAGAATAATCTTTTCAATAGGATTATGAAATTCACCTACAAGACATTGAAAGATGGCAGAATGTTCAGAATCTACTGGTAAGATATCAACTTTATTTTTTTGAGCTAAATCTGTTACTAATTCTCCTGCAACTACCAGTGTCTCTTTATTTGCTAAAGCAATATGCTTCCCAGCTTTGATAGCAGCGATTGTTGGTATTAAGCCAGCATAACCTACAAGAGCAGTAAGAACCATATTGACTGTATCCATCTGTACCACTGATGAAAGAGCTTTCTCACCTGTATAGACTTTGATATAAAGGGGATCAAGAGCTGAAAACACTTTATCGTATAAATCTTCATTAGAAATAACTACTACATTTGGGCGAAACTTTGCAGCTTGCTCAATTAACAAGTCTGCGTTGTTTTGAGCAGTGAGTACTTCTACTTCAAAAATATCTGGGTTTGCAGCTATCACTTCTAGTGCTTGTGTTCCTATAGAGCCTGTAGAGCCAAGTATGGCGAGATGTCTTTTCATTTAATAATTGGTTGAATCACAAGAACAAACCTTAATAATTCTATTACGGAAGTAATTTAGACGTATAAACTTCGTTTACAAATTTAATGTTTAGCTAAATCTTAAACCATTTGTCTGGGTTGATTCAAAACATTTTGAGTCTTAAGATAAAGTACCTAAATATCTTGATTATTTATCTAGCTTTCTGGCAAAGATTTTTTTACAAAGTTCGGAAAATTTAGTGAGAAAGTTTTTATTTTGCTACTTGTATTGAAACAAACTAAGAAATCCCTTTGAGGGCCTGAAAGATATGCAGACGGCGGAAGATCAATTTCAGTTTTTTGAGGGTGTCTTTTTTGAGACATTAGGAAGGGATGTGCAGGTAACTGAATATCGTTTGCTTCAAGGTGGAAATATTAATATAACAGTACAAGTAACAACCAATGAAGGCAAGTATTTTATTAAGTATAATACCCGTAATCATGAAGGAATGTTTGAGGCAGAAGCTAAAGGGCTTAATCTTTTGCGGGAAACTAATGTGATTCGGATTCCTGAAGTTATTAACTGGGGACGCAGAGATGGGCAAGATTATCTGGTTTTAGAGAATATTGAATATTCTAAGCCTAATTTTGATTATTGGGAAGTTTTAGGTCAGAATTTAGCAGCTTTACATCGAAATACTAATCAATCTTTTGGATTATCTTTCAATAATTATATTGGTTCACTTCCACAAAATAATGAAGAAAAAAGTGAATGGCTTACTTTTTTTATTGAAAAGAGACTAAATACGCAAGCTGGTCTAGCCTATTATAATGACCTGATAAGTAAGGAGTTATATGAGAAGTTTCAACAGTTTTATAAAGTTCTTCCTGAATTATTGCCTAAAGAACAACCAGCTTTGATGCATGGAGATTTATGGTCGGGAAATGTAATTACTGATGATAAAGGACGTGCTTGCTTAATTGACCCTGCTGTATATTATGGTAACAGAGAAGTTGAAATAGCTTTCACGACTCTTTTTGGAGGATTTGAAAATCATTTTTATGAAGCTTATCATGAAAGCTTTCCTTTACAGCCACGATTTGATCAAAGAATCCCAATTTATAACATTTATCCTTTGATGGTACATGTTAATCTGTTTGGCACGAGCTATTTGCCTCCTGTATTGCGGACTTTGAATAAGTATTTGTAGTGAAATATAAATTATTTATTTCTCAATTCCAGAAACCTGTAACTTATAATTGTAGAACAATTATATTACTAAGTGCTGGAGTTTAAACTATTCAGATTTCTTCAGTTGAGCCTCCAACCTCATATTTTCTTCCCTTAATATTTGAATCAGTTCGTTTTTACTCTCTAGTAGTTCTTTGTAGAGTTCTCTTGCGTCCATTTTAATTTCAAAATCTACACCCTGATTATCCATTTTTGGATTACTGTTATTTTCAATTTTAACAGTTGTTCCCTAAGGAATTAG
>Ga0247817_10001707_pt1 | contig 11391 bp, 15 predicted proteins | sample UWRJL212509R1_FD_178010 | JGI IMG/M metagenome (GOLD analysis project Ga0247817, IMG submission 178010) | Plant litter microbial communities from Arlington Agricultural Research Station in Wisconsin, United States - UWRJ-L212-509R-1 | ecosystem: Environmental > Terrestrial > Plant litter >... | reverse complement strand
TGCTGCGGTCCAGACGCCGCAGCAAATGCTTGATCTTGGCGAAGATGGGCTGCGCCAGCACATCAAGACCATCGGCCTGTTCAACGCCAAAGCGAAAAACGTGATCGCGCTGTCCGCCATGCTGATCGCGGAACACGGCGGCGAGGTGCCTGCGGACCGCGATGCGCTGGTGAAGCTGCCCGGCGTGGGCCGCAAGACCGCGAATGTGGTGATGAACTGCGCGTTCGGGGCAGAGACGTTCGCGGTGGATACGCATGTGTTCCGCGTGGGCAACCGCACCGGCCTCGCCAAGGGCAAGAACCCGGATGAGGTGGAGGCCAAGCTGGAACGGCGGGTGCCCCAGCCCTTCCGCCGCGATGCTCATCACTGGCTGATCCTGCACGGCCGCTACACCTGCAAGGCGCGCACACCCGAATGCTGGCGCTGCCGGGTGGTCGATCTGTGCAGCTTCAAGGACAAATGCCTAACGGCACATCCTGCCGAACGCGCAGCAAGCCGCAAGCCCGGTGCCGACCCCAAGCCGGGTGCCCGAAGGCGAAAAGTCACGGAAATCTAGGAGAAATTGGAGCGGGCGAAGGGATTCGAACCCTCGACCCCAACCTTGGCAAGGTTGTGCTCTACCACTGAGCTACGCCCGCTCTGGCGTTCCCGAAAGCTGGCTTCCGGGTGGGGAGCGGGGCCGTTAGCATCGCACCCCCTACCCCGCAAGAGGAATGTGCCGTGTATCGCCTGCTTTGCGCGCTTCGCGGCGGGAAACCCGCTCGGGCAGACGCTTTGCCCTTCACAAATCGCACAGAAGCGCCACATTGGCCGAGCAGCATTTCACAACCAGGAGCATTCGCTTGGCAAGCCTCGGCCTCAATATCGATGAACAGAAGGCGGTGGACCGGTTCCGCACCAACGTGGTCGATCCTAGCCGCGATCATCTGGTGATCGTCGATTTCTGGGCCGAATGGTGCGGGCCGTGCAAGGCGCTCACTCCGGTGCTGGAAAAGGTCGCTGGCGAATATGCCGACAAGGGCGTGGTACTGGCCAAGATCAATGTGGACGAGGAACGGTTTATCGCCAGCCAGTTTCAGGTCCAGTCGATCCCCACGGTTTACGCCATCTATCAGGGCCAACCGGTAGCGGACCTGACCCCTGCGCGTAGCGAGAGCCAGTTGAAGGCTGCGCTCGATCAGGTGTTGGCCCAACTCCCCCCGATGGGCGGCGCGGCGGAAGATGCGCATGACATCGGCCAGTTGGTCGCGATGGGTGAAGCTGCGATGGCCGAAGGCGACGCACCGCGTGCCGCCGCGATGTTCGCGCAGCTTGCCGAGATGGCTGGCGATAATGTGGCAGTGCAAGCCGGGCTGATCCGCGCCCTCACCGCAGCAGACCTGCTGACCGATGCTCAGGCCGCGCTGGACGCCTTGCCCGAGGATATGCGCAAGGATGCCGCCATTACGCAAGCCGCCACCGCGTTGGCGCTTGCAGGCACCAAGGTGGACGACAGCGAACTGGCCGGCCTGCGCGCAGCTGCTGCTGAACGCCCTACGGATATGGATGCGCAACTGGCATTCGCCGAAGCGGCCTTTGCTGCGGGTGAGCGCGATGCTGCCGCCGAAACGCTGCTTAGTGCAATCGGGCGCGATCCCGAATGGAACGAGGGTGCCGCCAAGGCCAAACTCCTGCAATTCTTCGAAGCTACCGGGCTGGAAGATCCGTGGGTTTCCGCTCAGCGCCGCAAGCTCAGCCTGTTGCTGTTCGGATGAGCACTCGCCTGTCCATCTTCCCGCTAACCGGCGCGATCCTCTATCCGGGGCTGCAATTGCCGCTGCACATCTTCGAACCGCGGTACCGGGCACTGGTTGGCGATGCGCTGGCGCGTGACCGGCGGATCGGGATGATCCAGCCGCTCGAACCGGTGGATGGTTCGCCGCTGTTCCAGGTCGGCTGTGTGGGCAAGATCGGCGAAGTCGAGGCGAGCGAAGACGGTCGGTATAACATCATCCTAACCGGCGAGGCGCGGTTCCGGCTGGTGCGCGAGTTGGAGGTTTCCACCCCGTTCCGCCAGATCGAAGCGGAACTGATCGCCGAGCCGAACATGGAAGTGCTCAGCCTGGGTGAACGCGCTGCGTTCGAGCAGGAAGCGCGGCGGTTCGCCGATATGCAGGGCTATGCGATCGACTGGGATTCGGTGGCCGGGCTGGACGATGTGGCGCTGATCAACGGCGTTTCGCAAATTGCGCCGTTCGATGCGGCGGCCAAGCAGGCATTGCTGGAAGCGCCGGATTTGCGGGTGCGGTGCGATTTGCTGGTGCAGCTGATGGAGTTTTTCGGACGCAGCGATCCCGACGAAGGCCGGGTGACGTTGCAGTAATGTATTTAGCAGGCCCATCCGGGCCTTGAGGTCGATTCCTAACCGTTTCAGTCCGAACCGCTAAACCGGGGCGAGGATCGTCAGGTAAAGCTGTTCCGTAGCCCATCGATCACATATTGCGCCGCCAGTGCCGCCAGCAGCACCCCCAGCAGCCGCGTGATCACCGCTTCCACCCGCGCGCCGAACAGCTTCATCAGCGGGCTGGCTGCAACCAACGCGAGCAATGTCAGCAACATCACCAGCAGGAGTGCCCCCAGCACCACCAGCGTCTCCTGCGGCCCCTGAGCCTCGTTCTGGAGCAACATCACCGCAGCGATTGCGCCCGGTCCCGCCAGCATCGGCATCGCCATCGGGAATACCGAAACGTCCTCCACTTCGGGTGAGGCGGCGACTTTCTCGGCGCGATCTTCCCGCCGTTGGGTACGCTTCTCGAACACCATTTCGAGTGCGATCAGGAACAGCATGATCCCGCCGGCAATGCGGAAGCTATCGAGTTCGATATGTAGCGCACCGAGCAATTGTTGGCCGAACAGGGCAAACACCAGCAAGATGATGCTGGCGATAAAGCAGGCTCGCACCGCCATCGCTCGCGTCTGCTGCTGGCTCGCGCCTTTGGTCAGCCCCGCATAGATCGGCGCGCAGCCGGGCGGGTCGATCACGACAAACAGGGTGATGAAGGCGGAGAGGAACAGTTCGAGCATTGCCCGAACCGCTTAGCCTTCAGGAATGTCGAACGCCAGAGCCTCGGTCCACACGCCTTCGCGCACCCAATCTACCACCACCCGCCACTGGCCGGGTGCAAGATGTTCCCAGCGCCATTTGAGCGTGCCGTCGCGGGCGGTGCCGCCCTCGGTTTGCACGTTAGCCGTCAAGGCGGAGAGGCCATCCTGCGGTAGTGCATCCACCGCGACGCAATCGGCCGCACGCGCCTGAATCGCCGCCAGTTCGGTAACGATGATCGTGTCGCCATTGGGCGCAATTTCGACCGGCGGCGGTGGTGGTTGCGGATTGTCGGGCGTGCCGGTCGCGTAAACCCAGCGGTAATCCGCGCTCCGCCCACCTTCACGCTGCCATACCGTGACATAGCTACCCACGATGCCGTCTGGCCTGCGCGAGCGTCCAAAGCTGACTGCAAGCGACCCATCGCAACTCGACCAGACTTCGGTGGGTGCCCAGCGCAACGGTTCCGGCGGATCGGCGCGCGTGAGGAGAAACGCCGCCGCATCAGTCGGCCCGTCAGCCTCGTGCATCTGCGCGCGCGGCGCGGCGTATTCATGGAATGCTGTCCATTGGCCAGTGTCGCGTGCGGCGCGGGCAAAGGCGATATCGGTGGCGGCGACCCGGCCGGGATCGGCGCGTTGGCGACCGGGGATCGGACGGTCTGGTCGCTCTCGCCGATCACGGTTTTGAGCCGCAATCGGTTCTGCAACCAGCATAGCGAGCGGCAACAGCGCGATCAGCGCGGCGAGTGAGCGGGACCGGTTCATGGCCCCTAGCCTTCCAGCTACCTGCCTTGCGGTAAGCTTAATGGCCTTACGCCGTGGCCACCGCCGCATTCCGCAGCACGATGTCGAGAATGTTCAGCCCAACGATCAGCACCAGCGGGGAAAAGTCGATCGAGCCAGTGTTGGGCATGATCCGCCGGATCGGCGACAGGATCGGATCGAGCAGCGCATTCACTGCGCGGTAAATCGCCACCACAAAATCGTTCTGCATATTCACCACGTTGAACGCGATCAGCAGGCTCAGCACGAATTGTACGATCACCAGAATGATGACGATCGAGATCAGGTAGCCCACGATTTGGGAGAGGGTCAGGAGGATCAAGATAGCGGTCCGTTCGGTTGTGTTGCGGGTAGGTGTATCACACGGGTAATACAGGTCAAGCAGGGCCCTTGGCCACCAGAGTGCCCGCGCCCTGGCTCGTAAAGAATTCCAGCAGCATCGCATGCGGCACGCGCCCATCGAGCACCACCGCCGCCTCGCAGCCAGCTTCCACGGCCTTAACGCAGGTTTCGAGCTTGGGGATCATGCCGCCCTTGATCACGCCGTCCTCCTCCAGCCGGGCAATATCTGCCGGGGTGAGGTTGGTGAGCAAGTTGCCATTGCCGTCCAACACGCCGGGCACATCGGTCAGCAGGAACAGCCGCGCTGCGCCCAATGCGGCGGCAATTGCGCCCGCCATAGTGTCGGCGTTTATGTTATAGGTCTGCCCGTCATCGCCCGCTGCAATCGGCGCGATCACGGGGATCATCCCAGCGGCGCTGATCGTTTCGAGCACCGACACATCGACATGCGTCGGCTCACCCACGAAGCCGAGGTCTACCACCTGTTCGATCTGGCTGTCGGGGTCTTTCTTCGTGCGCGTCACCTTGGTCGCCTTGACCAGCCCGCCATCTTTGCCCGAAAGGCCAATGGCCTTGCCGCCCGATTGGGTGATCCAGCCGACCAGTTCCTTGTTGATAGACCCGGACAGGACCATCTCGGCCACCTGAGCGGTCGCCTTGTCAGTCACCCGCAAGCCGTCGACGAAATGCGATTCAACGCCCAGCTTCTTCAGCATCGCGCCGATCTGCGGCCCGCCGCCATGCACGACCACCGGGTTGATCCCGACCGCTTTGAGCAGCACAATATCCTGCGCGAAATCCTCCGCCGCCGCCGGATCGCCCATCGCGTGGCCGCCGTATTTGACCACGAAACTGCGGCCCGCATAGCGCTGGAAATAGGGCAGCGCTTCGATCAGCGTTTCCGCTTTAGCGAGCATGGCCGCAGAAGTTGGTTCGTGCGTTGGTTCAGTCATGGCCTGCGCCATAGGACCGGCGGGCGCGGCGCTCAATCGAAGATGTCGTCCAGCCAGCTCTTCTTCTTTTTGTACGGCCTGCCGTGTTGATCCATATGACCGCCACCATGACCACTGCTGTGTCCGCCGGGCCAAGGGCTGGCACCGAACGATTGCTGCGGCGGCGCGCTCTGGCGGGGAGGCGGCGCAGCGGCGGGTGCAGGCTGCACGCTGCGTTCGATGATCTTGTCGAGCTCGCCCCGGTCAAGCCACACACCCCGGCATTGCGGGCAGTAATCAATCTCGATCCCTTGCCGGTCGCTCATCGCCAAGGGCACGCGGCACACCGGGCATGACATCGCGGCAACTTCGGCTTCACTGCGCATCGGCGGTTCTCCTGATTGTTCTGACCTATCAGATGGTAACGCCCGACCGCCGATCAAGTTCTTGCAGCGCACGCCGAGCAATGAAACAAGGCGCACTATGAAAACCCCGATGAAAAACAAAGCATATGAAGCCCTGCTCGAACCGCTCGAACTCGAACTGGTGAAGATGGCGCATTGGGCGCGGGCCAAGGGCGAGCGGGTTTGCGTGTTGTTCGAAGGGCGCGATACCGCCGGCAAGGGAGGCGTGATCGATGCGATTCGCGAGCGGCTCAACCCGCGCCAGTGCCGCGTGGTTGCCCTGCCCAAGCCGACCGAAACCGAGCGCGGCCAGTGGTACTTCCAACGCTACGCCGCGCACCTGCCAGCAGCGGGCGAGATCGTGCTGTTCGACCGTAGCTGGTACAACCGCGCCGGGGTGGAAGCGGTGATGGGGTTCGCCTCCGCCCTCGAAGTCGCCAGCTTCCTTGAAGCCGCTCCCCGGTTCGAACGGATGCTGGCCGACGACGGGATTCGCCTGTTCAAATACTGGCTGACCGTGGATCAGAAACAGCAGGAAGAACGCTTTGCGGAACGGCTGGAAGACCCATTAAAGCGTTGGAAACTCTCGCCTATCGATGCGCAGGCCCGCACCCACTACGCCGACTACACCGCCGCGCGCGAGGCGATGCTGGCCGCCACGCATACCCCATACGCGCCATGGACATTGGTGGATTTCAACGACCAGAAACTGGGCCGCCTGACCCTGATCCGCGACTTGCTCAGCCGCCTGCCCGACACCGTAGTGCCGGAGGAGGAACTCGACTGGCCGGTGCTGGGTCACGCACCGCTAGCCGAGGAATTCGGCACGCTGAAACCGATCGCGCCGTTACCGCTAAAGGACTGAAAAATGGCCGCCGACCGCATCCGCCGGATGAGTTTCGCCAGCCTCTATCCGCTATATGTCGCCAAGGCGGAGCGCAAAGGACGGACCAAGGAGCAGGTCGATGAACTGATCTACTGGCTTACCGGCAGCGATGCGAACACCCTCGCCAGCCATTTGAACACGGGCACCACGGTGGAGAAATTCTTCGAACAGGCCCCCGCGCTCAACCCGGCGCGCGAACTGATCACCGGCAAGGTCTGCGGAGTGGACGTGCAACTGGTGACGGACCCGCTGATGCGTGAAATCCGCTTTCTGGATAAGCTGGTGGACGAACTGGCCAAGGGCCGCCCGATGGACAAAATCCTGCGCGCCTGACCCGCCAAGCCGAACTGGCAAGGTTGACCGCAAACCCGGCTCGCGCCAGCATCGTTCGATGCCGACACTCATCCTGCTCACGCTCTCCAACATCTTCATGACCACCGCCTGGTATTGGCACCTGAAGGGCGGGCCGGATGTCGCCAATGCGCGGCCGCTGATCGGGGTGATCCTGATCAGCTGGCTGATCGCGGGCATCGAATACAGCTTCGCCGTTCCCGCCAACCGGATCGGCTTTGCCAGCGGGTGGAGCGCGGGCCAGCTCAAGATCGCTCAGGAATGCATCGCGCTCACCGTGTTCGGCGTGTTCATGGTGACGGTGCTCGGCGAGGCGATCAGCTGGCGCCACCTCGCGGCCTTCGCCTGCATCATGGCGGCGGCGGCGTTCCTGTTCGTGGGGAAGTAGGCGCACCTGACACGGAGCACGCTACCCCGCCAGCGGTTATTCGGCGGGCGCGCTTTCAACCGGCACGGGAGTCATGGGAGTCTCGGGCACATCGACCGGCACTGCCGCAGGGTCTTCCTCGGTCACGATCAGATCGGCGCCGCTGGCATCATCGACCGCGGCTTCGTAGGCCGGTTCCTCGGGTTCACCGCCGCACGCGCTGAGCGCAAATGCAGCGGCTAGTGGCAGAAAGGCAAAGCGGGCGCGCGGCGGGGGGATGGTCATGCTAGTCTCCATTCGTGGGACAAGAGGCGTCGACTACGCCAATGTGCCACCCGCCGCGCGGCGGTGCAACCGGTCAGCTTCAGCCCGCCGGCTCGCCTGCGCCAATGCCCATTTCCCGCAGCACGTTGATCCGCGCGCGCGCCTCGGTCCAATCGCGTTCAGGATGAGCGGCCATCTGGCCGAGCAGGAAGCGCAGTTCTTTTTCGCGATCTTCGGTGGTGGTGCCTTGCATCGGTTCTCTCCGTTATCTTGTATCGGATTGACGCGCGAGGAAGCGCAAAGTTCCGCTTCTGGCCGCGTTAGTCGCCGGACGGAGGCGGCGCTTTCGGCGGCAAGGCCCACGGATTGACGTGGTGAGGCGGTGCTTTTTCCGCATCACCCGCTTGTTGACCGGCGATTGCGGCGAGTGCGGCAAGCTCGCCCGCTTCGGTGTCGCCATCCTTCGATGGGACGGTGCAATAGGCGGTGAGCAGTATCCCCATGCTCCACCAGACAGCGCGCCAGCGGCTGCGGAAGACTGCCTGATATTTGCGCAACATGGCGCGCTTATCGCACGGCGGGGTTAAGGTGTGGTTGCGTGGGCTGGTTGCGGGAGCGCGGTCACGCTGTCATCACCCAAACCCCGGCCCCGACCATCGCCGCCACTTGCAGCCCCGCGATGGAGGCGAGATTGGTGCAAAACGGTTCTTTGCGCGTCTTATGCCGAAACGCCGCCCGCCCGGCATAAGCACCGGGAGTGCCGCCAAAGAACGCCAGCTTGAGCAACGTGGCTTCGCTGATCCGCCGCCGGCTGTTCTCGGCGAGCGACTTGTCGATCCCGAACGCGGCGAAGGCGGCGAAGTTTATCGCGATTAGCGCGGTGATGAGGTTGGCGGGGGTTAGGTAGTATATGATCATGCGCCTCGAAATAGCTATTTACCCAACGTCTCAAACGCAACCGTAAGAAGGTGGGGTCACTCGGAGGGCGCGAATAGCTCAAATTGAGAATTTGGCTGGTTTTCATCGTGTTCAAAGTCTTTGCTCCGTTCACTATCCTTGCGTGCCTTGTCGGCCCACTTATCTCGGATAATTGGAACCGCAGCTTCCTGCGCCAACGAAAATAGATCCAAAATGTCCCGCATTTCCGCGGTCGAGAGAAGTTGGAAATCCCCCCGGTTCCAAACTTCAATAGAGCGGACAGGACCATCCTGTGTTTGCAATTCTGGAAAGAAAACAATTTCTCCCGGAGAATGTCGGTAGGCACCAAAAGAGAACAAACCGCTATCAAAAACTGATGCGACTATCCTACGTTGCTCGCGATCAAGCGGAACTGTTTTCCACCCGCAAAGAACGACCGGAATTTGCTTCCTGTTCTCGATAATTGTGAATGTCGGCTTAGTTGGAATTTTAACTTCGCGAGAAATTGGGAAATATCCGCTGTAGCTCTCAAAATATCGGCTATCCGAGTAACGACGAATTTCGTCATAAGCAAAAAAGGCCCGAACAAAATTTGCGTTTTGGTCTCGTCCTGCTGGCGAACCGCTTTTGGCACAGGCCTTCAATGCTGTATCTAGATTTAGATGATTTCGAACTCGGTCGTGACACATCGTCGAGCCCACGACATAATTGAAGCTTGGAATACCGAACGCAAAATTTGCCACTTTCTTAGCTGTGGCCGAAACATCGTTCGGCACTATCAACCTTACCCAATTTTGCGGAGCGGGAGGGTTTTGGACTTTCCGAAGTATTTTATCGAGATTTAGCATCAATGCCTCACTTGCGTTGAAAAATAATCTAAGATGGAATCATTTGAAATTTCCATGCCCGGATTCACTCTTCCTTCGTGATGCCAAGCATTATGCCAAGGCCCGTCCTCCAAATGAGAGAGGCGAACCAAATACCCTGCGCTCATCTGCAAATACCCGGTAATCACCTCTTCTAAGAATTTCTCTTGATCGTGGGGTAAGTGCCAACCCACGTTCACAACGTCGTCAATATCCGCATCGTATTCTCGGGCAAATTCAGTAACAGACCTATTCTCAAATCTCTTGAATTCGTGATAAATTTCACGAAATACTGGCCCAAATTGCCAAGCCTCAATTTTTGCATCAATAAGCGGCTCACCAAACTTTGCCAAATAGCAGCCGTGAGCAAAATATGCGATTTTATTTATCGCCAAATTTGACGGAACTTTATCAAGATCACGTCCAATTTTTATGATAAAGTTCGCGATTGCCTTAGGATTATGGCTCACCGTTATTTTTGTTCCTAAAATTTCTTAACTGTTGTGTACATACTCACTCCGCCGCCACGCTACCCCCAAACATGTCCGGCTCCCCCGCCCCCGCGAGATCGTCCGAACCGCCCTCATTCGCCGCCTTCGCCCGCTGGCGCGAGTCGAAGCTCGACCACACCTCGTTCCAGTTCCCCGTAGTCGCAGCCTTGGAATACTCGGTCGCGCGCGTTTCGAAGAAGTTCGCGTGCTCCACCCCGTTCAGCAGCGGCGCAAGCCACGGTAGCGGGTGTTCTTCGATCATATAGATCGGGTTAAAGCCGAGTTGGCTCAGCCGCCAGTCGGCGATGTAGCGGATGTATTTCTTGATTTCCTTGGCGGTCATGCCCTGTACCGGGCCTTGTTCGAACGCCAGATCGATGAAGGCATCTTCCAGACGCACCGTCTTCTGGCACATGTCCATGATGTCTTCCTTCACCGCCTTGGTCAGGCAGTCGCGTTCCTTGGTGAAGGCGTGGAACAGGCGGGTGATGCCTTCGCAGTGGAGCGATTCGTCGCGGATCGACCACGTTACGATCTGACCCATGCCCTTCATTTTGTTGAAGCGCGGGAAGTTCATCAGCATCGCGAAGCTGGCGAACAATTGCAGCCCTTCGGTGAACCCGCCGAACATCGCCAGCGTGCGCGCAATATCCTCGTCCGTGTCGACGCCGAACTGGGTCAGGTAATCGTGCTTGTCGCGCATTTCCTGATATTCGAGGAACATGCCGTATTCGCTTTCGGGCATCCCGATGGTGTCGAGCAGGTGCGAATACGCCGCGATGTGGACCGTTTCCATGTTGGAAAACGCCGCCAGCATCATCTTGATTTCGGTCGGTTTGAACACCCGCGCGTACTTATCGTGGTAGCAATCCTGCACCTCGATATCGGCCTGGGTGAAGAAGCGGAAGATCTGCGTGAGCAGGTTCCGCTCATGATCGGTCAGGTTTTGCGCCCAGTCACGGCAATCTTCGCCGAGCGGCACTTCTTCGGGCATCCAGTGCACCTGCTGCTGCCGTTTCCAGAACTCGTAAGCCCACGGGTATTCGAAGGGCTTGTAGGTCTTGCGGGCTTCGAGCAACGACATGTGGTAGGACTCCGGTGAATCAGTGCGAACCCCCACTATACAGAATCGCGCCCCACAAGCGAGGGCCTGCGTGAACAAAAGGGCGGTATAACGCAGAATAAAACGGGAACAGCGGGAGTTCAGCGCTTAGGCCGTCCAAACGCCAGCGCTTGTGCAGCGGGGTCGAGCCGCCGCCGCACCGATGCTGGCGGGGCAAGGCCGAGCGAGCCTGCAAGCACCGCCCATGCCTCCGCCAGGGCGCGGTTTATCAGCAGCAATTGCGCTGCCTTGAGCAGTCCGTAGACAATGCCCAGCGGAACCGATGCGGGGAAGTGACGGCGAAGGAAACGTACTCGGCCGCGAAAGCTGAAATATTGTGCAAAGGGGGATGATCGGCGGCCCACGATGCCGGTGCCGATGGAGGTTCCGCCGAGGTGTTCGACAATCGCCAGCGGCACCACCCGCAAGGCAAGGTTGCCGCGCCGCAGCGCCCACTCAACCTCCTCGTAAAACAGGAAATAATCCTCGGGCATCAACCCGCATCGGTCCACGAACAGCCGCGAGACGACCATGTTGGCGCCGGTGCAATAGTCGAGCGTGTCCGCTTCCGGCATGGCCACCTGCGCCGCATCCTCGCCCC
>Ga0247817_10001704_pt1 | contig 11409 bp, 7 predicted proteins | sample UWRJL212509R1_FD_178010 | JGI IMG/M metagenome (GOLD analysis project Ga0247817, IMG submission 178010) | Plant litter microbial communities from Arlington Agricultural Research Station in Wisconsin, United States - UWRJ-L212-509R-1 | ecosystem: Environmental > Terrestrial > Plant litter >... | reverse complement strand
GTTTACACCTGCAACGAGATTTTGCCAATATTGTTCAATATTCTTAGCGTCAGGAAAACGTCCCGACATTCCTATGATTGCTATATCATTCTCCGTAACTTGTTTCATCTTTTCCAACTTCTCAGTTAATTTTATTTGCTCTTGCGTTTCTTCTGGATAATCCTTTGTTTACTGCTTTCTTGATCGCGTCTTCGCTTCCCGTCTCCCCATTTTGATTAATGGCATTCTGAATCAATTTGGCTTGCTGTGGAATGCTCGGATTACGGAAAAGTTCTATTAGCGAAAAAGTCGCCTTAAATTCGGTTTGCATTTTTTCGTGCAGCAATACAATTTCGATCGAACTTCCTCCTGCTTCAAAAATGCTCACGTGATACGGAATATTTTCGCGCTTTAAGACTTCACACCAAATGCGGTAAATGTCTAATTCCAATTGGTTGCTTAAGGTAGCTGTGGTAGTTATATCTGCTTTTTGAGGCTGAATTTCCTTTAACTTCACCATGTTTACCTTTCCGTTTTCCATTAAAGGAATAGATGGCACCAGAATAATGTCTCTCGGGTTCATATAATCAGGTAATTTCTTTTTCAGAAATTCACTAATCACTTTTTCGTCAATTTGTGTTCCGAAACTTTTTACGGCTATCTCTTTTTGATTAGCTGAAAAATTAGGATTTACAGCATATAGCATATAAGTGTTTTCTTCATTTTGCGTAGTAGCATCTCCCATTACAAGCTCATCCACTTTAACATCGTAGTTTTTCTCCTGAAGTAAACTTAGAATACTATTTAAATTGCTGTCTCCGTCTACCTCGATCGCTAATTGATGGATCATAGGCCAATGCTCGGCTCTGATTCCTTCTAATACCAGACATTCACTCTTTTCAGCATCAACTTTTAGCAAATCAATCGATTGAATGTTGAAATCATCAATAACTGCTGAAATGGTTGTTAATTGACATTCTACTTCTTCCGTTTGGTACAAAGAAGAAATGTATTGTTTGTACTCTTCAGACAATCCGTTCGATTCCTCAATCGTATCATAAAAAGATTGTACTACTTTATGATCTTCACCCGATAACTTGGCATCATCTGTAGAAGATTCTTTATTGTATTCAATGTATTTTCCAACTGCGTTTACAATCGTTTCCTGATCGGCAAATCTTCCTGATAAACCGGACATTTCAGGGTAATAGTTAAATACAACACTTTCTTTTTTGTTGGATACACCATAATTCAAAATTCGTCCTTTGATCTGGCGGTGCTCAAAGTTTTGTTTTAATGCTGAAAAAATCTGCGGGATTGGTTCAAAAGCAATAATAGAAGCGCTTGGCTGTCTTTGATTGACATCGATACAAAAACCTCCCACGTTTGAACCAACATCCAGCACCAAACCATTTTCAGGGATAGAAATACCGTGTTTAAAATAAATTCCGTCTTCAAATATTTCAGTATACAGCATCGCCAACTGACGATCTGATTGATGGTACACTACGCTTCCGTCAGGAAAATGAAAAGGTCTCGCTTGCTTTTCAGCAGGAAGTGCTTTGTAGTCTCCGTAAACAATATCTTCTTTAACCACATAAGCGGCTAAATGTGTGGCATTGTTCTCTGTAATAGCAATAACTTTTGCATCCTTAACACCTGATAATTTAGAAAGTACACTTTCTATTTCGCCTGGTTCTACACGATATCCGTTTACTTTTACCTGATTGTCTTTTCTACCAATATATTCAAAAGTACCATTGGCTTTCATTCGCATTAAATCACCTGTTTTGTAAAAACGGCTGTTTCCGAAATAAGCATTTGCGACTTCTTTAAAACTTTTATTGGTAAGCTCGCTGTTGTTGTAATATCCTTTTGCTACGCCTAATCCGCCAATGTAAAGTTCTCCCACAACACCAACAGGAACTTGCTGTTCGTATTCGTTTAAGAGTAATAAATTGGTATTATGAATGGGTGCTCCAATTTTAAAATCATCTTTGGTAATGGCTCTCCAAGCAGACCAAACGGTTGTTTCTGTTGGACCATACATATTGTACAACTTACAATCAGTTAGCGTACTTATATTTTCCATAAGGTCTTTGTTCAAAGGCTCTCCACCTATTAACCAATGACCAACAGAAGATAAATCTCTAGCTTTGGATTGTTTTGACTGTTGATACAAATCGATCGTAAGCTTAGATTGCGATGGCGTCATTTGAACGTGCGTTAGCTGATGCGCATCAATCAGGTCTAATTCTGTTCGCTGGCTTTCAGCATCTACTATTTTTGCCAGTTCAACTTGAGCGTGGTACAGCGTTTTAGTGTCAACAATTTTTTCTAATCCTGCTAATACTTTTTCATTTTCTACACCAAAATCAACCAGGCAAGCGACTTCTGTTACCCCAATACGCTGAATATTAAACAGCATGTTCTGGCACGATTCCGGACTTCCGATCAATGTATTGTTTTTGCTAAATTTGGTATAGGCAATGTCTATTACTTCGCTGGTTTGCGTATCTAAGTCTAAACCTAATTCTTTTGCCAAAGGTTCCATCAATTTAATAGACGATTCCAGATAAGCTTTGAATGGTTTTTCACTAGTTGTTAAAGCAGTTTGTTCTGTTTCGTCGATGTAGGTATGAATCATCAGCGTCACTTTTTTATCAGCGATACTAAATCCGTTCTCCTGCAATGCCTGATGGTAGATTTTAATGTTTTCTTCTAATTGTTCTACCGATTGTCCTAATACGTGTGTCAGAACATTAGCACCAATTTCTCCGGCGTATTTAAAGGTATCCGGATTTCCTGCCGCTGTTACCCAAATTGGCAATTCTGCCTGTATTGGCAACGGTCTGATTTTTATGGTAAAATCCTTGTCTACACCATTTTTACGAACAATGGCATCGCCTCTCCAAAGGCTTTTTAATTCTTTTATTCTGTCTTTAACTTCCTTATGACGGTTGTGATAATCTGAATTAGCAAAAACGAAATCATTTGGATGCCATCCTGAAGCGATACTCAGAGCAACACGTCCGTTGCTCAGATTATCTACAATCGACCATTCTTCAGCAACACGAATAGGATCTTGTAATGGCAATACCACACTTCCTGATCGAATGCTGATGTTTTTTGTAAGTACTGCCAAAGCAGCACTTAATACCGACGGACTTGGAAAAGCGCCTCCAAATTCACCAAAATGACGTTCTGGGGTCCAAATGGCTGTAAAATCGTTATTATCAATATACTTTGCTGTGTCTAAAAGCAAGTCGTACTTATGTTCCTGCTTATTATCTGCCCCAAAAAACATGACACTAAAATCCAGTTTCTTTGCCGGAACCAATCGTTCGTGTGCTAGTAATTTGAAAGGATTTGATTGTTGTAAAACAATAGAATGTCCCCGCGAAATGGTCCAGATTAGTTCTAATACCGAAATATCAAAATTGATACTAGTCTGCGCCAGCCATTTCTGTTTGTCCTTACTTCCATAAGAAACATCAAGACTGTACAGCAAATTGTTTAAATTGCCCTGACTTACTTCAATTCCTTTTGGTTTTCCTGTGGTTCCGGAAGTGAAAATAATATACGCACTATCATTATCTGAATAATCTACCCCTATCAATTGCGTCGTCGTTTGCACCTGAAGATTATCAACAAAAACAAAACTTTCCTTAGTGAGTTTGTTTAAGAATAATTCTTTTAGCGGTTTTAACGTCACGATGCTTTTTGGTTCTGCATCTTCTATAATCTGATTGATTCTTTCTGAAGAATAAACAGGATCAAGCGGAATATAACAAGCTCCGAGTTTGAAACACGCAAAAATAGTGGCGACCATTTCTACACTTCGCACCAGACAAATCCCTACTTTATCGCCCTGTTTTACTCCTTGATTGGCTAATAACGTTGCGATTGCATCGACCTTGTCGCCTACTTCTTCATACGTATACGAGATAGCATTGCAGGTTACAGCGGTACGATCCGGTGTGTTTTTAATTTGATGTTCAAAAAGACTAATCGCATTTTCATTTTTAGTAAAATCTAATACTTCCCCTTTTAAATGTTTGTAGATTTCTGTCGTTTCATTTTGTCCAATCAAATTGGCTTTAAAAACATTTTCATCTGGATTACTAAGCAATGAAGCAAGTAATGTATTGAAATGATCTGCCATACTGCTGATCGTTTGCGCTTCGAAAAGATCGCTGTTGTATTCCCATGCCAATGTTAAACCATTAACCGTTTCGGTAACATTTAAACTCAAATCGTATTTGGCGCTGTTGGCCACCTTATAATTAACAGGCTCCATAACTAAATCTGCTAATGCCAATGCATCCTGATCTGTATTTTGAAGTGTCAATAAAATCTGAAACAACGGATTGTGACTCAAATTTCTTTTTCCGTCTAATTCCTGAACTAGTTTTTCAAAAGGCATTTGCTGGTACTCATAAGCTGATTCCAACATGGTTTTACTTTGTCTGATTAGTTCTCTAAAACTTGGTTTTTGGGATAAATCACTTCGCAATACCAATAAGTTCATAAAAAAACCAACTAAGTCGGCTATTTCGGCTTTCTCACGATTCGCGATTGGACTTCCCACAACAATATCTGTTTCGTTACTGTAGCGTGACAGCAAAGTGCTAAATGCAGCGTGAATTCCCATGAATAAAGTCGCCACTTCTGACTGACAAAGTTCCTGCAATCCTTTTAGTGTGTTTTTATCCAATACCGAATGATACGTGTCTCCGTTAAAGCTTTGCGTTAGTGGTCGAACTTTATCTAACGGTAAACCGTGAAGCACAGGCAAATCTGCCAATTGCTTTTTCCAGTAATTGGTTTGTTCTTCTAATACTTCACCCTTAAACCATTGACGTTGCCAATGTGCATAATCCGAATATTGAATATTCAAATCGTCTAACGGATTCGGTTCGTCTTTTCTGTAGCTGTTGTAAAGGATATTGAATTCTTTGATCAAAACGCCCATCGACCAGCCATCTGATGCGATGTGATGCATAGTTACAACCAGAATATGCTCTTCGCTGCTAATCATCAGTAATCGGATGCTTAGTAAAACGTCTTTAGAAAGATCAAATATTTTAAAGGTCTCTTCTTCTACAACTTCAATAATGTATTGCTGCGTATTTTGAGACAACGCGTTAACATCTTCTACCGCAACATGATACTCGTTTACAGTCTGAACATTCTGAACCGGTTCGCCAGATTCATCGACAAAAAAATAACTGCGCAGACTTTCATGTCTTTGCAGAATGGTATTGAAGGTTTTATTTAACGCTTCATAATTTATTTTACCTGTAAGTTTAAAAGTCGAGGTTAAGTTATAATGTGAGCTCCCGTTATTGATTTTATCAAGAAGCCATAAACCTTGTTGGGAAAAAGAAAGCGGAAGCGAAACACTTTTAGCTACTTTCTGGATCGTTATGGTTTCTCTGGTCTGGTTTTGAATTAAAGCAATAATAGCTTCTTTGTTTTCTCTTAAAAACTGTTTTTGCTCCTCATTTACGATGCTCAAATCACCTTTTACCAGCAGCTTATCCTGAGAAACTTCAAAATTGATTCCTTGTTGAATTAATGCTGTTAAGTGCTCTTTTATACTTAAATTTCCCATACTTCTAAATTCTTGTTGGTTGCTAAATCTATGGTTCTGTTAGTTGTTATTCCTTTTACAAATACGATTTCATTTTCGATCATCTTAGCCAGTTCAATGATGTTTTGCAGTGCTAAGACATTTTTAATCTGAAGCTCAACTTCAAAAGTTCTATTGATTTGGTATAACATTTTGGTAACTTTAAGCGAATGCCCTCCCAATTCAAAAAAGTTATCTGTAGTTCCAATTTTTTCAATGCCTAATACTTCCTGCCAAATGGCTACTAAACATTCTTCGGTAGTGTTTACTGGCGCAACATATTCTCTTCTGATGATATCGTGACTTGCGATTTCCGGTAATGCTTTTCGGTCTATTTTACCATTTGGTGTTAGCGGCAATTCTTTTAATGCCACGTAAAATGCAGGAATCATATAATCCGGTAATTGCTTTTGAAGAAAACTGCGTAATTCTGCTTTTTCAAGATTGGTCTTCGATACGAAGTAAGCCACCAATACTTTTTCTTTATTGTTTTCTTTTACTTCAACAACGGCTTGCTTTACATTTTGCGAATACTGTAAAAGGGTATTTTCAATTTCACCTAATTCGATTCTGTATCCGCGCACTTTTACCTGATAATCTTTTCTGCCCAAAAATTCAATATTTCCATCGGCTAACCAGCATCCTAAATCGCCTGTATCGTACATCTTCTCCCCCTTTTGAAAAGGATTTGTTATAAATTTCTCTGCTGTAAGTTCTGGTTTGTGCAAATAAGCTTTGGCTAAACCTGTTCCGGCAACATAGAGTTTTCCTGTAACTCCTATTGGTACAGGTTGCAAAGCTTCGTCTAAAATGTAAATTTTAGTATTAGCGATTGGTGTTCCAATCGGAATAATGGCTTTGTTCTGATCTTGTTGTGTCACTTTATAAATCGAAACACAAACCGCACATTCTGTTGGTCCGTAAGCATTGTAGTAATCAATTCCTGCTTCTACAACCGCTAATGCTTTGCTTGCATTGGCAGGTTCTCCGGCCGTAATAATGCATCGTAGTCCTGCAAGCTCCTCTTCAGACAATAATCCCAAATAACTTGGAGGAAACGTAACCACTGTAGCGCTGGTTTCTTTTAAAAACGAAACAAATTGATCTTTGTCTTTGATTACTTCTTCAGTAGGAATACATAACGAAGCACCACTGTACAAACTCATCATTATTTCTGATATCGAAGCATCAAAGGCTACAGAAGCGAACCAAACTATTTTATCATTAGCTGTAACTTCAAAAGTTTCGATTTGATCTAAAGACATGTTTACATTACTGCCGTGCGCTATTGCAACTCCTTTTGGATTTCCTGTAGAACCCGAAGTGTAAATTACATACGCCAAATCATCAGCCGTAATCGCGACATTCATATTATCAGAAAAAATAGCATCAAAATTGATTGAATTGATGTTGATATTTTTAATCTGCGCAATCGCTAAAGTGTCACGATCACTGATAACTAATTTTAAAGCACTGTCCTGTACCAAATAATCGATTCTTTCCTGAGGATAATTGGTATCAATAGGCAGATAAACGGCGCCTAACTTCATAATGGCCAATAACGTAATAACGCCGTTATCTGACTTTGGCAAAAATGCTCCCACAATGTCCCCTTTATTTACTTTGTGGTTATCATTAATGTAACGTGCCAGCTGATTGCTTTTTTCATTCAATTCCTGATACGTTAAGGTTGTATCCTTAAATGCAACAGCTACAGCATTGGGTGTTCTTTCTACTTGCTCTTCGAATAGATCGACTATTGTTTTTTCTTTTGGATAAAAAGCATCAGTAGCATTAAAATCAACTAATAATTGTTGCTTTTCGTTTTCTAGAAGTACCGAATAGGTTGTTAAATTGGTTCCTAAATTAGGCTCTAAATCAACTATAAATCCTTCAAAATACGAAGCCAGATATTCAGCAATAGCTTTGTTTACAAAACCTTCTGCATACGAAACCTGAATGTCCAAATCCTGATTTTCTCTTATTTCTACAGCAAGCAAAACACCATTATAAGCTAATACCTTACCTGAGTTTATGCTGATTGCATAGTGAGATAACGCGCTTAAATCATTAAAACCTGTTTTCTCTGCTATTTGCTCATTATTATAATCGGAGTATTTTAAGGTTTCCAGAATTTCCTCTTTTACCTTTTGAAGGTATTCTTTGAAAGTAATGTCTAACGTTGTTGGAAATGCCAAAAGCAAAGGCTTCTCTTGCTCCTTATAATGAGATACAACAAATCCGTCAAATTCACTAAGTAGCTTTTTAAGCAAAAAAGAATAAATAGCGCTAATAACGGTATACTGAGCCACCAAATTACTATTGGTAAGCTTCGTAAAATAGTGTAATTCTTCTCCTTTTATAGTAATGCTTTCCAGACTAACGTGCTTATCTTTAGTTTCAAGAGTCTGCGTTCTGTTTATTATTTTTTTTCTCCAATATCTTGAAGTTAAATTGTCGCTGTTTAATTCAATATTTCTTTCCATAATTTTGCATCTTTTTTAGACCTAAATCCTTATGTTTTTAGCAGTAAAATCAGTTGTTAGATCATTAAACCTTAACTTTTGACATAGTAGCATATTGATTTGTTACGAAAATAACAGTATCATCAATTTAAAAATTACGGACTTTTGAGGTATTAATTACGGGCTTAAAGAAACAAGGCTTTGCTGAAGCCTGAAAAGTAAATAAATCTGGATTTGCGTTATTTTAATGTTATCAGATAGTAGCTTAATTTGTTTTTTGAGCAAAAGACAGTAACGATTCCTATTTATCAGTTTTTATTTCTAAATAGCGCAAAATATTGGCCGTTCCTATGGAACTTTTTTTCTATTCTAACAACAAAAGCCGGATTAAAATCCGGCCCTACAATATCGGTCGAGCCTCTGGCTCTATTACAACTTCAATATATTAATATAGTTGCTGAATATCTTCCTTCTGTTTTAGTTCGTATTATTGCGCTTATAGTAGCAGCTGTTCCAATTGTACATTCATCATCTGTTAAAACCAATAAATGAAAATGGGTATGTTCTCTATATGATAAAATACTCGTATCGTACGGAGGTTTAATGGTTTTGATATGCTTTTTTTCTAAAAAACATTTTATCATTTTGGCGTTTACATTTTCATTAATAATTCTAGTAACTATCTCTAGTCCTACATTATCACTCACTTTCATCTTTTTTATTTTTTTAATTAATTCCTGTATGAAAAACTGTATTTTTGTTTAACAGGCGAGCAAGTAAGCAATTGATTGTTTGGTAAAACTTCAGTTTAGCCCGTACTGTACATTTTTGATTATGTATCGTACATAAAGCCTTATTTTTTATTTAGAAAATTATTACTTTTGAAATATGAGTACTTCAACAAAACCAAATCACATAGGGCGAAAAATTAGCCGTATTCGTGAACTAAAAGATATGAAACAGGAAGCTTTAGCGCAGGCTATGGGAACAAATCAACAGGCAGTTTCTATTTTAGAAAACAGCGAAATAATAGAGGAGGAAAAGTTAATTGAAGTCGCTAAAGCACTGGGTGTAAGCGTAGATGCAATTAAGAATTTTTCAGACGAAAGTATTACAAATTATTTCAACACTTTCAATGAATCTATTGAGAATAATAATTTCGGTCGCCAAGATACTTGTAATTTCAATCCGCTTGATAAAGTTGTGGAATTGTACGAACGCTTGGTTCAGGCGGAGAAAGATAAACTTGAATATGTTGAAAAACTATTAAGAGAGAAATAGTATTTTATACGAGATATAATAACAAAAAAAACGAGACTGTGTAGTCTCGTTTTTTTGTTTGTTTTTGGAATTTCTTATGAATGAAACATTTTAAGCAACAAGACTAAATTTGAGGTATCTTTATTTTGTCGTGATACTCTTTTAAAACTGTTAACGCCTCTGTTGCTACTTGTAACCTTTGTTTTCCAACATTATAATTTATATATCTTGCGAAATGACAAACATCTTTCAAATCCTTATACGAATTTTTCACATCTTCTTCGTCAACATAATTCTCAACTATATTTGCTAAAATTCGATGAGCATTTGCCTGATTTAAAGAACGATTTGCTTTAATGTACTCAGCAAATGTGTTAAACCTTTTCATTTTTCTTTCTGAGGGACAAATATATTCACTCGGAAACAAAGCATTTTGCAAAAACTTAATACCAGAATAAAATCCTGTAGTTATTACCCAATCGTCATAATTTCCATCTTCTAATAGCTGAGTGTGCAGTTTAAAATTATGCTCAGCGTGTTCCAAATCTTTTGTTCTATTTATCATATTTAAATACAAAACCTTCAGAAGCAATAATAGAATTATCTATTTCTTCTGAATGTGGCATAAATGAAAAATTTAGTGATAAATCATCTATGCTTTTGTTAATCTCTCTAGCATACTTATATGCATTCCATCTTTTTTCTTTATTGTAATAATCTTCATCAGCAATTATAACCAAAGTATCAAATTCTTTGGGCGTAACAAAGCGCAAATACATTGCTTCAACTTTTATCGTTTCGTTTTTCAATTTTTCAAATAAATAATTTGATGAAACAGAAGAAAGCTGCAAACCACTTTTGATTAAATCTTTCACTTCCTTCACTACGGATTCTTTTCCCTTAAAATAAGCATTCAAAACCTCGTCAGCTGTAAATTCTCCACCTACAACTTTAAAATTTAAAGGGTTTCGAATTTCTGAATCTGTAGAAGAGGATATTATGTCGTGACTTTTATTCATAAAGCAAAAGTAAGATTAGTATGAAAAATTAATAATATAAATTAATCTTGCAAAGATAGTTAGAAATCCCCATAATTTACGGATAATGTTGAAATTTTGGGATTAGCCAATAAACCACAACACGGTTCAAAATAGTATTTTACACCTGATATAATAATTTAAAACGAAACTTAAAAATCTCGTTTAATTTAAATTACTCAAAAAAAAATGCACTTTCAATTTTTTCAGGAAATAAAACTCTTCCTTTCAATTTTGAAGAAACCAATAACAAAAGCTCTGCTTCAGAAACCTTTATAGGTTTATCTATTTTTAAAACTTTACTTTCCATATAAAAAGGTTACTAAACTAAAATTTACTAAAGCACAAATATCCTATTTCTAAATGATTTCTTTTATAAAAATAAGACAATAATACAGCTGTACTCTTGTAATTATAACCAATCACTTTAAACAACAATAGGATTTAAATCCGTAGACTTAAATCCTATTGCTAAAATTATTTTCAATTATAAAAAACTAATTAATGTCCTGAAACATTTTTGCTATGTTCTACAAAATGAAGTTTTTTAGCGCAATATATACCAAAGAAAAGAACGTATAAGTAGCAGAAAACAGGAACTATAAATGATTTCTGTACGCCAAATTCAGAATCGGCAATAAAACCTTGAATTAATGGTACTAAAGCACCTCCAAGAATCGCCATCACCAATAAAGAAGAACCTTGACTCGTGTATTTTCCAAGCCCTGAAATACTCAATGTAAAAATATTCGAGAACATAATTGAATTAAAAATACCTACTCCCAAAACACCATACATTGCGATTTTTCCGGTAGCAAAAATTGTAACAAGCAATAAAACAGCATTGATCGAAGCAAAAATTGCTAATGTTCTTGCCGGTTTCGATTTTCCGATAATGAACGCTAAAAAATTCAATACAAGGAAAATTAAAAAGAAACTCATCTGACCGAATGTAAGATCAACTACACCATAAATTACAAGGAAAACAGCTGCTGCCGTCAAAATCATGTAAATTGTCTTCTTCGTTTCGCTT
>Ga0247817_10001702_pt1 | contig 11414 bp, 7 predicted proteins | sample UWRJL212509R1_FD_178010 | JGI IMG/M metagenome (GOLD analysis project Ga0247817, IMG submission 178010) | Plant litter microbial communities from Arlington Agricultural Research Station in Wisconsin, United States - UWRJ-L212-509R-1 | ecosystem: Environmental > Terrestrial > Plant litter >... | reverse complement strand
AATGTTTTCAATCGTTGACAATTTATTCATTACAAAATCCTGATAGCTAGTCATATCCTGAACAAGTATTTTTAGCATAAAATCGTAGTCACCTGCGATATTGTAACATTCTATAATCTCAGGAAGCGCTACAATGTCTTTCACAAAATTACTTCCCACATTTTTTGCATGCTCCTTTAAACGGACATTACAAAAAACGGTCATACCACGATTCATTTTTTTCCTGTCGAGCAAAGCAACATATTTTGTAATATAACCGTCTCTTTCTAATCTTTTAATACGTTCATAAACGGGCGTAACAGTAAGAAATAATTTACTTGCAAGCTCTTTTGTATTGATATTAGAGTTTTCCTGCAGGTGTTTAAGGATCTGTAAATCGATTTTATCCAGGCTTTCCATAGTTTTTTTTACGGCTAAAAGTTCTTTTTCAACAATTGAAAAGTAATATAATCTTAAATAACAGACAAAAACAAGACTATTTACTTAAATAATAAGCAAATATAAGTTTTAAAACCTAATACTATAAATTTGTTCAGTAAAAAATACTGAAATAAAAAAATGAAAACAAATAATTTAGGTTACCCGAGAATTGGCAGCAACAGAGAATTAAAAAAAGCGTCAGAATTGTATTGGGCAGGAAAAATAACTGCTGATGAACTTTTTGATACCGGAAAACAAATTCGAATTGCAAACTGGAAGCTGCAAGCGGAAGCGGGAATCGATTTGATTCCTTCTAATGATTTTTCTTTCTATGATCAGGTATTAGATCTAACCTTAACATTAGGTGCTATTCCGGAACGTTACCAAGAACTTGCAAAAACAAATTCAGCACTCGATTTGTACTTTGCAATGGCAAGAGGTGCTCAAAAAGATGGTCAGGATGTTGTGGCTATGGAAATGACAAAGTGGTTTGACACTAACTATCACTACATCGTTCCTGAGTTTACGAAAAACCAAAAATTCTCTTTGTTTTCAGAAAAAGTGATCAATGAATTTAAGGAAGCAAATGCCGTTGAAATTGCAACAAAACCAGTATTAATTGGACCTGTTTCTTATTTACTTTTAGGAAAAGAAAAAGAAGAAGGTTTCGATCGAATTGACCTTATCGATGCCTTACTTCCTGTTTATTTTGAAATTTTCGAAAAATTACAAGCAGAAAATGTCAATTATATTCAGTTAGACGAGCCTTTCCTAGCGCTAAACTTAACCGATAAAGAACGCAGCACTTTTACAAAAGTATACAACGAAATCAACAAGCGTTTTCCTAAAATCAAAATCATTTTAGCAAATTATTTTGACTGTTTTGGAGAAAATTTAAAAACTGCACTAGCTTTACCGGTTGACACATTTCATTTAGATTTAGTTCGTTGCCCTTTACAATTAGATGATATTTTAGAATCTGGACAATTAGCTACTAACGTAAATCTTTCTTTAGGAGTTGTTGACGGAAGAAATATCTGGAAAAACGATTTCAAAAACTCTTTAAACCTGATCAAAAAAGCGACTGATGCATTAGGAGCTGACAGAGTTTTAGTAGGACCTTCTTGTTCTTTAATTCATAGCCCTTGCGATCTTGATTTAGAAACAAATGATGCTACACTAACTCCGGAAATAAAACAATGGCTGGCGTTTGCTAAACAAAAGATCAGTGAAGTTGTTTTATTAAAGAAATTTGCTTCTAATGAAGTAAATCCTGAAAATTCAGCCGAATTTACCGAAAATACTTTGGCAAATGCAAATAGAAAAACATCAAAATTAATTCACAATAACGAAGTAAAATCTCGTGTTGCAAACATCACTACTTCTGATGACAAACGTAAAAGTACATTTGCAATTAGACGAAAAAGTCAGGTCGAAGCTTTAAATCTTCCTTTATTCCCAACAACTACTATTGGTTCTTTTCCTCAAACTGCTGAAGTAAGAAGCTGGAGAGCAAAATTTAAAAAAGGAGAATTAACTACTGAGCAATACAACGATTTAATCGAAAAAGAAACAGAAGCTACCATTCGTTTTCAGGAAGAAACAGGTATTGACGTTTTAGTTCACGGAGAATTTGAACGTAATGACATGGTGGAATACTTTGGCGAGCAATTAGCCGGATTTACTTTTACCAAAAACGGATGGGTTCAAAGTTACGGAAGCCGTTGTGTTAAGCCTCCTGTTATTTATGGTGATGTTTCGAGACCAAACCCAATGACTGTAAAATGGTCTAAATATGCACAATCGCTAACACCAAAATGGGTAAAAGGAATGCTGACAGGCCCTGTAACTATTTTACAATGGTCATTTGTACGTAACGACCAGCCTCGTTCTGAAACGTGTAGTCAAATTGCTTTCGCGATTCGCGATGAAGTTGTCGATTTAGAAAAAGCAGGAATCAAAATCATTCAGATTGATGAACCGGCAATACGCGAAGGACTGCCTTTACGAAAAGAAGAATGGGCTGCTTATCTTAATTGGGCTGTTAAAGCATTTAGAATTTCGGCAAGTGGGGTAAATGATGACACCCAAATTCACACACACATGTGCTACAGTGAATTCAACGATATCATCCAGAATATTGCTGACATGGATGCTGACGTAATTACTATCGAATGTTCTCGTTCTCAGATGGAACTTTTAGATGCCTTTGCTAATTTCAAATATCCAAACGAAATTGGACCAGGAGTTTACGATATTCATTCACCACGTGTTCCATCAAGCGATGAAATGATTCGTTTATTAGAAAAAGCCTCTGCGGTTATTCCCGTAGATCAATTATGGGTTAATCCTGATTGCGGTCTTAAAACGCGTCATTGGGATGAAACTAAAAAAGCTTTGATCGAAATGGTAGCTGCTGCTCAGGAAATGAGAGCTGCTGTTGGAGTTACTTTATAAATTTTTAAATACTTTTTGTTTTTTTTTATTGTCAACGAGTGGAGTTGAAATTCCTGTAGAAAAATTTCGATTTCATTTCGTTGGCATTATTTTCTACTAAATGATACATTTATTATTTATATGAAAACTAAAAGTTACTGCATACTATAAAAAAAGCGCCCCAATGGGGCGCTTTCCTTAAATAAACGTTATTAACGATTAGAAGTTTTTAGAAATCCCAACGTTAAATGCTTTTCCTAAGTTAAAATCGAAAGAATTAGTTTTTGGTCCGTTATCTTTATAGTTAAGAGTGCTGTAACCTAAACCTCCAATGTTGAAGTTTAAACCAAAACCTTTTGACATGTTGATGAACAAAGCTGGTGTAATACCAACATACATACCATTTTGTTTTGCATCTTCTACTTTTCTAGCTTTGTAACCAGCTCCTAATTCAGTGAAGAAAGCGAAAGACTCACTAAATGGTACAGTGTAACGTAAGAATGCACCAACTTTAGTAGTATTTGTTTTTACATCAACTGTACTTCCGTCAAATCTTTCTTCTGGTCTTTTTGTAGATCCAAAAGAAGTCTCGATACCTGCAGTCCAGCTATCGTGGAATTGGTAACCAACTTTTGGAGAAAAATCTACTGAAGAAGTTTTTGATTCAAAACCACGAAAGCTTTCTTTTTCAGAAGTATAACCAACGCTTCCACCAACTAAGATTGTTCCTTTTTGAGCACTTGCAAAACTAAATGTTGCTAATGCAACGATAAGTAAAAATTTTTTCATGTTTTATAAATTTATAATTTGAGCTGACATAGACAAAAACGATGCCAACAGAATTTTTCTTTAAGTTTTTTTTATGATTTGTTTAAAGTGTAAAACTTTAGCTATAGAATTTTTTTTCCTTTACTTTTGTATTAAATAAAATTAGTTATGTCGATAGAAGTAAACAGTATATCAAAAAGTTACGGAGCTCAAAAAGCGTTAAACTCAATTTCTTTTTCCATTAAAAAAGGTGAAATTGTAGGTTTTCTTGGCCCAAATGGAGCAGGAAAATCTACGCTCATGAAAATACTTACAACTTATTTACTGTCAGATGAAGGTACAGCACATGTCAATGGTCACGATGTCATGACAAATACCAAAGATGTTCAGCGCTCTATTGGCTATTTGCCGGAACATAATCCTTTATACTTAGATTTGTATATACGTGAATATCTGCAATTTAATGCCGACGTTTACAAAGTAGACAAATCAAGAATTGAAGAAGTGATTCAACTGACAGGACTGACACCCGAAAGCCATAAAAAAATTAGCCAACTATCTAAAGGGTATCGCCAGCGTGTAGGGCTTGCCAATGCATTACTACATAATCCTGATGTTTTAATTCTGGACGAACCAACTACAGGACTGGATCCCAATCAGTTAATAGAAATACGAAATGTAATTAAGAATGTTGGTAAAAATAAAACTGTTTTTTTATCAACTCATATTATGCAGGAAGTCGAAGCTATTTGCGATCGTGTCATTATTATTGATAAAGGAGAAATTGTAGCTGACAAGAAATTAGACCATTTAATTGCTGCCGATTCGGAGCAAATCATTGAAGTAGAGTTTGATTATAAGGTAGAAGAGCAACTTCTATTTAAACTCGAAAACATTACTTCCTGCATAAACACACATGACATGACGTGGGAACTTACTTTTACAACAGAAAAAGACATGCGTCCTGCTCTTTTTGATTTTGCCGCTGCAAACGGACTAAAAACATTACAACTGAATCAGAAAAATAAAAATCTGGAAGCTATCTTCAGAGAAATTACGAAATAATTTTACATTTATATTCCAATTGAAAGCCCGTTTAAAATTTTAAACGGGCTTTTTTATTTATATTTTTTTCAATATTTTTCACATAAAGGTTAAACAAAAGTCAACAAAAACGATATAGTATCTTTTAAAATTGCATTTAATTTAGTATTTGTTAAAAAACATTACCACATTACGATTATACACCAGTAGAAATACCAATATCATCAATACTTAAGAATAAACTTGCTAAATAATATTTAAAACTTGTTGTAATCTTAGCTTAATAATTATCAAAGCATACTCATTATTAGTGCTTTAAAAATTAAGCACAAAATAAAGCTTTGTTTTTATTTAGACTTGATACAAATAGTGTTATATTTGAAAATTGAAACTTCAAAAAATACTACAATGTTCTCCTTATTTAGCTCTATAAAAAATTTCCTTTTTATTCTATTTAATCGAATCCTGCGTTTCCGAAAAAATCTATCCGATAAAGTAGAACAAATTTCTTTGAAGTAAATTCCAACCCTATCCACAATCCGAAATTTCAAACTCACTACGTTTGAGACTTTATTTAATACCTCACAAATAAAACAAGTAATATGAAAAATATTATAACCTCCCTTATGCTCGCCTTTTCCGTTTACTCTTATTCTCAAACCGAAAAAGAAACCGACAGTATTGTTGAAACTTCTATAAACGCACTCGATGAAATTGTTATCGTAAAAAAGAAAGTATTGTATACTCAAAAGTCAGACAGAATGGTGTTTAATGTCGAGAATAGTATTGTATCTGAAGGCGGAACGGCTTTAGATGTGTTAAGTCGTGCTCCGGGGGTTGTCGTGTCGCAAGATGGTGAATTATCGATAAGAGGTCAACAAGGAGTTGGTGTAATGATCAATGGAAAACTAACACAGCTTTCTCAAAAAGAACTTGCTAATTATTTAAAGTCAACAACCTCATCAAATATCAAGCAAATTGAAGTTATAACAAATCCATCTTCTAAATATGATGCAACCGGAAAAGCAGGAATGATTAATATCATCCTGAAAAAGCCAACCGCTGGCGGCTTAAAGGGAACTGCTTTTACCAGCTATGCGAGAGGCCGAAAAAACAGAACTAATTCTGGAGTAAACTTAAGTTATAACAAAGATAAATTTGGTGTATACGGAAACTACAGTTATACATTTCGTGGAGAAGAAGAACGTAAAAAATTTGAGCAAATACAATATACTGACAATACAAGACAGGAAATTGCAACAAAGAATTTTCAGTATTCGAATACCAATGAACCATTGACTTCTAATAATTTTAAAATTGGAACTCAATATGAAGTTTCTTCTAAAACCAATCTGGAAGCTTATGTTGATGCTAAAATCGGACGTTATGAAAATATCGCAAACGGACGAAATACACTTCTGAATGCAATGGATCAGTTGCAATTTGATGCTTTTACTTATAATGACAGTAAAGAAAAATGGAATGACTATACGTATGCTTTTTCCGGTGTTCATAAATTTAATACCGAAGGAAAAAACATGTCGTTTGATTTTGAGTATGAAACTTCTAAATTTAGATCTAATCAGTTTCAAAGCACCTCAAACGTTGATCCTTTAGTTGCCAATTCAATCAATGACAGAAGAGGTTTTATTCCGTCTCAACTAAAAGTTTTTACCGGAAAGGTAGATTTTGTGAATCCGTTCAAAGAAAAACAAACTCTGGAATGGGGATTGAAAGGAAGCATAAAAAACAATGAAAATCCTTCTGTGTACGAATACAATCAGAATAACGAATGGATTGTTGATGTAAATTCAACCAATCATTTTAAGTATAAAGAACAAATTTATGCTGCTTATGCGAATTATAAATATCAACTGGATAAATTCAACATTCAGGGAGGTTTAAGAACGGAGTATACCGATATTACTATTTTGCAAAAAACATTAAACCAAGAGCATAAAAATGACTATTTAAAATGGTTTCCAAGTGTATCAATGAAGTACGAATTAAGTACTAACAATTCCTTTCATGCTTCATACAGCAAGAGAATTAATAGACCAAGTCAATTTGATTTGAATCCCTTCCGTTTTTATGATGACTCTTTTAATTATTCAGAAGGAAATCCCAATCTAGTTCCAGAAATTACGCATGCAGCAGAAATTGGATATGCCTGGAAAAGTGTTTTCATGGCTTCGTTATACTTTAGCAAAACCAAAGATGTTTTTACAGAAGTTTATGTTTATAATCCTGAAAATAACACAACTGTTACTTCACAAATCAACGTAAACAAATCATTTAATTACGGTGTAAATATTACAAACACAACCGAATTTTATAAATGGTGGTCTTTGAGTACGCTTTTCAATATTTTTGAGAATAAATTTATGGGCAATGCGGTAAATACAGATACAATTGATCCTATACTGACGGCAAATTTAAGCGCCCAGAACTCTTTTACAATTAGTGAAACGTGGAAAGCCGAAGCAAATGCTCAATACCAATCAAAATCTAATCTTGGAATTTACAAGAGAGATGCTTTTTTTGATTTCAGTATTGGTATCTCGAAACAAGTCTTGTCTAACAAAGGAAATATCAAACTGAATATGACAGATATTTTCAATACCAATAACTTTTACATCAATTCTGTTATCGGACAAACTGCTCTAAACAAAAGATATGATTTAGATAACCGAATTGCTACTATCGCATTTACGTATAGGATTTAAAATTTTAGATTGCAGATTTTAGATTTTAGATTCTGGATTGCGTGAATATTGTAATCTGTAATTAATGCCTAATACTGAAATGCAAAATCTTACATACAATAATTTTACTCTTTATTTTTTTATTTTTTTTTTGATGTTAGTTAAGAGTCCGTTTTTGTAGCGGGCTCTTTTTTTTTTTCTAATTTTTGAAATAAAACTTTCTTTGATTTCAAAAATATTAAATGTCTTAATTTATCGGTAATTATAAATCTTCATTTTTACATTCGTAGTTATAACATTTAAAATTACAAATATGAAGAAAAGTATTACCTTGTTAATGATTTTAGCGACCTTTTGCTCTTGTTCTAAAGATGCTGAAAACAATGAAATAGTAACTGCTAAAAGCATAGAAAAAACGCCTAATATTCTGGAGTTTTCTAAAATATCAGAAGCTATCGATAATATCGATAACAAAAGCAAAATTTCGATCGAAGAACAAATGAGTTCTTATTTAGATAAACATTATGATGAAAATTTTCATGCTGAATTTTCAAAAATAAAAAAGAATTCTCTAAAAAAATCAACAAATAAAGGAACTTCCACAGATGATGCTGTAGACTTAGATAAAGAATTGAAGGATGCTGGCTTTACTGAAATTCAAATGGAGTTTATTACAAAAACAACAGCGTTATACCCTTTAGATGAAAGTGAAGATGTTACAAAAAATGATTTCGTTGATGTTGAAAGTATAAAAACAGGTCTTTTGAATATTAGAAATGAAGTATATGAAAACACTATCTTAGATATTACTCAAAAAGAGCAACTATATACCTATATTGATTTACAATACGCTACTTTAGAAAGTATTGTTAACTATGCAGAAAAGGTTACTGCAACAACTACACTAACTGGAAAATTAAATTTTTCCTTTAAACAATTTGTCAATATAGTTGTTTCTATTGTAGTAACAACAGCTGTCGGGGCAGCTATAGCAGCTATGCGTACTTTAAATCCCTATGGAATTATGATCGGTGCAGGTGCTGGATTTGTTTCCGGAACAATTTCTGCAGCCAATAACAGTTGTATAAAAATTTGTGGCACTGGATATTGTAATACCTCTTATAAAGATTGTTATTCCAAAAATTATACAACCTCATTTTTCTTTAAATACAATTAATTCTATTAAACATGATTGATTTACATATTTTCAAAAAACTTGTATTATTTTGTTTGTTGATTTCCTGTTTATCATACGGGCAGGAAAATGAAACAAAAAATGTTATAATCGTCAATAATGACAGACTTTCTATGTGGCTTGCAGATATCAAAGTAAACGATAGAAAATTACATCCCGGATATCAAAACTGCATCGTACGTCAGTATACAAGTGATTCTATAAAAATAACAGTTCCTTATTTTCGTCTTTTCTTCTTTACGATAAAAAATAAGATTTTCCGATTTCCATTAAAAGACAAGAATAATTATTTTTTTTATACCCCGCCTAGCCTTATACACAAATTATCCGTTAAGCATGTAACAGGCGATGATCTAATTAAATTAAAAAATAAAAAATATGTAAAAAAGAAGATTAAAGAATTTAATCTTGAATAATATAACCCTGAAAAAAGAAAAAGCTTTTTGAAAAGTATATCTTTCAAAAAGCTTCTTCTTTTAATGAATTATGTAAAAGACAACTAATAACTAACTCTTAGTCTTTGTTTTTTTCTTTCTTCCCCACCAGATATAAAAACCTGTTATGGGTAAACTTGCACATATTAAACTAGCTGTAAAATAGATTATTTTGGTAAACAAGCCTCCAATCGCTCCAACGTGTAGACTATAATTAGAACGCATAAGCCATTTTGAAAACCGCTCATCGCTAATGTATTTGTGTGATTTTGGCAGTAGTTGCAATGTTTTTGAATCAAAGTACAGATCTCTCCAAACTCCATTATGCATATCTGTACAAGCATAAAAATCGTCTTTCGGTTCATCTGGAAAATGAATGATAACAGCTTCTTTGTTTTCTATTGCGATTTCTGTTCGCACCTTTTTCCAAATAAAATCGGCAGCAGCAAATTTATCTAATTGTTTTTGTGATGCGGAATCTTTTTTAACCGCCACAACCTGTTCTTTTTTATCCTTTTCATCAGCCCAGCCACCTGCTATCCAGTAGGTGCTTTCGCGTAACCAATGAAAACTCATAACAAGACCTGTAAATGCAATAAGCATTGCCAGGATAATCGTGTAAAAGCCCATTACGTTATGTAAATCATAATTCACACGCTTAAAATTCGCTTTCCATTTTATTTTAAAACTGCTGTTAATCGTGGTTTTATTCCATTTTTTTGGAAACCATAGAATAAGTCCGCTAATGAGTAAAAAGAAGAATATAAAAGTCGCCCAAGCCGTAATTTGCGTTCCTATTTCTTCATCTAACCAAAGATGACGGTGTCCTTCATCGATAATATGAAAAAAATCTTCATGATCTACCATTCCGGATATCTTACCATTATAAGGATTTACATAAATCAAGGAATCTGACTCGATATCAACTTTTACTGTTTTGTCTAAACCATTGTACCAAACACCGTGAATTTCTTTATTAGGCAGTGCTTCTTTTACAGCTGCATAAATTTTAGAAGGCGGTAATAATTGTTCCGGACTTTGTGCTTCAACATGTAACCATGGCGATGTCAGACTTTTTATTTCCTGTTCAAAAACCAAAATACAACCTGTAACCGCCATAATCACTACAATTATACCGGAAGCTAATCCTAGCCACAAATGCAGCCAGGCGTTTATTTTTGAAAAACGGGATTTTTGTTTTGTTTTTGGTTTCTTTAGTGTTTTAGTAGTAGACATTTTAGAATTCTTTGTGTTTCATCAAAAATGAAATCATTATTATTTAAAAAAACCATATAATCAAAACCAGTAAAGGCATTGATTATATGGTTAGTAGTTAAAGAAATAAAAAATTATTTCGCAGGAGTTGTATGTGTTAATTTAGCAATAGCTGAAATATCAGTTCCACCTCCAGTTACTTTTGCACCAGCAGTAGCTGCACCTGTTTCAAGATTTATTTTGTAAATTCTAACTTCGTCGTTAGTTACAAAAGCTTTGTAAGCATTTCCAGCTTCATAGTACAAACTTCCAATACCAAAATAATTATCACCTGCATGTCCAGGTAATCCTGTTACCGGAGTGATTTTTTTAGTTGGTAAATCTATAATAGCAGATTTAAAAGCAAAACTATAGTGACGTAAGAAACCCCATTCTAAAGTATCATCTGCAGTTGGAATATAAACAATAAATGCTTTCTCTCCTCCAATTGGATAAGCTGCTAATACTTTACCTCCTAATGAACTTGCTTGAATATCAAAGAAATAAGATGCATCAAAATCAGTTTGACCTTTGTTAATTCTTAGGATTCCAGAATTAATTGTTGTAGATGGATTACTATATCCACCTGCTTTAGCATTAGAAGAAAAAGTATAAACATTTCCTGATTCAGTACGAATAATACCTGTATTAGTGTAATACATACCAGCTGCTGTAGTACGTGGATCTGCAATTCTCTTAACAAAGTTTAATGATGGATAATCATAAACTCTTACGTAAGCATTTGTTTGATCGATATCCCAGTTTTCACTAGCATCTCTGTTGAAAACAGTAACAAAAACTTTATCTCCAACAACAGTTACGCCTGTAGGAAAGTCAAAACGACCTGTACTTGTTGCAAAATCATCAAATTTACGACCTGTAATCAATTGTTTTACAGGGTCATAAATAATTAACTCACTGCTTGATGTTGAACCTCCCCAAGAAGCACCAATAATCAATAATTTATTATCATCTGTTTCTCCGTATGCGAAAGGAGACTCTATCAAAACACGAGTTCCTGCAACTACCTGCGAAGCAGCATTTAAAGAATAAGGAGCAGCACCTTCAGCTTCACTATCCAATGCAAACAAAGTATTTGCAACAGGAATATATGAACCTCCTTGTTCAATTCCTTTTCCATTCATGTCGATTGTTCCA
>Ga0247817_10001701_pt1 | contig 11415 bp, 5 predicted proteins | sample UWRJL212509R1_FD_178010 | JGI IMG/M metagenome (GOLD analysis project Ga0247817, IMG submission 178010) | Plant litter microbial communities from Arlington Agricultural Research Station in Wisconsin, United States - UWRJ-L212-509R-1 | ecosystem: Environmental > Terrestrial > Plant litter >... | reverse complement strand
CACACTAACAGTATTTTAAATGACTACAGATAACACCGTGCAAAAAAAGAGTTTCCCCCGCTGGCCATTCATCCTTTTAGGTATACTGCTTGTAATTGGTGCAGGCGGATGGTACGCTTACAACAGGTACGTTGCCGGCGACAAATGGAAGCCCCTGTTGCAGGCTAAGCTTAAAGCTATGGTGTTACAGTCAACCGATAGTCTGTACCGCATTGAATACTCCAACTTTGATCTTAACCTGGCATCGGGCAATATTACCCTATCAGATTTTAAACTGGTGCCGGATACTGCGGTCTACCAAAGCCTGGTGCAGAAAAAAAAAGCACCCGACAACCTGTTTAGGTTAAGTGTTGATAAGCTCACTATAAAAAATGTCGGCGCTAAAAAAGCATATCAGGATAAAATATTAAATGTTAACAGCATTACTATTGACAAGCCTACCCTTACTGTGGTAAATAAACGTTATGCCTTTAACGATACTGTTAAGGTAGGCAAGCCGCAAACGCCTTATCAATTGATCAAGAATATTTTTAAAGAGCTGCGGATAGATTCTGTATCGCTTAAAGATATCAGCCTGAACTATATTAATAAAAACGAAGCTGTAACGCGGCAAACCGCGCTGAAGAATCTGGATATCAATATTTCTAATATTTTAATTGATTCGCTTTCGGCGCAGGATAGTAGTCGTTTTTATTATACCAAAGGGGTTGAGGTAATTGTTAGGAATTACAAGGTTAAAACGCCCGATAGTCTTTACACTTCTGAGGTTGGAAAGATCTATTTCTCTACTGCCAAACGCGTTATTGAGCTGGATGATATAAGTTTAACACCCCGCTACAGCCACCACGCCTTTTATAAAAAGACAGGCGAAAGCGGCGATATATTAACCCTGAAGTTTAAAAAGATCGGCATTACAGATATTGATCTGCAACGCTTTCTGCGCGATCAGAAACTATACGCCGGCGTAATGAATGTAGAAAAAGCCGATGTTCAGATCTATCACGATGGCAAGTATCAAGGCAAAAAATCATCAAAAATTGGTAAAGATCCGCACCAGGCTTTACAAAAGGTGGCGCTGGATATGAGGCTGGCCAGGCTCAATATAAGCAACTCTAACATTACCTACGCCGAAACAGATGCCACATCCGAAGAAACCGGGCTTATTACATTTAGAAAAACCAGCGGCTACTTTTTAAATGTAACCAATGATCCTGATGCCAAAAAGAAGAACCGTTTTATGCGTGCGCATATAAACACCCGTTTTATGAATGCGGCACCACTTACCGTTAACTTTAAGTTTGACCTTACAGCTAAAAACGGCGCGTTCAACTACTCGGGCAGGTTGGGGAAATTTGATGGCCGTGTTTTAGATAAGTTGGTAAGGCCGCTGGCAATGGTACACGTTAAATCGGCAGATGTAGAGCGGCTTGATTTTAATGTAGATGCAAGTAACTACGGCGGGAAAGGCCAGTTGCAGTTTTACTATAACAACCTTAACGTACAGCTACTTAAAAAGGTAGAAGGCGAAAAAGGACTAAAAACTCAGGGGCTGATATCAACACTTGCAAATACGTTGATCATAAAAAGCAGTAACCCGGATAAGAAAGGGAATTTTAGGCCGGGGCCTATCAACGTTAAGCGCGACCCAACTACCTCGTTCTTTAGCTTTTTGTATAAAGGACTTTTAGATGGTTTAAAGCCAAGCGTTGGTTTTGATGCTAAAACCGAAGGAACAGTGAACAAGGTGGTAGAAAAAGTAGGCTCGGTGCTTGGGGCGATAGAAAAGTTTAAAGAAAACCGTAAATTGAGGCGGGAAGAACGCAAGAAAAAGAGAGCCGAGAAAAAGGCGCTTGAAGAAAAACAGAAACAGGAAGAAAAGGCCAAACAACAAACCCAATAATACATTGAAGCACCCGGATATTAATTATGGCTATTAAATTTCTGCAAACCAAACGCAGCAGAATAATTGCTGCCGCCATAGTTATACCCGCTGTTTTATTGTTGGTTGCCGCTTTGGTAATAAACAGGTCGCTATCGCCCATGCTGGCCACTAAAGTGCGGAATGCCGTAATTAAAGCAAGCGATAGTTTGTACCGGGCCGATTTCTCGGATGTTCAATTGCACATTTTGCAGGGTAAGGTAATGCTCTACAATGTTTCGTTAATACCCGATACGGAGTTATACAAGCGAAGGATAAAATTGGGCACGGCCCCTAATAATCTGATAAAGCTGAATGCCCGCCGCATTGTGGTGTCAGAGATCCATCCGTTTAAGTTATATTTTAATAAAGTAATTGATATAGGTAGGATAGCCGTTAACTCGCCGCATATACAAGTGAGTTACGCGCTAAATCATACCAAAGATACTACCGATAAAGACCACCGCACCGCCTGGCAAAAGCTTTCAAAAAGCTTTAAGTCGGCACATGTGGGAGATATATTTCTGGATAATATATCCTTTAAGTACGACGACCACTCTGGTAACAAGGTTGCCGTATCTGAAATTAAACAGATGAGCCTGCACGCGCACGATCTGCTGATAGACTCGGCAACGCAAACAGACCGTACCCGTTTTTTATATTGTAAAGATGTATCAGGTGATGTGCAGAACTATTCTGGCCGCACCGCTAACGGACTTTACACCTATTCATTAAAACGACTTAAGCTAAGTACCGCAACCTCTAAGCTTATTGTTACCGGTTTTAAGTTTGACCCTGTTGAGGCCGATGTGTTCTTTAACAAAAGCCGTAAGGATAAATTTGAGGTAAGGCTGGATTCTGTACAGCTCAACAATTTCGACATCTTGTCCTATCATAAATACCGCAGCCTTAAGGCCGGCAGTTTAATCATCAGGGGCGGGATACTTGATCTGCATAACAACCCTAATAAGATCAACAACTATAAGGATAAGTTGGAGACCTTCCCCAATGTAGCGCTTTATAAGCTGGGTATGGATCTAAAGATAGATACCATCGATATAAAAAAACTGAATATTACCTACAGCGAACAGGGCAAAAAATCCCATAAAACCGGAACACTTGTGTTTGCCAACACCAGCGCCCAAATTGGTAATGTTACTACCAATGCCAACGCGCTAAAAACCGACAGCATAGCCACCGCCAAGATCAGCACCTGGTTTATGGGCCAGGGAAAGCTGAACATCAACTTCCGTTTTAATTTGCGGGCACGCAGCGCGCCATATAGCTTTAAAGGCCATTTGGGTCCAATGCCTTTGCCGGCGCTTAACCAGATCACCATGCCGCTGGCTATGGTAAAAATTACCGAGGGTACGCTAAAAAGCTATGATTTTGATATTTATGGCAATGCCAAAGTATCCCGGGGGCACATAGCGCTTTTATACAACGATGTTAAGGTAAGACTGCTGCGCGTTAATGACGATAACCTGTTATACTCTCGCAAGCTTATCCCAACCTTGTTCGCTAACCTATTCATTATCAAACATAACAATCCGGATAATCCAGGCGAGGCGCCCCGCACGTTTGATGTGGTTTACCCCCGACCCAAGGATTCCCCATTCTTTAAAACCGCGTGGACTACCATGTTAAAAGGCCTTAAACCCACCATGGGTCTGGATGAAAAAACCGAGAGCGCCGTTAACAAGCGTATGGACGATATGAACCAAAAGAAAAAAGACAGAGCGCAAAAGAGAAAAGATAGAGCAGAGAAGAAAAAAAAGAAGCTGTGGCGCAGCACAATGGGCGGTTAAAACAATTGCAACCAAATACTTCGATTGCACCCCCGCTGTTGTAACCAGTCATTTTTTGTCCCTCAGGGTCTCTCGCAGAGGACCCTGAGGTTTGCGCGCGATCATTGTGCTCCGCAGGGTTCCTTTCAGGAGACCCGGCGGGGACGAAAGTAGTGCCCCCAGTCTTTTAATTACACAAACCCGTGTCCCAAAATATATATGTTTTTGTTGTGGGACAGTCCGTTATAATTTTTAAATAATTGATTATCAGTAATTAATAAAAAATGTCACCGTCAATTTTGGGACAACTTTTAAGTCAATATATTTAGCTGTGGATACTGTAGAAATTATTGGTATTCAGGATATTGAAAATTTAATAAATTCTCAAATTTGTGGGACAAAATGGGACAGGTTTCAATACACTAAGTGGTTTTACGCGATTATTGTGCTCCGCAATGTGTGAGGTGTCACCCTGAGCTTGTCGAAGGGTGCGCGCGTAAAGGCCTTCACACGCCGTGGTTCGACACGCTCATCATGACACCGCCCGCTCTTTTTGTGCCCTGTTTAAACAGCCAACTAATCAACCAATCACTAATCAACTACTCACTCGCCTTAACATTCCCGGTCCGTTTCAAATTACCCCAGGCATTTAATTCTCCTTTTAGCGCTTTGCGGATGGCTTTAAACAATATGTAGTACATCAGCTGTCGCCACACAAAACGTTGCGGAATGATGTAGACCAGTTTTTTGTAGTCTTCCTTCTCCATCCTGAAGGCTATTATTGATACAATAAAATCTATCAGAACAAACAGCAGGTAATACATCAGTATTTTCTCGGGCTTTTCGCCAAACAGGCCAAATATCATCATCAGATCTGCCAGGGGCGAGAACAGCGGCAGAACGATCTGGAAAATAAGAATGTTAGGCATACCTACCATCCCGAAAGATTTGTATTTTTTGTTCAACAATGCTTTCCGGTTTTTCCAGAAGCTTTGTATCACCCCAAAGCTCCATCTAAAGCGCTGTTTCAACAGGCCTTCCAATGTTTCGGGTGCTTCGGTGTAGGCAACAGCCTCGGCAGCGTTACGCACTATGTAGCCACACTTTAAAATACGCATGGTAAGGTCGCAATCCTCGGCCAATGTGTCTGATGTAAAGCCGCCAGCCTCTGAAATAGCCGATTTACGAAACGCACCAATAGCGCCAGGAATAACCGTAATGCTGTTGATCAGGTCAAAAGCGCGGCGGTCCATATTTTGTGCGGTTATGTACTCAATGGCCTGCCATTTAGTTATAATATTGTTTTCGTTACCCACCTTAACTGTTCCGGCAACGGCGCCTATTTCTTCATCGGTAAAATAGGTCATTAAATAATGCACGGCATCGTTTTTTAACTGGGTATCGGCATCAATACAAACCACAAAATCATATTTAGACTGGCCTATGCCAAAATTCAATGCTGATGCTTTGCCGCCGTTAGGCTTGGTTAAAACGGTTACCAAAGGATTATCGCCATATTCGCGTTTAACCATGTTATAGGTATCGTCGGTTGATCCATCATCAATAAATATGATCTCAAAAACCGGGTACGCTGTGTTGAGCAGGCTTTTTATGGTTTTAATAACAGTAACCTCTTCGTTGTAAGCAGGCACTATAATACTAACTGGCACCTGGTTGGCATCCCTGTCAATCTTCTTATTCTCGGTATGTTGCCTAATCGCTAATATGCCGATGAGTACAATACGCCCAATTGCCAGGAAGATAGCGGAAAGAAATACGTAGAACAGGAACATGTTGCCATAAAAAAGCCCCACTACAACGGCGTCATAAAACCAGCTGATAATACCGCTGTCGGCATCATCCTGTATAGGTGGCATCAGGTCCTGTTTAGTTTTGCCTAAAACGTCGGCAATGGTGGTAAATTCATACCCCTTCTGCTTATAAAAACGAATGATCTCTGGCAGAGCCTGCACGGTAGCTTCGCGGGTGTCGCCGCCGGCGTCGTGCAGTAATATCATAGATCCTTTATCGTAATCGTGCTTTACGCGGTCAATTATTTGCTGCGCGGTAACCCCTTCTTCCCAGTCGCGCGGGTCAATAGACTCGCCTATGGTAATATAGTTTTGTTTGCGGCTTTCGGCTACGGGTATAACCTCGTCCAACGTTTGCGGTTCGGCATCAGCATTAAATGGTGGCCTAAAAAGTATGGTACTATGCCCGGTTATAGATTCAATCAGTTTGCGGGTGGCGTTAAGCTCCAATATCACCCTGTCTAAACTAACTTTTGATATATCCGGATGCAGGTAGGTGTGGTTGCCAATTTCATACCCTTCGTTAAAAATGCGCCTTAATAGGGGGATGTTCTTTTCGACCATGCCGCCTACAACAAAAAACGAAGCGGGAACATTTTCTTTTTTAAGGATCTCTAAAATACGCGGGGTAAAATCAGGGTCGGGGCCATCGTCAAAAGTTAAAACAACTTTACCCGGCTTGTAACCAAACTTTTTAATAACATATTTGGTAGGCAGTTTTATGTACGTCTGGTCGGTAAAAACGTAATTCTCTTTATCCAGCTTCAGGTTTATTTTACCTCTGGATGGGGTGGTAATTATCTCAAGTACCTCGCCGTTGCCGGTGTAATCAATTTTGTTGTTCAGCGCTACGTTATCCAACTGGCTAATGTCAAACCCCGTCTTTTTTAATGATGCCAGTGCCAGGTTTTTTTGGAAAAACTTCCATAAACGCGGGTCTTCAGCCCCTAAGCGCCAAAGTGCAACGCCGGCAGTACCCCAGTCATCGGCCATGCGCATAACATTAAAATTAGCCGCGGCATCAACAAAATATACGGTATGCTCAATGCTGTCAGTCTCTCTGTATTTATAGTGCAGGTTAGCCGATACAGGATCGTAAATAACTTTGCTCTGAAATTGCTGCGCAATGCTTACAGCAGCCTGGTAGCCAACAGATGTGCCCTCGCTGTTCTCGGGCCAGTCCACACCGCCGCCGGCAATGGTTAGTATCACTTTTTCGCTTGGCACTATCGAGCATACACGGTCCAGTTGCTCCTCAACCCAATGCTGGTGTGATATGTCGCCGGCATTGCTCTCTTCGGTATGCTGATCCATCGCCATAACAAAAAGGTAATCGTTAAAGCGTTGCAGGTGCATCAAATCATACTGGTCATCATCCGGAATAACATTCTGCGTAACCAAAAATCCCTGTGGGTGAAGGATGTTATAAAGATCTTCCTGAAAAATGCGGTAAACGCCGTTATTTCTGTTGGGCAGGTTGTTTATATCCAGGTTGATGCCACGTAGTTTGTATTTTTTTAGTTGTTTGGCCAAACTATTAATAAATACCTTGCGCAGCTCTTTGTTAGAGGCAATGCGCACAACATCCTTAGTATCAAAGTAGCCGCTAATGTTGTCTTGATTAATATAGTTGGATATTGAAACTACAATGGGCTTGTTGTATTTTTTGTTGATGTGGAGCAGGCCGGTATCAATACGGGCCTCAATGGTGTCGGCACCCGGTTTTATAAAAAAACCTTCAGACACCACCATGTCTAACCGACTGATGTTTTCTTTTAAAGAGTTATAAGCCTGCGTTTCCCATTCGCGGTAAAACGCGGCGTTTATGCGCTCCTTATTATTGGCATGCTTAAGCTGGTTGCGGCGCCTGGCCTCAAGATTTTCCAGTTGCCGTTTATCTATTTTATATTCTTTATATCTGACAGATTTTGTATAATTCTCCAGGTTCTCGTCGCTAATGCGTTTGGGCGCAGGGTTAAGGTTAGGGAGTTTAGGATAGGTTTGCTCTGTAATGGTTAGGGCAGCGGCAACGGCCCCAATAATCAGCACAACTAATATTACACGGCTTATCCATTTAAATCTGTTCCATCTCTCGGGTGTATCGGCCTGAAAAATTTGTTTATGGCGCATTAAAAATGATAATTATGTAAAAGGATAAGATAACAAAGGTTAATAAACGCCCAGGCGTTAAGTTTCTTATTTGTTTTTTGGCTCAATGGCCGAAAAATCAACCCCACACTTGCAGTTGCCGCCGCAGCTTTTTTTGGTAAATAAGCTTTTATACACCATTCTACCAACGTAAAACACGGCACCGGCAAATAAAATAACAACTATTATGGCCTGGATATTCATGGCTGCAAAAATACTATAATAAATATATACGGATAGTAAATATACGAACTAAGTGCTTTTATGTTGTAATGCGGGTTAATTTTACTTTGTGCTGAAAGTGAGATAAAGGAAAATTGTCATTGCGAGGAACGAAGCAATGGCGAACTATACAAGCGGGCTTTTCTCCGTGCGATTGCTTCGTACCTCGCAATGACAAAGGCCAATTCGGTTTTATTAAATTCTGAATTTTTTAGTGCACACTTATGAATACGAAATTTGGAACAGAGAGTCAGGCTTGACCATTATGGAACTAACTGCTTAATAATAGTATCTTCTATCTTAACAGGCATACCTTGTTCATCTAAAATTATTTTTACACTCACCAGGTATTGGTCGCCATTGGGCATTTATGGTAATAATCGCCGTCGCCTTCGTGTTTCGCGTAAAAGAGTTGCCTGGTTCAAAAGCCCGTTGCCTGCCTAATTCGTGAATGTTGGAAATGTTTTTTAACAAACGGTCTACCAAAGTTGATCTTTCCATGATGCAAGATAGCCTATTGACAATCAAGAAACAAAACGCACATGTTATTTGACTGTTAATAAACACATAAAGCTTTTATATCAATTAAATTAACCTTACCTTTGCGCCAAATTTTAAAGGCATTTCATGCAAAATATAAGAAACATTGCGATCATCGCACACGTTGACCACGGCAAAACTACTTTGGTTGATAAAATTCTGCACAGCTGTGCAATTTTCCGCGAAGGCCAGGAAACTGGTGAGCTGATACTTGATAATAACGATTTGGAGCGTGAGCGTGGTATCACCATTGTTTCAAAAAACGTATCTGTAGTATATAAGGGTACTAAAATCAACATTATTGATACCCCTGGTCACGCCGACTTTGGCGGTGAGGTTGAGCGTGTATTGAAAATGGCCGATGGCGTGTTGTTACTTTGCGATGCTTTTGAAGGCGCTATGCCTCAAACCCGTTTTGTAACCCAAAAGGCTTTGGCTTTAGGCTTAAAACCAATTGTGGTTGTAAACAAGGTTGATAAAGAAAACTGCCGCCCTGAAGAGGTTTACGAGCAGATCTTTGAATTGTTCTTTAACCTTGACGCTACCGAAGATCAGTTGGATTTCCCGGTAATTTACGGTTCGTCAAAACAAGGTTGGATGAGCACAGACTACAAGCAAAAAACCGAAGATATTTTCCCGTTGATGGATGCTATTATTGCAAACATACAACCGCCGCCAATTAGCGAAGGTACTTTGCAAATGCAGATCACATCTTTAGATTATTCTTCATTTGTTGGTCGTATTGCTATCGGTCGTGTTGCACGTGGTGTTATCAAAGAAAACATGCCGGTATCATTGGTAAAACGCGATGGTACTATCCAAAAAACAAGAATAAAAGAACTTTATACTTTTGAAGGCTTAGGTAAGGTTAAAGCTACCGAAGTTAGCGCGGGCGATATTTGTGCCGTTGTAGGTATTGATGGTTTTGATATTGGCGATACCATTGCTGATTTTGAAAAACCTGAGCAATTGGAAGTTATCCATATTGATGAGCCTACCATGAACATGTTGTTCACCATCAATACTTCACCTTTCTTTGGTAAAGAGGGTAAATTTGTAACATCACGCCACTTACGTGACAGGTTGTACAAAGAGATGGAGAAAAACCTGGCGCTTAAAGTTGTTGAAACTGATTCTCCTGATTCATACCTGGTTTATGGCCGTGGTATTCTTCACTTATCAGTATTGATAGAGACCATGCGTCGCGAAGGGTATGAGTTACAAGTGGGCCAGCCGCAGGTAATCGTTAAAGAAATTAACGGCGTAAAATGTGAGCCGGTTGAAGTTTTAACGGTAGATGTACCGGGCGATGTTGCAGGTAAAGTTATTGAGTTGGTTACCCAACGCAAAGGCGATCTGTTGGTAATGGAGCCAAAAGGTGATCTGCAACACTTAGAGTTTGAAATACCTGCACGTGGTATCATTGGTTTACGTAACAACGTATTAACCGCTACCGGTGGCGAGGCTATTATGGCACACCGCTTTAAAGCTTATGAGCCTTGGAAAGGTCAGATTCCGGGCCGTGCAAATGGTGTATTGGTATCAATGGATACAGGTAAAACCACAGCATTCGCTATTGATAAATTACAAGATCGTGGTCGTTTCCATATTGATCCGGGAGTTGATATTTACGAAGGTCAGGTTTTAGGCGAGCACATACGCGATAACGATTTGGTTATTAACTTAACCAAAGGCAAGCAGTTAACCAACATGCGTGCATCTGGTAGCGATACCAACGTACGTATAGCACCTGCTATCAAATTTTCGTTAGAAGAATCTATGGAGTACATCCAGGCCGACGAGTACATTGAGGTTACACCTCAAAGCATCCGTTTGCGTAAGATCTACCTTAATGAAAGCGAACGTAAAATAAACGCTAAGAAATTCCAATCATAAGCGTTGTTAATAAAGATTAGTTATTTAAGGTTAAAGATTGGTTGCATGTCGATAGACACAAATTTTTAATCTCTGATGATAAAATGATAAAAAGAAGCTCCTTATAGGGGCTTTTTTTATTTTATTATAAATAAAACCCTGTATATTAGCGTTATTGATTAATACCCCTAATGTTGAAGAGAAATAACGTTTTTCTTTTAGTGCTGCTATGCGTTTGTTTTAGCGCCTGTAAAAAGGAGTTAAAGGCAGTTGTTGAGGCTGATATCTGCCTACGTAACTCAACGTTGTATTATCAGAAAAAATGGGCCGCCGTTTATAGCCGGATAGATAACCAGGAAACCGGTGCAAAAAAAACCACCATTATTCCTGCTTACGGTTATTTCAATATTAACTTCAATAACACCTATAAACTTTTTGGTGATACCGAACCAACTGAAGGCAAGTGGACAGTAGATGATAACTGTAGCTTTGTACTTAAACCCTTAAAGGGACTTCAGCATACCTACCAGGTGAAAAAATTAACTGCCGATTCGCTGGTTATTGCCGAGCGGGTAGGTACCATAACAACTACACTGCATTTTGCAACAGCCAGTTGCCCCAACATGAACAACCTGGAGTACAGGTGGAATAACGTTGAAACGCGTACCGTTGATTATGATGCCACAGGCGTTAGCAACAGGCAGATAAGCTACCCAACCGGGTACCTGAAATTTAATACCGATGCCGGGTACGAATTACAAAGCAATACCTTCCTGTTTAACGGCACCTGGGGCATAGCGCAGCCAGACTGCAACCTGGTGCTTGATAAAAATAAACGCTGGGAAAAATCATACATAGTTGAAAAACTAACCGCCGATTCGCTAAAGCTTTGGTATAAGGATACGGTGGCTAAAACCAACTATCTGATAGTCTATAAAAAAGGCTTATAACAGGCATCTTCTTTATGTGCTGCAATTGCGCTTTAATAAGCCTTATAAAACAATTATCTTAGCCGGATGAAAGGTAACGATCGCCTGCACCCCTCTTTATTTCATCCGCGCTATGTGCATCTTACGCATTTACGCGATGCTACTTTAAAAACTATTAACCAGTT
>Ga0247817_10001700_pt1 | contig 11421 bp, 10 predicted proteins | sample UWRJL212509R1_FD_178010 | JGI IMG/M metagenome (GOLD analysis project Ga0247817, IMG submission 178010) | Plant litter microbial communities from Arlington Agricultural Research Station in Wisconsin, United States - UWRJ-L212-509R-1 | ecosystem: Environmental > Terrestrial > Plant litter >... | reverse complement strand
TAGCGGATTAACTCCAGAGCAGCGTTATTTCCTTGCTTATGCGTATTCCTGGATGATCAACAGAAGAGACGAATCAAAAATCAACCAAATTATGACTGATGTACATTCGCCTGAACAATTTAGGGTGAATGGGCCTTTGAGTAATATTCCTGAATTTCATAAAGCATTTAATGTCAAAAAAGGAGATAAAATGTATCAGCCAGATAGTTTGCGAGTAGTAATCTGGTAAGAAATAATCTAATTTATGTTTATAAAACCATTCGTTGCGACGAATGGTTTTTTTGTTTTAGAATTTAATGGGCCACGGGTTAAGCGGGTTGAACTTGTTATCGCCGACTTTTTTTTGCCACAGATTAAATGATTAAAATGATTTTTTAATCTGTGTCTATTTTTTTGCCGCGAATTTCACGAATTTCCACGAATTAAGTGGATGCTGATATTTTTTTTGCCACAGATTAAAATGATTTTTTAATTTGTGTCTTTTTTTTTACAACAAATTATCCGTAATACAATTCGTGAAAATTCATGTAATTGCTTCGCTTGTTTCCTTAGGTCGGGTTTTGATAGCCTTTTCGCAGCTAAAAAAAATCATTTTAATCATTTAATCTGTGGCTTTTTTTTCCGCAACAAATTATCAGTAATCCTATTCGTGAAAATTCGAGCAATTCGTGGCAACCATTTTAAATAATCCATAAATCATATTATCTGTGGCAAAAAAATATAACAATTAGATAATTGAGTTACAGAAAAACCAGTCGGATTTTTCATATAATTTACACGGAAAAAGCTATATTTACAATCCCAAAATTGAAAAAATATAAATATGAAAAACTTTAGAATTCTAGTATTTACAGTTCTTTTATGCGCTTCTTCAATGAGTTACGCCGCAAAAGTAGATACTTTACAAGTTGCCAGTACAGCCATGAGCAAAACCTATAAAGCGGCGGTTGTGTTACCCAATTCGTATGCAAAAAGCAAATCGGCATTTCCGGTGATGTACTTGTTGCATGGTGCTTACGGACATTTTAGTGATTGGCTGAAAAGTACACCAAACAAAAAACTAGTTCAAAATTTATCTGATCAGTATAATATTATTATTGTAATGCCTGAAGGTGAAACTTTTAGCTTTTATTTGGATAGTCCTGTAAATAAAGAAAGTCAGTTTGAGACTTTTATCACGCAGGAAGTGGTTCAAAAAGTAGATAAAACCTATAGAACGATAAGCAACAGAAACGGAAGAGTGATCACGGGACTTTCTATGGGAGGTCATGGCGCATTATACTTATCTGCCAAACATCCGGAATTGTTTTGCGCTGCCGGAAGTATGAGCGGTGCGGTAGATATGAGTACGATGCTCAATCGTGAATCTTCGGCACAGGTAGTAAAATTGATGCAGCCTGTTTTTGGAGATAAAAGTGATAGTTCAGAAATGTATGCAAAATATGCCGTAATGGGAATGTTGGATAAAATAAAAGCCAATAAACTACCATTGATTATCGATTGCGGAGTGGATGATTTTTTGATAGAACCCAACAGAGAATTACACCGAAGATTGGTCTATAATAAAGTAGATCACGATTATACAGAACGTCCCGGAGCACATACGTGGGATTATTGGGAGAATTCATTACCTTACCATGTGTTGTTTTTTAATAAAATCTTGCTTAAAAATCAGGTCGTTGCAAAAAAATAATACAACTTTTATTAAGGAATCACTCAAAAAGCTTTTTTTGGTTTGATTTTTGGAATACCTTTATGTATAAACTTAAAAAAAATAAATATTATGAAAAAGATACTTACCTTATTCGCAGTTGTTGGATTAATTGTTTTTTCAAGCTGTGAAGGACCGGAAGGGCCTCCGGGACAAGATGGGTTTAACATTGTGGGAACAGTTTATGAAAATACATCTAGCAACTATTATAATTTCAATCCTAGTACAAATCCGCAAAATAATTATAGAGTTAGATTTAATTTTCCTCAAAGATTAGTTGACTCTGATGTTGTTTTAGTTTATCGATTCGCAGGAGTTGATACCGGTAGAGATATTTGGGAGTTTTTACCAGAAACTCATTTTTATGATGATGGAACTAGAAATTTTTCTTTTGATTTCACATTTAGTGATTCTTTCGTTGATATTTATATGAATGGTAATAGTCTTTCTGATCCAGAACTGAATTCATTTAGATTTAATCAAATTTTCAGAATTGTTGTTGTTCCAGCTGATTTTGCAGCAAAAGTAAATAAGAATAATTTTTCAGATGTCATGAAAGCGGCTAAGTTGAGTGAGACTCAGATACAAGAAATTAAGTTTTAATACTTAAACGGTGTACATAAAAAGGAAATCGCAAGATTTCCTTTTTTTATGAATATATGTATTTATCCTCAATCTTGCCATTCCGAGGAACGAGGAATCTCCGAAAGTAACTCCGTAACGAAATCCCAATCTTTATCAACTTTCTTGTGTAATTTACTCTTTCTATTCGCTATGCTTCGGGTCTCTTTTCGATAGAAATGACAAAACTTTGTCGATCAATTAGAACGATTTATGTTACCGATTAATTATCTATCAGTAATAAAGTTGATTAAAATAAAAGGCTATCTTTTTAGGATAGCCTTTATTATAAACATATGTTTCAGGAATATTATTCCTCTCCTAAATCAGTATCAGTAAGTTCTTTTTCTTTTCCAAATTTAAGAGAAACCAGGATCCCAACTAAAAGCGAAAGTGCAATAAATCCTAAGGAAGCCCATTCTGGAACGTGAATCCATTCGTGAAGTAACATTTTTAATCCAACAAAGGCTAAAATGGCTACCAGACTATATTCTAAATAACTGAATTTTGCCAGCATATTTGCCAGGAAGAAATACATAGAACGTAACCCCAGAATAGCAAAAATATTAGAACTGAATACTAAAAACGGATCTGATGTAATGGCTAAGATGGCAGGAACGCTGTCTACGGCAAAAAGAACGTCCATAACTTCAATAACAATCAGGGCTACAAATAATGGAGTTGCAGCTCTTTTGGCAGTTTTTGTCGAAATGAAAAACTTTTCGCCATCCATTTCTGAGGTTATTGGGATTATTTTCCCTAGTGTTTTGTATACAAAAGAATCTTTGGGCTGGAAATCATCATCTTCTCCGGAGAACAACATTTTTATTGCAGTAAAAAGCAGGAAAAGCCCAAATACATAAGTAGTCCACGCAAATTTATTGATGAGCATTACGCCAAAGAAAATCATTAATCCACGGAAGATTACGGCACCAAGGATTCCCCAGAATAAAACGCGGTGTTGGTATTTTTGCGGAATTTTGAATGAGGCGAAAATAATAGCAATGACAAAGATATTATCAACGCTTAAAGAAAGCTCGATCAAATAACCGGTAATAAACTTCATAGAAGCTACTGCGGGTTTTAGATTGTCGGGATTTGCAATGTAATCTGTAGTATAAAGCCAGTAAATAACTCCTGAAAAAAGGAACGATAAAGTTACCCAAATAAGTGTCCATTTGCTTGCTTCTTTGGTACTAATAATATGGGGATTTTTATTGAAAACACCCAAGTCTAAAGCAAGAATAAAAACAACGGCTAATAAAAACAAAATCCAGACTATCATGATACTTTTTTTAAATGATTTACAAAGATAGTTTTTGAAGTTTAACTTAAAAATTAATTATCAAAAACTTATGTTGAAATTCTGAATAAAACTTCGCTATCCTAACTCTTGTGGCAGTGAGGTTTGAGTGAGATAAGAACTTTGTCAAAGTTTTAAACTTTGACAAAGTTTTGTGACTGTCAAAATGATGATTAATAAAAAAAGTGCCAACAATTACGATGGCACTTTTAAGATATAATCTAAGCTTTGAATTATAGCGCTGATTTTACAGTTTTGATAATTCTTGCAGCAATTTTGTATGGATCTCCGTTTGAAGCTGGTCTTCTGTCTTCAAGGTATCCTTTCCAGCCTTTTTGAACTGTATATAAAGGAATTCTGATTGAAGCTCCTCTATCAGATACTCCATAAGAGAAATCGTGAATAGAAGCAGTTTCGTGTTTACCAGTTAAACGTTGGTCGTTGTAAGCTCCGTAAACTGCAATGTGTTCTGCAACAACAGGACGGAAAGCTTCGCATATTTTTTCGTAAGTTTCTTTAGAACCGCATGTTCTTAATACTTCGTTAGAGAAGTTAGCATGCATACCAGAACCATTCCAGTCAGTATCTCCAAGTGGTTTTGGGTGGTATTCGATATAGTAACCATATTTTTCAGTCAAACGATCTAGTAAGTAACGAGCAACCCAAATTTCGTCTCCGGCTTTTTTAGCACCTTTAGCGAATAATTGGAATTCCCATTGTCCGCAAGCCACCTCTTGGTTGATACCTTCAAAGTTAAGTCCGGCAGCGATACATAAGTCAGCATGTTCTTCTACTAATTTTCTTCCGTGAGTGTTTTTTCCACCTACAGAGCAGTAGTACATACCTTGTGGAGCAGGATATCCTCCAACAGGGAAACCTAATGGCAATAAAGTTTTAGTATCCATGATGAAATACTCTTGTTCGAAACCAAACCAAAAATCATCATTATCATCATCAATTGTAGCTCTACCGTTAGAAGGGTGTGGAGTTCCATCAGCATACATAACTTCAGACATTACGATATATCCGTTGATACGAGTTGGATCTGGATAAATTGCAACTGGTACTAATAGACAGTCTGAAGATCCGCCTTCGGCTTGTTTTGTTGATGAACCATCAAATGACCAGTTTCCAAGTTCTTCTAATGTTCCTTTGAAATTTTCATGCTCTTCAACTTTAGTTTTACTTCTAAGATTTTGAGTTGGTTCATATCCATCTAACCAAATGTACTCTAACTTAATTTTAGCCATAATAATATAAATTAATTTTTTTGTTTTTTTCGTTGGGTCAAATATAGATTTATTTTTTTAGCCGTAAAAATTAGGGGGCTGTTTTGTTTAGCTCGCTATTATTTTTTGGATAAGCGCAATTTTCTGAGGGGTATATTTTTAAAAAAGCAATTTTTAACACTATTAAAAAATAAATTCGTAAAAATTACACTCGTTTTTTACAAATCAGGGTTAAGGAATTATGAAAAAATGTTTATTTAATGAATAATACTGAAGTATTTTGTTACATTTCTTCAAATCAAATTCATTATTCTTTGAAAAAAGCGTCTTACGTTGAAAAATCGTTGAACAAAAATCTCAAATTTATCTTATAAACAGGCTTTTTATTTGTTTATATTTGTTGCTCTTTTTTTAGTAAAAATTATTACAAATTTTAAACTTATTATACATGTCAACATTACGTTTCCAGGCTTTAAGAGATGCTTCTACAAGAAAGCCAGTACATTTTGAAGAAATAGACAGAAAATCTAACATTTTTGGCGCAAATGTGTTCAATGAAAAAGCAATGAAGCAATTTTTAACTTCTGATGCTTTAAAAGGAGTTAGAGATGCGGTGCAGCACGGAACTAAAATTGACAGAAAACTGGCAGATTATATTGCTATGGGAATGAAAGAATGGGCATTATCTAAAGGAGTTACACATTATACACACTGGTTTCAGCCTCTTACCGGAACAACAGCAGAAAAACACGATGCTTTTTTTGAAGTTTCGTATGATGGAAGCGATCCTGTAGAGAAATTTGGCGGTGCACAATTGGTACAACAAGAACCGGATGCATCAAGTTTCCCGAATGGCGGAATCAGAAATACATTTGAAGCAAGAGGATATACAGCCTGGGATCCAACATCTCCAGCTTTTATTTACGGAACAACTTTATGTATTCCTACTGTATTTATTGCTTATACGGGAGAAGCTTTAGATAATAAAATACCTTTATTGAGAGCATTATCTGCAATTGATGAAGCAGCGACAGAAGTATGTCGATATTTTGATAAAAACGTAAAAAAGGTAACTGCAACTTTAGGTTGGGAACAGGAATATTTTTTGATTGATAAAGCATTAGCAAATTCACGTCCGGACTTGATGATGACCGGAAGAACTTTATTAGGACATACCTCTGCAAAAGGACAACAATTAGACGATCATTATTTCGGATCTATCCCAACTCGTGCTTTAACGTACATGAGAGATTTAGAGCAGGAATGTATGCTATTGGGAATTCCGGTAAAAACACGTCATAACGAAGTGGCACCAAACCAGTTTGAGCTGGCGCCAATTTTTGAAGAAACCAATCTTGCCGTAGATCACAACTCTTTATTGATGGATGTGATGCAAAGAGTGGCTGAGCGTCATGATTTTAAAGTGTTATTTCATGAAAAACCTTTTAAAGGTGTAAACGGTTCAGGAAAACACAACAACTGGTCGCTGGCAACAGATACTGGAGTGAACTTGTTGAGTCCGAGCAAAACGCCAATGAGCAATTTACAGTTTTTGACATTTTTTATTAATACCATAAAAGCGGTTAACGATTATGAAACTTTATTAAGAGCGTCCATCGCAACTGCAAGTAACGATCACAGATTAGGAGCAAATGAAGCACCGCCGGCTATTATTTCGGTTTTTATTGGAGCGCAATTAACAAAGGTGCTGTCTGAATTGGAAAGTGTGACAACAGGAAAATTATCTCCAGAAGAGAAAACAGATTTAAAACTAAATGTAGTAGGTAAAATTCCGGACGTTCTTTTAGACAATACAGACAGAAACAGAACATCGCCTTTTGCCTTTACTGGAAATAAATTTGAGTTTAGAGCTGTTGGATCTAATTCGAATTGTTCGAATTCAATGACAACGCTTAATGCGATTGTGGCTAAACAACTTAAAGACTTTAAAATAGAAGTAGATACTTTGATCGAGTCGAAAGACATGAAAAAAGATGATGCTATTTTTAATGTTTTACGAGAATACATCAAACAATCTAAAAAAATACTTTTTGAAGGTGACGGATATAGTGACAGTTGGGAAAAAGAAGCAGCAAAAAGAGGTTTAAGTAATTTTAAAACTACTCCTGAAGCAATTAAAGCTAAAGTTTCTAAACAAGCATTAGACTTATTTTCTGAATTAGGAATTTTAAATCATGTTGAAGCTGAAGCGCGTTACGAAATAGAATTGGAAGAATACACCAAAAAAATCCAGATCGAAGGACGAGTTTTGGGAGATATTGCAAGAAACCACGTTATTCCAACAGCAATTCGTTACCAAAATACATTAATAGAGAATGTAAAAGGATTAAAAGAAATCTTCGGAAAAGAATTTGAAACAATTGCAAAAGAACAAATTGTTTTAATTAAAGAAATTTCTGGTCATATAGAAGGCATTAATTCTAAAGTATTGGCGATGACAGACGAAAGAAGAACGGCCAATCATTTGACCGATGCACAAAAAATGGCCGAAGCATATTGTAATAAAGTAAAACCATATTTTGAAGATATTCGTAATCATTGTGACAAATTAGAACTGCTTGTAGACGACGAAAGCTGGACATTAACCAAGTATAGAGAGCTATTGTTTATCAAATAATAGTAATGTAACAAATCTATTAAGCCCATCGAATTACGATGGGCTTTTTTTTGTTTTAATGTTAAAATAAAGGAAGATCAACATTGTTTTTAGCATATCTGAGGGTGTAAATGTAAGGAAATTGTAATAATTAGGTAATTTCCTACTTATGTTTTTTTGGATTTCAGTAGTTCATCGAGATAGTTTTACATTTCATCGAAAAGTAGTTATCATATTGTAAAATAGGTATTTATACTTGATTTGATTTTCAGGAAGTTTTCTAATTTTGGTCAGGAAGAAAGAAAATAAGTCTTCTGATTTTATTTTCGAATGATGCTTTTTGATGGCTTGATTTCCCCCAAATCACACTGACCTACATAATAAGTTGTATTAATAACCAATTAAATATATCTATTATGAAAAAAGTAATTTTAAGCATCTCAGCGATGCTATTTGTAGGGGCTGCAGCGATTGCACAGGGAAACACTTCATCAGTGAATCAGGTAGGAAACTCTGACACTGGTATCGTAAATCAAAATGGAGGAACAAATGATTCCAAAATCGATCAATTAGGAGATTCGAACAAATCAGAGGTTTATCAGGGAATTCAACCTGGCGTTTACAATGCTAAAAACAATGCTGCAGATGTAAAACAAAAAGGTAACAACAACACCGCTTTTGCTTCTCAAAGTAACCATGATAACAAAGCGTATCAAACTCAAACAGGAGACTGGAATAAAGCAACAATCTGGCAAGATCAAATTGCTGCTCCAGCATCAGCATTAGGAGGATTTGATAAAGCAACTCAGGTACAAACAGGAAAACACAATGAAGCTATTATTGACCAAGGAACAACTGGAAATGAAAAACCAACCGGAGCTCCTTTCAATGCAGCTCAATTGGCAGCTGTTAATGCAGTAAGTGTACCATTTGCTCCTCATAATAATAATGAGGCTACACAAACTCAAAATGGTGATGGTAATTATGCGTATGCTACTCAGGGTGGTGTTAAAAACCAATCTTGGCAAACTCAAAAAGCTCCGGCAGGTACAGCTGTAGCAGATGGTAACAAATCATACCACTATCAATATGGTGATGAAAATAAAGCTACAACTACACAAGATGGTACTAAATTGAAAGAAAGCACATTGCAAATTGGAAACAAAAATACTGCAACTGTAACTCAAACTGGTGCATCTCATGCTAGTGTTGCATTTTCACTTGGAAACATGAACACAATTACAGTTACCCAATCAGGTATGTAATTTATGAAAATGAAAATGAGATAGTCACAGAACGTGACTGTCTCATTTTTTAATCTAAATCAATAAAGATGAAAACTTTCATTGTAAATATTGTAGTGCTTTTGCTTTTTTCTCCCGTATTTTACGCTCAGGAAAAAGAGGATAACTCAGATTTTAAACCATACAGCTCTTCTGTTTTTAATTCTAAAGAAAAAGCTTTTAGTGTGGTTTCGAGTATGGATAAAAAAGCACAGAATAATTTAAATTCTAAAATTCAGTCCGGAATTCAAATCCAGCAAATTGGCGATTTAAATAAAGTGAGAGCATTTTTAAAATCAAATGAAACAAAAGTTGCTGTAGATCAAAACGGAGACCGCAATGAATTGTTTTTGGATAAAAGTGCTAAAACATTGACCCAAAACATTATTCAACAAGGGAATAATAATAAAATTTCTGATTTTACATTGCATACCAATTATAATGTAAATATGGAAATGATTCAAAAAGGAGACAATCAAAACATTCAAAGCATTGGAACCAATTCGCTGTCAAAAAATATGAAAATTACCCAGACAGGAAATGGCGCTTCAGTAATTCTTATTAATAAATAAATTTAAAGATGCGTTTTTTATATCGACATATTACTTTCGTATTTCTTGTTTTTACTGCCATATTATATGGTCAGGTCCCCCAAGACAAAATAAAAGCAAAACTGGAAATTGAAAAAGTAGAGGGTAATGTAAAAATTACCGGTACGGCAGAAAATCTTACTGATGTCCTCAGAGGAGCTGCCTACAGAATGTCTGTTATAAAAAATAATAATAATAAAAGTAATAATCAGTCTAATAATGACCAGGTTGGTGTTTTTACCTTACAGCCAAACGAAAAACAAAAATTATCTACTTCTCAGATTAATATTTCTGAAGACGATGAGGTAGTTGTACTATTATTGTTTTATGATGAAGACAAACAAATAATAGCAAAGGATCGTGTGGTTTTGGGTGAAGAAAAAAAAAAGATGTAGAAGTTCTTGTATTGCCTGTTGACGGATTTGTGTTAAGAGGAATTATTACAGACGATACCAAAACCAAAATGGGAAAAGATTTTTACGACAGGTATTATTACAAATACAATGATATTGGAATCAACGCTGAAAAAATAGTCACAATAGGTGAAGAATATAGTTTTGCAAGAAATACATCCATAACCATAAGTATCGACAATGAAGTTGTTTATGAGTTTCTGGCAAGACCAGATGATGAATTTTTGGATGCAGTTGCAGAAGAATCTGTAAATGCCACCTTCACTTACCTGAAAGAAAAAGAAAAAGAGCGCAAGTATTTCACTCAGTATTAATTTTATTATTAACGACATGAAATTTATAATCACCCTGGCAGCATTCCTGCTTATTTCTCCGTTTATAAATGCTCAGGCATTAGTTTATAAACCAGTCAATCCGGCTTTTGGAGGAGATACCTTTAACTATCAATGGCTTTTGAGCAGTGCCGAAGCTCAGAATAAGCAAAAAGATAAAACAGCCGAAACCAAAACACAAACTGACTTAGAGCGATTTAAAGCCAATTTAAATTCGCAGTTATTAAGTCAGATTTCAAGTACGCTATACAAACAGCAATTTGGTACTGATGGTATAAAAGAAGGTTCCTATACTTTTGGGAGCTATTCAGTAGATGTTTACCCATCTGCAGACGGACTTACTCTAAATATTTTAGATACCAATACCGGCGAACAAACTCAAGTAATTATCCCAAATCAATAACATGAGATTACATCACTACTTATTTATAGTATCCGGATTACTTTTTTCGGGTTGCGGTGCTTATTACAATCAGCCAACCGGCGTTCAAAAAGCAGTTTTAGGAGAAGGAACTCCTGCGACTTCATTATTAAAAGATCTGCCAAAACCAAAAGAGCAAGTTGTCGTGGGTGTTTATAAATTCAGAGACCAGACCGGACAATATAAACCACAGGAAAACGGAAGCAGTTTTAGTACCGCCGTTACTCAGGGCGCCACCTCAATATTAATAAAAGCGCTGGAAGATTCTAAATGGTTTATTCCAATTGAGCGTGAAAATATTGGTAATTTACTTCAGGAACGAAACCTGATTCGGGCCACGCGTCAGGAATACGTAAAAAATGCCAATCCAAACGAACCTCAATTAACTCCTTTGTTATATGCCGGGGTTTTATTAGAGGGCGGAATCGTTTCGTATGATTCTAATATTATTACCGGAGGTTTTGGAGCGCGGTATTTTGGAGCCGGAGCTTCTGTAAAATACCGTCAGGATCGTGTTACCATTTATTTGAGAATGATTTCAACCTCAAACGGAAAAATTTTAAAATCAGTTTATATCTCAAAAACTATTTTATCTCAGGCAATTGATGAAAGTTTATTTCGATATGTAAATTTTAAAAGATTATTAGAAGTCGAAACCGGATATACCACCAATGAACCCGTACACATGGCGGTTACCGAAGCAATCGAAAAAGCGGTAGAATCATTGGTTTTAGAAGGAATAAAAGATAATATTTGGGAAGCAGATGCACCAAAATTTGAAGTTGATAATCTACTAAAGGCATATGCCGAAGAAACCAAAACGGCTGATGTAACCGCACTTTACGGAAGAGAATTAGAAAACAGAAGGAGTAAATTTGCCATTGAAATTTCGGGCGGTGCA
>Ga0247817_10001699_pt1 | contig 11424 bp, 26 predicted proteins | sample UWRJL212509R1_FD_178010 | JGI IMG/M metagenome (GOLD analysis project Ga0247817, IMG submission 178010) | Plant litter microbial communities from Arlington Agricultural Research Station in Wisconsin, United States - UWRJ-L212-509R-1 | ecosystem: Environmental > Terrestrial > Plant litter >... | reverse complement strand
TCTAGTAACGCAGAGGGGGCTATATCATGGATGCAAAGTCCACAATCAAAAGTTGCGGCTCATTTGCATATCGATATGAAAGGAAACGTTGTTCAGCTATTGCCGTTAAATGTATGTGGTTATCATGCGGGTAAAAGCGAATGGCAAGGGATAGTTGGTCTTAATTCTCATTCAATCGGTATCGAGTTACAAAATACTGGCACACAGGAATACACGCCAATTCAGCTACAACAAAATATAGATGTGTGCAAAGCGTTAAGTCAATCATTTTGCATAAAAGAGATATTGGGACATTCAGAAATATCTCCAGGTCGTAAAACTGATCCTGGACCACAATTTCCAATGATTGAATTAAGAAAAGAAATATTTAAATAATCATGGCAAAAACACAAATCAAGACCTTAACGGTTAAAGAAACTCCTGCATGGAAACTAAATATAATGGATTGGTTAAAGGGATTATTAATGGCTACGGGAACTCCTGTATTGGTGGTAATTCAACAATCTATCGATAAAGGCGAATTAACATTTAACTGGAAAGTTTTAGCGATGACGGCTTTGGGTGCTGGATTAGTTTACATCATTAAAAACCTAGCTACGTCTAGTGTAACTAAATTAAAATGAACCCTAAATTCAGACTTATATTGATTGCATGCGTTTTGCTGTTAACATTGGTTTGGATTTTATTAACCACATAAATTATGAGACGTAGAAGAGAAATTGATTTAAAAAACGACATTACGGATGAGGTAAAATCTGTAGCTGGAAAACTATTATTTTGGCTAATTAAAAAATTGGTAGATAAGTTGTTGGCCATGCTTGTTACTAAGGGATGGGTACAGCTAGAGGATGATACGACAGGCATTTAAACACTCCCTATCTCTGAAAGAGGAAAACCGAGTGAATACATAGGTTACTAAAAACCCGTTACGATTTGTAACGGGTTTATTTTTACTTAATCCTGTACTTTGAAAGACTATCTGAAAGCCTTTTAATCTTCTCCTTATCCTTTACTCCTTGCATTTGATTTAAAAACATTTCGTAGCGTTCGTAATTAAGGATGGTGTTCTTTTCGCTATAAGAGTGAATTGGATTTTTGCAGTTGCCTTTATGGGTTAAAGATCGGTCGTAACTTAAATATTCACAACCCTCTATAAATTCTAATCTGTAACCGGTAAAACCTTGCTCCATCGTATCTCCATTATTTTTAATTGGCTTGTTGGTGTTATCACACCCACTCATTGCCATTGCTAAAACGGATAATATTAATAGTTTTTTCATAATTGTTCTAGTTTTAATTTTAGTTCGCCAATTCTTGTTAATAATGACATTTTGCATTCAGAAATAAACTTCAATGCCGGTTCATTAAATAGGTTTTCCGGTTGGTTAATCCTAATTGAAATAGTTTTGCCATTTGTGAGTATGTCAATCATTGCGCTTTCATCATTCAGATAGTTAAGCTCTATCTCATGCTTTTTAATCTGATTGGATATTACATTTATTTGGTCTAAGTTTTCGTATTTCATTTCTTAATTTTTTAAAAATTGTTCCTGTTAATTCAGCATCCATGTGTTTAAATCTGAAATACATTTCAACTGTTATTGCGGTTACATGACTAGCAACCCATTTCGAGCGGACTAGCCTAAATTCACGGTTTGAGGTCATTATTAATTAGGTTTATAGTATGACTGAAAACGAACCGTATCTTTATATTGTGGCGATCTTAAAAGCGCATCCCCATTACCCCTTAAACACTCTGCTCCAAATTCATCTAAAACAACTTGACTATCTACCTTTTTATTAACCCTTAAGCATATTTGAACTGGTAGGTTTACCTTTGTATTACCGTTTATTACGGTTGTATCGGCTCTTTGAGTGGCGCAAACAAAACGATAACCGCTTGAACGTCCTTTTTGTAGCATCAGTTGTAAGTTTTCGCTAAGGGATTTTAATTCGCCTACTTTTTTTAATTTCATTTTTGGCGACGGTGGTGCGCCCATCATAATCTCTAATCCAGATTGTTTATAAAATCCCTCCTCTACCATTTCTTTTACGTCAAGTTGAGAGCCTTTTCTAGAAGTCATAACGGCATCGGCAAACTCATCAAAAATAACTAAACACTTATCGTTTTTGCCTTTGCTTATTTTATCGTTCATTTCAGAAACAAGCCTTTCCATTTCTTGTTCAATTTCTAAAATATCGTTAATAACTTTATGTTTATTAGAATAAGATTTAAATTCTTCTTTAGGATCTAAAATTACAATGTTTTCAATTCCTGCTTTTTCAGCGTATTCTAGGATGGTAAACAATAATACAGATTTACCACTACCCGTAGAACCACACACAACGGAATGAGGCGTTGATGGGTTGTTTAAATCCCAGTATATAACATTACCGAAATTGTCTTCACCTAAAGGTATTTTTTGGTCTGCCAATTTGCTTTCATCCCAAAAAAGAATATCCGAATTATCAGTTGTACATTCGATAGCCAGGTAAGACTTTTTATCATGTACAACCAAATCCTTTGATATACGTACATTTTCAACGTCTAGTGCGTTCGCAATATCTAATTGATGGTTTTGTATAGAGTTTATTTTAATACCAGCCTGTACGTCTAAAAGGTACGTGTCAGACGAGTATCCTGAAAACTTGTGTCTAACTTCGGCAACCTTGCCAAAACTCCTTAAAACGTGTTCAATTTTTTGTGAGTGTGTCATATCTTTATTAGATAAATCGTATGAAATAAATGCAGATGCATTTTCTTTAAATTGTTTGATTATTTGTGGGCTTATCATTGCCATTTCAGCGTTTCTAATTTTTTTAAGCCTTTTTTTAATTAGTTCTTTTTTATTATCCGGCACATTAAAATCATCAACCTCTGCAATCATTGTTTTGGCCCAAAAATCGTAAAGCTCTGCGGTGTCTGATAGCTTATCTGAATTGTTAATTAAATAAACATAGTCTGGGTCTGTAATTGCAGAAATAACACGCTTAATATTTTCATAAAGCAATGCTTCGTAAAGCCTACGGGTATTATCATCTATACTTACCTTAAAGCAATTAAGCTGTTTTGATTTGTCTCTATTTTCAGAATATTTATTCTCTATAAACCAAACTTCATCAACTCGAATACCTGTTTTCTTTTCGTAACCCAAAACGTATGTTATTGCCTGAACTCCGATCGATAGTTTAATTTCTTGTTCGTCAGAAAATGCATTTTTAGATTTATGGTCTATTATAATCGTTTTCCCGTTCTCTAACTCAAAAACAGTATCTATTTGACCCCTGCACCTAATGGGAATATCTACGCCGTTAACCGTTAAATACTCGTCAAAATAAACCTCTACATCAAGAATTATTTTCAATCCATCGGTATAGGTTGTTAATTCAGCAAAGAAGTTTTTTAATAAAGCATTTACCGTTTTAACCGCTTTAATCTTACAATCTTCTACCGTTGGGGTAGTTTTCTGTATTTTCCAAATGAATGCAGGTCTTTCTTCGATATAGTCAAATGCGAATTGTTGCAGGTCGGCTAAGTCGAACAATGGCTGTGTTCCGTTCTGCATTGCTGAAAAATATCTATCTAATGCAAAATGGTAAGCTGATCCCGCAACAGTTGTTGCGCTTGATTTACCCTTTTGACCGTAAATGTATCTCATTTCAAACGCTTTCTCGTTCCTAGCAAAATGAGTAACCATCGAATAAGACCATTTGTCAACCAGGAAGCTTTCTAAATGCGTCCTAGTTTGTTCCTCTGTATAATTATCGTAAACGCTCATTATGGCATTTCTTTAGATGCGTCAAACAAACTTCCATCCGATTGTTTTTCTTTCAAATCTTCTTTCTTTTCTTCACCTGTCTTGTTTGTTTTAAAAACTATTTCAACGGTAGTATCTCCGTCTTTTAATGATTGTGCAATACCTATCAGAACAACTAAATCATCCGAAACAATTTGCTCTTTAGTTGTTTTTCCAACAAGAGCTAAAACTTCACTTTCTTCTTTTTGATAGGTTTTCTTATATCCGTCTAAAACGCTTTGAACTCTTTTAGGGAACTTTTCCTTATCTCCAATAATTTTGTTTTGAGCAGATAGATAGACTTTATCAGTAATTGCACGAGGTATAACATTAAATATTGCATTTCTCAAAGCAATTGCGTTTGCGGCGTTTCCAGTAACAGTTATCATATCTTCGTTCATACGACCCGTTTTAGTCATGATTGAGCGTTTAACCGTAACTTTAACCGCAACATTCTTTTCTAAATCCCAGGCAACGGCTTCGCTAACTACGTTCTTATCCTCTACCTCTATAACCTTTGCTTCTGCTCTAAAATTACCCCAGTTCTGCATAATTATTTTTGCAAGATGTACGGATGGCCCTGTAATTGATTTACCGCCCCTAGGCACTGCATAGCCGCAAGTAGACGCAGTTTCCACATCCATTGTTGCTGTAAATATTGAATTTTCTAAACACAATTTTAAATTTCTAGGAAACGCCATAGCGGTTGATACTTGAATATCAATGCTTGCTTTCTCTCTTAAAATTGCCATTTCGTTGCCTAGTATTGCAACATCTGTTATTTGATCTTCCATTTTTTGAGTTTATTTATTTTTACTAATTTAAGGTTTACTTTCCTCTGTTTTTGTACCATTTTCGCTACCTAACGCCTTATAACATTCCCTCGCAAAAGGCTTAATATTTTCATTTAAGGCAGAAGTTATTATTTCTTTAAACTCCTGCCCTATTTGCGTTTGAAATTTAAGCCGTTCGATTTGAGAGAACATTTCAATCATTAGCATTATTTTTTGCTTATCGTTTTCTGCTTCGATCATCTTATTTATTTTTTAAAAGTATAATTAACGCCTCTCTTAACCCGATTATTTGGTTAATGTACATCATTACCATGTTAACAGTTCCATCGTTTCTAGCGTTTTCCTGTAAAGTTTCGTACAACTCTATACGCTCCTCAATTTGTTTAATTGCTTCGTTCATTGTTGTTGGTTAAGGGGGTTGTTAATTGGTTAAAAACACTTCTTTAAAAATTGAATAAGTTATTGTCGAGAAAAGCACCAATAAAATCGTGCTAAACAAGAATATAAATGTTAAAAATAGTATTTCGCCTATTTCTAGTTTTTTGTTCTTTCCCATCCTCTAATAATTTAAAAACATAACGTAACTACTGATTACCAATTCCACAAGACCTATTGCGAAAATGATTAGTATTGGTTTAAGCAAATTCATTTTCATGATTTCTGATATATTTAAGATCGTTATAAATAGTTACTTTAGAAACAGAATGCTTTTTAGCCAAATCAAAAACCACATCATCTACGGGCTTTTTAGTTGTCTTTTCGTCTATCCTGTTATCTTTAATTGCGCTTAATACCTTTAACCTCCTGTTAAAAATAAAGCTATATGTTTTTGATGTTCCCATTGAGAACAAATGTATAAAACGTTTAATTAAGAAACAAGCATTTTAATGTACCGATTTTGTTACACAACTTTATTAAACATTTTATTAAAAAGGCTTGCGAGTATCAAATATTATAACGTACTTTGATTTAACAAAACGAAACAGATATGAAAACTTACACATTATCATTGCAAGCAAAAGAGTTGATCTTTAAAGACAACGGCATTAGTTTATTAAATTTAGATTTTGATGCTAAGAATATGAATGACAGTGATTTTTTTAAATATGTAATGGATTTATTATTCCATCAATCAAAAACAAACTTCACTTTTAACGGCTAACCAATTAAACGATAACAAAAACACTAACAATAATATTATGAACAGACAAATAGAATTATTAGAAGATAAACAATCGTGCATAACAGATGGTAGCCGATTAATCCCAAAAGGAACTATTATGACGGAAAGTAGTAGCACCTTATCTTGGATTTATTTTAAGGGCGATGGATTTACTTATATTGTAATGGGGTGGGATTACTCTGGAATTAAAAGACTTAACTAACCACTAAATAAAGAAAGATACAACCCTAAGTATAAAATGGGAAAACGGGGTTGATGTGTAGGCGAACACACGCCCCGTTAAATTTAAAATTATGCCAAAAATAATTGACTGGACTTATTACGATAAGTTGATTTTAGAAAACAGGAGTTTACCGCAACAAGAATTAGCTGATAAGTTAGGATTAATTCATAGAACCTTGAAAAAGCGATTAAAAGATTTAGGCTTAAAGCATATTAAAAAAGAAAAGCCGATTAGCGTGGTTAAGATTAATCCTAAGGCGGTTAAATGTAAAAAAGCTAAGGTTGTTAAGCCAAAGAAAATAAGAGCCGTTAAAAAGCCTGTATTAGTAAAAAAGACAATTGAAAATGTTTTTGAAAATAGAGAAATAAACATTAACGAATTGGTAAAATTTAAGCTTGATGATAAAACTATTATTTTCATCAGGCCAAATCAAGACCCAGAAGCAATTAAACTTAAATTCTTAAATAGAAGAATATGAATATTGAAATTTCAAATCGTGATGCCTTAATTCTAAAAATGTTCATTGAGCATAATGAAAGCGATGGTTTAGCGAAAGATGTGTTAAACCTTATTCATTTTCAACTACACAACAGACTAAGTAAATTATCCATACAAGAATTGTGGGATTTACAAAACAGTTTTAAATTAAAAAGTGACGATTATAAATTTATAAAAAGATGAAAAAGCAACTATCAATAACCGATTTACAAATCCTGCAGGTCAAACTAACATTGCGGAAAATCTATCTAAAAGCTAAATTTAAAAATCAAGGGAAATTGTAATGGAAAACACAGAAAGAAATAAAAAACTATTTTTTGCTCAATATTATGGCCAAATAGTATTGGCGGACTTAAATCATGGATTTGTAGCCGATAACGAAGCTTGTAATTGGCATTTAAATTTTTCGGACAATTACTTAATGCTCGCCCCGTTGTCGTCGATTACAGAGGAAGACGCTGTTGAATTTTGTAGGCTAAACTATGGTTATTCTGAAAATCACATTCTTAAAAACGATGGCTCAATTTCAATTAGGAGTGGCAGATTTCAGTATACTAGGGTTAATGATGATTTTTATAATTTTAACTCTAAATCTTCTGACTACCTAAGGTCTAAAGGATATGCTTTACCGTTTATGGATTTATCAGTTGAAAAATTAATCAAATATGGATGGCTTAAACTTAAAACATCATGAAAAAACTAACCCGCCCCCAGCTTTCCCTATTCATTATACCTCTTTGGTTCTTTGGTAGATTGGTGTTTACTTTAATAACCGGATCATGAACCAACCAACCCCAAAACTAAGACCTCAAAAGTCGTACTGGCAACCTAACCCTAAAGAAGATAGAAAAGCCGTGTTATTATTCTTTTTAATTAGCATAGTATTGGCTGTAGCATGGTGGTTAAAGCAATAACATTGTTACAAAAACATATCAGCTAATATATTATCTTCGTATATGTTAAAGATTACATTCAAAGAACCGCAAGCAATCATTCAGCATGGTATGTTACAGGTTTGCTTAATTTGCTTTCCTGTATTTGTTGAAACTACATTAGACGGTAAATATACTCACTTGTGGTTCAGCTACAATCAAGGCGATAGCGACTTTGTTAAAACTAATACGATAGAAAGTTCAACACCAATAAACCCAAACGAATTATGAACAGTTACATATTTGCAGGATTGACTAAGCGCAATCAAAACATGATTATAAAACAAATACCGGAAAACAAAGCAGAACATTTAGACATAGTTGATTTTGTTTGTGAGGTGTTAAATATAACTAGAAAAGACCTTTTAAGTAATTCCCGTAAAAGAGAATTAGCAGAGGGCAGGTTTATCGCTATCGGAATAATGAGAGAAGAAAAAAGCTGCTTATCATTAAAGGCAATAGGTCGGTTTTTCGGAGGTAGAGATCATTCGACTATAATATACTCGTCTAAGATTTATAATGATTTGTACGGCACCGATAGAGATTTTACAAAAAAGGTAGATAAGGTTAAAGAATATTTATCCAAAAACAATTAACACAATTATAAACCCAGTCGGGCGGGTAAAGCTATGTCTGTAAGCGACCGCCTGACTTAAATTAATAAACCAATGGAAAACAAAATAGGTACCGTGATTTACAGAGTAGAATATAGAGGGGTTTTTAGTAGATATACACTTGTAGGTTTTAAGGAAGATAAATCTCCAATTTTAGCAGTTGCGACTATAACAGATTTTAGCAATAATTCATATAAGATAAATGAAGAGTTAAAAAATTGGGCAACTTGTAATTTTAGCATTGAAAACGCTTTACTTAAAACTGAAGAGTTTTTCACGAATTACGATGAGGCAAAATTAAAGTCTATTGAGCGTTATGAAAAAGAAGTAAATCCTAATGGCAAATATAAAGTTGCTAGATATTTTGATAACGTTTTTGAGTCTTTTGTTACTGGAGAATTAAGTAAAAATGATGCTCTTGAAAAAGCAAAACAATTAAATCGCTCTATAAGGGCTTATGTAAGTTACTCGATTTATTCTATAAGCTAGAAATGATACTTAGAAGAATAGGCAATAAATCTAAAATTGCATCAAGAATACAACAAGAATTTCCCCCACATAGAATTTATATAGAGCCCTTTTTTGGAGCTGGTGGTATGTATTTTAATAAATCAAAAGCTAAATTCAATACTTTAAATGATTTAGACGGAGATGTTTTTAATTTATTTATGTGTGTTATTGACAGAAAACAAGATTTATATGATGCTTTTAAAATAATGCCAGTACACACTGATTTATTAAATTATTGGAAAATTAACAAAGAAACCGATCCCATAAAAAAGGCATTGCGGTTTTTGTTTCTAAGCAACTTCACTTATCTGGGTAAAATGGATAGCTTGAATACTAAACTTAGAGATTTACCTAAGGAGCAGTTTTATAATAAAATAGATAAAACATTTGAAATGCTTAAAAATGTGTCATTCAGAAATTGGGATTTTAGAAAATTACTATCATCACTTAGCTTTGTTGATATTGATTTTGGAAACCCATCTTTTGAAAGAGAAAGTGTTTTTATTTATTCCGACAGTCCATATTTAGACACTGTTGATACTTATTCTGATAGCGAAACATGGAAGGAACAAGATTGCATTGATTTATTTGATTGTCTGCAGGAAACAAAATGCAAATTTGGCTTATCTGAATTTAATCATCCATTTGTAATTAATCAAGCAATTGAAAGAGGCTTAAACATAATTAATATTGGCGAACGTAAAAACCTTAAAAATGTTAGAACAGAAATTTTAATAACAAATTATAAAAACAATCAACAAAAACTTTTCTAATGCAACCTTTATCCACTTTAAAACCTGGCGATAGATACAACGGTAAATATTACGTTAGAGATAACGACGGAGAAAGCATAGGAATAACTAGATTATCCGATAATTGGCTAATCCGATTTTACAAACACCAACCAAATTTTAATCACTTAGTAAAGAAAGATATATAATGGAATTAACTGGTAAAGCAAAACAGGTTTTCGAAGATTGGTATTACAGTAAATACCCTTCGACAGATTGGAGATTTATACCATACATAATGGAGTATGCTGCCATAATCGAATGGTTAGATAGTGTTGGTCTATATATAGATAGAGACACAATGGAGCGTTCAATTAAAATTTGGGACTATATATCAGAAGAACCCTCCGAACCGCTTATTATTGATTGTCAATATTAGGAAACAACTATTGACTGGTATAAAACTGCAATAGAAAAGTGTAATGAAATATATAACAACCAAACTACATGAAACGATCGGATTTTTTAAACGGCAAAATCAAAGCCGAATTTGGCAACTTAGACCAAATTAAAATGATTAAAGAAATTGAGGAAAGCGATAAGGCTTTTAAGGATGGGTTTGTTCCGGAAATTGAAAGTAGATTTACCGTTAAAGAGCCTTGTCATTGTGGTGATTATACATTAGAGTTTGATGCAACAGGAAAAGATATTTTCGACGCTTTACATGATGAAAAAGCCGAATGTTGTAAGTGTGGACGTAAATATAAATTAGTAAATGTTATGCGCCCACATTGGTTATTTTCAGATGATTTAGTAAATACAATTATTATTAAATACCAATAACATGCAAAAAACCGACAATTTAAGCCGTATAAGGGAGCAACTTGTTTGTGAAAATAAATCTTACATTTTACTTTAAAATATTAAAGTTAATTTATATATTTGAATATGATTGAAACTAAAAAGAATTTTCAACCTGTTAAGGATTACGCTTTGTTAAAAGGCATAACCGTACAGGCTGTTTACGACAAAATCAAAAAAGAACAAGTCCTAGTTAAGAAAATTGGGACTTACACTTTAGTTTGCGAGAAATAATTTTTTAGCTACCTACTACTTTAAAATTTTAAAATGAAAACCTATTACGATAAACTTTTAGACCCTAGATGGCAAAAATTAAAACGACTTGTTTTAGCTAGAGATAATGATACTTGCAGGATATGTAAAAGCACTACAGATAGCTTACACGTTCACCATGAGGTATATGTTAATGAGCCGTGGGATGCGCCAATAGAAACGCTTAAAACACTTTGTTTTCGTTGCCATGAAGTAGTCGAGGTTTGCAAAAAATCAAAGATTAAATACAGGAATATAAATCGTGTTAAAAAAGCGCCTGAAAAGTTTATTTATGTGATAAATACTAAAGTAGATACTTTCGGTAAAAATGGAAAATACGCTTATATAGTTCACAATTTAGCTAAAAATAGTGATGCATTCGTTGCTATAAATTTTTGCTTTCCTTTAGAGTTTGTGGAATTTATGTTAGATACTTTTTGATATGGCAGAAGATAAAAAATCATTCATTCTTTACGCCGACATAATCACAACTTTAAATAAGTTATCTAATGAACAGGCTGGAATTTTATTTAAAACGATTTTAGACTACGTTAACGATAAAAACCCAGAGGTTAACGACCTAATCATTGATTTAGCGTTCGAACCTATTAAAAACAGCTTAAAACGTGATTTAAAGAAATGGGAGGATTTCAGAAAAAAACAATCTGAAAACGGTAAATTAGGAGGTAGACCAAGTAAAAGCCAAAAAACCCAACCCTTTATTAATGAAAGCCAAAAAAGCCTAAGTGTAAGTGCTAATGCAAATGATAGTGTTAATGAAAATGAAACTACATTAAATGAAAATCAATTAGTGGTTTTTGAAGATGTTTGCTCTTTCTTTGAATATTCTGATACTAAATTCAAAAACCAAAGATATTTAATTGAGTGCTTTATTTTTACGTTGCCACATAAGGGCAAACATGATTTCTTTGTTAATGAGTTTGCAAATTATAAGAAGCTAAAAACATTAGATGGATATAAACATTCGCTTAATAATTTCTTAGGCAATCAAGACGAACAATTCTTAAAT
>Ga0247817_10001698_pt1 | contig 11427 bp, 11 predicted proteins | sample UWRJL212509R1_FD_178010 | JGI IMG/M metagenome (GOLD analysis project Ga0247817, IMG submission 178010) | Plant litter microbial communities from Arlington Agricultural Research Station in Wisconsin, United States - UWRJ-L212-509R-1 | ecosystem: Environmental > Terrestrial > Plant litter >... | reverse complement strand
GGTCGCCGTGACCCGCCGGGTCGTCACGCTGATTCGCGTGCCTGCGCGGGAACGAGTGCGCGGATGCTCCAACCGAAGAGCCCGAGCATAAGCCCCATGCCCGCTGCGAAGACCGCAACGCCATAGGAGACGACCGACGTAAAGAGCGACGCGCGCAGGAACGACGCGTTCATCACCGTCGCGCGAATCGGGTCGTCTTGCTCAAGTTGGGCGTAGGTGAGTCCGCCACTGGCTTCGAGTGCGTGGTGGTTGATGATGTCGGCCTGGGCGAAGGCGGCGACCGGGTTGTTGACCGGCGTTCCGGCGAGGTACGCGGCGTCGTCGCTCACGATGATCTGTTCTGCGCTCAGCTGCAGAGTGATCGCGATCCAGACGATGATGCCCGCCGCGATGAGCACAACACCGGCAAGAATGCCGAGCCCGCCGATGCGACGAAGGGCGGTGGTGGGGAGGGTTTCGCTAGCAACGGCTGTAGCAGTGGACATTGTGTGCCTCTCGAATTGGTGTAATCCAAGTTGAGCACCGGCCGCTCGCGATGATTAGGGCCAAAAGTCCCGACTTCAGGAATTCTCGAGGTGCAGCACAACCGCCTGCGTTCGCCGCTGCAGGCCGAGCTTGCTCAACACACTCGACACGTAATTCTTGACGGTCTTCTCGGCGAGCGACAGCTCAACCCCGATTTGGCGATTGGTGAGGCCCTCGGCGATGAGTGCGACGACCGAGCGCTCGCGCTCGTTGAGCACGGCGAGCGGCGAGTTCACCGGAACCCGCGCCTGCAGCGCCGACACAACCTGCCGGGCGAGCGCCGGCTGAATGAGCGAACCGCCCGCGGCGACGGCTCGCACCGCGTCGACAAGGCCGCTCCCCCGCACGTTCTTGAGCACATAGCCAGAGGCGCCCGCGACAACGGCCGCGGCGAGTGCTTCATCGTCGTCGTAGGCGGTGAGTATCAGGCAGCGCATCTCGGGATACGTCGACAGGATGTCGCGGCAGAGGTCGATACCACTGCCATCGGGCAGACGCACATCGAGTACTGCAAGATCGGGCAGGGTTGCAGCAATGCGCGCCCGAGCCTGCTCGACGGTGCCAGCCTCGCCAACAACCTCGATGCCGCCGGCCGAGGTGAGTAACGACGCAACCCCCTGCCGCACGATTTCGTGATCGTCGACGAGAAACACTCGCGCTGCACCCGTCACGCGCCGAGCCCCTCGAGCGGAACCGACCACAGCATGCGCGTTGTGCCGTCGGCGGAGGCCAGCGAAAAGCTACCGCCGCGAAGCGTCGCACGCCGGCGCAAGTTGTCGACGCCGCTCTGCCTCGAACCAGCCGAGATACCGGAGCCGTTGTCAACGATCTCGACCGTCACAACGTAGTCGGCGACGCTCACGGTGAGCGAGACGACAGTGGCGGCGGCGTGCTTCGCGACATTGGTGAGTCCCTCGCGCACGACCGCGACGACGTCGTGCGCGAGCCGCCCAGTGAGCACGAGGTCAATGGGGCCGACGAATCCCACCTGCGGGGTCGTCGCGAACGAGCCGCCGAGCTCGCTGACGACCGCGACGAGCTGGTCGCGGATCGCGCCGGTCGGGGCTCCGGTCAGCGCAAAGATTGCCGTACGAATCTGAATTGTCGCGGCATCCAACATCGAAATTGTGCCTTCGATGCGCGGCCCGGTGTCGCCCGCAGTCGAGAGCGCGACCGACTGCAGCTCGAGCCCCGCCGCGAACAGCTGCTGGATGACGTGGTCGTGCAGGTCGCGCGCGATGCGGCTGCGATCCTCAAGCAGCAGGGCGCGCTGCTGGTCGGCGCGTGCCCGGGCAAGCTCCATCGAGAGGCTGCCCTGGCCCGCAAAGTCCGCGGCCATGTCGAGCTCGGCAGCGCTGAATCCGGGCGCACCCGCCGATCTTGAGACGAGAAGCACACCAAGAATCGCGCCAGCTGCGGCGAGCGGAACGGCGAGCGTCGGGCCAAGAGCAAGACCGCGAAGCGTGGATGTCGCGGCCGACTCGTCGACGAACTGCGGAGCGCCGCCAGCCAGCACCTCGGCCAGTATCGAGCCGGCGACGTTGACCAACGCCCCCTCGACCTCGGGCGCGCGTGCCCCACTTGCCGAGGTGATTGTGACCTCGTGAGCATCGTCGGTCGCGAGCGCGACGCACACCAGTTCGGCGTCGGCGAGTGCGAGCACGCGCGAGGAGATGAGCGCCATGGAGTCGGTCGTCTCGGAATCGAGCAGCGACGCCGTGATCTCGGCAGACGCCGCCGACCACGCCTGGCGCAGCGCGGTCTCGGCGTACAAGCGTGCGTTTCCGATGGCAAACCCGGCGGTCGCTGCGAGCGCCGTGACGAGTTGTTCGTCGTCGGTCGAGAACTCGCGCGACTCACGATTGGTGAGGTAAAGGTTGCCGTACACCTCGTCGCGCACTCGCACGGGCACCCCGAGAAACGCCTCCATTGGTGGATGCGCAGCGGGAAAACCGACGGAGCGCTCGTCGCGCGACAGATGCCCGATACGAATTGCGTGGGGGTCGGTGATGACGGCGCCGAGAAGTCCGTGGCCTTCAGGCAGATGCCCAATCTGCGCGGCAAGGTCGTCGGGGATGCCGACGTGAATGAATTGCTCGAGCGTGCCGTCGGTCGCAATAACGCCGAGGGCGCCGTAGTCTGCTCCGACGAGTTCGACCGCGACCTCGATGATGCGCTGCAGCACAACCGGCAGGTCGAGCTGCTGCACGATCGCCTCGTTCGCACGCAAAAGTGCGCGCAGGCGGCTCTCGGTCGTCAGCACATCGTTGGCGACGGTGACGAGCTCACTCAGCACCCGGTCGAGCTCAGACCGGGGCGAGTCGGGAAACGTGAGGGGGCCGTTCGGTACCACCGCGCACCTCCGCTGTTGCGCCGAAGTCTACGCGTGCCGTGCCCGGGCACCGCACCGTGGCAGGGGCTGAAACCCGGGCCATCGTCGCGTGCCCGGGCCGCGGACACGGAAAAGGCTCGCGGAGCCCGTTCTGCCGGGGTCCGCGAGCCGTAAGTGTGTGCGCGAGCGGGCTACTTGCCGTCGACGAGCTTCACCAGCTCTGGGCGTGAGAGCGACGAGTAGCCCGAGAGTCCGGCGGCCTTGGCAGCGGCACGCAGCTGCGCGACGGTGCGAGTATCGGTAGCAGCGGGTGCAGCCTTCGCGGCGGGAGCCTTCGCAACGGGCGTGGGCTTGGTGGCGGGCGCCTTCTTCGGCGCAGCAGCCTTCGGCGCCTTCGCGACCGGAACCTCAGACGCGGGCGCGACGGCCGGCGTCTCAACGACTGCGGGCGCGGGGGCTGACGCCGCGGCATCCACCTTCGAAGTCTTTTTGGGGTTGCGCTTAGCGGCGGCCTTCTCGAGTTTGGCGGCGAGCTTCTCCGCGGACTTGACGGCGTTCTTGCCGGCCTTTTCGGCGGCCTCCGATGCCTTCTTGATCGCCTTCTCAGCGTTCTTGATGGCCTTGTCGGCTGCCTTTTCGAGCTTGCTCTGTCGCGCCATTGTGTGTCCTTCGAGGTCGAGGTGCCGGTCGGTCACCATTGAGTCTGTCAGGTGAGCGGCGCGGGTTCCACAAGGTTGCGGCTGGTGACAGTGAAAAGTGTCGCGGCGACCGCACCGAGGGCAACCGCCAGACCGGCGATGAGAATCGCTCCGGCCGGGTGCACTATCGACTGCGCGCTGAGCGCCTGCCAGGTGAGAATGCCGATCGTCAGCGCGTAGGTAACGACGGCGATCACCACGAGGCGAAGACGCACACGGGCATCGCGCAACCGGGGCAGCCGCCGCGCAAGCAGCTCGATGGCGACGATGAGCAGTGGCAGCACCTGAAGGGCGTGCATGCCCACGAAGTGCGGAATGCGTAGGTCTCCGGCGACGGTGCTCCAGCCGAGCAGGGGCAGGCCAGGGCCACCATCGGCGACTCCAACCGCGTGCGCCCCGGCGATCCCCTCGAAGGTCGCGAGCTGCTGTGCGCTCGGCGACGTCATCAGAAACGCGAGCCCCATGCCGATGACGGCGATGATCGCCCCGGCGCGAATCGCGAGCGACCGGGCGGGGTCACCGAGGTCGACCCGGAACAGCACGAACGTGACGACGAGCGCCACCATCCAGACGACGACTATCGAGAACGCCATGATTGACCACAGCGCGGTGTGAAACGGGGTCGAGACGTTGAAGTGGCTCGTGAGACCAAACGCGGCGGCACCGACGATGATGATGACCTCGGCCATCAGCCCCACCACGCTCACAATGCTGACCACGCGAGCGAATCTCGGCCGATGCAGCAGTTCGAGCAGCCACGCGAGCGACACGGAGTAAATGCCGATCGACAGTGCGAACTTGAGCGGCTTGATACAGAGATTGACGCCGCCGACCTCGCGGTGGTCAACGAGCGAACCGACAATCGAGATGACCGCGAGCAGCGCCATGCCCGCCGCGAGCCACAGCAGCGGACGGTTCCAGGTCAGCGGCTTCATGACTGCGGCCCCTGATCAGGGAAATGGATGTCGCTTGCCCGCTCTTGCGCGATCCGCCGAAGTCCGGCGAACAGGGCATCCCCGAGCACCGTTCCAACGACGACCGTCTGCACCATCTCGGCGCGACCCGATGCGGTCTCGACGACGGAGAGGTCGGCCTCCGCGACGATCTCGGCAGCCCTCAGGTATTCGGGCAGCACCGTGACAAGGCTCGTTTCGCCGAGCTTCTCGTAGGCAGAAAGCACGCGGGCTGCGGTCGCGCGCCCGGGGTTGTCGGCCGTCACCTGCCAGCCGAGTGTGTCGAGCGCTTCGTTCACTGCACGGGCACCGAACTCGAGGTCATCGACGTCGGCCTCGGGTACTGCTCCCGGCAGCGCGTGCTGAGCGACTCCGAAGGCCCAGTCGAGCGGCATCCCGGTGTCGTCGATTGCCGAAAGCACCTTTGCCACCGATGCGACGGTAAGCCCACCTACCTCAAGCAGTGCGCGCACGAGCCTGAGGCGCTCAACGTGATCCTCGCCATACGTCGCCTGGTTCGGGCTGGTGCGCTCCCCCGCTGCGAGCAGTTGCTCGCGCAGGTAGAACTTGATCGTGGGTATGGCGACGCCGCTGCGTTCGCTCAGTTCCGACATCCTCATGATGGATAGTGTAGCTATCGGATAGCGAAACTGTCTATATTAAATCTCCTGTAGCTGCACAAAATGCGGAGCAACTGAGACACCCGACCGGGCCCGATTCGCCCAACACGTTAAAGCAAAAAAGCCCGCCGTTGAGGCGAGCTTTCGAAGCTGGGGTACCTGGACTCGAACCAAGAACAAAAGAATCAGAATCTTCCGTGTTGCCAATTACACCATACCCCACAGCGCTCGGGCTAAGCCCGGGCCGACTGTTTACTTTAGCGCACGATCGCCGAAGAGTGAAAACGAGGCAGCATCGCGAGTGTCGCGACGGCGGTCACGGCGACGGAGAGCAACACCATCCACGTCACAGAGAAACCACCAGCAGCGCCCGCGATGAACCCAGCGAGGGTTGTTCCCGCCGCCGCCCCGACGTTGAACGCCGAGATCGTCCACGCGTTGGCTTCGGTGAGCGCCTCGGGCGCCGTCGTCTGCTGCACGTAGTCGAAGATCTGGGCGAGAGTCGGCGGCAGCATTACGCCCGCGAGTACGGCGAGAACTATCCAGGCGATCTCGTGCAGCCCCATGATCGCGAGCGGCAGGTAGCTCGCGGCGAAGATGATGCCGTAGAGCGAGAGCAGCTTGTGGGGCGGGCGCGACGAGGGCCGCATCGCCGAGACTGTGGCACCGATGAGCGCCCCAACGGCGTTGGCCGAGAGCGCCCAGCCGGCGAACTCCGGAAGAGCCCGCAGCTCACCAAACGCAGTGACGGCAATCGCGAGCATGCCGAGCGGAAATCCGATGCCGAACTGAAAGAGCACAACGCGCTGCAGAGTGCGGCTGCGAATCGGCGAGACACGTGCGCCGCCGGAAACCCCAGCGGGCGGTACCGACCGCGACAGCCTGTCGACCGCAAAGGCAAGCGTGCCGACCAGGCCGAGAGCGGCAGCAAAAAAGAGGTTGCCGGTCGCACCGAAGGCTGCGATGCCGACGACCGTGAGCAGCGGCCCGGCGATGTAGACGAGCTCCTGAGCCCCGGCGTCGAGGCTGAACGCGGCCTTGAGCTTCGGGCCGTCGGGCACCATGCGCGGCCACAGCGATCGCAGCGCGGGCTCGAGGGGCGGCGTAAAGAGTCCGGCAACGAGTGCGCCGGCGAGACCGAGCACGGGCAACTGGGCGCCGCCAATGGCCATCGCGACGAAGCCCACAGAACCGGCCACGCCCGAGACGACCAGGATGAGCGTCTGCCCGAGACGGTCGATGAGACGCCCGAGAAAGGGCTGCCCGACCGCGCCCGAGAGCACGTAGAGCGAGGTCATGATGCCCGCGAGCGCGAAGTCGCCGCCCTGAAGGCGCACGAGCTGCACGATCGCGAGCGCAGCCATCGCCGTGGGCAGGCGCCCGACGAGCGCCGTGATAAGCAGGTAGAGCGCGTGAGGAGTGGCGAGAACCGAACGGAGTGGTCCGCGCGTCACAGGCGAGACTGCAGCCGCGCGAGGCGAGTGAGCGAGCTCTCTTTTCCGAGGATCTCCATCGACTCAAACAGTGGCGGGCTGATGCGCTTGCCCGAGATGCCCGAGCGCAGCGGCCCAAAAGCATTGCGCGGCTTGAGGCCGAGACCGTCAATGAGCGCCGCACGCAGCGCGGCCTCGATTGCGGAGTGCGACCAGTCGTCAAGCGAGGTCAGTGCGGCGATGGATGTCGCGAGCACCTCGGCCCCGCCCTCACCGGGCAGCGCGTCAGCATCGAATTCCAGTTCGTCGTCTGCCGTGAAGAGGAATGCGAGTAGCCCGGAAGCCTCACCGAGCAACTGCATGCGCTCTTGAACGTGCGGCGCGATGCCGTTCAGCAGGAAGACGTGCTGCGCGTTCGCGGCATCGAAGCCCGAGCCGTCGAGGTACGGCACAAGGCGCTCTGCGAACTCCTCGACCGGCAGAAGCCGGATGTGATCACCGTTGAGCGACTCCGCCTTTTTGAGGTCGAAGCGTGCCGGGTTCGGGTTGACGTCGACGACGTCGAACGCGGCGATCATCTCGTCGAGCGAGAAGACGTCGCGGTCGTGCGTGAGCGACCAGCCGAGCAGCGACAGGTAGTTGACGAGACCCTCGGGAATGAACCCGCGGTCGCGGTGGTGGAAGAGGCTCGACTCCGGGTCGCGCTTCGACAGCTTCTTGTTGCCGTCGCCCATCACGTAGGGCAGGTGGCCGAAGCGCGGGATGAACTCGGTCACACCGATCTCGATGAGAGCCGTGTACAGAGCGATCTGGCGCGGGGTTGACGACAGCAGGTCTTCTCCGCGAAGCACGTGCGTGACACCCATCAACGCGTCATCCACCGGGTTGACGAACGTGTAGAGCGGCGCACCGTTGGGGCGCACAACAACGAAGTCGCTGAACGAGCCAGCCGGGAACGTGATCTCTCCGCGCACGAGGTCGTCGAAGCTGAGGTCGGTGTCGGGCACGCGCAAGCGCAGGGCCGGCGAGCGTCCCTCTGCCTCGTAGGCGGCGACCTGCTCGGCGGTGAGCGAGCGCTCGAAGTTGTCGTAGCCCTGCTTCGGGTCGCGACCGTTAGCGACGTTGCGCGCCTCGATCTCTTCGCCCGTTGCAAAGCTCTTGTAGAGATGACCGGATGCGACGAGCTTCTCGATCACGCCAACGTAGATGTCTGTGCGCTGCGACTGGCGGTACGGGCCGTGCGGGCCGCCCACGTCGACGCCCTCATCCCAGTCGATCTTCAACCAGCGAAGGGCGTCGAGAAGCTGCTCGTAGCTCTCTTCGCTATCGCGGGCAGCGTCGGTGTCTTCGATGCGGAAGACAAGCTTTCCGCCGGTGTGACGCGCGTACGCCCAGTTGAACAGCGCCGTGCGGATGAGGCCAACGTGCGGCGTTCCGGTGGGTGACGGGCAGAAGCGAACGCGCACATCGGCGCCGGTCGCGCTTGAGAAGGGCGCAGTTGAGAAAGTTGGTGTCGACATAGCCCCCCGATTCTACCGGCGGTTGCGCACCGTCAGACTCGCGAAGATGACCGTCGCGACGAGCACTCCCCCGGCGATCGAGAGCCCGGGGTAGCCCGACACTGCGAGCACCGGGCCAGCGAGCGCTCCGCCCGCCGCCCCGGCGAGACTCATCACGAGGTCATTGCGGCCCTGGTTGCGGGTGCGAACGGCAAGGGGCGTCGACTCTGTCACGAGGGCGGAACCGGCGATCGTCGCGGCGCTCCACCCCAGCCCGATGAGTGCGAGGCCCACGGTGACCCAGAAGTGATCAGCGGCACCGAGCGCGGTTGCGACAAGCCCGAGTGCGAGCAAGCCCTGCCCAATCAGGATCGTTTGGATGCGACCGAGCCGATCTGCGAGCACACCGAAAACGGGCGACAGGGCGAACATGCCCGCGACGTGCAGGCTGATTGTTATACCGACGAGCGTGAGTGACTCCCCATGCTCGGTCAGGTGCACGGGCGTCATCGCCATAATCGCGACCATCGTCGCGTGGCTCGCCGACACCGCGATAACGGCGAAGACGAAGAAGCGGCGAGGCAGCGCTGTGTCAACGATCTCGCGCCCTGCCGCACGCTCGGTGGTTGCATCCATCTCGCGAAGGCGATTGGCGAGCACAAGCGGGTCTGGGCGCAAGAAGATCAGGTAGACGATCACCGCGGCGACCTGTGTCGCGAGAGTGAGCACAAACGGGCCGGAGAGGTGCGGAAGCCCGACGGCGACGCCGAGCCTCTCGCCCGATTCGAGGAGGTTCGGGCCGATGACCGCACCGATCGTCGTCGACCAGACGACTATCGACAGATCGCGACCGCGGTGCCGTGGCAGGGCGAGGTCGGTCGCTGCGAAGCGCGCCTGAAGGTTGGCGGCGTTGCCCATTCCGATGAGGGCGATGCCCACAAAGAGCAGCGGCAGCGCCTGAAGGCCCGCCGCGACGACGGTGATCGTTGCGCCGACAGCGGCGAGTGATGCGCCGGTGCTCAGCGACGATCGACGACCGGCTCGCTGGGCGATGCGCGCGAGCGGGATGGCTGCGAGAGCAGCACCGAGCGTGCTCATCGTCGAAGCCATGCCCGAGAGCGCTGGCGTTCCCGATAGCTCGGCGAAGAGCAGCGAGCCCATCGACACCGTTGCGCCAAAGCCGAGCCCGCCGAGCACCTGGCCGGCAACGAGCGCCGCTACCGTGCGGCGTTGTACACGCGCGCGTTCGTCTACGGCACGGCTAGGCGCGGTCACGAGCCGGGTTGCTCAGGGTTCCGATTCCCTCGATGGTGATGTCGACGACCTGGCCATCGGTGAAGCCGCCGAGGCCTGCCGGAGTGCCGGTCATGATGATGTCGCCGGGAAGAAGAGTCCAGACATCCGAAACGAATTCGATGATCTCGGGAATCTTGTGAATCATGTCGCTCGTGTTGCCGTGACGACGGGGCTCGCCGTCGACGAACGTTGTGATCTCGACGTTCTGAGCGTCGAGGTCGGTCTCGATCCACGGCCCGATCGGGGCGAACGTGTCGTAGCCCTTCGCGCGGGCCCACTGGCCGTCGGTGACCATCAGGTCGCGCGCCGAGACATCGTTGCCGATTGTGTAGCCGAAGATGACGTCGGCATAGTCTGCGGCGCGAACGCGCTTCGCGACGCTTCCGATGACAATGACGAGTTCGCCCTCGTGAACGATCTTGCCAACGCCGGTGGGCAGTTGGATGGCATCGCCGGGGCCGACGACCGCTGTGTTCGGTTTGAGAAAGATCAGCGGAGTCTTGGGTCCAGCATCGCCCATGTCGTGTGCGTGCTCGCCGTAGTTGAGCCCAACGCAGACAACCTTCGAGCGCGGGATGACGGGCGCCAGGAGCTTGGCGTCTGCAAGTGCGACGCGCTCATCGGTTGTGTCGAACCCCGAAAACATCGGGTCGCCCTTGAGCACAACGAGTTCTTCGCCATCAAGGATTCCGAAGCGGGGGTCGCCGCCATCATTGGTAAAGCGCGCGATCTTCATGGGTTCAACCCTAACCGGCACACTCCCAGTGATCGAGCGAAGTCGAGATCAGACCGAGCGAAGTCGAGGCCTCGGCTCCGCTCGACCTGGTTTCGACAAGCTCAACCAGCGAGAGCCTTACGCGTCGAGGCGCGTCATCCATCCGTGCGTGTCAGGAAGCCGACCGTACTGAATGTCAGTGAGCTCCTGGCGCAGCGACATCGTGAGCTCGCCGGCCGGTGCACTCGCGTCGCCGATCTCGAAGTCCGCACCCTTGAGCAGGCCGATGGGCGTGATGACCGCGGCGGTTCCACAGGCGAAGACCTCGGTGATGTCGCCGGAGGCGACACCCTCGCGCCACTCGTCGATCGTTACGCGGCGCTCTTCGACCTTGTGGCCGCGGGCACGAGCGAGGTCAAGGATCGAGTCGCGGGTGATGCCCTCGAGAATCGTCTCGGACTGCGGGGTAACAAGCGTTCCGTCTTTGTAGACGAGAACGATGTTCATACCGCCGAGCTCTTCGATGTACGTGCCCTCGGCAGAGTCGAGAAAAAGCACCTGGGCGCAACCGTTGGCCGCGGCCTCCTGCTGGGCGAGCAGCGACGAGGCGTAGTTGCCGCCGGTCTTTGCCGCTCCGGTTCCGCCCTTGCCCGCTCGGGCGTAGTCGGTCGACAGCCAGATCGACACGGGTGCGACGCCGCCGGTGAAGTAGGCGCCAGCGGGGCTCGCGATGACGTAGTAGTTGACCTTCTTCGCAGCCCGAACTCCGAGGAACGCCTCTTTCGCGAACATAAACGGGCGCAGGTAGAGGCTCGTCTCCGGCGTCGACGGAACCCAGTTCACGTCAACGGCGATGAGCTGCTTGAGCGAGTCGATGAAGTATTCGGTCGGCAGCTCAGGAAGTGCGAGGCGCTTTGCCGAGCGCTGCATGCGCGCAGCGTTAGCCTCGGGGCGGAACGACCAGACAGACCCGTCGGCGTGACGGTAGGCCTTGAGGCCCTCGAAGATCTCCTGCGCGTAGTGCAGAACAGCCGCCGCGGGGTCAAGCGCGATCGGGCCGTAGGGCTGAACGCGCGGGCGGTGCCAGCCTCCGTGCTCCGACCAGCAGATGTCGACCATGTGGTCGGTGAAGAAGCGACCGAAGCCAGGTTCGGCGAGAACTGCCTCGCGCTCTTCTGTGGTCTTGGCATTCTCGTTGAGAGTGACGGTGAAAGAGAGGTCGCGCTGGGCCATCTGGAGAAGATTCGTCATGATCGGCTTTCTGTAAGACGTATGTCTATTGTGCGCCTAGCCGGGCGACGATTGCGTCGCCAACGGCAGAGGTGCTGCGGGCTGAACCCTCACGGGCGGCAAGAT
>Ga0247817_10001695_pt1 | contig 11438 bp, 12 predicted proteins | sample UWRJL212509R1_FD_178010 | JGI IMG/M metagenome (GOLD analysis project Ga0247817, IMG submission 178010) | Plant litter microbial communities from Arlington Agricultural Research Station in Wisconsin, United States - UWRJ-L212-509R-1 | ecosystem: Environmental > Terrestrial > Plant litter >... | reverse complement strand
CAATGATATTGCTGCGACCTTACGTTTTGAAAACAAGGGTAATCTACAGATCGGTCCATTCGGAAAGATCTCTGTCAAAAAAGGCGACAAAGTTATCTATTCGTACGACTTTAACACTACTGATCCACGCGACGTGATTCTACCGGACACTGCGCGTCGTTGGGATATCCCCCTCGACAAGCTCGAAGGTTTCGGTAAGTATACCGTTATCGCAAGTCTCGCATACGGACAAGAGAACCAGACTGTCGAAGCAGTTAAATCGTTCTGGATCGTACCAACAGCCTACATTATTGGTGCGGCAGTCGTGTTAGTCGTCCTGATCGGTGGAACACTCATTACGATCAAGGTCGTACGCAGCCGCAAAAAACGCAGTGCTCGACGCAGCAACAACCGATTCTAGGAATATGACTTAAAAAAAGATCTCCATGGTGGAGATCTTTTTATTTGCCGTTTCTTTCCCTGTGAATGCACCCAGGCCAGCAGCATGGACGGCGGACACCTTCGGCTAGCTCGGTGTGGGTTCTTTCGATGCGTCGTGCGCGAGTTTCGATCAATTTCGCACCTTCGACCCAGCAGATCCATTCGTTTCGCGCTAGGGGTGTTATATCGTTCCACGCAGCAAGTCCATCTGCATTAGCTACTAGAGCCTTGCGAAGGTCAGTCGGCAGTTGATGGACGGTCCCACCTAGGATTTCTATTGTTTTCATCTGAGTTAAGTATAACAGGCTACGAAAAGGGATTATAATAAGTACATATGCCGCGTATCAAAAAACCAAAGCCAATCCACCATGCCTCAGATTTCGGTCTAGATGTCATGTCTGGTGACGACGATATGTTCCGTTGGTTTCTATTATCGTATCTCTTTGGTAAACCAATTCAATCAAGCGTCGCCGCTAATACCTGGCGAGTGTTCGTCGATCACAAAATAGATACACCGTGGGCAATCCTAGATAGTCCACATCGCAAGATCGTTATGTTACTGGACGAAGGCAGATACACCCGATACGATGAGGTCATGGCCCGTGCCCTCCGTATCTGTATGGAGCAATTAATCCGGGATTACGAAGGCTCGTTAATCCTGATGGCCGAGAGTAGCGAAAACGAAGATGAATTCTCGAAACGACTACAAACGCTGTACGGTGTTGGACCTAAGACAGCCGAGATATTCATGCGCGAAACCGAAGAAGTGTTCGCGCGACGCGTAGAGTAGTTGTCTCTAGTGCTATAAAAAGACGAGTATAATAAATATATGACAGCATCACAAAAGATCACGCCCAATCTATGGTTCGACCATAATGCAAAAGAAGCGGTTGATTTCTACGCTTCTGTGTTTCCTAATTCAAAAATAATCGAGACATCATACTATCCCACCGAAAACCTGATGGATTTCCAAAAGGAATTTGCTGGCAAGGAGTTAGTCATTGAGTTTGAACTGAATGGTCAGCATTTTACTGCCATTAACGCTGGTCCAGACTTCAAATTCACCGAAGCCGTGTCGTTTGCGGTGACCTGCAAGGACCAAGATGAAATTGATTATTACTGGGAAAAGCTCTCTAGCCATCCAGAAAATGAACAATGCGGCTGGTGCAAAGACCAATTTGGTCTGAGCTGGCAAATTGTACCAGAAAACATGGGCGAGTTGATGCAGCGCCCAGATGCTTACTCACACATGATGCAAATGAAGAAATTGGTTATCGATCAATTCTAATATGATCGGTCGATGTGACGACGCTATTTAATCTACAGTGCTATACTAATCGCATATGAGTAAAACAGTTATATGTAGAGATGTATTTGGTAACGAATACGAGAGAAATGTAGAAGATCTAGTCCAGACGATACGCGTCTATGCGTTCGTTGTAGTTGATGAAAAGCTATTAGTTACAAAACAATGGGACGGCTATAGCCTACCAGGTGGCGGTGTTGAAAAAGGGGAAGACCTAGAAGAAGCATTGGTGCGGGAAGTAAAAGAAGAAACCGGACTGGATATCGTACCCGGAAAGCCGTTTTACAATACTTCGCGTCTATTTCAGCGCGATAAAGACAGCGAAGCTAAACAGGCCTTTATGTTCTACTTTGACGCCGCTTCTATTACTGGTGAGATAACAAATGACGCCATTACCGAAAGCGAACAAAAATACACCCAGGGTATCGCGGAATGGATTCCACTAGCAGACATCGATGAGTCTCAATTCCGACACAGTGTGACATTTCGCGAGATTCTGCAGCAGTATTTTGAGACCGTTTAAACTGTCGCACTGTTAGAATAGAGCATATGACCAAAACAGAAAAACCTGTTCGTAAAAAACCCATCTGGACGTCGATATTGATTGTCATTGGCGTTGCGTGTATTGCGATAGGCGCACTGGGGCTAGCGGATTATTTTAGCCGTACGCAAACAGGTGCAACAATTCCCGATACTACAACGGTCATTTCGTCGGACCAGGCCATTAGCGAGAAAAAGCCTGATGCTATCCAGGATAGCTATAAAGTAGCTGCAGATCAGCCTCGTGTGATCGAGATTCCAAAACTCAATGTATCGGCATATATCCAGCGAGTTGGCGTCGATCCCCAGAATCGTATGGCCACACCAAATAATATTCATTTCGCCGGATGGTATGTGAATGGAGTTTCTCCTGGGCAGGACGGCCTATCGATAATCAATGGTCATGCTGGCGGACGCTACACAGACGGTATCTTCAAGCATTTGAACGATCTGGAACCTAATGATTCAATCCGCGTACAACTAGGTGACTTATCATGGAAAGACTTTATTGTTGTATCGAACGCAACGTATTCAGAACCCGAATCTGCAGCTGTTTTATTCAAGGACGACACTTCCATAGATAAAGAGCTCCACCTCATAACATGTGACGGTGTATTCGACGATAAGACCCAAACATATGACGCCAGAACGATTGTCATAGCCCGCTTGAAAGACGCTTAAAAACCGATGTTTTTCGGCACTATGGCATATCCGGCGTATAATAAGAGGGTAAGTAACTAAGCAAAAGATGCAGGAAGGAGGACTCGTGAAAATAACGAACGTCCCGATAAGAGCACTAGGTTTTGCCTACAATTTTGCCTATTGTTCACCCCACCGCTCGGGCCACTCTACTATTAAGTGAATCTTTAAGACCTTTCACCAAGGGTCTGTTTTCATTTGGAACATACTAGCTATAAAGGGGAAATGCTATGCAATACAGAATTAAAAATAAAAGTAATCACGCGTTATCCATTGGTGTCATCACGGCCGTTATGAGCGTCCTAATGATCGGTAGCGCAGCAAGCGTCGTTCAGGCTGCACCTGGAGATGGTTACCGCCTCAATACTCGATATAATCAAAACAATAACTCAAGGTTTAACAATCGTTCAAATAATAACGAAACAACGACAACAAACCGAACAACACCTGTAACACCAGCACCTATTGCCACAACAACTCCATCTACTCCAGCAGTGACAACACCTACTGCACCTGCACCCCAATCAAGCCCAATTGTTGCCGTGACGCCAGTGGCGACGGCTCCTGAACCTGCAGTTGTTGTGCCTCCTGATACAGCTGCTGCATCAACACAAACAGCTGCTGCACAAGCAACGACCACTGCAAAACCAGTTGCCTACACGAGCAATAAGATCTCGACAGAACTCCGTGATCGTTTGGTAATGCTCGCCATTTCAACGGCCATAACGGGTGCGCTACTGTACACAATCACCGTTATTAACTTCGGAGCATCTGGTGCATCTCGTGTGATTCCGATGCGTCGTATTATTCCTGTTGAGGTGATCAATCGATAATGATAGGTAAATTTCTGATACGTTTTCTGGCGGTCATCCTGATCGTCGGAGCGGCCGGTACTGCAGCCTATGCATTGTTTCAGAGCAGTGACAAAGCAGACCAGAATTTGGTCTACGCAGACCGAACATTATTAAATGGACTTTGGGATAGTTACAAAGAGACCTACTGGGAAGAGTCCACCGGTCGAACACTAGACAAGCAACAAAATGACATCACAACATCCGAGGGGCAAAGCTATACAATGCTACGAGCCGTATGGGAAAGTGACAAAACAACCTTTGATAAATCATGGGCATGGACTCAGGAACAATTACAGCGAGAGGATAATTTGTTCTCCTGGCGCTGGGGAAAGCAAGATGATGGCAGCTATGGTCTATTCACGAATATGGGCGGACAGAACACTGCATCCGATGCAGATAGTGACTTGGCTCTCGCACTACTAATGGCAGGAAATCGTTGGCAGCAACAAAGCTATATCGATGACGCTAACAAGATCATTAAGAGTATGTGGGAACAAGAAGTTGTGACTGTTGACGGCGTGCCATACCTGGCCTCGAATAATCAGGAAAAGAATTCGTCGCAGCCGATCATTATGAACCCATCGTACCTCGCGCCATATGCATTCAAGGAATTTGCGAAAGTTGATAAAGAGCACGACTGGAATGCAGTTGCCGACTCCTCATACGTACTGATCAATAAATCTATGGACGCCAATCTAGACAAAGGTAGCAGTGCCAAACTGGTTCCGAACTGGGTAGCAATGGACCGTACAACAGGTGAGTTATCTGCGCCAACTAGTGGGGGTAATCTGGACACAAACTATGGCTACGATGCAATGCGAACCCCATGGCGCCTAGGTATGGACTATGAATGGAACAAGGACCCACGCGCCAAAGAGACGCTTGAAAAGATGAGCTATCTCGGCGAAAAATGGAAAAACGATAGTAAGATTCAGTCTATTTATAGCCATGATGGCCAAGTAGTGACGGGCGATGAAGTCGTCGAGAGCTACGGAACGTCCCTTAGTTACTTTAGCCTGACTGATCCTGGTGCCGCAGAGGATATTTACAATCAGAAAATAAAGGTTCTTTACGACCAAAATACAAATGGCTGGTCAACCGACCTGACGTACTATGCCGACAACTGGGTATGGTTCGGTATCGCCCTCTACAATCACCAGTTACCAAATCTTGTTACTGAAACGACCGAATAGGAGAACGATCATAGACTTTCTAAAAACAACAAAACTGAGTAGATTTCTCCTCATACTAAACTTAGTGCTTGCCATCACGTACTTCACCTTCATCGTTGTGTTCTTCCCGATTGGTTCGCCCGTATTGTTCGGACTGCTGGTATTGTCAGAGGTTTTCCACCTTTGGCAATTAGCCGGCTACCTGCATACGGTCTGGCCACGGAAGCGTAAAAAGGAATTCGATGGCTCATTTGAACCAGCGGTTGCTGTGTACATCACAGTTTGTGGTGAACCAAAAGAGATTATCGAAGAAACAGTCAAGGCAGCACTGGCGATGGACTATCCCGACTTTGCTGTCTACATCCTGAATGATGGCTATGTTGCCAAACGTGACAATTGGAAAGAAGCCGAGACTATCGCAGAGCAGTACGGAATTACGTGTATCACCCGCACTAAACCGGGTGGTGCCAAAGCCGGAAATATTAACAATGCATTACGCGAAACTCAGCAGCCATTTGTGGTTGTCTTTGATGCGGACCACGAACCTAAGGCGCATTTCCTGACGGCAACAATGGGCTATTTTATTGACGAAAAAGTCGCCTACGTACAGTCGCCGCAGTACTACAAAAACAATGGGTTGAACCAAGTAGCCGGTGGTTCCTGGGAGCAACAGGCACTATTCTTTGGTCCACTATTGAAAGGTAAAGATGGCGTGAACGCATCATTCATGTGTGGTACTAACATGGTGATCCGACGCACAGCGCTCGAACAAGTTGGCGGTATGAGTGAACAAAGTATTGCCGAAGATTTCCTGACATCGATTTTGATACATGACAAGAAATGGAAGTCTATTTATGTCGATGAAGTCCTAGCGGAAGGGTTGGCACCTGAGGATTTCTTGTCTTATTACAAACAGCAATTCCGATGGGCTAGGGGAAGCCTAGAAGTTCTATTTAGCTATAGTCCATTTCGTATGAAAGGGCTCAAAATCTCACAAAAGATTCAGTACCTGACATCTGCAAGTTTTTACCTGTCCGGAGTCGTCGTGTTTATTAACTTGATGTTGCCGCTCATCTATTTCTACTTTGGATTTGAGCCGCTCGCGATCGGAACGATGACCTTGGCATTAATTTTCCTACCGTACATATTCTTTGTGATCTATACGTTACAGTTGTCTAGTAATTTTACGTATACGTTCCGCGCATTATCCTTCGGGCTCAGCTCGTTCCCGATTCATATGAAGGCAATTTGGAATACGCTGAGGCGTAGTCAAAATAGTTTCGTCGTAACATCAAAAACGAGGTTAGCGGGAAATTACAAACACTTAGTATGGCCGCACCTACTATTTATTGTCGCGGTTATTGCAGGTGTCGCGGTCGGAGTATGGCGTGAAGGATTTAGCGCATCAATCTTGTCGAACTTGGCATGGGCAGCGTTATACATTGCGATCTTTATACCATTTATCCAGGCAGCTTTTGAAAAAGAAAAAGTAATCAAAGACGAAGAACATACGGAAGCATCGGTACCGATCGCAAAGCAAAAGGTTAAAGCGTAATGGCTGACGATAACCTAAAAGCATCAAAACCTAATCGGCTGATAACGTATTTGTTACTAATAGGTATGGCGGCGTTTGCGATCTTCTTTAGTCTAACGATATTCGCTCAGACTAGTTTGCGTCTGGACGAGGCTCAGAGCCTTTTCCAGACGAACCGTGATGTCGGTGGCGTACTATACGCAGTTGCACAGGATGTTCACGTCCCGTTTTATCACCTGCTGTTACATTTCTGGCAACTGTTCTTTGGTAACGATATCTTTACTGCACGTATGATGTCTCTGGTGTTCTTTGTGGGAACAATATTCCTCGTGTACTACCTAGGAACGTACGTATTCCGCAAACGATCCATCGGATTATTTGCCGCGTTATTACTAACGATATCCCCGTTCATGAACTGGTATGGATCCGAAGCCCGCATGTATGCCATGCTCGTATTCTTTGTCGTGCTGCACCAGATATTCTTTGTAAAGCTATTGCGCACGCCAAAGCCGCTATTCTGGGTGTTGTTTGTCGTGACGGCAATCCTAGGAGTGTATACGCATTACTTCTTTGGATTCGTCCTGTTGACGGAAGGCTTGGCGTTCTTGCTACTGCGCAAAAACCTACCGATCAAACACGGCATTATTAAATTAGGATTAAGCGCTGTTGCGATTGTTGCTGCACTAGCGCCATGGATCCTGTACGTTGCTAGTCTTGGTGCGGCTAGCAATACGCAGCCGCTATTAGGTCAGCCAACTGCCGTTGATTTGTTCGGTACATATATGCAGTTCCTGTTTGGATTCCAGGTTGATGCGGTGAACACCTTTATCATTTCACTATGGCCGATTCTGTTGCTGTTTGCATTCTTTGCCTTGAAACGAAAGGGAATGAAGCTATCGAATGAAGTCGTGTTGTTTATTATGACCGCAACGATCCCTATTGTCGGGGCCTTCATCCTGAGTATCGCAGTCAAACCGCTGTACGAAAGTCGTTACCTGATTGTGTCGCTGCCTGCACTCATCCTGTTTGTGTCTTGGTTATTGACGCAGTATCGACCAGCGATCGCCTATGCGGTGCGCTCAGCATTGGTCATCCTGATATTAATTTTGTTCGGTGTACAGGCGACAAATCCACGGGCTCCGGTCCAAGAGGATTATTCTAGCGCTGTCGCGTATCTCAATGAAAAGGCGAGTGCGAGTGACGTGATCGTCCTAGCTGCACCCTTTACGGTTTATCCCGTCGAGTATTATTATGACGGTCCGGCGAAATTAACGACCCAGCCAATATGGGACCGATTCAAAGAAGGATCTGTGCCAGCATTTAACGAAGCCAATGTAGAAAAGGAAACAATCGAGAATGTTGGCGCGTATCAAAACGCATGGGTGCTGTTGAGTTATGATCAGGGCTATAACGAAAAGTTAAAGAAATATTACGACGGTCACTTCCAGCGAATATCCGAAAAAACGTTTTCAGATGGATTAGTACTGTATCAATACAAGATTCGCTATGATCCAAAGATTACTCTGGCACCATAACTATATGTGGGGGACTATCTTATTCGGACGTAAAAGTGTATAATACTATACATTATATAGTAAATGGTTAAAGGATAAATATGGAAATTGGCGTATTCAGCTTTGGTGATGTGCAGCGAACAAAAGATGGCAAACTAGGGCCAACTAGCGAAGCAATCACCAATATGCTCGAGGCGATTCAACTCGCAGACAAAGTTGGACTCGATGTTTTTGGCGTTGGTGAACACCACACCGAATATTTCCCTGCATCTTCACCCGCAACTATCCTGGCAGCAGCAGCAGCGACAACAAAGAACATCAAGCTGACTAGCGCCGTATCGGTCCTGAGTACAGATGATCCTGTTCGTATTTATCAGCAATTTTCTACTGCCGGTATTATCTCTGGTGGCCGCGTAGAAATCATCGCTGGCCGTGGTTCGTCGACTGAATCATTTCCACTATTCGGTTATAGCCTAAAAGATTACGACGGTCTGTATTCTGAAAAGCTCGATTTGTTAATGAAAATTAACGCACTAAAAAAGAATGAACCAATTAGCTGGGAAGGCCAATTCCGCGGACCACTCACGAATGTCCCGATCGTCCCACAGCCAAATGATCCACTAAAGATTTGGCTTGCAACAGGCGGCAACCCTCAGTCATCACTGCGTGCTGGTGCATTAGGTCTACCAATCACCTATGCGATTATCGGTGGACATGTCTCCCGATTTGCCCCACTTGTTGATTTGTATCGCCAGGCAGCGACAGAATATGGTCCAGAAAACGGTCAAGTTGAAGTTGCCATCGCGACACCTGGATTTGTTGCAGATGACGCAAAAGACGCCAAAGACACCTTTTGGAAAACCTGGCACTGGACGATGGCAACCCTGGGTAAGGTCCGTGGTTTTGCGGCACCGAATCGTCATCACTACGACGCAGAGTCGGGGATTGACGGTGCATTGTTCGTCGGTGACCCAGACGAAATCGCTGATCGTATCATCGCCCTCTATAAATTAGTGGGTCACACACGCCATATCTTTCAGATGGATACCGGCCAAATGCCTCAGGAAAAGTTCTTGCATGCTATTGAGCTACTCGGTACGAAAGTTGCACCGAAAGTTCGGGCTGCAATTGCCGAGTTAGAGAAAGAAAAGAATGCAGCCAAAGCCTAATATCGGCATCATTGGTGCTGGTCGGTTAGGGACAGCGCTGGCTCGCAGGTTCAGCAAGAGTGGCTATAGCGTCACAATCGTGAACTCGAAGGCCCCAGAAAGTTTGTCCTTGATATTAAAGGTATTGTTACCTGATGTCATAGCGAAGCCCATCCCGGAACTAGTAAACACAAGTGAAGTGATTGTTCTGGCGATTCCATTACATGAATATGTGTCGCTCGATCCAGCTCTTTTCAAAGGCAAAGTTGTTATCGATGCTATGAACTACTGGCCGCCAACAGAAGGCGTGATCGATGCATTTTCGGGGGACCTGTCATCTAGTGAAGTGATCCAGTCATATTTCGCAGATGCACATGTCGTCAAATCACTGAACCATATTGCCTACAACGAGTTGGAGCAGCATACTCTACCAATTGGATCAAAAGACCGCCGCGCGATTATTCTCGCAGGTGACGATGCAGGGGCAAAGCAAACTGTTAGCGATCTGATCGATACGATTGGATTTGATCCTATCGATGCAGGTGGTTTACGAGAAGGAATGAAGTTCCAGCCAGATACGAGTCTCTTTAATACTCGCTACAATGCAGCCGAAGCCGTTAATCAGTTAACTAAACATACTTGACATACTTTTCATACTTGCGCTATACTAATGGTAGTATGCACGACAAAAAACTTTACGGAACAGCAACTGTCGGAACAAAAGGCCAGGTAGTGATACCAGCTGATGTTCGTGAGCAGTTGAACATTGCAGCAGGTGATCGCCTGTATGTAGTTGCGTCCGAAAAGGCCAGTTGGGTCGGATTTATCAAGGAAGAACAACTTCGAGAAATGGTAAACCATCTCACCGACAACGCCGAGCGATATAAGAATATATTAGACAAGAACCAGGAGTAAAAAACTATGCACCATCATCTTAGCCTACGCGGCAAGATTATTATCATGCTCTCGGTTATGGCCAGCCTATTATTGGTTGCGCTCGACCAGACAATTATCGCGACTGCCCTCGGCAAGATCGTCGAGGAATTCCATTCGTATGATTCACTTAGCTGGATCGTCACGGCCTACCTCATAACAACAACGATTACTGTCCCAATTGCGGGTAAGCTTTCTGACCTATTCGGACGACGACGCATCCTGCTCGCAGGTGTGGCAATATTCGCTCTTGGTTCATTGCTAGCTGCGATGAGCGGGAATGTCACTGAATTGATCGCGTGGCGTGCACTGCAAGGTATCGGTGGTGGTATCATTACTGCCAACGCATTTACAATTGTTGGTGACCTATTCGCTGCTCGTGAACGAGGTAAATGGCAAGGACTCATTGGTGCAGTATTCGGCCTCAGTTCTATCGTAGGACCACTCCTCGGTGGATTCCTGACTGATGGACAACCGTTCTTTGGTCTGGTTACTGACTGGCGCTGGACGTTCTACATTAACATTCCTGTTGCGATTTTGGCGTTCATCTTTATCGCCATCTTCTGTCCGCCTTTGAAACATGATAATAAACCGCGTATCGATTACCGTGGTGCCGCACTGCTGACTATCCTGCTAGGAACATTGATCTTGGCTGTTGATAACACTGCGACAATCTTTGCTGGACTCATGGATGCAACAGGACTTAACATAGTTGGCCTTCGTGTGATTATGTTCTCGATTGTTGCTGCTGCACTCGTTGGATTCATCGTCGTTGAAAAACGAGCCGAAGAGCCAATCTTGCCACTTCACTTCTTCAAGAACCGTAACTACGTACTACTCGTGACTATTGCTGGGCTATTTGGTGCCGCATTTATGGGATCGATCCTTTACCTAACACAGTTCAATCAACAGGTCTTTGGCGCAACCCCAACTGAATCTGGATTGATGCTACTCCCTATGGTTGCTGGACTGATGCTGACCAGTATTGGCTCTGGGCAGATCATCTCTCGAACAGGGAAGTACAAGATATTTATGCAAATCGGTTTGGTTATTGCGACCATCGGTATGCTGGCGCTGACAACGCTTGGTCCTGATAGTGTCTACCTCCAAGAAGCGATCATTATGACCTTCCTCGGTCTCGGTCTGGGTGTGACGATGCCGGTACTAAACCTCGCGATTCAAAACGAATTCGAACAACGTGAACTTGGTGCGGCGACTAGCTCAAATCAATTGTTCCGAAGCCTCGGTTCAACGATCGGTACCGCCGTATTTGGCGCAATGCTAACGGCTGGGATTATTGGGTCACTCGGGAACGTGC
>Ga0247817_10001691_pt1 | contig 11452 bp, 12 predicted proteins | sample UWRJL212509R1_FD_178010 | JGI IMG/M metagenome (GOLD analysis project Ga0247817, IMG submission 178010) | Plant litter microbial communities from Arlington Agricultural Research Station in Wisconsin, United States - UWRJ-L212-509R-1 | ecosystem: Environmental > Terrestrial > Plant litter >... | reverse complement strand
ATTATTCGATCAGGATATAAAACAAAAATCTACGCGTACATTATTTGGATATGTGCCTCAGGATTTTTCTTTGTATGAAGAATTAAGTCCACGTGAAAATCTATATTTCTTTGGTGCATGGACAGGATTAGACAGCAAAGAAATAAAATCACGCACAGAAGAACTTCTGGAGATACTTGGTTTGAAGGATGTCGGGAACAAACCTGTGAAAACATTTTCTGGCGGTATGAAACGCAGGGTCAATTTAGCCATTGGTGTTTTGAATAAACCTTCCATTCTGTTTCTGGATGAGCCAACAGTTGGTGTAGATATTCAAACCCGTCATGCGATTATTGCCTATCTAAAAGAATTAAATCAAGTAGGCATGACCCTCGTATATACTTCACATCAATTAGCAGAAGCCGAAGATCTATGTACGCGGATTGCGTTGATGGATCACGGAAAATTATTAGCCTGCGATCAAACCCATGAATTACTCAAAGCACATCAGGAATCAGATTTAGAAGCTTTATTCTTAAAATTAACCGGCAAAGAATACAGAAATTAATATGTTTAAACTTTGGGCAACCATACGAAAAGATGCATTACTCCTTATCCGCGATAAGGTTGGTTTGACTCTTATGTTTGTAATGCCCATTGCCTTGGTTCTTGTTATTACAAGCATACAAAACAGCACCTTCGAACTGGTAAATGAAAATAAGATCCCGCTTTTGGTTTGCAATAAAGACACGGGCAAGATCAGTTCCGAATATATTGATGCCCTAAAACAAATTGGTATGTTTGAGATCACTCAGGTTTCAAATACACTCAACAATGAATCTTTAAATACACGAATGCATGAACAGGATGCGTTAGTTGCGATTATAATCCCTGCTGCTTTCTCTACAGAGATCTTAGAAAAATCCACGCAGGTTTCTTCAAAAGCCTTGCAAGAGTTTGGTATAGCCAACGACACGTTGGTTCGGGATAAAGCCCAGGCATTACCGCATTCTATAACGTGCTTGTACAACCCCGTTATCCAGCAGTCCTTTCTTCAATCAATCAATGGTGCTTTATCAAGTGCCATACAGATCATTGAAGGAAAAGTTTTGGTACAGCAACTGTATACAACGTTAAACGAAAAGCCGATGCCTGAAACATTGCAGATGGAAATTCTTCAAAAAAATATCAGCATCGATGAAATTCCTGCAGCGAAAGATGGAAGCAAAGCTATCCCCAATGCAACGCAGCACAACGTACCCGCATGGACGATCTTTGCTATGTTTTTTATTGTCATTTCATTAGGCGGAAGTATTGTAAAAGAAAAATTAAGTGGAAGTTACATTCGTTTAAAAACACTCCCAACCAATTATCTCATTGCTTTATTGTCGAAACAGCTGACTTTTTTAGTTGTAACATTAATGCAGGTATTCGTTATCTTTTCATTAGGTATATGGGCATTCCCTTATATTGGTTTACCTCAATTGAATTTGCCGAGTGATTTGCTGGGCTTATTTATCATATCGCTACTCTGCGGTTGGTGCGCGATCAGCTATGCCATATGTGTAGGCACCTTTGCCCAAACTCAAGAACAGGCAAATGGTTTTGGTGCTGTATCCATTGTTATATTAGCTGCAATCAGCGGCATTTTAGTGCCGTCATTTGCCATGCCGCAATCCTTTGCAGTAATCATGAAACTATCACCTTTATATTGGTGCCTTGAATCGTATTATGGCTTATTCTTAGAACGAGGTTCGTTAGTGGACGTACTTGAAAATGCTTTACCTATTTTAGTTTTTATAATTATAATCCAAGGCGCCACGCTTGTGGGTCTTAAAAAGAAAAATTTGATCTGAACAAAAATATAATGGAAACTGCTGAACTTAAATACCAATTAAAAGAACAAATTATCAAGTTTTTAAATCTTATATCTGTTACACCCGATGATATTAAAGATGATGAACCTTTGTTTGGAGAAGGCTTAGGCCTTGACTCTATTGATTCTTTGGAGTTGATCGTACTTTTAGATAGAGAATATGGCATTAAAATTACGGATCCTAAAGACGGTCGTAAAGTCCTGGTAGATATTAATACTATGGTCGCGTATATTGAACAACACAGAACGAAATAATTTGTGAGTAGAATTGTTGTCACGGGCATAGGCATTATCAGTGCAATTGGTGATTCGACAGAAAAAAACCGAAATGCATTGAAAAATAGTTTTTGTGGTATTTCAAGTATTGATCTATTTGAAACCAAATATGCAAAGCTATTGCCATTTGGTGAGATTAAAATTGATAACAATACTTTCCGACAATTACTAAATATCTCTTCTGCCGGTGTAACCCGTACAAGTATGCTCGCACAGCATGCATTTGAACAGGCTATTCAAGATAGTAATCTCACAAAAGAAGAATTAGCAACGGAAGATACTGCGTTGATCAATGGCAATACTGTTGGAGGTATGTGCTTAACAGACGAGCTGTATAATGATGCCAATAAGCATTCAACAGATTCTCCGTATGTCACGTCGTATGATCTGGGCTCTGTGACTATTTATCTGCAGGAATTATATAACATACAAGGTGTTTGCAATACCATCAATACTGCCTGCTCTTCCTCTGCCAATGCCATCATGTATGGTGCGCGGCTTTTGAAACAAGGCAAAGCCAAACGCGCTGTTGTCGGAGGCGTAGATAGTTTAGCAAAATTTACTATAAACGGTTTCAATGCGCTTCATATACTTTCTTCTCAACCATGTCAGCCGTTTGATCAAAACAGAACGGGTTTGAATCTGGGAGAAGCTGCTGCTTTTTTAGTATTGGAAAGAGAAGAAGATTGTATCGATAAAAAGAAGTACGCCGTACTCTCAGGTTATTCAAATGCAAACGACGCGTTTCATGCCTCGTCTCTTTCAGATACAGGAGAAGGACCATACAATGCGATGAAGGAAGCTTTAAAGATTGCACATCTAAATCCCTCAGATATTAGCTTTATAAATACTCACGGCACAGGCACCGAAAATAATGATTTGGTTGAAGGCACTGCAATGAAACGCATATTTGATCAAGTACCTCCATTCGCATCTTCGAAGTCTAATACCGGGCATACTTTAGGTGCTGCCGGTGCAATTGAAGCAGTATATAGTATTTTATCGATCCATCATCAGGAGCTCTACCCCTCTTTACATTTCGAACATGAAATTGAAGACTTAAAGCTTCGTCCTTTACAGGCCTATATACAATGTCCTGTTCAGCACGTGATGTCAAACTCATTTGGCTTTGCTGGCAATTGCAGTTCACTCATCTTTTCAGCACTATAAGTTATACGTATGTTTTACATTCATACATCATCTTGTATTTCCGCGCAGAAAGCTTTTATAGATCCGACAGAAACGACTCTTACAGAATCTGTCGACAATAAACTCTATGCACTCGATATTCATTATGATATGATTCCACCTAATGTGTTACGTCGTTTAGGGAAAGCTGTAAAAATGGGCATTGCAACAGGTATTCAAGTTGTTTCCAATAAACCTGTTGATGGTATCGTTATCGGAACAGCAAATGGCGGATTAGAAGATTGTATAAAATTTTTGAATCAGATCATAGAATTTGAAGAAGGCCGTTTAACACCTACCAACTTTGTTCAAAGCACAACCAATGCAATTGCCGGACAGATCAGCATTATGACTGCGAACAAAGGTTATAACATAACACACGTACACCGCGAACTTGCGTTTGAAAATGCATTGATCGATGTAGAAATGCTTTTACAGGAAAACCCGGCAAATAATTACCTCGTTGGCGGTGTAGATGAAATTTCAGAATACAATCATACGATCAATACACTTGCCGGATATTATAAACAAGAAGCTATTTCAAACAAAGAAGTATTAGAATCTGCTTCTCAAGGAAGCATTGCTGGTGAAGGTGCAGCAATGTTCGTAGTTAACAATACGAAGGAACATGCGAAAGCAGTAGTTCAAGCTATTAAAACAATTCATTCCACAGATATTCATACAATAAAAAAAATAGCTAAAGATTTTTTAAAAGAGCATTTACCGGCTGCCGAATCAATTGATTTAGTATTGCTTGGTCAGAATGGCGATAGTCGCTTAAATAGTTACTATGAAAGTTTTTTTAACACATTGCCTGCTAATACTCACATAGGATATTACAAGCACCTCACAGGCGAATTCTCTACTGCTACAGCTATTGCTCTGTGGCTTGCAACAAATTTATTTTCATCAAACCGTCTTAATGAATTGATGAAAATATCAACTTCACATACACCTACAAACATATTGCTTTATAATACCTCTAAAGGAAACCAGCATAGTTTGATATTGATTTCAAAAGTGTAAGTTTTTAAGCTGAAGGCTGATTTCATTCATTATCATGAAAAATATATTTTCAAATCCACCTAAAAACACTTCTTCGATCCATATTCTAAATTCATTTAAAGAGAAAATTTGGTATTTTATTCCGTTGCTTTCTATATAAATTCTTCTGTTGTTTTTTATTTCGTTTTTCAGCTCTCTTAATTCGGATATACAAAATTGATATGGCGTTGCAGTATCATACCAACTAGAGTTAGAAAATGACTTTAAAACTGTATCATCGTCACTAAATACCACATGTTCAATCTCCATGATCAAAAAAAATAAAGAATAGTATTTACTTCGAAGCCGTTACTTTCAACGTTACTTCAACATCATCTCCCATTGTTACGCTTTTACCACCTACTCCATAATCCAAACGATTAATAGTTATTGCGCCTTCAAAAACACCACCTTCAGCATTCCCCTTATAGGTGAACGGAATTTTAACATCTTTTGAAACACCTTTAATCATAAGTTTCCCTTCTGCAATCAATCCGGTTGAAGTCTTAAGAATATGAGAACTTTCAAACGTTATTTTTGGAAATTTTTCAACATCAAAAAATTCTTCTTTTCTTAAGTGTTTATCTCTCGCTTCAATTCCTGTATCAATTGTAGTCGTTTCAATTGTAGCTTTTATCGATGAAGGCGCATTTGCACTTTCATTGTAATCAATTGTAGTTTCAAATTTTTTAAAACTTCCATTCACTCCAATACCAGCATTTTTAATTTTAAAATCTACTGAACTTTGGGTATAATCCGGCTTCATTAAAAAAGATGTTCCTATAATAAGCAAACAAGCTAGTCCAAGCACTGTTGCAATTTTATTCATGGTTTTCATAATCATTATGTTTAGTAGTATAAGTTAATAAAATTAAAGTTCTTTTACTCAATTTTATTGGTTTCAATTAGCCAAAAAAATACGCATATAATTTCATACATTTATGCGGTATTTGCATAGTAATAACATGATTAAGTATATTTTAGTATTCAGCACATTGCTCTGTTTATCTTGTGGTTCCTCCACTCAATCAACAGATGTAGATTTTTTCAAAAGGAATTATAGCTTATCGAACGACAGCCTGGAACAGACGTTGGAGTTATTCTCCATGAATGATTCCATTACTCAATTTACTTTGCGTGTAGAAAATAAATATGAAGACACCCTTGATAGCTACATGAGCAATGCGAGTTCCCAAGATGGAAAACATTTTATTCACAATCGCGTAAACTGTTCTATTGCATTTGAGTTGAAAAATTCTTTCAAAGATACTGCTGTACTTACATACTGCAACTGCCCTGAATTAACAGTAAAGGGCCTTAATGCAACAATGGGCGTAGACACGGTGCGTATTTCTTCGTATAGATAATATAAAATAAAACGTTCCGACTTATTCACATCAGTTGGAAATTTATTTACAAATTCAATTGCCTGAATTGCATCTGTCCTACAATTATTTTATCTTCAATTATATTCGTATCATCACTTTATATTTTAACATGAAAAAGCACGTATACATGATTGTCTTTATTTTATTTGCATTCATTTTACAATCTCAATCACCAGTACAACCTGATCCTTTAAAAACAAAAAACATGCTTTTGAAAACCAATCGTTTATTGGGCATGAACCACATGGCTGTTAAAAATGGTAAGACATATACAGGCGATTTTGGAAAAGGAGTTCAATACGAACGGTATGCTAAAAAATTATACTTAGCAAAAGAATATAAAAAAGCTGCACAATTCTCGTATCGCGCAAGAGAATTTTCGGTAGCTTCTTTGCTTGCAAACAAAGCAAAACCAACAAGCGATGGAACATTTACAACGGAAGAAAAAATGATTGTATCGCCCTTACCTGAAGTAGCAGCCATGGATAAAGAATTGACTGAACAAAATATACCGTTACCAACTGATCAGGACTTACTCGCAGGTAATTTAGATATTACCATCTAACGATGTCCACTTTAGTCAAGTGATTATAATTTTTTCATAGTCCCGCCCATAAAGCGGGACTTTTTTGTTTTATTTTCAGTTGGCTAAAGCCGAACGGCAATGAAGCTGAGTCGTTCATTATATTAGCCACAGTACTTAACTAAAATCATACCTATTCAAAAAAATGATCCAATAACAAAGTAAGAGCTGCCCGGCTTGATGGCCGTTACATTTATGTGACGGTTTTAGTAAATTGGAACTCATTTTTTTCAGATAATCATATCACCGTTGGCTAAAGCCGCACGGCAATGAAGCTAAGTTGTTCATTATATTAGCCACAGTACTTAACTAAAAATCATACCTATTCAAAAAATGATCCAATAACAAAGTAAGAGCCGCCCGGCTTCATTGCCGTCACATTCATGTGACGGTTTTAGTAAATTGGAACTCATTTTTTTCACATAATCATATCACCGTTGGCTAAAGCCGAACGGCAATGAAGCTAAGTCATTCATTATATTAACCACAGTACTTAACTAAAGTCATACCTATTCAAAAAAATAATCCAATAACAAAGTAAGAGCCGCCCGGCTTCATTGTCGTCACATTCATGTGACGGTTTTAGTAAATTGGAACTCATTTTTTTCAGATAATCATATCACCGTTGGCTAAAGCCGAACGGCAATGAAGCTAAGTCATTCATTATATTAACCACAGTACTTAACTAAAGTCATACCTGTTGAAAAAATGATCCAATAACAAAGTAAGAGCCGCCCGGCTTCATTGCCGTCACATTCATATGACGGTTTTAGTAAATTGGAACTCATTTTTTTCAGATAATCATATCACCGTTGGCTAAAGCCGAACGGCAATGAAGCTAAGTCATTCATTATATTAACCACAGTACTTAACTAAAGTCATACCTATTCAAAAAAATAATCCAATAACAGAGTACGAGCTACACAGCTTGATGGCAGTTACATTTATGTGACGATCCCAGTGAATTTCTTATCAAATGTATATCTGATAAATTTTAAAGTATGCTTATTTTGAATTTTATTTCAATTACAGCTATGTCATTTGTTAAAATATGGGTCCATATAGTTTTTTCTACAAAAAATAGAGAACCCTTCCTTAGTAAAGAAATACGATATCAAGTTAAAAGGCAGATTATACTCAATTGTAAAGAAGATAATATATACTTACAATCTATAAATGGATATACAGACCATTTACATTGTCTTGTTTCACTTGGAAGAGAACAGACTATATCTTCAATCGTTCAGTATATTAAAGGTAAATCTGCCCATTGGTTAAACGAAAATTATTTTAAAGGAGGGGATTTTTTGTGGCAGGACGATTATTTTGCGATTTCTGTGAGCGAATCTCAAGTAAAAAAGGTGATAAGTTATATAAAAAATCAAGAACGCCACCATCAATCATTTTCATTTAACCAGGAAGCAAATGAATTCAATAAAAGATTTGGTGTAGAGGCAATAAAGGATAATTGAATTTTCCTTGGCTAAATCCTAACGGCCGGCAGCGGCTGAAAACAGAGTCATTTTAAAATTCTAAATGAATTTCAGAACTAAACCATTCTCAAAAACACAACATGAATTATTTAATGTACCGCCCGGCTTGATGGCCGTTACATTTATGTGACGGTTTTAGTAAATTGGAAATCATTTTTTTCAGATAATCATATCACCGTTGGCTAAAGCCGAACGGCAATGAAGCTGAGTCGTTCATTATATTAGCCAAAGTACTTAACTAAAATCATACCTATTCAAAAAATGATCCAATAACAGAGTAAGAGCCTCCCGGCTTCATTGCCGTCACATTCATGTGACGGTTTTAGTAAATTGGAACCCATTTTTTCAGATAATCATATCAACGTTGGCTAAAGCCGAACGGCAATGAAGCTGAGTCGTTCATTATATTAGCCAAAGTACTTAACTAAAATCATACCTATTCAAAAATTGATCCAATAACAAAGTAAGAGCTGCCCGGCTTCATTGCCGTCACATTCATGTGACGGTTTTAGTAAATTGGAACCCATTTTTTTCAGATAATCATATCACCGTTGGCTAAAGCCGAACGGCAATGAAGCTGAGTCGTTCATTATATTAGCCAAAGTACTTAACTAAAATCATACCTATTCAAAAAATGATCCAATAACAAAGTAAGAGCTGCCCGGCTTCATTGCCGTCACATTCATGTGACGGTTTTAGTAAACATCTAAAAAATCCCTTCTCTATCATTAGAGTTAACGAAACGCTCTAAGGATCTAAGAATTTAGAAGAATCTTTGACTCGTTTAGTTGTCAAATATCAATTATAAAATCGAGTCAATGACTCTCTGCTATTTTCTATCTTTATAGCGCTTCGGTTAACTCACTATGGGTATAAAAAGCTTCATTGCCGTGACATTCATGTAACGAATAAAAGATTATTCTTTTTATATTTACTAGAACAACAACAATTATTCACATTATGCCATCAAGCTTTCTTACTGCACAATGGAAGAAACTCATTTTAGCGAACTATGCTATAGATCCTGAAATATTAAAACCTTATTTGCCTGCAGGTACTGAAATTGATCTATGGAACGATACATGCTATGTTTCTGTAGTAGGTTTCCTATTTGATGAAGTTAAAATAAAAGGTATTTATGTTTTTGGACATAAATCTTTTCCTGAAGTAAATCTTCGTTTTTATGTTCGCAGGTTTGAAGATGGTGAATGGAAAAGAGGCGTTGTTTTCATAAAAGAAATTGTGCCGAAGAGAATGATCACAGTTGTAGCAAATACACTTTACGGAGAAAAATATCAAACCCTTCCTATGCGCCATCAATGGGATATATTGGAAAATGAACAACGTATTGAATACGAATGGAAAGTAAATAACAAGTGGAATTACCTGCGGGTTAAAGCAGGCATAGAGCCTGTAGACATTAAAGAAGGTAGTGAGGCGGAGTTTATAACTGAGCATTATTGGGGATATACCAAACGTTCTGAGAAAAAGACTTCTGTTTATGAAGTAATCCATCCCCGCTGGAAAGTCTATCGTATGCACAATTTGAATTTTTCTTTCAGCACGAAAGAATTATTTGGAGAAGCATTTGTCCCCTATCTGGAAACAAAACCCACCTCTATATTTTTAGCAGAAGGTTCGGAGATCGAAATAATGGGTGATGGAAATTTGAAATACGAACATGTAGATATCCCATCAAAAACTTTATAAAAAAGAAAGCAAACTGTTTACGAAACAGTTTGCTTTCTTTCAAAATGATTTTATTATTTTTTACTCAACCCAATACATACTCTACAACCACTGCTGTTACAGCACCAAGTAAAGACATGATCAAACGATTTGCTTTAAATTTATGCTGCGGATTCGATTCAAAAAAGATCGTTGTAGAAATGTACAGGAAATTACCAGCTAATAAAGCAAACAGTAAACCCATACCCTCTGCATCCAATATTCCCTGATCGGATAAATAATCGCTTACAAACAATCCTAGCGGCGAAGCTAAAGCAAATACCAATTGCCAGCCGAATATTGAAACCCGTGTTTTCATTAAGCCTATTAAAACTGCAGCCAATGCAAATGCTTCCGGCATCTTATGCAATACCAAACCGATCAATAATGTATTGTGTTCACCTTCTGCGTGCATATGCGAAGGATGCATCAATAATGAACCTTCAAGCAAACCATGTACGCACATAGCCAGCATGATGAAATATTTTTTAGAGCCTTTATCATGATCATGCAAGTGAATATGTCCGTGTTCTACTCCCGTTGAGAAATATTCGATCAGCATTTGCAAAAAATACCCCAGCAATACAAAGATACCGGCTAATTTAAAGTTGCCGGATTCTGTAACTGCTTCCGGTAAAATATGAATAACAGTGATAGAAAATAAATAGGCACCACTGAAAGATAAGATGAATTTGAAATTCTCTGTCCCCTTAGCTGAAGTGTAGTAAACTAATATCGCTGGTATAAAAGCAATTAAAAATAAAATTAAAGCACTAACGAACATGTGTGTTATTTTTTAGCAATCATTATTAATCTATCTGACTCAATGGCGTCATAGGCGTCTAACTTATAACTGCCAAATACATCTGTAAGAGTCAAGCCTGCAAAGGTAAAGAATCCTTTAAAATCTTCTAATGTCAGCGCCTTCACTCTTTCTGTAAAGAAATATGGCGTATTATCTGCTTCAAAACGGATCTCCTTATGAATATATCCATCTTGTACAAAACGTTTCAAATGAAATGTGATCCCCTCAATTATTTTTGTTTCTTCTTCTTTCAGCAGATTTACAGCTCTGGTTACATTCATAAAATCGATCACCAATGAACCACCTGTTTTCAATGCTTTAGAAAGTGTTGTGAATGCGGCTCTATCTTCTGCTTCGGTTTCGAAATAACCAAAGCTTGTAAATAGGTTTAACACATAATCGAAAGATTCGTTCCATGCAGGTTTTCTTAAATCGTGTACAAGGAACGTAACGCCTTCAGGAGCATGTGATTTTGCCAACGAAATACTTGCGCTGGATAAATCAGCGCCTGTTAATACATAGCCCTTTTCAGCTAAAAATAATGTATGCCTGCCTTTACCGCAAGGTAAATCCAAAATGCTGGCTCCTTGCTTAACACCTAAATGACTCATTAGATTGGTTAAGAATACTTCCGCTTCGGTTTCGTCGCGGTTGCTATACAAAATATGGTAATAAGGCGTGTCAAACCACGTATCAAACCATTCTTTCTGTAATTCAGACATATTGAATCTTTTAAACTGGAATTAATATACAATATTAATCAAAAGGAAGTTCAAAAGTACTGAGTATAGAGTACAAAGTACTGAGTATTAAAAAACAAATATTACATTTATGTATGTAAATCCGTATTCAACAAGTCTTTTTGAAGTATATACTTAGTACTCTGTACTCAGTACTTAGTACTTTTTCTTATCTTTGTACCAATGCGTGAAGACTATCTAAAATCAGACGACGAACAATTCACTCCCAACGAGAAAGAAATTGAAAGGGCTTTAAGACCGCTTTCTTTTGAAGACTTTGCCGGGCAGGATAAGATCATCGAAAACCTGAAAATTTTTGTTGGTGCGGCCAAACAACGTGGCGAGCCTTTAG
>Ga0247817_10001690_pt1 | contig 11453 bp, 11 predicted proteins | sample UWRJL212509R1_FD_178010 | JGI IMG/M metagenome (GOLD analysis project Ga0247817, IMG submission 178010) | Plant litter microbial communities from Arlington Agricultural Research Station in Wisconsin, United States - UWRJ-L212-509R-1 | ecosystem: Environmental > Terrestrial > Plant litter >... | reverse complement strand
CAGCTCGCCAAGAGATTATCATTGCCGTTCATGACAAATTTCAAGTCCAGATCGCCCAAGAGCCACTCGAGCTGGTGTAGCGAAATAATACCACTCGCCTTTTCCTTGCGATTTCGCCGTAAACCCCTTATGCTAGTAGCATGAACCGTCGTGGATTTACCATCGTCGAATTGATCATTGCGATCTCTATTATGGCCGTCTTGTTAGTACTGGGCGTCGTTAACCTACGAGGCACACAGGTGCAGGCACGCGACGACGAGCGCAAAGCCGATATACAAACGCTAACACAGAACCTAGAATCTTTTTACAGCAATGGTAACGTTGCCTTTAATCAGACGGTCGGACAATACCCATCGAATGGCCTGCTGGATAATATTCGATACTGTAAAACACCGGCAGTGCCACTCAATGATGCACAGTGTACAAATACAGCAGTCCCTGGCGCCATCACAAAGATGCTGCCAGACCTAGACTTAAAAGCGGTCGTCGCACCAGGCAAATCAACTGCGGCAGCTAATCTCTATACATCAATTACTGAATCGCTTTTCATGAGCACTACGACAACGCAGCCTGCATCATCAGATATCAACAACACAACCAGGCATTACGTTTATCAACCACTCTATCTGAATACGGCGACTGGCGTATGGAGTGTCTGTACTGGCACCCAAGAGTGTCGTAAGTTCAACCTCTACTACAAACTAGAGGCAACTGATACCGTCGTAAAAGTAACGAGTAAAAACCAATGAGCCATCGATCCCAACAGTCTGGATTTAGTGCAATTGAGCTACTGATTACGTTGTTTGTGGCAGCTGCGTTTATTATCGCGGGGTATCAGCTATACAATGTCATCATCAAAGACGGCGGTAATACGCGCGCCGAAACCAGGGCCGCTAACGTCGCCTATGACTACCTGCGCCGCTATACTACGTCAGCAGCCACCAATCCATGTACCGTTGGATCACCGCTGGGTGCTACTGGTAGCGACGTCGCTGTCAGTGGATTGTCTGCGGTCAACGTACGGATTGAAGTATCGTGTCCGTATGCGTCAACTACCAATGCGGCTAGCATCTCCGAAGTCGAGGTAACGATAAGGTACAACAACCCGCAAAAAGTATTGAAATATGCGACCTTTGCGACCGGCTCTGCATCACCTCAGATCACCAGCGGCCTCGTCGGCTGGTGGAAGATGAACGGCAACGGAACTGACAGTAGCGGATTCGGCAGAAACGCAACACCCGTCTCTACGTCAACGGTTGTTGGGCAAAACGGTCAGCCAAACACAGCATACGGATTCTCTGGTACGGCGCACTTACAGCTACCAGGTGGGTTCGCAAACTTCTCTACGGGAATTACAATGAGCATCTGGGCAAATCCGACATCAAATGGATCGTACGCCCGCTTCTTTGACCTGGCAAACGGTCCGGATGCAGACAATATTGTCATGGCGCGCGCCGGCACGACTACTAGTGTCTATTACCGACCCTACCCAGGTAGTTCCCTTATCATCACTGACGGTATGTACCTAAACGGGTGGCATCACTACGTGGTGACACAAAATACATCAGGATTAACTACCTTTTATATCGATGGCGTCAACAGGGGCTCGTTGACAACCCCACTCCCTCCAAACGTCAACCGATCAACCAACTATATAGGTCGCAGCAACTTTGTTGCCGATTCATACTTTGCAGGTAGCATGGACGATGCGCGCATCTACAACCGCGCGCTCTCTGCCGATGAAGTCAGTAAAGTCTACAAGGCTGGTGCACAATAATGATACCTATCTTCAAGGCAAACAAGAGTCGCGCATCACAAAGCGGTTTTACTTTCGTCGAGATTGCCGTTATTGCGCCAATCATCATTCTAATGATTACCGCATTTATTACCGTGATTGTTAATATGACTGGTGATGTCCTAGCCTCTCGGGGTTCCAGTATCCTTGTCTACAATGTACAAGATGCTCTCAATCGTATCGAAGAAGATGTCAAACTGAGTACAACCTTCCTGGCTGAAACAAATATTACCGCTGTTTCCCCGCAGGGCTACAACAACACGACGGCAAGCTTTAAAAATATAGGTGACGCGAACGGACCAGCGCTGATCTTGAACGCTCTGGCAACAACCGGCAATCCCCTTTCGTCTTCATCACAAGTTGCCTACATGCGTGATAACCTTGCTTATGCCTGTGGCGCACCGCAGCAATCGGTGACAAAGCCCCTCTCTATCAATATCGTCTATTTCGTAAAAGACTCTAGTCTTTGGCGACGAACGATCACTCCCGCAACTTACAGCGGCACGACATGTACACCTGATGGTCTGACGGCAGCAGGTCCATGGCAGCAAGGCAGTTGTAGTCCTGGCAGCACAGGCGCTACCTGCAAAACAGAGGATGTTCGACTGGTCGACGGTGTAACTCCCGGTAATTTTGATGTTGGTTATTTTGCATCTTCTGCCGATACAACCGCAAATTCTGTCGCCAGCACAGACTCGTCCGTTACCGTACGCAAAACGGCATTGCAGACACTCGCCACAGCAAGTGTCTCTATCAAGGCGTCCCAGGAAGTTGCAGGACGCACCATCGAGCAATCCGCCAGCCTGCGCGCTACTCGCCTTGATACAAATGCAACAACGATCGCAGAAACCGTTGTGCCAACGACGCCATCAGCACCAGCAAACCTTGCCGCGTCCACATCAATCGCTGCGACAGGTCCGGTTGCGAAGTTTACCTGGGCAAACTCTAGCGGTGGCGGCTCAATGAAATATTTGGTTCAGTATAATATTAATGGCGGCGCATGGACACCAACAACACCAGCCGAGACAACCAACTTATCCTACGATGTCACCGCCCAGCACGGACAAGTCGTCAATCTACGCGTCAAAGCCAGCAATGGATCGGGCACAGACTCTGCCTATACAACCTACTCAATAACTACTCCTATTTGGGCAACTGTGCCTTTCCAGAACGGGTGGACTGACTTCCTGAATGGCTATTCGTCGGCGGCATTTACAAAAACCAGTGAAGGAACCGTCATGTTAAAGGGCATGGTAAAAGCCGGAACATCATCGGGCGAAAACAATATCATCACCCTTCCTGCCGGCTATCGACCATGTGAAAGAATGCTCTTTTACAATAGTTCATGGTCGAACTCAGGTCGCGTTGATATCGATACCAGCGGTAACGTCATGTTCGAAAGGGGTCATAACGGCTGGTTTAGCCTAGACGGCATTAACTTCTCTAATGCCTCCTGCAGTCAATACACTAATCTAACAGATTACCGCAATAGCTGGGGATGGTGGGGTACTGTATGGGCAAAACCAGCCTTCTACATGGAGCCTAATAGTAAGGTTATCCACTTAAAGGGACTTATCGGCAGTGGCGCCACTGCGTCAGGCACAATGATGCTTACTCTCCCCGCCGCCGCAGTACCATTCAAGATGGAACATATCGCGGCAGGCCATAACGAAATACCTGCATCCGACCAGGGGTCAGGCTTCGGTATCGATAATGGAGTAAATAACGGCGGAACAGCCGCCCTGACGGCATTGGCTGGACCAACAGGCTGGCAAAGCCTACAGGCAACCTACATGCCGGCATCGTACCCTAGTAACGCAACCGCTACAGGATGTACTACGGCATGGTGTCCATTAACGCTGACGACTACGGCTAACGGCGGTGGCGGTTGGTCCTACTACGGCAGTAGCTGGTCTCCCCCTAGATACACAAAAACGGCAGATGGTATCGTACTAGTGAAGGGTTTAATAGGTAACGGTCAAAACTTAGCCCAAGACATTCCTATTGCAAACCTCCCTGCCGGGTTCTGTCCGAAACAAAGACTACTAATGACCGTCTTGTTTAACCACAGGTGGGCACGCGTTGATGTCACTCCGGGCACCGGCGGCGGCTGCACGATCAACCAAGAGGAAGGCATTGCTGCAACACCTTGGCTATCACTTGACTCCATCGCCTTCCGCGCCGAGTGGTAATTCCGCTTGTGCTAACAGTAACGATAGCGTATATTTAACCTATAAAGTCACATAACCAATTAGGGGGCAGGGAAGAAATGATTCTTCAAAAGAAACCAAAGCTAAATAAGGGATTCACAATCGTCGAACTCTTGATCGTGATCGTCGTCATCGGAATCCTGGCAGCAATTACAATTGTTGCATATAACGGTATTACGAACCGCGCAAACAATACACAGGCAATTACAGTGAATGAAAACCTCACTCGCCTAGCCGAAGCATTTAACGCAGAGGGTGGCCGTTATCCAAAGAGCGTTGCTGAATTCGTCTCTGGATGTGTATCTACTATCTCCGGGACAAACTGTCCGACAGTAGCTACAGCCAAGGCAGCATCGGGCTCCGTTCTGAACCCTGCATTAGGTACTGGTGCTACTTCCATCCTTCAAGTCACCTCAGGTGCTGGTGGTGCAAGTGGGCTAACAACAGCTAACGGCAAGACATCCGCAGCTATCTACGTCACAGGTACGCAGGCAGCTCCAACTGGTGGTGTGGTCGTCAGCTGGGACTATACAACTGGAGCAGTGATGACAGACACAACAAAGTATAACTACTTTGGTACTGCAACATCTACTTCAACGTTCTACGCACTCCTATCAACCTAGGGCTAGCCTAACTGATCAGTTAAATACCGAGATATACACATATCTCGGTATTTTTCATACTATGCGACAATAATGTTGCTTGTGCTTTACAAACAAGTGTAGTAAATTAATGGTATAGTTACATCATAGAATAATTAGGGGGCACAACAGTGATCAAACAACAGTCAAACAAGCAAGGTTTTACAATCGTCGAACTCTTGATCGTTATCGTGGTTATCGGAATTCTTGCAGCAATTACAATTGTTGCATATAACGGTATTACAGCACGTGCGAACACAGCAAAAGCACAATCAGCAGCAAACATGCTAGCAAAGAAAGCAGAGGCATACGCAGCTGACGACTCTACTAGTGGTTATCCTACACTTCGAACAAACTTCACCAGTGCAGCAACGACAACGACTTACTTTGTCGCCGCTTCTTCATTCACAGCTCTCACGACTGCACCAAGTGCAACAACTGCATCAGGTGGAGTTACAATGTACACCTGTGGTGCTAGTGTCGGTAACAAGTTCGCATACTGGGATGCTGGAACATCAGCAGTCAAGGAAATCTACGCTGGTAGCGTAACTTCTACGACAACCGGTTGTACGATCTCAGCAACCTAAGATATATCTATTCTTACAACAAATAGTCGTCCACATGGACGACTATTTTTGTTGCTAGTGCATCATTGAGTTACGACTAGCAAATACCTTGTTGTACTAGTGTTATTTGGTAGATGGAGTCGGGAATTCGCGAGCAAACACCAAGATCTCTTGTCGCAGCTCGGCCTGACGAGCAGCATCGTCTCGCGAATCAATCCCCTGCTTGATCCATTGTGCCAGTTGCGGCATATGTACTTCAATCAGTCCCCTAGTTGTAATAGCTGGTGTCCCTAGTCGGATACCACTCGGTCGGAATGGTGGCAGCGTATCATCTGGGATAGCATTCGCATTGAGTGTGATACCAATCGCCTCGAGTGCTTCTTGGGCTACTTTTCCGTCAATACCAAAGCTTTTGTGTACATCGACGAGAATGAGATGGTTGCTTGTACCACCCGTAATGAGATCAAACCCTAGGTCCTGCAGCTCATTCGCCAGTAAGCTAGCATTCTTTACCACCTGTTCGGCGTATTGCTTGAACTCTGGCTGCATCGCCTCACGGAACGCGACAGCCTTTGCAGCGATACTGTGCATGTGTGGACCACCCTGCATACCAGGAAAGATAGCTCTATCGATCAGAGTTGGGATATTTTCAATTGTCTTTTCTGGAGCTTTCAATGGATTTGAAACGATACCATTGCTCAGTATCAGTCCACCACGTGGACCGCGTAGTGTCTTGTGCGTCGTAGTCGTCATGACATGGAAACCATGATCTAGTGGGTTCTCAGAGATACCCGCAGCAATCAGGCCTGCGATATGTGCCATATCCGCTACCAGTAGCGCGCCAACTTCGTTACCGATAGCAACAAATTTATCGTAGTCCAAGTTTCGCGGATAAGCGCTAAATCCAGCCAAGATAATCTTTGGCTTGTGTTCTAGCGCTAGCTCGCGCAGATGGTCGTAGTCGATTTCGCCTGTCGCTATGTCTTTCATCTTGTAACGGATGAAGTTGTACAGCTGCGCACTACGCGTCACAGGAGCGCCGTGCGTGAGGTGTCCGCCATGACTTAGATCCATAGCCAGAACTGTGTCACCGGGCTGCAACCACGCGCTGTAGACCGCTTCATTGGCAGGTGCGCCAGAATGTGGCTGTACATTCGCGTGGTCAGCGTGGAATAACTGTTTCGCGCGATCAATCGCGAGTTGCTCTACCTTGTCAGTAAATTCTTGACCACCGTAATAGCGGCGCCCCGGGTAACCTTCAGAGTATTTATTTGTAAACACGCTCCCAAGAGCGGTCAAAACGTCCTGGCTGACATAGTTTTCACTAGGAATGAGCTCTAATCCGTCTCTTTGACGCTGCGCTTCACCCGCAATATAATCGGCAATCTGTTGGTCTTTCATGATCGGTTTCCTTATTTTCACTATTATATCATTTATTGACATTATCTCATAGGCGGTATAATATAAGCGATATGGATACTACAAACTATCGAGCAAAAATTGGTAACCTTATTCAAGAAAATCGTCAATCCAGAGGGATGACGCAGGCACAATTAGCCAAAGCCCTGAACACTAGTCAGAGTGCTATTAACCGTATTGAAAAAGGTGGTCAAAATATCAGCCTTGAGATGTTAGCTCGCATCAGTGACGTTTTGTCAAGCCAGATTATTAGCTTGAACCAATCAGGCAAGATCAACTTTCGTGTCGAAGGTGGGCAATCTCTATCTGGTTCAATCGTTATTAAAACCAGCAAGAATGCAGCGGTAGGCCTGCTATGTGCAGCCTTGCTGAACCATGGTACAACTATCCTCCGACGTGTCGCTCGTATTGAAGAAGTAAACCGTATCATCGAAGTCCTGCAAAGTATTGGCGTCAAAGTACGCTGGTTAAATAGTGACAACGACCTTGAAATCATCCCTCCAGCAAAACTAAAGCTGGACGAAATGAACATCGGTGCCGCGAAACGAACACGTAGCATCATTATGTTCCTCGGCCCTTTACTTCATCAATACAAAGAGTTTGATATTCCATTTGCTGGTGGCTGTACGCTCGGTACGCGAACCGTCGAGCCTCACATGCTAGGTCTCCGAGAGTTTGGACTCGATATTACCGCAACTACCGACTACTACCACGCGACGGTCAGCAAGCATGGCCCAGACAGGGCAATCGTCCTGAGCGAACGTGGTGATACCGTCACCGAGAATGTTCTGACCGCAGCCGCCCTCTACGACGGCGAAACAATTATCCGCAACGCCAGCGCCAACTATGCAGTCCAGGACCTCTGTTTCTTCCTGCAACGCCTCGGCGTCACTATCGAAGGCATCGGCACAACCGTCCTCAAAGTAAAAGGTGTCCGCTCTATCAACAAAAACGTTGAGTACTGGCCAAGCGAAGATCCAATCGAAGCAATGAGCTTTATTGCCGCAGCAGTCGTTACCAAATCTGAGCTAACCATCAAGCGCGCACCAATCGAATTCCTCGAAGTCGAACTCGCAACCCTTGAAGGTATGGGGCTCGAATACGACATGACCCCAGAATATGCAGCCAAAAATGGCCATACTCGCCTAGTTGACATCACTATTAAAAAATCAAAGCTCCGTGCTGCAAAAGACAAGCTGCACGCGCTGCCATTCCCTGGTGTGAATCAAGATAACTTGCCGTTCATGGGATTGATTGCAACCGTCGCCCACGGACGCACACTGCTGCACGACTGGGCCTACGAAAACCGAGCGATTTACTTTACCGAACTAACGAAACTCAATGCCGACATCGAACTAGTTGACCCGCACCGTGTCTACATCACTGGTGTCACCAAGTGGAAAGCTGCCGACGTCGTTGCACCACCAGCCCTACGACCATCCGTCGTTGTGCTATTAGCAATGCTCGCCGCACCAGGCGTATCGATCCTGCGTGATGTCTATAACATTAATCGTGGCTACGAAGACCTCGCAGATCGATTGAACTCTATCGGCGCAAGAGTCACCATCCTCCACGATATCAGCGAGTAATTATGCAAAAGCCCTTTAGCAAGCTAGGTATTTGGGCGTTCGTGATTGCCATTAGCTTGCCTTGGGTACTATATCCAATTGCAATCTCTATAGCTATCGCCACAGTAAGCTCAGTTGGAGATGCGACATACGCCGAATCAGGTGAAGCAATTGCAAAGATCTTTGTTGCGCCGTTCCTCATCGTTGCGACAGCCGCTGGATTACATCTACTCAGCCTTGTTGCAGCCGGTATCATGGCGATCGTTGGGATGCGTAATCACAGCAAGCGTCACGGATTTAACATTGCGGCACTTTGCCTAGCTGGCGTCGGCACTATCTTGGCGACAGTTATTATTTTTGGTGCCGTCTTTGCCGTCACACCAAACTAGGCTATACCCCGTCGGCGCGTGACCAGTCAGTGGCGAGATCAAATCCGTATGGATGCCGAGCGGCAAATCCTCCGGTATCATACACTTTGCCAGTTCCCAGGCTAGTCTCTACCAATGAACACTTCGGATAATTGCCATAGTTTGCTGCGATGATAATATAGCCATCATTATCAACCTTGGCGCCATCTGGCCGAACAGAATAGTATCCACCCTTGCCACAGCTGCGCATTACCGTACCCATGTTCAAGTCATAATATGTTTCACGGTGCGAGACCCCTTGGCTATCCGTCCAGTACTGCGCGCCTTTTGACTGCGTCAGGCCCCCGCCATCATTACGAATACCAATCGCCAGCGTCTGGTTCTCCACCTCTTTGGTTACGATATTTGCAATTTCCTGCCGAGAAATCTCCACCCCATCCTTAATCTCTAGTTCGTACGTAATACTACGCAGGCCCGGCTTTCCTGCGCTCTGAATCTCACGGTACCCAATCGGGCGGTTTACGTCGTACACGATTTGACTCACTACAGGGATTTCTTGATCAATAGAAACAGTCTGTTTTCCCTCTCGCCAAACACGAATTTCCATACCAGCCGCGATGGCCGTTTCTAGTGGCAGCGATACGCGATCATTTTCGCCAAGTGTAATCTCTTTTTCTTTTAGCATCGCGCCGACCGTTTTACCTTGCGTACGGATCTCGGTTTTCTTTCCATAAAAGTCCAGAATTAGGGGTGTAGCACGCGTGATCACCATCTCTAGTCCCGCTCCATCTCGAACGACGTCGCTAATAGGCCGCAGTGTTGTAATATCTTCGTTGTATATAGTCACTCCAACGTCTCGGGCTATCTGCTGCGGAGTCTGATACGGTGATATTGTCTTTAACCGAATTGCACCATCAACGACGACGACAGGTCGTGACCTATAGATATTTACTCGGTACTCTGATGCGACTAGTTCCTGGTCAGTAGCTGGTTCGACTGTATCTCGCGCATCTAATTCGATATTCTGTGCCTTTAGCGCCTCGCCGATAGTATCCTCGTGTGACAAAAAGACCTGTGTCACCCCTCTGTCATATACAGTTATTAACCGACCCTCGTCGTCCGCAGCCTGCACTGAACTACTCAGACCGATAACAGATACGGTCAGCAGGGCAAGAATAATAACAAAGCGCCACACCATTTCTTTTAGTATAGCAGCAAGCACCTGGTCTTTTTGATATAATAGATCCTATGCTTCGTTCTCTAAAACTATTCCGCATCTTTATACTCAGCCTGGGCATTACAGGCATAATTGTCGCGCTGAAATACGTATTCCACTACCTTGGATGGGAACCTATCGAGCAAACATCGCTTCATAATAGCGTCATATCCAGCGTGACGTTTGTGATCGGGTTTTTGCTATCAGCGACGATCACCGACTACAAAGAGTCAGAGCGCATTCCCTCAGACTTTGCATCAAACATCGAAGACATGTACGATGACGCTGTCCAAATACACGCCTCATATCCACATTTTGATTTAGATAAATTTAGAAAACAGTTGTATAAAATTGCGAACGGATTCAGTAAAGATGCTCGGAAAAAGTCATATGATGCGCGTAAGGATATCCGAGCCCTGCACCCATTCTTTACAACAATGGAATCAAACGGTGTTCCACCAAACTTTATCGTCAAACTAAAGCAACAGCAGACTCAGTTATTACGTAGTCGTCAACGCGTTAACTATATCCAACGTATTAGCTTTATCCCGTCAGCGACAATCCTCGCCCGTTCGATCGTCGTTGGCGTCCTTGCGTTATTACTACTGACGAACATTGATCCATTCTATGGTGGCCTCGTTATTACAGGTATCATCGCCTTTATCCTGATATATATGCTGATCCTGATTCAGGTTATCAGCACTCCTTTTCACGACGCAGGCAAGACACAGGACGATGTCAGCCTGTTTCTCATTAATGATGCGGCAGAATATCTTTCAAAAAAATAGATCATATTTGATAGTTTTATTTAATAATACCGCAGACTATGCCACGTCTCGTACTTTGAGAATAGTGTCAACTATGATATAAATTGGTTATGCATACGACAGAAGAAATACAAGACATAAAAACAAAACACCGCCGACTAGTCATCCAAAGCTTCCGCGCAAAAGCTGATGCAAAACGAACTTTATCCGATAAGTTTGCGGACAAACTTACTTCGAAATTTGGTACGGTTCTGTTCCTTGGTCTTAACGCACTATGGTTTTTTGTCTGGATAGTCATCAATACAGGCCTTGTTCCTGGTGTTGAACCATTTGACCCATTCCCATTCGGACTTTTAACGATGATCGTATCACTTGAAGCTATTTTCCTAGCGATTATTGTCCTAATCTCACAGAATAGAGCAGCCAAAGTAGCTGAACTCCGTGAAGAAGTTGATCTTCAGATAAATTCTATTGCTGAGACTGAAATTTCAAAAACGATTATGATGCTCGGTCTCTTACTAGATAAGAATGGAATTACGATAGAAGACCCTGAAATTGCAGACATGGTTCGGCCAATCAGGAGCGCTGATATCCAACGGATGCTAGAAAAGCAACTAAAATAGCGTAATTATCTGTAGCGATTTAATGAAAATAATGATATTTGGTGACGCAATTTGTTCAAAATTAGAGCGAAGCTAGCCGCCTAATTGCAAGTTGGCTATATTTGTAAATACTTTGCTCGGGCCATTCTTCAGACTCTTTAAACTCATTAGGATCAATAAACTTCAATTCATCGCCATCCAGTCCCGGCTGAAAATCGAAATTATCTGGCCTAACGAGAAATGTAAGTCTCATTTGATATATCTTCAAATGTTCTAAAACATGCGGTTCACCTACGTCGAT
>Ga0247817_10001688_pt1 | contig 11459 bp, 10 predicted proteins | sample UWRJL212509R1_FD_178010 | JGI IMG/M metagenome (GOLD analysis project Ga0247817, IMG submission 178010) | Plant litter microbial communities from Arlington Agricultural Research Station in Wisconsin, United States - UWRJ-L212-509R-1 | ecosystem: Environmental > Terrestrial > Plant litter >... | reverse complement strand
GAGTCCGTCGAGCTCTGTGGCGTCGTCGATGATGACGGCGAGGTCGTTGGTGTCGGAGAGCAGTGTCTTTTCGAAGCGGGTCTCGAGCGTCGAAAGTGTGCTGTTGAGCTCGCGCAGCGCCTGCTTGTCGGCGTCGCCGAGACCGGCACCCGCAAGGGTGAACTCGGTGAAGTACCGCTCGACGAGGTAGCGCTGCTCGGCGTCTAGGCCATCGCGGTCGGAGTGCACGGCGTCGATGCGGGCGTAGAGCGCTTCGTTCAGGCGGATGGCGTCGCTGTGCGCCGCGAGCTGCGGGGCGAGTTCCTCTTCGAGGGCATTGGTGAAGTCGTTGCTGTCGGCAGAGCTCTTGTTGAAAAACACGGTGGCAACGCGGTCGAGAATCTGCCCGCTCTTCTCCAACGGAACGAACGTGTTCTCGAAGGTGGCAGCATCCGTCTGGCTCGTAATGGCGTCGATCTCGGCGAGTTGCTCGGCGAACCCGGCGTCGAAGGCCGGGCGATAGTGCTCGTCGGTGATGTCAGCGAACGGGGGCAACTGGTACGGGAGCGTCGACGGCGCGAGAAACGGATTCATGACCTAAGCCTAGGCTTGCGGCATGACCGCCGAACGTTACAGCCACGGCCACCACGAGAGCGTGCTCCGCTCGCACAGCTGGCGAACCGTCGAGAACTCCGCCGCCTATCTCGCCCCGCACCTCGTGCAAGGGGTGACCGTGCTCGATGTCGGATGCGGCCCGGGCACGATCACGATCGACATCGCCGAGCGGGTCGCGCCGGCGCGGGTGGTCGGGCTGGATGCCGCTGCCGGCGTCATCGAGCAGGCCAGAGCGCTTGCAGCCGAGCGTGGTGTCACCAACGTGTCGTTCGTCGTCGGTGACGCTTACGCGCTCGATTTCGCGGACAACTCGTTCGACATCGTGCACGCCCACCAGACTCTGCAGCACCTGGCGCGTCCGGTCGAGGCGCTGCGGGAGTTCCGCCGTGTTGTCGCGGCCGGGGGCGTTGTCGCCGCGCGTGACGTCGACTACGCCGGAACGGTGCTTCATCCGCTCACCGACGGACTCGCCGAGTGGGCGGCGCTCTACCAGCGCGTGCATCGGTCGAACGGGGGAGAACCGGATGCGGGACGCCGCCTCCAGGCCTGGGCTCACGAAGCCGGGTTTGGTCGGGTGGTGACCACGGCATCCGTCTGGGCGTTTGCGAACAACGATGACCGCACCTGGTGGGGCGGCATGTGGGCCGACCGCGTGCTGCAATCGGCGTTCGCGGGTGACGCGGTTGGTAAGGGTTTCGCAACTCAGGCAGATCTCGAGCGCATCAGCCAGGCGTGGAGCGAGTGGTCGGTCGACCCCGACGCGCTCATGATGATGCCGCACGGCGAAATCCTGGCGCGCGACTGACCCGCCCATTTGCAAAACTCAGGCTCTAGACCCGAGTCGGCGCTGTATAGGCGTCGGGTAGGTGCTGGAGCCTGAGTTTTGCGAATAGTGCAAAGGAAGTGTTGCAAAGGAAAGCTTGCAAAGGTATCTTTGCATTATGGGAACGCCAAGAACGCCAAGAACGCCAGGAACGCCAGGAACGCAGGATGCCGCGACCGACGGTATCGAGATGCGCACGCTCGACATGACGAGTTTGAAGGCCCTTGCGCATCCGTTGCGAGTCAAGATCTTTGACACTCTCTCGACCTACGGACCCGCGACGGCCAGCGGCCTCGCCGAGCGGCTGGGGGAGTCGAGTGGAGCGACCAGCTATCACCTGCGGCAGCTCGAAAAGCATGGCTTCGTGCAGGAGGACCGCACCAAGGGGTCCGCTCGTGAACGCTGGTGGGAGCGCACGCCGGGCGGCATCAGCGTCGTACCGACCGAGTATCCGCCGAGCTCTGCTGAGCGAGCAGCGACTGACCTCGTAACGCGCGAATGGCAGGTCAGTCGCGACGCCCTCGTGAACGATTTCATCGCCCACGGCAGCGACCGTCTCGAGAAGCACTGGTTCGAGTCGTCCACTCTCGACACAAGCAACCTTCGGCTCTCGGCGGAGCAGTTCAAGGCCCTCGTGCTCGAGCTCCAGGCCGTCACCGAGCGGTACTCGGCCGTGGGGCGCAAGCGCGGCGTGCCCGGTACACGGCCCGTGCAGATCCAGCTCAATGCGTTCCCGATTATGGACGCGGAAGAAGAACCGCCGGCGCCACAAAACGACTCCGACAGCGCCTCCGGCAATGTCGGTGGCTCGGCCTAGATTTCAGCTAAGGGAAAGGAAGAACGATGAATGCAGCACCCGCGATTTCGGGGTCGAAGGTGTACCCGTCTGACATCGAACCGGCTCGCCTTGAGCTGTGGGCGATGCGCGTCGGCGAAGCTCTGGTGGCGTGGTCACACGCACACAGAACACGACGATCGGATGCCGTGGTCGTGTTGACCGCGGAAGACGTCAGCATCCGACGGGCAGCGCAGATTGAAGCGCAGGAAGCGCTCGACGCGAGGTACGCGGCGGGCAATCGGAGCCACTACCAGGCGATTAGGTAGGGCGAGCGAGGCCGCGAGCGTGATTGTTGCGCGAGCGGTTTCGACAGGCTCAACCAGCGGACGACCAGCCGGGCGCTCTACTCCGCGACCGCCGTCACCATCGCGGTGTCGGCCTCGGCGTTGTAGCGGATGATCGTTCCGTCATCGAGCTCGACAACCGGCTTGCCCTCGAGGTAAGTGAGGGTCCAGCGCCAGGCGCTCGTGTCGAGGTGATCGAGGCCAGCGAGCTCCTTCTCGACACCGTGCACCGCGTCGATGACTGCTGCGGGCAGTTTCGCGGGCGGGTTGTCTCCGACGCTCCAGCGGGTTCCGAGTTGCATCAGGTCTGCCTTTCGTATGTGACCCACGTTGCGCGGGTCGCCAGTGTGTCGTACACGCGTTGTGCCGTGGTGTTGTTTTCTGCGGTGATCCATCGCAGCGTTCCGCCGCCGTTCGCGGTCGCAACCGCCGCGACACCGTTGATGAGAGCGGATGCCGCACCGGCACCGCGCGCCTCCGGCGTCACGTAGAGGTCGTCGAGATTCCACGCTGACGCAGCCGTGAAGGTGTCGAACAGGCGCCGGTAGTTGGCGAAGCCGATAACCTCGTCGTCGCGAACGGCGACGAGCGCGCTGACCTCGTGGTCGGCATCCAGAAGCCACTCCCAGACGGCGCCGACGATCTGGTCACTGAACGTCGTCTCGTAGAAGACGCCGTACGCGACGAACAGGCGCGCCCAGGCGTCGCGATCACTCGCGACGACCGGGCGCACCTCGATGCTCATCAGACGGTTTCCGGCTGCTCGGCGAGAACGATGTCGGATACCGTGACGTTCTCGGCCTCGACGAAGGTCACGTTGGCGATGCGGCCGACGGCCTTGAGGTCGTCGATGCCGCTCTCGAGCAGCGCGGGGCCGGCGATGGTCGCCGAAACGGCTTCCGTCTTCTGCGAAGCCTTCGCGTCGGTCTTCGCACGACGGATGCCGATGAGCGCTTCACTCACGAGCGGCAGGAGTCCGGTCGGTGCGGCCGAGTCAGCCGGAACAACCGGCCACGCTGCCGTGTGCACCGAATCGTCGTGCGTCCAGCCCCAGACCTCTTCCGTGGCGAACGGGATGAACGGTGCGAAGAGGCGGAGCAACACGTCTACGGCGGTGCGCAGCGTGCGGACGGCCGACGCCTGTCCCTCGGGAGTCGAAGCGCCATACGCGCGCTCCTTGACGAGCTCGAGGTAGTCGTCGCAGAACACCCAGAAGAAGTGCTCGGTGACCTCGAGCGCCTTGGCGTGGTCGAACTCGTCGAAGGCCTTGGTCGCTGTGGCAACGACGCGGTGCAGTTCGGCAAGCAGGTCGGCGTCGAGCGCGTTGACCTCGTCCGACTCGACCGCGGGGGCGGGGAACGAGTAGACGAACTTCGCCGCGTTGAGCACCTTGATCGCGAGGCGGCGACCGATCTTGATCTGCTTGGGGTTCTGCGGGTCGAACGCGGCGTCGGTACCGAGGCGCGACGAGGCTGCCCAGTAGCGGACAGCGTCGGAGCCGTGGGTCTCGAGCATGGCCGCGGGCGTCACGACGTTGCCCTTCGACTTCGACATCTTCTTGCGGTCGGGGTCGACGATGAAGCCGCTGATTCCGGCGTTCTTCCACGGCACCTGGCCGTGCTCGAGCTCGGCGCGCAAAACGGTCGAGAAGAGCCAGGTGCGAATGATGTCCTGGCCCTGGCTGCGCAGCGAGTACGGGAAGACGAGGTCGAACAGCTCTGGGTCGCTCTCCCAGCCGCCTGCGATCTGCGGCGTGAGGGACGAGGTCGCCCAGGTGTCCATGATGTCGAGCTCGCCGATGAAGCCACCGGGCACGCCGCGCTGGCTCTCGTCGAATCCGACCGGGGTGTCTGACGACGGGTCGACGGGCAGCAGGTCTTCGCTCGGAGCGATGACCGCGCCCTTGTCGCCATTTTCGTCGAGGTGGTACCAGACCGGAATCGGCACACCGAAGAAGCGCTGGCGCGAGATCAGCCAGTCACCGGTCAGGCCACCGACCCAGTTCTCGTAGCGCACGCGCATGTGGTCGGGAACAAAGTTGATCGCTTTGCCGTCTGCAACGAGCTTCTCGCGCAGTTCGGGGTTGCGGGCTCCGTTGGAGATGTACCACTGGCGGGTCGAGATGATCTCGAGGGGCTTGTCGCCCTTCTCGAAGAACTTCACCTGGTGCACGATCGGCTTCGCGTCGCCGATCATCTCGCCACTCGCCTTGAGCAGTTCGACGATCTTGGCCTTTGCACTGAAGACGGTCTTGCCGGCGAGCTCCGCGTACGCAGCCTTGGCGGCATCCGTCTCGATGGCGGCGGGGGCGTCCGCGATGATGCGGCCGTCGGCGCCGATGATGGTGCGGTTCGGCAGGTCGAGCTCGCGCCACCAGATCACGTCGGTGACGTCACCGAAGGTACAGATCATGGCGATGCCCGATCCCTTGTCCTTCTGGGCGAGGTGGTGGGCGACAACCGGCACGCTCACACCGAAGATCGGGGTCGTGACGTTGGTGCCGAAGAGGTGCTGGTAGCGCTCGTCGTCGGGGTGGGCGACGAGGGCGACGCACGCCGCGAGCAGCTCGGGGCGCGTCGTTTCGATGTGGATGTCACTGCCGTCTTCGTGGTGGAAGGCCAGGCGGTGGTAGGCCGCGGGCTGCTCTTTGTCTTCGAGCTCGGCCTGCGCCACGGCGGTGCGGAAGGTGATGTCCCACAGCGTCGGCGCCTCGGCCTGGTATGCCTCGCCGCGAGCGAGGTTGCGCAGGAACGCGAGCTGGGCGACGCGCTGGGCGTGGTCGCCGATGGTGCGGTAGCTCTGGGTCCAGTCGACCGAGAGGCCCAGCATGCGCCAGACGTCTTCGAACTGCTTCTCGTCTTCGATGGTGAGGCGCTCGCACAGCTCGATGAAGTTGCGGCGCGAGATGGGCTGCTGGTCGGCGGCCTTCGACGAGGCGTTGTCGCCGCCCTCGAGCGGGGGAACGTAGCCGTCGATGTAGGGAAGCGTCGGGTCGCAGCGCACACCGTAGTAGTTCTGCACGCGACGCTCGGTGGGCAGGCCGTTGTCGTCCCAGCCCATCGGGTAGAAGATGTTTTTGCCGGTCATGCGCTGGTAGCGCGCGGCGAGGTCCATGTGCGTGTAGCTGAAGACGTGGCCGATGTGCAGGCTGCCCGACGCGGTCGGCGGGGGAGTGTCGATCGAGAAGACCGAGTCTTTTGTCGCGTTCTCACGATCGAAGCGGTACGTGCCCTTGTCTTCCCAGACCGGACCCCACTTGGCTTCGAGCCCCTCGAGGGCCGGCTTTTCGGGCATGGGATTGGGCATGGCTACTCCGCTTCGATATAGACGGCACCGTGTCGATGGTGAGGTGCCTGAGTGTGACTTCTGTCACCCAATCTACAGCAGCGCGCGCTCACAGGAGACGGGCGAAGCCCTCGCAGATCGGCGTGAGCGCGGCATCGAGGTACGGTTCGAGCTCCCCGCGCGAGGTGCCGGCCGCCGCCCACGACTGTGCGGCGGCGATCGTCGCACCGAGCACCGCGTAGGCAGCGGCACGCGCCGTCTGCTCACCGGCGAGGGGAGAGCGCCGGGTGATGTACTCGTCGAGCAGTCGCGCGTGCGCCGTGAGACGCGAGATTGCGGATGCCTGCAGCTCGTTCACCGACCCGATCAGCGCATACTGCGTGAGCGGCCAGGGCACGTGTGCCGGGCCGAAGTGCTTGGATACGGCGAGCAGCGCGGCGCGGATGTCGGCCATGACCGATGGGGTGCCGCTGACCGATGGGGTACCTGTGTCTGATGACGTACCGCCAGCCGCGAGCGCTTCCGTCAGTGTCTCGAGCGAGACATCGAGGTCCACCCAGAACACGTCGCTCTTGCTCGTGAAGTAGTTGAAGAAGGTGTTGCGGCTGACCCCGGCCCGATTCGCGATCTGCTCGATGGTGGTTTTCGCGTAGCTGTTCTCAAGGAAAAGCTCGAACGCGGCCTCCTGCAGCATCTCCCGCGACGACGCCTGCGGGCGGCCGCGCGGCGCTGTCGGGCCGAGCTCGGTGGTGCTCATGTGCGCATGTCTCCTGTCGGCATCCGGGAATCTTGTGTGTTCCCCACATTAATGTACTGCGTCTATTAACTAGGATGGAATGCATCACCCCCTTCGCCCTGCAGGAAATGAGAACGAGCATGCCCGCTTTTCCCCGCGCGCCTTTCCGGATGACGGCCGTTGTCGCCGTCGTCGCGGCAGCCGGTCTTCTCGCCGGTTGCGCCGCTACGCCGTCTGGCGAGCCCGCCGCACAGGAGATCACCTACGCGATCACCGGAGCCAACCTCAGCGCCGGTCACATGGACCCGCACTCCAGCCAGCTCGACATCAGCGCGACCGTCGGTCGCTACACGCTCGACTCGCTCGTCGCCCAAGACACCGACGGCGAGTTCGTGCCGTGGCTGGCCACGGCGTGGACGATCTCTGACGACCAGCTCACCTACACGTTCGACCTGCGTGACGACGTGACCTTCAGCGACGGTGAACCGTTCAACGCCGAAGCGGTCAAGGCCAACTTCGACCACATCATCGCTCCCGAGACCGCGTCGGCCCAGGCCGCGAGCATGCTCGGCTACTCGACCGACGGCGGAGCCTACGTCGACACCACGGTCGTCGACGAGTTCACCGTTGCGGTGAACTTCTCCGAGCCGTACGCGCCGTTCCTGCAGGCCGCTTCGACCTCGCTGCTCGGCTTCTACTCGCCGAAGGTGCTCGCCGAGAAGGCCGACCAGCTCAAGACCGGCGGCCCCGGCATCACGGTCGGCTCCGGCCCGTTCATCCTGAGTGAGTACACGCCCGACCAGCAGCTCGTCTACACGGCGAACCCCGACTACAACTGGGGCCCGGCGAACGCCGAGCACACCGGGCCGACCGACTTGACGTCGTTCACGATCCGCATCCTGCCGGAAGCCTCGGTGCGTACGGGTGCTCTCACGAGCGGCGAAGTGCAGGTCGCGGGCAACATCTCGCCGACGACCGTCAGCCAGATCGGTGACGGCTTCACCGTCAACTCGGTCGAGCTGCCCGGCATCCCGTACTCGCTGTACCTCAACGAGACCTACGGCGTCTTCCAGGACGAAAAGGTGCGCAAGGCGTTCTCGCTCGGCATCGACCTCGACCCGGCTGTGAAGAGCATCTTCTTCGAGCAGTACCCCCGCGCCTGGAGCATTCTCGGGCCCACTACGCCGAACTCCTACGACGCGTCGCTCGAGGGCGCCAACCCGTTTGACGCTGACAAGGCCGCCGCCCTGCTCGACGAGGCCGGCTGGACCGGCACCGACTCCGAGGGCTACCGCACAAAAGACGGCGAACGCCTCAGCGCCCGCTGGATCGCGTGGACCCCGGTGAACGACGACAACGCGGCGCTCGCCGACGTCATCCAGAGCGACCTCAAGAAGATCGGTTTCGAGATCAAGCGTGAGGTTCTCGAGCCCGCTGCCTACAACGAGCAGTACGGCCCGAAGACCTTCGACCTCACCGATTGGGGTTTCAGCGGAGTCGACGCGGATGCCCTCCGCAGCCACCTGCACACCGGCGGCTTCCAGAACGCCTCACAGGTCAGCGACCCGACCATCGACGGCCTGCTCGAAGACGCCGTCGCGACGAGCGACCCGGCTGAGCGCGCCGACCTCTACAAGCAGGTGCAGCAGTGGAACGCCGAGACCGTCGCGATCGTGCCGCTCTACGTTCCGTCGCTCATCACCGCATCGAGCGACACTGTGAGCGGACTGACGTTCGACCTCTACGGTCGCCCGCTGTTCTACGGCGCATCGATCAGCGCCAACTGAGCGGGACAGCTACCGTAAGCGAGTGAACTCACGCAACGACCGCCGAGGCGGCCGGGCAATCCTCTGGTTGCTCGGTCGCCTCGGCGGCGTTGTGCTCGTGATCTGGGGAGCCGCGACGATCGGCTTCATCGCCCTCAAGTTCATCCCGGGCGACCCGGTCGACGTCATGCTCGGCGTGCAGTCGCAAGTGAGCGACGAGACCAAAGACCTCATCCGCGAAGACTGGGGACTCAACGAACCCGTCATCGCGCAGTACCTCTCCTACCTCGGTCGACTCGTGACGGCAGATCTCGGCACGTCGTACCAGCTTCGGCAGCCGGTGACGGATGTCATCGCGCTCCAGTTGCCGTCGACGCTGCAGTTGACCGCGCTTGCTGTGGCGTTCGCGCTGGCGCTTGCCGCGGCATCCGCCCTGTTTGCTCGCGGTCGACGGGCCGGACGGGCTGTATCCGTTCTCGAGCTTGTCGTCATCTCGTCGCCCGCGTTCTGGACCGGGCTCGTGCTCATCGCGGTCTTCGCGTTCGGGCTCGGCTGGTTCCCGGTAGCCGAGACGAGCACGCCGCGCTCGCTCGTGCTCCCGGCGCTCGCCCTCGCTCTTCCGGTCGCCGGAATCGTCAGCCAGATCCTCCGCCAGGGTCTCGACTCCGCGGAGCGGCAACCCTTCGCGACGAGTGTGCTCGCGCGGGGCGCCTCGCGTTCACGCCTGCTCGGGCGACACACGCTTCGGCACGCGGCGACCGACAGCCTGACGATCAGCGGCTACCTCGTCGGCAGCCTGCTCGGCGGCGCCGTACTCGTCGAGACCGTCTTCGCCCGCCCAGGGCTCGGCCGTGCGACCCTCCGCGCGATCATCGACCGCGACCTTCCGGTCGTGCTCGGGATCATCGTGCTCGCCGCTGCGACCTTCGCGATCATCACCGTGGTCGTCGACATCCTCTACCGCGTGGTCGATCCGCGCCTGAGGGATCGGGCGGACGCCTCGTGACCCTCGCCATCACCACCAGGCTCGCCCGCGGCCGTCGCCCGCGCTGGGGCGGAGTGATCGTGGCATCCGTCGTGCTCGCTGTTCTCATTCTCGCGGCCATCATCCCTGGTCTGTTCACGCCGGCCGACCCGCTGCAGACCGAGATCGCGAACGCGCTGCTTCCGCCGTCGTTCGCTCACCCGTTCGGCACCGACCAGTCGGGGCGGGATGTTTTTGCGCGCGTCGTCTACGGAACGCAGCACTCGCTCGTCATCGGTTTCACGGCAACACTCATCGCGCTGGTTGCCGGACTCGTCATCGGCACGCTGTCGGGCATCGCACCGCGCGGGGTCGACACCGTCATCTCGCGCGTGATCGACGTGCTGATGGCCTTCCCCGAGTTTCTGCTCGCGCTGCTCATCATCGCCATTCTCGGGCCGGGGGAGTCGAGCCTGATCGTCGCGATCGCCATTGCGTCGACCCCGGTTTACGCTCGGGTGTCGCGGGTGCAGACGCTCGTGGTGCGGCGTTCGGGCTTCGTGCGGGCGGCGAAAATCCTCGGGGTGCCCCCGCTGCTGACGGTCGTGCGGCACGTCGTGCCGAACACGCTCGGGCCGCTGCTCGTGATGGCCACGATCGGGTTCGGCACCGCGATCGCGTCTGCCGCCGGGCTCAGCTTCCTCGGGCTCGGGCCGACTCCGCCGACGCCGGAGTGGGGGCTCATCTTGTCGGAGGGGCGCAACTTCCTCGGCACGGCCTGGTGGATCGCGGTCTTCCCCGGCCTCGCGGTGACAGCAACGGTGATTTCGGCGACCGTGGTCGGGCGACGCCTGCTGGCGAGACGAGCGGGGTGGGCGCAGTGAGCATCTCGATAAATAGTGGAGTCTCGGTTCGAGACTTGCGGATCGCGTTTGGCGACGTTGTCGTGGTCGACTCGGTGAGTTTCGAGATCGCCGCCGGTGAGTGCCTGGCGATCGTGGGGGAGTCTGGCTCGGGCAAAACGCTGACCGCCAACAGCCTGCTCGGGCTCTCGCCGGATGGCGCAACCGTCTCGGCGAGTGAGCTCTCGATCGACGGGGTGGACACCCGGTCGTTCGGCGAGGAACAGTGGCGTCGCATCCGTGGTTCCCGCGTTGGGCTCGTCAGCCAGGACGCCCTCGTCGCGCTCGATCCGCTGCGGCGGATCGGCGTGGAGGTCGTCGAGGCGATCGAGATCCGTGAGCGATTGTCGCGGGCCTCGCGTCAGTCGCGCGCCGTGTCGCTGCTGTCGCGGGTTGCCGTGCCGGAGCCCGAGCTGCGCGCCCGCCAGTATCCCCACGAGCTGTCGGGCGGACTACGCCAGCGTGCGCTCATCGCGAGCGCCATCGCGGCCGAGCCGTCGCTGCTCGTTGCGGACGAACCGACCACCGCACTCGACGCGACCGTGCAGACGCGCATCCTCGCGCAGCTCGCCGAACTCAAGGCGTCCGGGCTGGCTCTGCTGCTGGTGAGCCACGATCTCAGTGTGGTCGCGCGCATCGCCGACCGCATCGCCGTCATGCAGAACGGCGTCATCGTCGAAACCGCGGATGCCGCGACCCTGCTTTCCGCGCCGGTTCACCCGTACACGCGGGCGCTGCTCGCGGCCGTCCCCGGCGAACGGGTGCCGGTGGAAGCGGGCAGCGAGGTTGTGCTCGAGGCCCGCGGGGTGTCGAAGAGCTATCGTGGGCCAGCGCGCACCACGCGCCGCGCGGTCGACGACGTGTCGGTGTCGCTGCGGGCCGGAACGACGCTCGGCATCGTCGGCGAATCCGGGTCGGGCAAGAGTACTCTCGCGCGGTTGCTGATGGCGCTGGAGGCTCCGGATGCCGGGGACGTCGTCGTGGACGCCGCCGCGTGGAGCGCCCTCCCGGAGCGGGTGCGGCGTACCCGCCGGTCGCGGATCCAGCTCATCGAACAGGACCCACTGTCGTCGTTCGATCCGCGGCTGAGCGTCGCACGCATTCTCGACGAGGCGGTCGCGCGTACCGAGACGCCGCAGGGTTCGCGCCGGGCGCGGGCGATCGAGCTGCTCGAGCAGGTCGGACTGGCCGAGGTTCATCTGTCGCGAAGGCCGCACCAGCTCTCGGGTGGCCAGCGGCAGCGCGTTGCGATCGCGCGGGCGCTCGC
>Ga0247817_10001687_pt1 | contig 11461 bp, 5 predicted proteins | sample UWRJL212509R1_FD_178010 | JGI IMG/M metagenome (GOLD analysis project Ga0247817, IMG submission 178010) | Plant litter microbial communities from Arlington Agricultural Research Station in Wisconsin, United States - UWRJ-L212-509R-1 | ecosystem: Environmental > Terrestrial > Plant litter >... | reverse complement strand
GTTGCTAATTAAATGTTAATTATTATATTGCAGCACCTAAATTTATCACCTAAGAATGAGTATGAAAGTAAACAAAATTGTAGTCTTGCAATTAATGATGTCAATGATATTGATGTTGGGCACGGCTAGTTGTAGCAAAAAATCGAGTTCCAGTCAAGCTTCCAGAGCAACTGGTTGGGATGTAGATAGTCAGAATGGAACTGCTGCCAGAAACGCAGGAAAAAAACAACAGGCTGGTCCTGGTTTAGTTTTTGTTGAGGGAGGTACATTTACTATGGGTAAAGTACAGGATGATGTTATGCACGATTGGAATAACACACCAACCCAACAACACGTTCAGTCATTCTACATGGATGAAACAGAGGTTACCAATGGTATGTACTTAGAATACCTGGAGTGGTTAAAGAAAGTTTTCCCTCCAACAGAAGAAAATTACAAAAATATTTACGAAGGAGCATCTCCTGATACTTTAGTGTGGAGAAATCGTTTAGGATACAACGAAACGATGACTAATAACTATTTAAGACATCCATCTTATGCAAACTACCCTGTAGTTGGTGTTAACTGGATTCAGGCTGTTGAATTTAGTAAATGGAGAACTGACCGTGTAAACGAAGCAGTTTTAGAGAAAAACGGTTTCCTTCAAAAAGGTGCTAAAACAAACGATGTTACTGCTGATAATTCATTTAATACTGAGGCTTACTTAATGTCTCCTAGTACTGCACGTGGTGGTAGCGAAGAGATTGTATTAAAGAAAAATCCAAACGGAAGAAGACCTAAAGCAGGAAAAGATGGTGTAGTTCCGGAAGAAAAAAATGTGTACGCACAACGTTCTTCAGGTATTATATTGCCAGAATACAGACTTCCTACTGAGGCAGAATGGGAATATGCTGCTGCAGCTGATGTTGGACAAAGAGAATACAATATATATAAAGGACAAAAGAAATACCCTTGGTCCGGAGATTATACACGTTCAAGCAAACGTAAAAACAAAGGAGATCAATTGGCTAACTTTAAACAAGGAAACGGTGATTACGGTGGAATTGCAGGTTGGTCTGATGATGGAGCAGATATTACAAATGCTGTAAAAAGCTATGCACCTAACGATTTTGGATTATACGATATGGCTGGAAACGTAGCCGAATGGGTTGCCGATGTTTACAGACCTATTATTGATAATGAAGCGAATGATTTTAACTACTTTAGAGGAAATCAATATGCTAAAAACAAAATTGGTAAAGATGGTAAAATTGAAATTATCACTAAAGATAATATTCAGTACAAGACTTTAAGTAACGGTAAAAAAGTTGCAACAAACTTGCCAGGAGAAATTGCTCAGGTTCCAGTTGATGAAAATGAAACTTACTTGAGACAAAATTTCAGTACAAGTGATAACATCAACTATAGAGATGGTGATAAACAATCATCTAAATACTTTGATTTTGGTGATCCTGATGGAGGAACAAAAGCTGATCAGTCAATGTACAATTCTCCTAAGCATAATGTAACAACAGACAGTTTAGGTCAAATGGTTAGAAAATATGACAACTCTAGTAAACGTACTACACTTATCGATGATAATGTGAGAGTTTACAAAGGTGGTTCTTGGAGAGACAGAGCATATTGGTTAGATCCGGCTCAAAGAAGATATTTCCCTCAGGATATGGCAACAGATTACATCGGATTTAGATGTGCTATGTCTAGAGTAGGTGCAAAAGCTGAAAAAAGAAAATCGCCTAGAAACTAAATTCTAGAAAATTCAATATAAAAATTCCAAATTCCAACTGAATTACTCAGCTTTTGGAATTTGGAATTTTTTTATTGCTTATTTTATAAATATAAATTTTTTTATAAATGAATATTCAGGACATTCATAATTTATTTTTGCAATGTAAATCGGTTTCAATTGATACCAGAAAAATTGAAAAGGATTCTATGTTTTTTGCTATCAAAGGTGAAAATTTTGATGCGAATACCTTTGCTGTCAAAGCACTTGAATTAGGTGCTTTATTTGTCGTTGTTGATAATGCATCGTATGTTATTGATGAAAGAACAATTCTTGTTGAGAACAGTTTAGAAAGCTTACAAGCGTTGGCAAAGTTTCATCGCGATTATCTTAAATTGCCTATAATTGCCTTAACGGGAAGCAATGGTAAGACAACGACTAAAGAACTTATTAATGTCGTTATTGCTAAGAAATATAAAACCAAGGCTACAGTAGGAAATTTAAACAATCATATTGGAGTGCCTCTGACTTTGTTGTCTTTTACAAAAGATACTGAAATTGGTATTGTTGAAATGGGTGCAAATCATAAAAAAGAAATCGAATTTTTATGTGAAATAGCTCAGCCTGACTTTGGCTATATTACGAATTTTGGTAAAGCGCATCTTGAAGGTTTTGGTGGTGTAGAGGGTGTTATTCAGGGCAAAAGTGAGATGTACGAATATCTCGCAAAAAATGATAAATTGGTTTTTGTAAATCTCGAAGATCCTATTCAGATCGAAAAATCTGCGGGAATAAAATCATTTACTTTCGGAATCAATAATGCTACTGCTGATCTAAAAATTAACAGTATCAAAGCTAATCCTTTTGTTGTTATAGATTACGATAATTTTAGTATAGAATCGCATCTAATTGGGCTTTATAATGCTAACAATATTAATGCGGCTATTGCAATTGGATACTATTTTAAGGTTGAAGAAGAGGATATGAAACAAGCAATTGAAACATATATACCTGAAAATAACAGATCGCAATTGTTACGAATTGATTCTAATCAGATTATTCTGGATGCTTACAATGCTAATCCTAGCAGTATGGCAGTTGCAATAACTAATTTTTTACAACTCGAAAATCAAAATAAAGTGATGATTTTGGGAGATATGTTTGAGTTGGGTGATGAGAGCAAACAAGAGCATAAGTTAATTGTAGATTCTTTATTAAATCAAAACAAATCAGAGTGCTATTTGATTGGTAAATCATTTTATGAAAATAAAGTTGCTCAAGAAAATATTCAGTTTTTTGAAACTTTTGATGCTTTTGTAGCACATCTTAAAACAATACATTTCAAGGACAATACTATTCTCATAAAGGGATCCAGAGGAATGGCTTTAGAGCGAACACTGGAATATATTAAATAATAAAAATCCATCAGCCGAAACTGATGGATTTTTTGTTTTTAGATGCTCATTAAAAAACCAATTAAATTTTCCTTTTTATTTAAACCGAGTTTTTTTCGTAACCTATAACGTGCTAATTCTACGCCGCCTGTTGAAATATTCATGATTTCGGCGATCTCTTTTGTTGACATATTCATCAATAAATAAGTAGAGAGATCCAGTTCTCTTGGCGAAATCGTGGGATATTTTTCTTTTAATCTTTTCAAAAATTCAAAGTGAACGTTTTTGATATGTTTTTCTAAGTCCTTCCAGCTTTTATCTGTGTTTACTTCCTTTACAATACTTTTATTCAGTTTGCTCACTTGAAATTTGGTCGAATCGTCTAGCGCTTCAACATCGATTTCTTTCAGTTTATGAATAATTCCGTTTAGGATTTTGTTTTTCTTTACTACTTGTAAGGAGTTGTTTACTAGTTCTTTATCTTTTGCTAGAATTTTTATCTGAAGTTTGTCACTTTTAAGCTTTTCAATTTCTTTTTCCAGGTCAAATTGTTCCTGCCTTATTTTAGATTCTTTTTCAAGATATAATCTTCTCTGTTCGATAGTTTCGTAATATTTGTTTTTTCGGATTTTCATTTTTACCCTGGCAGAAATTAAATAAACCGCTATCATAATTAGTACAAAATAAAACATATATGCTAAAAAATGCCTGTACCAGGGAGGAGAAACCATAAAAGAAATAGTTGATGGCTCAGATTGAATTCCGTAACTGTTTCTGACTTTTAATTTCATCGTATATTCACCTTCTCTCAAATTGGTATATTCTTTAATAGAAATGGTAGACCAATCACTCCATTTGTCATCAAAAGGTTCTAATTGATAGGAGAATTCGACATTTTCAAGATTTTCATATATAGGAGATGAAAATGTAAAGCGTACATGATTGGAAGAGTAGGGAATACGAATATTTTCTGTTTTCTGCTGATTGTTTCCCAAAACGATAGTGTCGCCGGGAAATGAAAAACTTCGTATAAATGCTTTAGGTTTGGTTACAAAATTGTTGAGCAGGTCAGAATCATAATGAGCTAATCCATCCGTTAAGCCGATAAAAATATTTTTTGAATCGATTGTATTTACAGATAAATAACTATTTACCAGATTACCGGTTAAGTTCGAGAAAGGGGCAACGACATTTTTGTATTGATTGTTGTATTTCATTAATACTCCTAAAGATTCATCAAATGCATACCATAAATTCGATTGCGAATCTTCGCTTAAAGCATTTATATTTGGAATATTTTTGAATAATGCCGACAATTTTTGGTCTTCATAAAACAAATCCTGCTCTTTTGAGAATTTGTAAAAGTGATTGTTGGTCTGAAAGTAGATTTTACCGTCAATTTTTTGAAGACTTCCAATATTTTTATGTTGAGGAGATAATTGATTTATTTTTTTGATGGAGGTAAATCTTGTCAAATCATTGCTAAGCTGCATTTTATAAATTGATTCGTCTTTTTTGAGCCACAAATAAGAGTCATCAAGCTCAAAACTATTGGATGATTTGTCAAAACCTGAAATTTGATTTTTGAATATCAGGCCCTTTCCTGTTTTTTGAAAAACAGCAAATCCATCATAATTAGAACCAATAAAAAAGCCCGGATGATTTGGTATTCTTTTAAAACCAAAATATCCTTTAGAATCTATAATATGAGTTACTTTTCCTCCCTGAATGGCAAGTGCACCTCTATTATTAGAACAGATAAGTTCATTTTCGATTACCTGAACGTTCCATGACTGGGCGGTCGTTCCTTCAACAAGTTTAAAAACATCCTCTTTGAAGCTATTATTCCAGGCATGATAAAAAACACCCTGATTTGTTGCAACGTATAGGTTTCCCTGATAAATTACCGAAGCGTATACGGTACTGATATCATAACTAAATCCAAAATAAGTAAATGGAGAACTTTCGTTTAAAAAGGCTATACCGTTGTCTAATCCAAGCCATAAATTGTTTTTGCTATCAATAAAAGAAGTCAGTACGGTATTGTTCTGCAATCCTTTTTTTCTGTTTAGATGCTGAATTATTCTGCCATTAAAATCGCAAATGATAATCCCATCCAGTACAGAGTTTAAAACAATAAAGTTTTTATTTATTATAGCGCCGCCTAAAGAGTTGTTTTTTCTAACAAAATTATTGGCTTCAGTTTCCCACGGTTGAATGGTGTTGTTTTCATAAATAAACAATCCTTTTTCAAGTGTTATTATAAGTGTTTTGTCTTTTGTTAAAGAATACATTCCCCATATTTCGGTATTGTTTAGGGCTGTGGTATTGGGTAATGGATATAATTTTTCGTTTCGATACTCTAAGATGCCTTTTTCGACATCCTGAAAGTAAAGTTTATTATTTACTACAAATGAAAATTGAAACCTTTTAGGAGCTTGTAGTATGGATAGTTTTCCATTTTTTAAAATATAGGCCCTTGCGAAAGATTGAAAAACAGTCAGATTGTTTAAAGAATGGATTTTCCAGATAAAATCGATGATTTTGATTTTATTTTTATCCACCTTTTTAGAAAGGGAAGTATATTCCAGCTTTCCTTTAATGTCAGGTTTGAAATATCCAAACTCATTATACCCGCCCACTAATATTTTTCCTGACTTATCAATTTTTAGACATCTTACAGAAGTTAGATTGGGTAGTGGATATTTGCGCCAGGAAGATCCATCAAATTGTAAAAGTCCATTATTATTGGCAAAATATAAATTTCCGTTTTTATCCTGATCAATACTCCAGTTTTGCGTTCCTCCCTTATATTCATTTCGTTTGTAATTTCTTACATCAGGAAGTCCTATGCTTTTAACTTGTCCGTAAAATGTAATTGAGAATAATGTAAAAAAAGTAATAATAAAATGTGATTTTATCAATTGCATCAGTTTTTGGTTTTTTTAAATTTTTTAATAGTTAACTATTTAAAATTTAGTGGTTTATGTGTAATTGTTCTCTACTATCACGATGTAGAAAGTTGTTTTTTTTATAAAAATAAGCATTATCATACTACTGTAGTGTTTATTTTTATAATTAACATTTCCATAACATCTTAAATTTAAATTTTAAATAATTAATTATCAATTATTTATGTAAAATTTGATGTGTTTTTGTAATGTATTAAAATTTGATTTGATGTGTTTTTGTAGTGAAAATTTGTTGCGGGTAGTGAAAAATTAACATTATTATTGCATCAAATTACTAATTAATTAACCAAAATTTTTAGAAAAATGAAATTAACAAAATTACTTATTTTTTGTGTTTCATCTTTGTTATTCTCGGTTATAGCCGTGGCTCAGGATGTCACAGTAAGTGGAATAATAAATGATGAAAGTGGAATGCCAGTTCCAGGTGCAACTATCTTATTAAAAGGTACTACGAAGTCAACTGCATCTGATTTTGATGGAAAGTTCCAACTACAAGTACCTTCAAACGGAGTTTTGACAATTACTTTTATAGGTTATGGTACAGTTACTGAAGCTATAAACGGAAGAACAAAATTATCTATTCAATTAAAACCAGAATCACAATCACTTAACGAAGTTGTGGTTGTTGGATATGGTACTCAAAAGAAATCAGTTGTAACGGGAGCCATCTCTAGTGTAAAAGCTGCTGATTTAGAAGATTTACCTCTTACAAGAGTTGAGCAAGCTTTACAAGGTAGGGTTTCAGGAGTTACTATTGCAGCAAATGCGGGACAGCCAGGATCAGCTTCAACAATCCGCGTTAGGGGTATCACTTCGTTTGGAAACAACGAACCTTTATGGGTTGTTGATGGAGTTATTGTTGATTCAGGCGGAATTGGTTACCTAAATCAATCTGATATTGCGTCAATGGAGGTTTTAAAAGATGCGGCATCGCAGGCAATTTATGGTGCCAGAGCAGCAGCAGGGGTTATCCTTATAACTACTAAAAAAGGAAAATCTGGTAAAATGAGTGTAAACTATAATGGTTACACCGGTTTTTCTAAAGCAGCTAGAAAATTAGACTTATTGAATGCTACTGAATATGCTACAATAATGAATGAAAGATATGCAAATGGATACACAGTAGATCCTCAAAAACCATATCAACTTCCCTATCAGAATCCATCATCATATGGAATTGGAACTGACTGGCAAAAAGTTATTTTTAATGACAGTGCTCAAAAAACGGGACATGAACTAAGTTTGTCAGGAGGAAATGATGTATCTACTTATTATGTGTCTTTCGGATTATTAGATCAAGAAGGTATTGTTGCTACTCCGATATCAAATTACAATAGAAAAAACATTCGTTTAAACTCGACACATAAAATTGTAAAAGGATTAACTTTTGGTCAAACTTTAGGATATTCTCACGAAAAAAATGTTGGGATAGGGAATACAAATAATGAATATGGTGGGCCACTAAGTTCAGCAATCAATTTAGACCCACTTACACCGGCGATAGTTACCGATCCAGCTGTTGCAAATTCAGCGCCATATAGTACTCAGGCTGGTATTTTGAGAGATGCTAACGGAAATCCGTATGGAATTTCTAGTGCTGTAAGTCAGGAAATGAGTAATCCTTTGGCATATATTCAAACGAGATTAGGAAATTATGGCTGGTCTGATAATTTTGTTGGAAATGCTTATGTAGAAGTTGAAGCTATTAAGGGTTTGAAATTTAGAAGTACACTAGGAGGTAAATTAGCGTATTGGGGTGCAGAGAGTTTTACGCCAGTATCTTATTTAAACTCTGCAACTATAAATGCGGTTAATAATTTAACTAGAAATACAAACAAAGGTTTTGGATGGAATATTGAAAATACAGTTTCTTATGCAAAACAAATAGGAGATCATAATTTTTCAATTTTACTTGGACAAGGTGCATATATAGACAATATCACGTCAGGGTCTACAGTAACTTATAATGACATACCTTTTACTAATTTTGAAGATGCAACATTTCCTAATGGTCATCCAAAGGAGAAAATTACAGCTTCTGCAACTAATGGTTATGAGCATAAAGTAACATCACTATTTGCGAGATTAAATTATGATTATAAAGAAAAATATTTATTAACAGGTATTGTTCGTCGTGATGGTTCATCTCGTTTTGGTCAAAATTATAAATACGGAACTTTTCCATCATTCTCTTTAGGATGGGTTCCAACTAAAGAAAATTTCTGGCCACAAAATAATGTAGTAACACAATTGAAGTTTAGAGGAGGTTATGGTATTACAGGTAGCGATGCAATTGGTGATTTCAAATTCTTACCAACTATTGGTTCAGGAAGAAATTACACTATAGGAAACCAAGGATCAGTTGTTGTTGGTAGTAGTCCAAATGCACCAGCAAATCCAGATTTAAAATGGGAAGAAACGAGCCAGGCAAATATAGCTTTTGATATTACATTCTTTAATGACTTTACCTTGACTTCAGATTTTTATATCAAAAAATCGACAGGTATTTTACAGGATATTGACTTGCCTGGTCATATTGGTAGTGCAGGTCGACCTTCTGCGAATATTGCTGACATGCAGAACAAAGGTATTGACGTAGAACTTTCTTACCGTAAAAAATTAGGTGACTTTAATTTAGGCTTAAGCGGGAATATTTCTTATTTAGAAAATGAAGTAACGAACTTAGGAAAAGGTATTCAATTTATTTCGGGAGATGCATCTTTCCAAAATATGGGTGCGGTAACCAGAACACAAGTTGGTCAACCATATAATTCTTTTTATGGATATAAAACACAAGGTATCTTTCAAAATCAAGCAGAAATTGCAGCTTATACAAACGCTGCTGGTGGTCTAATTCAGCCAAATGCAAAACCAGGAGATTTTAGATGGCAGGACGCAAACGGCGATGGGACAATTACAGATGATGATAAGACGTTTATTGGAAATCCACTTCCAAAATATACATTTGGATTTACTGTTAATTTAGATTACAAAAATTTTGATCTATTAATATTTACACAAGGTGCAGTAGGAAATCAAATTTTTCAGGGATTACGTCGTCTAGACATCAATACAGCTAACTTCCAAACCTCTGCTTTAGGTCGTTGGACTGGAGAAGGATCTACAAATTCATATCCAATTATATCTAGTGTTGATGATAATAAAAACTTTTCAAACGCTTCAGATTTTTATTTAGAAGATGGTGATTATTTGAGAATCAAAACAATTCAACTTGGATATAATCTGCCAAGTGATGTTGTTTCAAAAGGAGGACTTTCAAAAGTGAGACTTTATTTAACCGGAGAGAATTTATTAACATTCACAAAATACAGCGGTTACGATCCGGAAATTGGTGGAGGAGTTTTTGGTATTGATAAAGGATATTATCCACAAGCTAGAACTTTAATGTTAGGGGTTAATTTACAATTTTAAAATTAGAGATTATGAAAATTAAAAATATAAAATATTCATTTGCTGCAGTAGGATTGTTGCTTCTTAGCTCTTCTTGCGGTGAAGATTTTTTAACAGTTGATCCAAAAGGACTTCCGTTGGTAGATAATTATTACAAAGATGAGAACGAAGCATATTCTGGATTGATTGCTGCTTATGATATTATGGGCAAACAATCCAAAGGTTTTGAAAACATGGTCTGTATGCTTAATGCAGGTTCTGATGATTTTTATGCTGGAGGAGGAGGACCTGGAGACGGGGCTGGTATTCACGGTTTTGATAATTATAAGCTTGATAAAATAATTATGCCAAGGAGTTTTTGGGGTGATTTTTTCCAAGGAATTGCCAGAGCAAATATCTTGTTGGAGAAATTGCCTGGTGTAAATATGCCTGATGCTAAGAAAGTGCGTTTTGCAGCAGAAGCAAAAGCATTACGCGGCTATTACTATTTTGAACTAGTAAGAACATTCAGGAATTTGCCATTAATTCTAACCCCAATTTCACCAGCAGAAGGATACAACAGTACTCAGGTTAGTCCAGGAGAAATTTATGCGCAAATAGAGAAAGATTTGATTGAAGCTAAAGCAGTTTTGCCAAATACAGTTGATACTGCAACAGAAGCTGGGCGTTTTTCTAAAGGTTCTGTACAGGCTTTACTAGGAAAAGTATATTTGTACGACGGAAAAAATTCATTGGCCGCAGCAGAATTCGCTGATGTAAATGGAACTCCGGGAGGTACTAGCATGTACGGCTATAAATTGCTGGACAAATTTTCTGACCTATGGGTATTCAGCAACAAATTTAACTCAGAAGCTATTATTGAAATTATGCATACTGATAAAAGTAATGCAAATTGGGATTTCTGGGGTGGAGGAGCAGACGAAGGTAATTCTGTAAATATTATGGTAGGACCTAGAGATTTTTCAAGAACAAAACCTGCACTGATACCAGATTATGTTTCTGGATGGAGTTTTAACCCTGTTACGCCAAGTTTGTACAATTTTATGAAAGGTGATCCCCGTTTTGATGCTACAATTTTGGACATGTCAGCAATGCTTGCAGCAGGAATTGCTAAGTGGGGACCAAAAGATCAGGATACAGGATATTTCTTAAAGAAATTTATGCCATTAAACTCAGATACTTCTACAGGAGGTGGAGCTACTGCTTTAAACTATAACCAAGATATGTATGCAATTCGTTTAGCAGATACTTACTTAATGGAAGCAGAAGCTTTGGGCGGAACAGGAGCAAGAGCACAGGCTTTACTAGACGCTGTACGTGCGAGAGTTGGTTTAGGTTCAGTACCAGTTTCTTTGGATGCTATTGCTAACGAAAGAAGATTAGAATTGGCAGGTGAAGGACACCGTTGGTTTGATTTAGTAAGAACCGGAAAAGCGGCAACTGTACTTGCAGGAGACGGATTTGTAGCTGGTAAAAATGAAATTTGGCCAATCCCACAAAAAGATTTAGAGAATACTAAACTTGTTCAAAATCCAAAATATTAATACAATATCATATGAAAATATATTTAATGAAAAAGCAAAGATTTTTATTGTTGTTTTTTATGACAGTAGTATTAAGTATTACTAGTTGTCAACCAGATGATTCCATTGTAAACAATGGATTAACAGATAACAATGTAGATGCATCATTTCAAATCGTTCCAGTAGAAGGAAAAGTAAATGTTTATAAGTTAGTAGCAAATACAAAAGGGGTTACATCTTCATTATGGGATACAGGTGCTGGATTTTATGCTGGTAAAATGGTAGAAGAAATTTCTTTACCTGATGCAGGAACATATACCATTTCGCACACTGCGATAGGTAAAGGTGGAGGAAAAGCTACAACTTCAAAAGAGGTTATTGTAGCGACTTCTGATCCATTAAAAGGAAATCTGGTTAAAGGTGGTTCGTTTGTAA
>Ga0247817_10001686_pt1 | contig 11466 bp, 8 predicted proteins | sample UWRJL212509R1_FD_178010 | JGI IMG/M metagenome (GOLD analysis project Ga0247817, IMG submission 178010) | Plant litter microbial communities from Arlington Agricultural Research Station in Wisconsin, United States - UWRJ-L212-509R-1 | ecosystem: Environmental > Terrestrial > Plant litter >... | reverse complement strand
GAGCGCCATGCCCATCGTGCAGACCAGCACCAGACCGAAGCCGAGCGACAATTTGCCACCGACACTGAGACGGTTCAGCAAAGCACCCGATAGAGGGTTTCTCACTTGCTCGACCTGGACGCGGCGATAAAGCGATTAGCCATCGACTGAACCCCATTATTGTTTTAATTGGGGTCGAAGGTTGACGTGACACAGGGGGGCTGACCAATCGCTTGTCGGGATGCGACCTATCGACAATCGCGATACCTGAAAAGCCGGTAACGCGGCGCCGGTCGAAGGTTCAAGCGTCTTGCGGGTCGTACTCGTTCACGTGGGTGACCTGGGAATGCAGCCGGCCCAACAACTCGACGAGGGTGTCCACTTCCGAGGCAGAGAGCCCGCTGAGCAGACGTCGCTCTCGCTCCAGTGCAACCTTCAAAACTCGTTCATGCAAGGCTTTGCCGCTGTCCGTCAAGCTGACGGTGTAGCGCCGCGCATCCGTCGAATCCACTTGGCTGCGAATGTGCCCTGCTGCTTCCAGGGACTGGAGTGAGCGACTGACCGCGCTCTTGTCGAGCCCGATCGTCTGACAGATTCGGTTAGCGGTGATGTCATTTTCAACGGCAAGCATCGATAGCATTCGCCACTCGACCACACCGATACCGAAGTGTTTGCGATAGCAATGCGAGGCCCCGGCAGAGAGTTTGTTGGACAAAAAATTCAACAGGGCTGGGACATAACGCGTCAGGTTCAGTTGGGATTCTGCGGACATTCAGTGAACACCTATCGGCGGAGCTTTTGAATATTAGTTGACACCGCAACTAAATAATCGGAGGATTTCTCAACCGAACGTCACGGGCGATTCGCTGCATGATATGCCGTCGCCGTGCCTCATAAAAATAATTATCAGGTGTTGGTCATGAAGCCCTCCAATCTCATCGCCTTCTTCTTCCTCGCGCCAAAACCCGGCTGATCCGTCCCCGGCCAGAGCTCTCACCGACGCTTTTTTTTTCAGCAGCCACTTCAGTGTGGAGGGACAAGTCATGCTTCAAGTCAACGTCACTCGCAAAGCAGATGAAGCCGAAGGCATCTGCAGTTTTGAACTAAGTGCCGCCGATGGCAGTGCGCTGCCGGCATTCGAGGCCGGGGCCCATATCGACATTCACATTGCCGATGGCCTCACCCGACAGTACTCCTTGTGCAACGACCCAAGGGAACGTCACCGCTACCTGATCAGTGTGCTTAAAGACCCGAGCTCACGAGGCGGCTCCATCGCCATGCACGAGCAGGTACGGTCAGGGCAAACGCTGACCATCAGCGCTCCGCGTAACCTTTTTCCGCTTGATAGCTCGGCGCAACGACACCTGCTGTTTGGCGGAGGCATCGGCATCACCCCCATGCTGGCCATGGCTTGGGAGCTATCGCATCAAGGGGTCGACTTCGAGTTGCACTACTGCTTCCGTTCAAGCCAACGCGCAGCGTTTGTGCAGATGCTTGCTCAGACCCCTTTCGCTGATCGCATAAGGTTGCATGACGACAGCGGCCCCCACATCCAGAAGCTCGATGCGTCTGCCCTGCTGAAAACCCCAGATGACGTCACCCATCTTTATGTGTGCGGGCCGGCCGGATTCATGAATTACATCCTCGATGCCGCGCAGAGCGCTGGCTGGCCGCAGGACCGGGTACACAAAGAGTTCTTCGCCGCCGACCCTGTTGATCAAAGCGCCAATGCGCCCTTCGAAGTTGAATTGGCAAGCAGTGGCCAGGTTTTTCTGATCCCTGCCGAACGTACGGTGTTCGAAGTGCTCGACGAGGCAGGTATAGCGATCGAGTCATCTTGCGAACAAGGCGTCTGCGGCACCTGCGTAACTCGTGTACTGAAGGGTATTCCGGAACACCGGGACAAATTCCTGACGGTGGCCGAACACGCCGCAAACGACCGCTTCACTCCCTGCTGCTCACGCGCCAGATCATCGCGCCTTGTTATCGATCTGTGATTTCAAAAAACAACAACATCAACCGTGCCTTCTGGAGAACACCATGAACACCTCCACTCTCCAACACCTTGCCGAAGAAATTCCGGCGCCTGCCTTGCCCAGCTTTCCCCTCAACCAGTGGTACGTCGCCGCCCTGGGTTGGGAGTTGAAGGACAAACCGGTGGGTCGGACATTGCTCAACAAGCCTGTGGTGCTGTTTCGCAAAGCCAACGGCGAGGTCGCGGCGCTGGAAGACCGCTGCTGCCACAGGGCAATGCCACTGTCGCACGGCACGCTCGAAGCATCGGGCATTCGTTGCGGCTATCACGGTTTGTTGTTCGATGACCTTGGAAAATGCGTCGAAATTCCGGGTCAGGACAAAGTCCCGAGCAAGGCCAGGGTTCCTGCTTATCACGTACGTGAGCAGGACCAGATCGTGTGGATCTGGTTTGGCAGCGTGACTCAACCTGAGCCGAGCTGTGAGCCACCGACTTACCAGGTTCACAGCAACGGCAAATACCTGTTTGACGGCAGCGTGTACCACTACAACGCGCCTTATCAACTGATTCACGACAATCTGATGGACTTGAGTCACCTGGGGTATGTCCATCTGCACACCATCGGTGGCAACGCGAGCATCCACATGAATGCGCGGATGAATGTGGAGAGTGAAGACAACGTCGTACGGGTCGTGCGCCACATGCCGGACTCTGTTCCACCGCCCACTTATACGGCCGCCTACCCATTCAAAGGTACCGTGGACCGCTGGCAGGAAATCGAATTTCACGTCAGTCATCTGCGGATCTGGACCGGTGCGGTGGATGCCGGTACCGATTCACTGGATAACCCCGATCGCGGCGGCTTCCACATGCGCGGATTCCACGGCGTAACGCCAGAGACCGACACCACCACTCACTACTTCTGGACCATTGCAACCAACCCGGCGAGTGATCCGGAAACCATCAAGGCCAAGGTCGTTGAACAAACCATCCTGACCTTCGATGAAGACAAGGAAGTGATTGAAGCCCAATACCAGAACATGTGCCGGTTCGGTGCGCGCCCGATGATCGACATACACGTCGATGTCGGCGCCAATCGCGCCCGCCGGATCATTGAGCAACTTCGCCAGTCCACCTGTTGAATCCTTCAAACCAGACTCAACGCTCCCGGATTTTTGCTGCTCCTAAGGCAGCACTTTTGCACCGCTACATAACAACAACATTCCTCGAGGGAAAAAAGCATGTCAGGCAATCGTGGTGTGGTGTATCTCGGCGCTGGCAAGGTCGAAGTACAAAAAATCGACTATCCGAAAATGCAGGACCCGCGCGGTCGCAAGATCGAACATGGGGTCATTCTCAAGGTAATTTCCACCAACATCTGCGGCTCCGACCAGCACATGGTGCGCGGTCGCACAACGGCTCAAACCGGCCTGGTTCTGGGCCATGAGATCACCGGTGAAGTGATCGAGAAAGGCAGCGACGTCGAGAACCTGAAAATCGGTGACCTGGTGTCCGTACCGTTCAACGTGGCTTGCGGGCGCTGCCGTTCCTGCAAGGAGCAACACACCGGCGTCTGCCTGACCGTCAACCCGGCCCGTCCCGGTGGTGCTTACGGTTATGTCGACATGGGCGACTGGACCGGTGGCCAGGCCGAATATGTGCTGGTGCCATACGCCGACTTCAACCTGCTGAAACTGCCGGATCGCGACAAGGCCATGGAGAAAATCCGTGACCTGACGTGCCTCTCCGACATCCTGCCGACCGGTTACCACGGTGCCGTCACTGCTGGCGTCGGCCCGGGCAGTACTGTTTACATTGCCGGCGCCGGTCCTGTCGGCCTGGCCGCTGCCGCCTCGGCGCGTCTGCTAGGTGCAGCAGTGGTGATTATCGGCGACGTCAACACCATTCGCCTGGCCCACGCCAAGGCCCAAGGGTTTGAAATCGTCGACCTGTCCAAAGACGCGCCGCTGCACGAACAGATCGCCGCACTGCTGGGCGAACCGGAAGTGGATTGCGCAGTGGACTGCGTCGGCTTCGAAGCCCGCGGCCACGGCCATGACGGCGTCAAACACGAAGCCCCGGCTACCGTGCTCAACTCGCTGATGGGCGTGGTGCGGGTTGCCGGCAAAATCGGCATCCCTGGCCTCTACGTCACTGAAGACCCGGGCGCTGTCGACGCGGCCGCAAAAATGGGCAGCCTGAGCATTCGCTTCGGCCTCGGCTGGGCTAAATCCCACAGCTTCCACACCGGCCAGACCCCGGTCATGAAATACAACCGCCAACTAATGCAGGCAATCATGTGGGACCGCATCAACATCGCCGAAGTGGTGGGCGTGCAGGTCATCAGCCTGGATCAGGCGCCTGAGGGATATGGCGAGTTCGATGCCGGTGTGCCGAAGAAGTTTGTGATCGATCCACACACATCTTTCAGCATGCCCTGAATGACAGGCTTTCCGACCGGACCAGGCGCGCCCGCGTCCTGAACCCGTCGCCGCCCCGGAGCCGTGTCGCCGGCTCCTTGGCGCCTTGCATGTTCCACTGACCAACAAAAACAAAAAGGTATCGACATGTACACACTGCACCCCTTGCACAGCAAGGCGGCTTCGGCTGCCCGTCGTTCACAGTATTTCTCTACCCACAGCTGCGGAGTCTGACGCCATGAGCCAGACGATTGGGCAACAGCTGGACGAGAAACCCATGGTCAGCTTCCAGTGGGGCGTGATTGCGCTCTGCTTTCTGATCAACATGCTGGATGGCTTCGATGTATTGGTGATGGCCTTCACCGCGGCGTCCATTTCCGCCGAATGGGGCCTGAGCGGTATTCACCTCGGCTACCTGCTCAGTGCAGGGCTGGTCGGAATGGCAATCGGCTCGTTGTTCATTGCCCCCTGGGCTGATCGCTTCGGTCGACGTCCACTCATTCTGTTGTGTGTAGGAATCACCGGGCTCGGCATGCTGGCATCTTCGAAGGCGACGTCAGCCGAGATGCTCGCGGTGTTGCGCCTGATTACCGGACTCGGCATCGGTGGCATCCTGGCGAGCAGCTATGTCATTGCGGGAGAGTACGCCAACAAGAAATGGCGCAGTCTGGCCATCAGCCTGCAATCAACGGCCTACGCACTGGGCGCAACGATCGGCGGCCTCATCGCGGCGCAGATCATTCCGTCCCTGGGTTGGCGTTCGGTGTTCTTTTACGGAGGCGTAACAACGCTGCTGATCCTGCCGATCCTTGCATTATGGCTACCCGAGTCCCCGGCTTTCCTGTTGTCTCGCCAACCCAGGCGCGCGCTGGTGCGTATCAATGTCCTGCTGCAACGAGTAGCGATCACTGCCCTGGAGCAGTTACCCGCGGCGTTGCGCGAATCCAGGAAACCGCTACGCGCCACGTTTGCCGAGCTCTTCTCGCCGGCTCTGCTGCGTTCAACCTTGCTGGTGTGGAGCGCGTTCTTTCTGGTGATGTTCGGTTTCTATTTCGTGATGAGCTGGACGCCGAGGCTACTGGTTTCGGCCGGCTTGTCGAACACCCAGGGAATCACTGGGGGTGTACTACTCAACGTCGGTGGCATTCTCGGCACTTCGCTGATCGGTTTGCTGGCGGCGCGCTTTCGTTTATCCCAAGTCCTGATGACCTACCTGCTGGTCAATGCAGTATTGCTGGCCGTCTTTGTGCAATTCACTGCCAACCTGACGCTGGCCTTCGCCCTGGTGTTACTGATCGGTATTTTTGTCAACGGCTGCGTCGCCGGGCTGTATGCACTTACCCCTGGCATCTACAACGCCACCCAGCGCGTTACTGGCTTGGGTTGGGGCATCGGCATCGGGCGCGCTGGTGCGATTCTCTCGCCATTAGTGGCTGGCCGACTCATCGATGCGCAGTGGCAGCCAGCCGACCTTTACCTGTTGTTCGCCTTGTCCTTCGTCCTCGCCGCCCTCGCCGTTTGGCTCTTGAAGCCGCAAAAAATGCTCCAGCTCAACACCGTCAGTAACACCTGAGTCGACCGTCCATAACAATAAAAGCAGGACACATCACATGCAAAAGACCCTTGAATGGCCTTGGCGTTGCAGCCTGGGCATGGCGATAGCCTGCGCGTCTTCCACCGCCTGCGCAGGGTTCGTGGACGAGAGCAGTGCGACCCTTACCACGCGCAATTACTATCTGGACCGGGACTACAAAGGCGACAGCCCTTATTCGGCCGCTCGCGAGTGGGCACAGGGATTCATCCTCAAAGCCAACTCCGGATTTACCGGCGGGACCGTCGGCTTCGGCGTTGATCTCACGGGGATGCTGGGACTCAAACTTGACTCGTCGCCCAATCGGACCGGCACTCAACTCCTGCCTTTTGACCCGACGACCCGAAAGGCCGAAGACGAATATTCTGAACTGGGCGTGGCGCTCAAGGCGAAAATCTCAAAGACCCGGCTATCCGTTGGAACGCAGTTCCCTGCCCTGCCGGTCATCACCGCGAGCCCTGCTCGTTTGGTTCCGCAATCCTTTCGCGGCGCGTACGCGATTTCCGATGACATCAATGGCCTTACGTTACACACGGGTCGAATGGATCGAGTGAACCTGCGGGACTCCACTGACTATCAGCCAATCACACTGGCGTCGCCCAATGGCCGCTTCAAAAAGGGCGCCAGCTCGCAGCGTTTTGACTTCATTGGCGGCGACTATCAGTGGTCTGACACGTTAACCCTTCGCTATTTTCACGCCGAGTTAAAGGACCTGTACACCCAGGACTTTGCGGGAATCATCCACCTGCTTCCCCTCGGCCCAGGCAAACTGAAGACAGATGTGCGGGTCTATAACAGTCAGGAAAACGGCCATGCCGAAGCCGGCAAGGTAGACAACTTGAACGTCGGAGCCATGTTCAGCTACCAGGTCGCTGCCCACACCCTGGGAATGGGTTACATGCACCAGACAGGCGACACGGCAATGGCCTACATCGCCGGCGGGGAGCCAACAGTGCTCAGCGACGGCACCATGAGTGCGGACTTCGTTAACCCGAAGGAGCGGACCTGGGTGGTGCGGTATGACTACAACTTCGCGGCCGTCGGTTTACCGGGGTTGACCGGCATGGCCCGCTATCTGAGGGGGAGTAACATCGACCTGCCACACTTGGGAGGCAGCAATCTGACGGAGTCGTCGAAGGATCTCGAGTTGGCTTATGTCATACAGTCAGGCCCGGCAAAGGGTCTCGCTGTGCGCCTGCGCCATGCGTTTTATCGCAATGAGCAGAGCGCAGAATCGACATTCCGCAGTGATAACGAAACCCGGATTAACGTCGACTACACGCTTAAAGTCTGGTAGTTGATGGTAAAAAACCACACGCGAGGTCAAGGCATACTGAAGACTGAGCCCTGCGACGCGGGCTTCTATCCTGGATAGCCCGGCCTCAAATAAACGCCAACTCTGCTCGCGCCCCGCGCACCGCAGCCATGTGCTGCGCGGTTTGGGGCAGCAGGTAGCTGAAGAAAAACCCGGCTGTTTCAAGTTTAACGGCACGCAGTGGATCGTCCTCAGGCAATTGCCGCGAGACCCTGGCCGCCCGCGCCCAGGCCAGCGCGAGCAGGGTCAGGCCGCAAAGCTGAAGGAAACTCCCTGCAGCTCGATACGGGTACTCAATATCTTTGAGTGATAGTTCACGCACCTCGCGAACCAGCACGTGAAGCTCACCACACAGGTTCACCAATTGCTCAGCAAAGCCCGCGCACTGTGGCGTTTCGGCGCCCTGCCTGGACTCTTCGCGCAAATGCGCCAGCAACAGGTCAAATGTTTGGCCATCGTCGCCCAACACCTTGCGTAACAGCAGGTCGTTGGCCTGAATCTCGTTGCTGCCTTCGTAAATCATGGCGATGCGGCTGTCACGCAGGGTTTGCTCGATGGCAAATTCGCAGACGTAACCGTAACCACCAAACACCTGCAAGGCGTTGCTGGCCTGGCGAAAACCCTGTTCGGTAAAAAACGCCTTAATGATCGGTGTCAGCAGTTGCGCCAGTTGCCCGGCTTGTTGTCGAGCCAGTAGCTGTGGGTCATGTTCGGACTGGTCCAACAGGTGCGCGGCCCAATAGCCAACAGCGCGCATGCCTTCGCTGGTGGCGCGTAACTCGAGCAGGACGCGGCGCATTGCCGGATGGTAGTGGATCGGGTCGGCTGCCTGCGCCGCAACCCCGGCCGGTCTTGACGGTGCGCGCATCTGCAGCCGCTCACTGGCGTAGCTACGACAGTTCTGCCAGGCCGCTTCGCTGTGCCCCAGACCCTGCAGGCCTACATGAAGACGTGCTGAATTCATCATCACAAACATCGCCTTCAGACCATGATTGACCTCGCCAATCAACCAGCCCCGGGCCGCTTCGAACACCATGGAACAAGTGGAGCTGCCCTTAATCCCCATCTTGTGCTCGATACCGTTGCAGGCCACGCCGTTGGCCTGACCCTGACTCAATAACTTCGGCACCAGAAACAGCGAAATCCCGTGGCTGCCAGTTGGTGCTCCCGGCACGCGAGCCAGCACCAGATGCAGGATGTTTTTGGTGAGGTCGTGCTCGCCGCCCGAGATAAACAGCTTGTTGCCGCTGAGCCGATAACTGCCGTCGTCCTGGGGTTCGGCGCGACAGCGTAGCAGGCCGACATCACTGCCAGCCTGGGGCTCAGTCAGGCACATGGTGGCCAAGCTTTCGCCACTGATTATTTCGGGAAGAAAGCGCTCCTGAAGCCTCGCGTCTGCGTGGACCTTCAGACAAAGATAAGCGCCGTGGGCAATGCCGGTGTACATGGCCCAAGCGTGGTTACTGGCGTACAGCATCTCTTGCAGTGCCGCGTCGAGCACTTGCGGCAAGCCTTGTCCACCGAGCGCTTCGGCACAGGCCAGGGCCGGCCAACCGCCTTCGACATAGGCCCGATAGGCGTCGGCAAAGCCATCCGGAGTGCTGACCTGCCCCTCGGCCAAACGGCAACCCTGACGATCTCCAATGCTGTTTAACGGCGCCAGGATGTCACTACTGAAACGCCCGGCCTCCGTCAGCACCTGCACGGCCAGCGGTAAATCCAGCGCCTTGAATACCGAACTCCGATGCCACGCCTCGGGCGCCTGCAGCCAGTGTTCAAGAACAAATTGCATATCGCGCAAGGGCGCCTGATAGCTCCACATGTGAAACCTCATAGGGAAGAGAACAGGTGACATCCGTCGTTACGAGTGGGCTACTAATTAATGTCGCACGTGCCAGGCCGGGTTCTCGATCAGCAGGGCCATGCCCTGCCCTCCACCGACACAGGCCGCGGCAATCCCGTAGCGCAAATTGTGCTCGCGCAGCTGCCGGGACAAGGTCAATACCAGGCGCAGACCACTGGCCGCCAACGGGTGACCGAGGGCCAGCGAGCCGCCCTGGACGTTGAGAAGGGAGCGGTCCAGCTCCAACTCCTGAGCCACGGCGAGGACCTGGGCTGCCTGGGCTTCGTTGATTTCAAAGCGGCCAATCTGATTCAGGCTCAGGCCGCTGCGCTGCGCCAACAGACGAATCGCCGGTGCAGGACCGATGCCCATAAACTCCGGCTCCACCCCCACCACAGCACTGGCCCGCAGCAAGGCTAACGGCGTATCGCGGCTAGCCGAAGCAGGTCCGACCAGCGCCGCTGCCGCACCATCAACTACCGCACAGCTGTTTCCGGCAGTTTGTACGCCGCCCTCGTGCACGGCGCGCAGCCGGGCCAAGGCGGCCAGATTTCCGTGTCGAGGGTGGCTGTCTTCACTCACCGAGTCGACACCACGTGGCAGGCGAATACCTCGAGATTGATAGCCTTTGAGTTCAAAGATTTCAGGAATTACATCAACAATCTCAGGCGCCAACCAGCCTGCCCGCTGCGCCGCAAACGCTCGTTGATGGCTGGCACAGGCGTAGGCGTCCACGGCCTCGCGACTCAGCCCATAGCGCCGCGCCAGATTGTCGGCGGTGGCGATCATGTCCACTCCGGGAGCCGGGTCGTACAATGCTTCCCAGAGAAAGTCCTTGAACTGCACCCCGGCGCCAAGACGGAAACCGCCGCGATGGGTATAGGCCGCAATCGGATTGCGTGACATTGATTCGGCAGCCACGCACAGCGCCAGTTGCATGCCGCCATCCAGTTGCCTGGCGGCCTGGTGCAGTAGTTCGAATCCGGTGGCGCAGATACGCTGCACGCCCAGTGCCGGAACCGATTGCGCCACACCGCTATAGAGACCGATATGCCGTGGCAGCAGATAGGCATCGAAGCTGGCCTGGGCCATGGAACCCGCCAGCACGCTGTCTACCGCTAGCGGATCGACACCGCAACGCGCCAGTACTTCGCGCCCGACCTTGATGCCCAGGTCAATCGGCGAGACCTCGGCCAGCGCACCACCGAGGTCGATCCACGGCGTTCGCACCGCATCGAAAATCGCCGCGTCGGCATAGGCCGAGTACTGCCCGCCACTGTTCATGACTTCGCGCCGGCGCGCAGGATCGTCGGATCGAGACCGCGATACAGGGCCTCGACCTGCTCCGCGCGCCACTGCAACACCGCTCGCTGATTGATCGAACCCTTGTCGGTGATTTCTCCGCGATCGATGGAGGCCGGCTCGTCAAGCAAGGCAATCCATTCCAGGCGACTGGCATTGCCGCCGGCTTCGCGATTGAGCCGCTGCAACCAATCGGCGAACCACTCGCGTACCGGTGCGCTTGCCAACACCTGGGCGTCGCTGGCACAGGTCGTCAGCCCCGCCAGGCCTCGGCATTCGTACATTCGCGGGAACACCAGCGCGCCGAGGCACTCACGGTCCGGCGCGGTCACCACCAGGTCCTGGACATAGGGTGAACCTTCCAGTACCGCACGATTGCGCAGCGGGCCGACACTGACGAACACCCCTGAAGACAGCTTGAAGTCCTCGGCGATGCGCCCATCGAACATCAACCCCAGTTGCGGGTCGTGCGGGTTGGCTAACTTGAGCGCATCACCGGAACAGTAAAAGCCTTGTTCATCGAACACCTCGGCCGTCTGCTGCGGCGACCGCCAGTAACCGGGCATGATGTGCGGCCCACGAAAGCGCCCTTCCAGCTTGCCGTCCTTCGGTACCAGACGGACCTCACAACCCGGCGCCGGCAAGCCGATATAACCGGCCATGGACAATGGTCCGGTTGTAAAAGTGCAGGATGGCGAGGCCTCGGTCATACCGAGCCCGGCCATCATCCGAATGCGTTCGCCACAGTGTTGTTCGGCTACCCGGTCCAGGCGATCCCAGACGCTTTGCGACAGCCCGGCAGCGGCGAAGAAGAACAGGCTGACGCGCTTGAAAAAACACGCCCGTAGCTCCGCGTCCTGTTCCAGGGCCGAGACCAGTTCTTCCCAGCCCTTGGGCACGGTCAGGTAGGCGGTAGGAGATATCTCCTTGAGGTTGCGCAGAGTCTGGGCAAACCCCTGCGCGGTAGGTTTACCGTCGTCCAGGTAAAAACTGCCGCCGTTGTAGAGCACGATGCCGAGGTTGTGGCTGCCGCCAAAAGTG
>Ga0247817_10001685_pt1 | contig 11468 bp, 9 predicted proteins | sample UWRJL212509R1_FD_178010 | JGI IMG/M metagenome (GOLD analysis project Ga0247817, IMG submission 178010) | Plant litter microbial communities from Arlington Agricultural Research Station in Wisconsin, United States - UWRJ-L212-509R-1 | ecosystem: Environmental > Terrestrial > Plant litter >... | reverse complement strand
TCATACCCATAGGTGCACCCGGGAAACCTACTTTACTCAATCCTGTACGCATAATGTGCTGACCGGTAAGAAAAGCCGATCTTCCGGCTGTACAGCTTTGTTCTCCGTAATAATGCATCATCTTAATGCCTTCATCGGCTATACGGTCAATGTTTGGCGTCACGTTACCCATAACACCTTGTGAATAGGTGCTGATGTTGGAAATCCCGATGTCATCACCAAAAATCACAAGGATGTTTGGTTTTTTATCCTGAGCAAAGCTGAGAGCTATTGTGCTGAAGAAAAATAGAAATAGTAGTTTGATTTTTTTCATAAGGTGTTGAATTAGATAGTTAAAATAATGAATAGAAAAAAACAGTAATCATTAAAATAAATGTACTGTTTTTTTTTATTTTAAAACATACAATGGTATTTATTATTGAATGAAACTTCAGAATAGAATGACCGTTAGCAGTAGATTAAAAATGAATGTTAAAAATTTATAATAAAATAATATACAAGCTGAGTAAATACCATTTAGGTTCATACCTAATTTGTAGTAGTATGATAATAAATAAATTCAGTATAAATACTTAGCCTTAGACACAGGTCGAGACATGCATATTATATAATTGAATATTTCATTGCTGTTACCAAAAAATATGGGTCATCGTTATCTTATGTATTTAAAAAATCTGATAGGGCCAATAAATAAATAGCAATGGTACCTTGTAAACTGTTCTGATAAATTAAGTATATTCGTTCGCATTCATTTACACAATATGATCTATAAAATTGTAATTGGTCTGGTAGTTTTGTCGGCTCTTTCCTGTAGCGAAGATTCAAAAGAGAAAGCAAACATCGTTAAGGATAGTATGTCATGCCATGCAGGCGTTCCTGATCGTTTTGCGCCTGCTGCTGCAAGCACTGATGCAATCCAACAACGAAAGGATACAAACCATGTGGGTATGGTGCGTGTACCAGGAGGAACATTCATGATGGGCGGTGATAGTGAGCAGGCGTCAACAGATGAATTTCCGAAACATAAAGTTACTGTCAGTGCTTTCTGGATGGATGCTACTGAAGTTACGAATAAACAATTCAAAGAATTTGTTGATGCAACGGATTATATAACAACAGCAGAGCGACCAGTAAATTGGGAGGAAATGAAAAAGCAGGTTGCACCCGGAACGCCAAAACCAAACGATAGTTTATTACAGCCATCTTCATTGGTGTTTAAAGCAACCTTGTATGAAGTGGATCTTAGAGATTATTCTGTTTGGTGGGAATGGAAGCGCGGCGCTGACTGGAGGCATCCCAAAGGACCTGGAAGTAGTATTGAAGGGAAAGATAACTATCCCGTTACACAAGTCTCCTGGGAGGATGCCGTGGCATATTGTAAATGGGCAGGGAAACGTTTACCAACAGAAGCTGAATGGGAGTTTGCTGCACGTGGCGGTTTGCTAAATAATATTTACCCATGGGGGAATGAATCTGTTGAGGTTGGTAAATCTAAAGCGAATTACTGGCAGGGAAATTTTCCATATAAAAATGAAATGAAAGATAAGTACTATGGTGCTGCACCTGTTAAATCGTTTGCTGCAAATGGGTATGGACTGTTTGATATGTCAGGAAACCTATGGGAATGGTGTTCGGATTGGTATAAGAATGATCACTATGTGTCTGATAATATTTCTACAGGCATTACAAACCCAATAGGTCCGGAAAAAAGTTTTGATCCCGATGAACCGTATTCACCGAAACGGGTAACACGCGGAGGTTCTTTCCTGTGTAATGAAAGCTATTGCACCGGGTATCGTGTAGCCCGTCGCATGAAGAGTTCTCCGGATACAAGCATGGAACATTTGGGGTTCAGGTGTGTTAAAAATTGATTGATCTTAATTTAGCAACAGAATTAGAATGACCTGAACAATGTGAGTATAATACCTTTCATACCACTATTTTTTAGAAGATTTTTTCGATATTTGTTTAATTAATCGTTAATCGAAGCCCGGTTTAAAAATCTATTACATGAGTTCTTTACGCTTAACCGGAATGATCATTTGGTCTATTCTGTGTATTACCACATCTATCCTTGTCCGAATCTGTACATTCTCAACACGTTTGGGTGTTGCAATGGCACGTACCGTTTGGGCTCCAGTTATCTTATGGTTGGCTGGAATAAAATTAACAGTAAAAGCGCTTGAACATATTCCTGCAGGAAAACAATCTTATATCGTTGTTGCAAACCATCAGTCTGTTATAGATATTCCGATCTTGTTTTATGTATTGCCATTCAATGTGTATTTTGTAGCGAAAAAAGAAATTGCCAAAGTTCCTTTTATTGGCTGGTATATGTATATGATGGGAATGATCTTTATTGATCGAGGCAGCCGTGAGAAAGCCCTGTTAAGCATGATCAATGCCGGCAGGCTCATTCGTGAAGGTAAGAGTGTAATGACCTTTCCTGAAGGTACCCGTTCACTGGATGAAAAGATAGGTGTGTTTAAAGCAGGTACATTTGTGATGGCTGAAAAAGCCGGTGTTGAGATCCTTCCTGTTAAGATCACTGGTGCAGGCAAGATCTGGCCAAGCGGCAGCTTCACGATCAAAGGCGGACCAGTTACAGTTTCAATAGGAGCACCAATCTCTACTGCAGAACTGAATGATAAAACGAGAGCTGCGTTTATTGAAGAGGTGAAGGGAAGGGTAGAAGCGTTGTAAGAGGCTTAAGGCCTAAAGCTAAATGTTTCCTAATCACTGCTCAACTCGTTGTTGTGCCAACGGCCAACAACCCACAAATATTAAAATGCAGTCAAAGACTGCAGAATGCTAGTCACCAGTCCACGCTGCGCTAATACTGGCGCCAGTGAGGTTCTGCTTGGATGGTTTGTGCCAAGCTGTAATTCCTGTGTTCATTTTATTTTCCTATTTTTAAATTATTACTTTTAATAAAAAGTATTGATATTGAATTTCAATAATCAATCTATCCTTTTAATTACTTTTCAATGAGAATACTACTTACAGCATTCATAATTTTTCTTGGTTTGAAAAATAGTTCATGCTGTGTAGCGCAGGATGCGAAGCTGGATACCAATAAACTGCCTAAAGCCATTCTTTATTTTGAAGATTTTGTTGACCGCTCAAATGCAGTTGAAGACTATACGAATGCCAATGGCAGAGGTTATCTTAAGAATGGTCAGTATTACTATGAAAATAAAACATCCGGCTCTCGGGAATATTATGACTTATACAATATTGACCCCACAAAAGATTATTATATAGAAATGGTATTTTCATGTCTGAGTGGTCCGCCAGATTATGGCAATGGCTTGGTATTTAATCATTCTTCAACTAAACAATGGAATGAATTTAATTTTTTGATCAGCCCCAATCAATATTTTAAAATTTATAAATCGGTAAAAAGTGTCAATCAAAATATTCAAGCCTGGAAGACTTGTACATTTGTAAAGCCAAATGGCAAAAATAAAATTGCAGTATTTGCAAAAGGTGCTTCCATGTATTTTTACATCAATGATCTTCTTGTTTATCAAATGAAAAGGCCGGAGTATTTGGGTACAAATATTGGTTATGTAGTTGCACATAAAACGGTAGTGGCTGTTGATCGGTTTGTGATACGATACGATCCGTTGCCGTTTGATATAGTACCCGATGCAAAACAAGGTTATAAAAAAATTGCACTTGATAAAAATATAAATTCGGGCGAGGATGATGTTTTTCCTGTCGTTAGTGCTGATGGTAAAATGATGTTTTTTGTACGGGCAACAAATATGGGTGTTGTTGACCTGGATAACAGAACGATATTTTATTCAGAATATAATGATAGTATTCAGAACTGGTCTGTCGCCAAACCGCTTTCTTCAGTAATCAATCAGGGAGGGTTACCTGCGGTGGTATACATTAGTCCAGATAAGAATGTTTTAATTCTGAATGCAACGTATGAGCACGGTAAATATATCAGATCCGGAGGACTCTCCATATCTTACCGAACCGATCAGGGATGGTCGTCACCGGAACCTATGTTTATTGATAATTATGAAAATTTTTCTCGTTATGAAGGTTATAGTATTTCGACCAATAACAATATAATGATTCTCTCTCTGCACACATCGAAAGGATATGGTGAGCGGGACTTGTATGTAAGTTTTAGAATAAAAGGAACTACTAATTGGACAGCTCCTCAAAACCTGGGTACAGTAGTTAATTCATTTGGACCGGAATCTGCTCCTTGTCTTGCTCCGGATAATATGACATTATATTATTATTCAGGAGGAAAACCCGGATATGGTAAAACAGATATTTTTGTTACCAGAAGGCTTGATAATACCTGGTTGAATTGGTCTCGTCCACAAAACCTGGGACCCGAAATCAATTCCTCCCAAAGCGAATTTACATTAACAGTGGATGGAATGGAATGTATGCATTCATCAATCAATTTGACCTGGCTACGAAGAGTGATATAGCACACATTCAGCTGCCGGAGTCAGCAAGGCCAAAACCATTTGTGATCGTTAGAGGAAAGGTATACAATAAGCTTACAAATAAACCTATCTCTGCTAGTGTGTTGTATGAAAACATTGAAATAAGAAGTGATGAAGGGAATTCAATGTTTAGCGATAAAAAAGGAACATATGAACTGGTACTTGTTTATGGAGCGAATTATGAATTAACTGCATCCGCAAAAGGATACATAACTGAAAGTAAAATAATTAATCTTAAAGATACTTTATTACAGGAATTTGCAGAGATAAATGTCGATATCTATGTAACACCAGTGTCAGAAGGTGCTTCAGTAGTCTTAAATACCATTGGTTTTGAGGCAGATAAATTCACGCTTCTTGATTCGTCTTTTCCAGAACTTGATCGCTTATATACTGTCATGCTGGAAAATCCAAATTTAATAATAGAGGTACAAGGCCATACGGATATTGGAGATTCAAAATCCAAAGATAATGTGTTAAATGAATTATCTCTTAGCAGAGCAAATGCTGTAAAAGACTATCTGGTCAGTAAAGGTATTTCTGAAGAAAGAATTAAAACAATTGGTTATGGCAGAACCAAACCTGTTTCAAAAAGTAGCAGCGCTTTAAACAGAAGAGTAGAAGTGAAGGTTATAAAAAATGGATAATTTTTTTATAGAAAAATGGAAGAGCTATAACTCATGCGATATATATTACTATTCATTCTTTCAGTTTTAACAATCGCTATTTTGTGGATCAATATTGGTCTGCATAAAAAAGACGATAACAGAGCAGAGCAGAAAAAGGATATTCAACTGCAATTGCATTTTTTAGAAACAGAATTAAAGCAGAATAATCTGGGCGAACGCATGCAGCAACTTTTTCCTGAGGGCTATGTATTTATTCATGCGCTCTATGGATTAAGCTGGTGTGAGCTTGCACTCGCAGATTCGTTACACGATGAAAAGCTGAAAGAAAAAGCTATAAAAGAAGCGTTGTATGCATTCGATCAAATCAATTCTGAAAAAGGAATGTCTCCTTTTCAAATAGAGCTTATTCCTGAAAATGGTATTTTTTATTGCGGATGGAAGAATTATCTGTTGTCGAAAATTTTGCAAGTGGATCGTACTTTCAATAGCCATGAATCTTATGAAGCTTTATTCAAAGAGCAGAGCAAAGAAATTGCAGCGGCGGTTAAGCAAAGTAACAGCCCATATTTAGAATCGTATAGTGGACATGCATGGCCGGCAGATATGTTTGTAACGATGGCATCTTTAAAGAATTACGATAAATTATATAAACCGAAATTTCAATCAGATATTCAGTCGTGGATAGGTAGCGTAAAGAAAAAACTGGATCCTAAAACACATCTTATTCCGCATAAAGTTCATCCTGAAACAGGAGCTATGATTGAAGGAGCAAGAGGCTGTTCGATCGGATTGAGTTTACGTATGCTGGGAGAAATTGATTCTGCATTTGGCAGAGAACAATTCGATTTGGCCCGAACACATTTTATTACAACGCAGTTTGGATTGCCTGCGGTACGTGAGTATCCCAAAGGAACTTTTGGTTTGGGAGATATAGATTCCGGTCCGGTTATTTTGGGTGTTGGTTTTTCCGGAACCATTGTAATGATCGGTACGATGTCAATGTACGATCATCCTACCTTAGCGCATCAGCAATACAAAACGATTCATGCTTTTGGTTTTGAAACGAAGAATGATGAAGAGAAAAAATATTTATTCGGAGCGTTGCCGATGGCTGATGCTTTTATTGCCTGGGGAAGAGCAACGGACCTGCATTATAGTTCTTCGCAGCCAAATGTTTCTTTCAAGAACTGGAGACTACAGTTTCATTTGATTTCTGTATTGGTGCTGTTGATTTTATGGATGCCAGTTTGGTGGGGGAGGGTGAAGGGATGGGTGAAGGGTAAGAGAAAGTCTGAATAGAAGGATTGCAAATCTTTTTATCTGGCTTTGGAATTGCAAATTCAGAAGAGCTAGGATATTTATGCAACTGCAGTCAAAGACTGCTAAATGATAGATACCTTCGCAGCAAAGGACAGCATGCTAATCGAGGTAATGGGAAGTTATATTAAGGAATTGAATGAATGATCTCCATTGAGATTACTTAAGTTATTATTCAAATTAAGATTAGATCTTCTTTTTAAACTAGAAAAAGAATTTAATAAAATACTTTTATTGGATATAATGCTTGTATTATTAGGGATTTTAAAATAAGACTCAATACCAAAAACACTATTTGTTGAGTAAATCGAAAAATTATTGTTGGAAAAAAATTCTACAGTTTGTTCATTAGGTAATTTGTCTTTAGGTTCATATCCGACAGAAAATATTGCAGGACAATTTTTTTCTTTTATTAAATCATTCCAAAAAGGTTCATAAATATTATGCCAAGATCCATGATGAGGAACTTGAACAAGAGTAATTTTTTTATTAATAAGATTATTTTTTTTTATTTTCTTAAAGCTATCTTTAACTGCATCAGATGTAAGAAGAATACATTCCAATTCATTTTCAATTTTTATTATAGTTGATAATTTATTCATATCAACTGCTGTTTTAACTATTTTATTATTCTTTCTAGCTAGTTGTTTAATTAAGTCTTTATATGTATTTCCTGATGGAGCCAAAAAAGATAAATTGATTTTATTAGTAAGATTTAAAGGGGCTAGGTGATGAGAGATTTCTATAGAATCTTCGATAAGATGGTCAACCAAATCATAAGATTCAAAGAATCTTTGCGTTTCTCTTTCAACTTTTTTAGAAATTAGAATCCTATTATAATTTTCATATAAAAGCACAAAAATTGTATGGTAGAATTTTTTTATTTTTATTTTTTGTTGTACACAAAACTCAAATATTTCCGCTAGCCCTGAATAATGATCAAAATGAAAATGGCTTAATATTATAAATTCTAACTCTGTTGGTTTTTTTTCTTTTAAATAATTAAGAATAGGATTTTCCTTATCTTTAATATTGCAATCAATAATTCCAATACATTGTTTTTCGTTAGTAGACCATTCTAAAATTATAGAATCTCCTTGATTAACATTTTTAAAAGTAGTAGTAATCAATGATTATTTTTTAAAAAGTTTGCTATTAGAAAATAATTCTTTAAAATCTTTTTTGGGAAAGTTTTTACTTGAAATGGAATTTGGATCATTATGTATTTCCATTCTTGTTTCGTTTTGTCTATCAAAAAATCTTAATAAAAAATGATTCCCAATTTTTATATCATAACCTTCAAACAAACTTGCCCTAAATTCTCTTTCTTCATAAATACCTTGCTCAAGATCAATTAGGCATTCTAAAACAACTACATTATCATAAAATTCAATAATACGTGTTGAAATATTTTCAATATTTTTCCAAGGGGTAAATGCAATAGAGTCTTTGCCAAAATTTTGCCAATCATTATTTAATGAGGCTTTATCTAGTTTTGTAGAAAAATTATGATCAAAATTTTGAGGATTAATTAAATTCTTTAAACTCGTATCTTTTTCCCTATGATTAGGTGACGTGTATTCAGAGTTAGGTTCTTCAATGTGAATAAGAGTAATATCTTTAGAAGGAGTTTCTATAATATCAGGTATACTATATGTTGTATTTTCATTTTCCATTTTCAAATATGTTTAATGAAGAAATACATTCTTCAGCTTTAGAAAGAATACTTTTAAACTTACTGTGCGTTGGAGTTTTCTCTAATTCTACTAATTCTAATCTAGCCATCATTCCAACATTATCAAATAAATCTTTATTAAATGAAGTTCTAAAAGGGCTGAGATCATGTAGAGGAATGTCTTTTTGTGAATAATTTCCAAATTGGAGCTTATGGAGAATATCACTTTTATTAAATTCATAAATACATGAAAATTCGTTTAGCGCACCAAAAGGATTAAGTGAAAAAAAAGGAGGATTATTTAATATTGACTCTACTTCATCTTTTTCTTTAATAGAAACTTCATGTACAATTAAGGCATGCCTTGTGCTTTTAATATAACCTTTTAATGATTTTATTTGTTCAAAAATATCCCAAAAAAATTTTATTACTCCATTAGAATTTTTCAAATCGTTGATATCACCTTCAAACATGAAAGTTAAACCCTCTTTTCTAATAAAAATAGCTAAATTTTCTTTCCTGAAAATTAACCTTACACTTTCGTGAATTGAATTTTCGTTATCGATTGCATATTCTAAGCCATCAAAACTAAAATATGGCATTATGATCGGCTTATATTCTTCTTTAAAAGTGATTATATGAGTATAATCAATTTGATATTGTAATCTTCTGATAGACATAGCTTTTCATTATAATGGTTCAAATTACTTAATTAAAATTAAGAACCAAAAAAGTAATGTTATTATTTAACTTTATATAATTAATAACATTACTTTGTTCATCGGGACGGGTGCTTTTATCGTTTTTGTGTTTACTATTACGGTCTATAACCATAAATTATCCAATCATACTGCCAGCATTAACAATACCCGCTGGTTGAACAAACTTTAACGATCCATCTGCATCTTCTGCCATTAAGATCATACCTTGCGATACGATGCCTTTGATCTCACGTGGAGCAAGGTTGGCAAGTAACGATACCTGCTGACCGATGATTGCTTCCGGTTCGAAGTGTTCTGCAATACCGCTCACAACGGTACGTTCGTCGATACCGGTTTTAAGTGTAAGCTTTAATAATTTCTTCGTCTTAGCTACTTTCTCCGCTGCAATAATCGTTGCTACACGGATATCCATTTTCGCGAAGTCATCAAAGGAAACATTTTCTTTCAATGGTTTTACTTCAGCGTTTGCAAGCAAGTTCGCCTGCTTAGTGTCTTCCAGTTTTTTAACCTGCGCTTCGATCGTTGCATCTTCGATCTTATCAAACAGTAACTCTGCAGGGTTTAACTGATCGCCTGCTTTTAACAAGTCGATCGTGCCCGCGTTGTTCCATGTATTTGCTTTGAGGTTCATCATCGTAAACAACTTCGCAGAAGTAAACGGAATGAACGGTTCAGAAACAATGGCTAAGTTTGCTGCGATCTGTAAACCGATGTGTAAAATGGTTTTTACACGCTCCGGATTTTCTTTGTAGATCTTCCACGGTTCGGTGTCTGCTAAATATTTATTTCCCAATCGGGCAAGGTCCATCATGAAACCAAGTGCTTCACGGAAACGGTACTGCTCGATCGATGCAGCAATTTTCCCAGGGAATTCTTTTAGCATCATGATCACGCCTTCGTCCGTTGCTTCAAGCTTACCTAAGGCAGGGATCACACCTTCGTAGTATTTATGTGTTAATACCAATGCACGGTTTACAAAGTTTCCGTAGATCGCAACAAGTTCATTGTTGTTACGTGCCTGGAAATCTCTCCAGGTAAAATCGTTGTCTTTTGTTTCAGGAGCATTCGCACACAATGCATAACGCAATACGTCCTGCTTGCCTTTGAATTCTTCTAAATATTCATGCAGCCAAACTGCCCAGTTACGTGAAGTAGAGATTTTATCTCCTTCTAAATTCATGAACTCGTTTGCAGGAACATTATCCGGAAGGATATAAGAACCTTCTGCTTTCAACATTGCAGGGAAGATGATGCAATGGAACACGATATTATCTTTACCGATAAAGTGTACCAGCTTGGTATCGTCTTTCTTCCAGAAATCTTCCCACGTATTTTGTTTGTGAATGGCTTTTATTTCAGAATTTTTGAAATAATCTTTTGCTGCAGAGATGTAGCCGATCGGCGCATCAAACCATACATACAATACTTTTCCTTCCGCACCGGCAACGGGTACAGGTACACCCCAGTCTAAGTCGCGTGTTACGGCACGGGGCTGCAAGCCTTGGTCCAACCACGATTTACACTGTCCGTATACATTGGTCTTCCAGTTTTTATGATCTTCTAAGATCCATTGTTTCAACCATGGTTCGTATTGATCCAATGGTAAGAACCAATGCTTCGTTGATTTCATTACCGGCTTCTCACCGCTAAGCGTAGAGCGTGGGTTGATCAATTCCGAAGGGCTCAATGTTGAACCGCATTTCTCACACTGATCTCCGTATGCGTTTTCGTTTCCGCACTTCGGACAGGTACCGATAATATATCGATCTGCTAAGAATTGTTCTGCTTTCGGATCGTAATATTGTTCGCTCGTCTGTTCAATGAATTTCCCTTCTTCGTATAATTTTTTAAAGTATTCAGAAGAAGTCTCTGCATGTATTTTTGAAGATGTTCTTGAATATATATCAAACGAGATCCCTAATTCTTCGAACGACTGTTTTATCTGAACGTGGTATTTGTCTACAACCTGCTGCGGTGTTACGCCTTCTTTTTTAGCACGGATCGTAATGGGTACTCCATGTTCGTCGGACCCGCCAATAAACAACACATTTTCTCCTTTTGAACGTAAAAATCGAGCATAAATGTCCGCAGGAACATAAACACCCGCCAAATGGCCGATGTGAACGGGTCCGTTGGCATACGGCAGGGCAGAGGTAATGGTATATCTGGAAGGTTTTTGAGTCATAATCGTAATGTAATGAACTGCAAATATAAGAAAAGCTTAAAGCGGAAGGCTTAACGCTTAAAGCTTTTTTGCACTTTTTGAGCTAAAAGCGTAATGCTTAAGGCCAAAAGCTTTACGTTTCTAAAAAAATCATAACACGTACATTTAATTTTTACTATTATCTTACCCAGTTCATATTACTTTTTCATTAATTATGTAAAGCTTAAAACCTCTAATTCAGCTTAAAATAGCACTTTTCGCCTTGAACATTAAGCTTTGGCCCTTAAACAACATACATTTTTTCTTCCTTTTTAAAAGCTTTAAGCCTTAAGCCTTTCGCTTTAAGCATAAAATTCCGTACTTTTGCACCTTATAAAATTCAATTTATGCAGAGTATCAGGAATATTGCGATCATCGCACACGTCGATCACGGTAAAACAACATTGGTTGATAAAATCATTCACGCGTCTAAAATCTTCA
>Ga0247817_10001683_pt1 | contig 11487 bp, 9 predicted proteins | sample UWRJL212509R1_FD_178010 | JGI IMG/M metagenome (GOLD analysis project Ga0247817, IMG submission 178010) | Plant litter microbial communities from Arlington Agricultural Research Station in Wisconsin, United States - UWRJ-L212-509R-1 | ecosystem: Environmental > Terrestrial > Plant litter >... | reverse complement strand
TACAATGGCAGGAATCAGAAGTTACTACAGAAGAATGGACTCATCGGGTACATGTCCGACAGTACCTACAAATATTATTACAATCAGTGGAGGTAGCAGGGTTACTCTAGAGCCGATTACTTCTTCGCTTCGTGATACATTGTGTATAGGAGAAAATTTCCAATTAACGCCTCACATACTGGCGCCTCCGTTTTCTGTTCCTCTCAATGGAGGATTTTATTATTCATGGAGAAAAGTACAGGGAGTATCAAGTACAGAGTTGATCCCACCCACTATTTTTCCGATGTCCTCCTATCCCGCTATACCTAAACCTGCGACACTAGCAGATTCAGGAACCTATTATATTATTACTCAAGATGGGCCAATGCCTTCGCAATGCAAAGACTCAGTTAAAATAGTTATTCGCATCAATCAAGCACCGACCCAAAAATCACTCATACAGAGCAACCAGGAATTTTGTTTAGGAAGCTCTTCTTCGCCTCTTACTGAATTAAGCCCGTCTGCTGGCTCAACCGGAGTTCCTTTATATTATCAATGGTATAAAACAAAAGACACTACAGGCACGCCTGTCTTAACAAAAATCCCTGTTGCTTCGGCTTTCAGCAGCTACGATCCAGGTACTCCTGCAACTACAGATTATTTCGTTCGAAAGGATTCGGTAAAATATTGTCCTGCAGTTGCGAGCAACTTTTTAAAAATCCGCGTTAATAACAAACCGATCTTAGATAGCATACGGGCAACAGTGAATGACACCTTATGTGTAAACTTTGGCGACCAATTTCAATTGAAAGGATATATTGATAGCATTACTCCCGGTAAAGCTTCTATCAACGGAGGTTATTACTTCACCTGGAAAAAGCTTCAACACCCAGCGACAGTTCCGATAGCGTTAACTACTGCAGAAAAATATACCGATTATCCTGCTAACAGCAGAGATGTAATTGAAGATGATTCAGGTACCTATTATTTATATGTGCAGGATGGAATTGGAGCAACACAATGTCTGGATTTTATTACCTTCAAAGTAGTTGTGATCAAAACATGTATTGCAATAACATGCACAAAACCAATCGTAGTTTCTGCTAAAGTAGCTGCAAGCAGCAACGATACATTATGTATAGGTAGTAGTTTGGTATTACAAAAAGGTACTATTAACGTACCCGCTACTCCGCCTACATTTGGCTACACGTATTCATGGATCCGAACCAATACATTAGGAACAGTGATCGTCCAGCCAGCATCAACTACCTATCAAGACCTGGTTATTAATTCTGTGTCACCAATTGATAGCGGACGATATCAATTGGTTGTTCGGGATGGAGCCATAACACCTGCTATCTGTGCAGAAAGTTCTATGCCGATCTCTATCGTTATCCAAAATCCCATTACACAAGCAGGTATTGGAAATGATACTATTATCTGCAAAGGAAACGTAGTATTACCATTTTTAGAAAAAACAGCAAATACAGGCGGAACAGGTGCATATAAACATCAATGGCAAACTTCTGAAGACAACATCACTTTCACAAATATTCCTGCGGCAACAAATGTGAGTTATCAATCACCTCCGATTTCAATACGTTCGTATTTCAGACGTATCGATCAATCAGGTGTTTGTGCTGCTTCTACCAGTAATACGATTGAAGTAAATGCGTACACTGGTGTTGATCCTGGAAAAATAGAATTAACTGCAGCAACGCTCTGTTACAATACAGTTCCTGCACAAACGATACAAAGTGTAACCGGTGCTTCAGGAGGTACAGGAGGCAGAGGTTCGGAGACGTATCAATGGCAAATATCTAAAGACAATACAACATGGACGAATATTGCAGGAGCAAATACACCAACATATAAGGAAACAAACCTATTAACCGATACCATGTATTATAGACGCGCTGTTGGCATGGGACCTGGAAATTGTGATACAGCGTATACAACAGCAGTTGCGATAAATGTATATGCACCATTAGTAACAGGAAGTATTGACAACGACACTACAATTTGCAGCCGAGACTATGTACACATCAAAGAACAAACTCCTGCAACAGGCAATATGATCACATATCAATGGATAACATCCTTTGATAAAGGAATAACATGGGCTACAGCTCCAGGAAATTCAACCTCAAAAGAATATATTACATTAGGTTTAGTTGACACAACCTGGTATAAGCGGGTTGTAAAATCAACATGCGAACAGGATTCTTCAAATGCTATACATATTAATGTTGTAAAACGCCCTATCGTTTTTGCCGGCAATGATACGATCGTGTATAAAAACAGTGTTATTGCATTGCATGGAAAAGTAACTGGTTCTACAAACTATTTTTGGGCGCCATCAACCGGATTGAGTAATCCAAATGTATTAAACCCTGATGCAACTATTAAGTATACAATCAACTACATACTAAAGGCAATAGATCCTACGGGTTTGTGTAATGCTCAAAGCAGTGTTACCATTCGCGTTAAAGCACCACTAATCATACCAAATGTAATTACACCCAATGGTGATGGAATGAATGACACATGGAGTATTGAACATATTGAAGATTTTCCAAATGCTACATTCATTATATACAATCGTTGGGGCAACATTGTATGGAAAGCGGAAAATAATTCTTTTGAATGGAATGGCACGAATTACCGGAATGGTGAGCTATTACCGGATGGAACATATTTTTATATTATTGATTTAAAAAGTACTGCATACGATGAACCGTATACTGGTTACATACAAATTGTAAGATAATTATGAATTATGAATTATGAATTATGAGTTATAAATTAAAAAACAAGAAGGAATAGTATTCATAATTCATAATTCATAATTCATAATTCATAATTCATAATTTTATTTCCCAGACACCCAATCAACAGCCAGTTGCTGATCTTTGTGTTCAAAGACTTTAAATTCACCCGGCATTAACACACTAAAGATATCTGTAAAGATCTTTACACCCTGAACATCCGAAACGATTGCTGCACGGTTCCATTTTGTTAGCTTTTTAATTCCCATTACAGCATCTTTAAACCAGGCGCCTGCAGTGAAATTCTTCACGGATGTATCCAGCACTAACATATAATTTAAGGTATCAGTAGCTGAAACAAGCTCTTTAACTTTAGGTATTACGGTATTATCAAAATCATTTTCCGTTACTTCGCCTGTAGCTCTAAAGCCAACCATATTGGCAGGTAAATTATTAATTTCTGTGATCATAGTTGTATTGTTTACATGTTTAAATTTATTTTTCGAAAGATTTTTTTAATTTATTTTTCCGGAAGTGTTCCTCTGAATAGATCTTTACCATCATATTTTTTTAACTGAACTGGTTTGTTTTGTTGGGCGGATAAATAAATAGCTTCAATGATGCTCATATCCTGTAAGCCTTCTTCTCCTGGTGTGTATGGCTTTTTATTATTTCGAATACAATCAGACATATGATCCATCTCTAAAGCAAACTGATTTTCTGAAGCTCCTTTTGGCATTTCATAAATTTCCATATTGCCATCTGCATAGGATCTATACATCTGTATCCCATGGTATGGGAATGCAGGATCTAAACCCAAGTATGCGCGCTCGGCATATATTCTGTAATTACGGGACTGATGCTGACTGTAACTGGAACTGCACATCGCTCTCATTCCATTAGCAAACGTCAACTGGAAATTTATTGTATCTTCAACTTCTTTAAAGCGAGGATCGGAAGTATCTGTGAAGATCTGTGCATAAACTTCTGTTGGTTCTTCGCCTGTAATAAAACGTATCGTATTCAGACAATAAATACCAACGTCTGCCAAGCTCCCACCACCAGCAAGTTTTTTATTTAATCTCCATTGTTTGGGATCACCTATATTCTGTCCATTCACAGCTACAATATTTTTTATTTTTCCGTATTTTTCATCCCGAACATATCTTTTAATCTCAGTATTATTACCTTCATATTGAATCCTATATGCGATCATTAATTTACGGTTTGCTTCTTCACACGCTTTTATCATCTGTTCACATTCTGAGACCGTATTGGCCATTGGTTTTTCGCACAGCACATGCTTCCCGGCTTTTGCACTACGAATCGTAAATTCTGCATGCATGCTATTGGGAAGAATGATGTATACAACATCAACTTCTTTATTATTTTTAATTGAATCGAAATTCTGATAATCGTAAATACTTTTTTCAGATACGCCATATTGCTTCGCAACAGTAAGAGCTTTATCTTTATCACCGCTAACCAGTGCAACGACTTTAGATTTTTTGCATGCTCCAAATGCAGGAAGTACTTCCTCAAGTGCGAGATGGCCCAATCCAACAATAGCGTAACCTATCCGTTGTTCCATGGGATCAGGATTTGGTAACGGGCCTTTTTCCTGTTCAGTTTTCGCATCCAATGGAGACAAGCTAATCTTATCTGCAGGTCCAGTGCTTACTAAGGCATCATGTGAAGCGATCGTACCCGAAGCATCGGCACCATAAGATGCTACACTGCCTAATAATGTTGCCGATAGTATTGTTTGTGTAGAGCGAAAAAGAAAATGCCGGCGTTCTACAGGCTTTTCTAAGGTGTTTAAAATGGATTGTGACATAGCTGATTTATTTAGAAAAAGTTATTATTATTTAACTGATGCTTCTTTTAAGTGCTGAAGAATACGCTGCTGTACAGCATTTTTCACTTCATAATACGACAAGGCATTTACCCATAACTCCACAATCACAACATAGCCATCAATATCTAGTGAAAAAACTCCAATGCGTGGCTTAGGATCCGGAAGAATATCTGTAGAATCTTTTACAGCATTATTAATCACATCCTGAACAATATTCACATCTGAAGTATAAGGAAATTTCATTTGAAGATCCAGGCGGCGGCGCCCCTGCTGGCTCATATTTACAATAATCTCATTAGACAATTTACTATTTGGTATGATCACCGTTTTGTTATCAAACGTTGTAATCACAGTAAAAAAGATCTGAATAGATTCTACAATTCCATCCTGACCTTGTGCCACAATATTATCCCCTACTTTAAATGGTTTTAATAACAAGATCAATACACCTCCTGCAAAGTTCTGCAAGGTACCTGATAAAGCTAAACCGATAGCAACACCTAATGAAGCTAGACCTGCTGCGAATAAGGTCATTTGTATACCAAGCAGCTGCATGACAATCAATAACAATAATACATGTAAAGATGCGATAACCAAACTCTGAATAAAGGGAGCTAAAGATGAATGAACATCTTTTTTCTTCAATGTATTACGCAGCCATTTTTTTATAACTTTAATCAACCAAAAACCAACAAATAAAATAACAATGGCAAAAATAATTCTTGGCCCATTACTTATCATCCAATCGATCGCCTTTTGGTAAAGCTCATCCATATCTACATTTACATGCTTTTTCATTTTCAAGTTTAAGTATTTTACAATATAAAATTTACGAAAACATGGATCAGTAAAGCAAGGCAACGTGGGAAACATGCAACAAATAGATATAATTCTGATAGCTAAAAAAATATCCTGACACATTAAAAATTACATGATCAAATGATTATTAAAATCATAATACCATGCAATACTTATTATACTAGCTCTTTAAGATTCTTATCTTTAGGACGATATTTTATACTGAAGTAAGAACTGACGAAACTTATTAGTATTGAAATCGAATTGGAAGCAATAATGATCCAGTCGTCTTTCAGAACTCCATAAATAATCCATAAAATTCCACCTGCAAATAATGCAGCCAGCATCAGATACGATACATCTTCTACTTTATGCGTACGAATTGTTTTGATTACTTGTGGAAGAAGAGAAAGAGAAGTACAAGCACTGGCAGCAACTCCGGTAATGATGACCATATCCATAGATAATTATTTTTTACGTTTAATAATTCCGATAGTCTTATCCCATCCCTTTTCAAAGAAACCCGGAGCATTGAACCGATACCCCAGACTAATGGATACACTAGCAAAATTTGTTTTAATACTTGCTCCTTTTACCTGCATGATATTTATATCTCCATTAAAACTTATTCCTGCAAACAATCTTTTGGAATTATATCCAAATCCGGTAGAAGTCTCTGTATAAATATTTGCATTGCCGCGCCATGAACTATTATCACCTGTTCTGGTTTCGTATTGGTATTCAATAAAATTCCCCATGATAAAATAATTCAGAGAAAAATAAAATCGCTTAAACACGATCAAATTAAGACCTATACCAGGTCCGGCTTTAAGTAATAAGGCATGAATGGAATTAATATCATGAAAAGAGGTGAAATTATTCGTTTGCACATTTGACAGAATAGTTGAATCTGTAGAATAAATGGTAGTATAATTAATACCGCCTTTAACCAAAAAGCCTATCCTGCTTTTTAATTGTCTTTCGTTGTATGTAAGCGGAGCATTGTATGAAAATTTCCTCCATGAAAAATTATAAATTCCATTTACACCAATGTTCTTATAATGAATATCCGGACGTACATAATAGACTCCAGAATCCTGAGGAAGATAAGATGCTATGTTGTCATCATAATATCCTTCATAACGTCGATATTCAGCAGCCATTGTTATCCGTGGCTTTCGAATACGCAATACAATCCCCGTACTTGCAGACCTTCCTTTGCGGGAATCTTCTGAAGGACCGAAAGGTGTTTTAAATGCATAGTGAATATAGATAGAACGATATGAAAATGTAAAACCTAACAGATCAGAAAAATTACCTCTAAAATCACTTTTGTATTTATCATAATCATTATTTACCGGATCCACTACAATCTGCATTAGCGGCGAAGCTGTATAAATACCAAGACTTATGTATTGCGGATACGTCATAATAAAATTCGTATCCGGCACAGATTTCATTTTATCTTTTCCGTTCTGTTGTCCATGCGCATATACATTCATACAGACAAAAAGAATTATACTGGCAAACAACCGCATATTGATGATATAATTAAATTGTTAATGATGTAGAATTTAGAAAAAGCTTAGTAGAAAAAATAGCCGACATGGAAAACATGTAACAAATAATTATTATCCTGAAACGTCAATCACCTCTACGATTTCTATTTTTAAAATAACACCAAACATATAAAACATATGAACCTTGGAAAGACACTTATGGCAGGAGTTGGAGGTACTGGGATAATGAGCGCATTTAGTTATTTAATTTCTGATTCTAAGAATAAGAATTTCAAAGAGCCAGAAATTCTTGCAGAATTAATAACCCGAATCATTCCTGATGTAAATAAAAAACAAGCAACTATTGCGGGCTGGGGTTTGCATTTAGGCACAGGTATGTTGTTTACAGCCATCTATAATCAGATCTGGCAAAAAACTACCATCAAACCTAGTGTTAAATCAGGAGCTATTTTGGGCGCCGTAAGTGGTGTAGTTGGCATTGCTGTGTGGAGGGCTACAATTGCATTGCATCCGAAACCTCCAATCAAAGATTACAAATCTTATTATAAACATTTACTGTTAGCACATATTATATTCGGCATTGGTGCAGCCGAATCGTACAAACAATCGATTAAAGTTACAGATGATCATGAAAAAATTCATTACCAATAATAGTCTATCAATTGCTTTTGTACTGTTGTTTATGGCATCGCTTTGTGCACAGATCTATTTTGGAAAAATTGAATACAATAAAGAACGAACAGAAGCAAAAGAAACTACTGTTGGATATGTATACTATTTAAGTTCCGGGCATTTTATAGAAACAACATTTGAAAATTGGGAAAGTGAATTCTTACAGATGACGCTTTTTGTTGTCTTTACAATTTTTTTAAAGCAAAGAGGATCTTCCGAATCAAAAGATTTTGACAATAATGCAGATGTAGATCGAAAACCCTCTACATTACGGAGAAATGCTCCATGGCCTGTAAAATCAGGAGGATTTATTCTTGCATTATATAAGCACTCACTTACGATGGGTTTAGCTTTATTATTTTTCATTTCATTTATCCTTCATTTTTATGGCAGCTTAAAACAGGAAAATGAAACACTTGCACAGAAACATGAAAAACTTGAAACAATAAGCGGTTTTATCTCCAGCTCTAAATTTTGGTTTGAATCTTTTCAAAATTGGCAGAGTGAATTTCTATCCGTATTTGCCATTATAATATTATCTGTTTTTCTTAGACAAATAGGTTCACCACAATCTAAGCCTGTAGATGCATCGAATTATAAAACAGGAGAATAAACATTATTCTTTGCAGGTATGAACCTTTTTAAGTGCAGCCTTTGCATTACTCCACTTTACCGGCTTAAAGACTTTTTCTTCATGCTTGTTATAGTCAATAAAAAATTTTTCAATATCATGAATCAAATTCTTATTAAGATCTTTAATATCTATTATATTTTTATATAATTCAGATTCAATAGAAACTGCTATTAAACGATCATTGCGGATTGGTTTATTATTTTCACCTGTTTCCGTTGCCTCCAGTATCCCAATAAGTCTTGCAGCTAACACACAACCCGGATATGTCTGTCCTTCTATGAGTATCAATGCATCAATCGGTTCACCGTCTTCACATAAAGTATTAGGAACAAAACCAAAATCAAACGGAAATGAACTACCGGCAGGTAATTTCTTTTTAAAACTAAAATCTTTCAATTCAGGATCATACACATATTTATTTGCAGAGTACTGAGGAGTTTCAATAACCACATGCACGATATCATTTTTATAATTTTCAATTTTATTAAGCACCATGACTGTAAATAAAAAGTATTAATTAAAACTTAATTTTGATTACAGTAAACATAAGAGGTAAAAAAATATTTCAGTTACAGAATATTTCGAATTACTTATAATAAAACAATGTATTAAAATAGAAAGGCTGCAAAATAAAAGGATTAAAAATTTAATCCTTTTAAATATCATGATACAGGAATTTCAACCCTCCTGTATCACCTCTTCCCACATCCCTTTCTCTTTTGCAAGATCAATAACAGCTTCCCCATACTTGGTCATTAAACCTTGTTCGATCATTCTTGCAGCGCGTTCACGATTTGGTTTACTCCATTTGCTTTTAGCCTTGCGTGGTGTAAAAGTCAAATAGTAGCTTTCAGCATCCCGTTTTTTTGCCAAACTATCTATCCAGCCAAAACACAACGCTTCTTCTGTTGCTTCATTGATATTTATACATGTAACTGTACTCTTTTTGTGATATAAAATCACCCATACAGATTTTTCAGTCTGACTGTTTTTCTGCAGCCACTTACGCCATACAGAACGGGTTTTAGCATAAACGGCCTGTTTGCCGTCTTTTATTTCTACAGGTTGTATCTTAGCCATATGCCAGTCGTTTAAGAATTTCATCCAAAAATACGTGTACTGAATGACAACCCTATGTCAGTGCTAATTGATTATTTTCATTCAGGCATCTAATAATGTCTGAATATCGAACTTTGACATTTTCATAAAAGCAGCTATAACTCCTGGGCCTTTGTCAGGATCAGCCATAAGTTTATGTAAAATCACCGGTACTACTTACCAAAAACTGAATGTATCATCTGACCAGCCACTAAACTTATAATGCGGGCCACCATTGAACGCCATAAATTTATTGCCATTTAATTCAAACTGAACAACAATTGGATTTTCATTGACTTAACGTTGATTAAAAATAGTACAATATGGATTTATATATTATCTACATAAAACTATACTAAAAAAACAAACCCCAATCGTTACCAGATTGGGGTTTAACTTTAAACAGGAATTATTGGAAAAGCTATTATCTGACTACACTTATTTTAGTAGTTAAAATATTTGCATTCTGATTGATTAATAAGAAGTACGTTCCTGCAGATAATTGGCTTACATCCAATGTTGCATCGGTTCCTTGTATGTGTGTTGGTAAAACAACTTCTTCTCCAAGTACACTCATTACACGAATGGTTGCGCTAATAAGATCTATATCTGTTTCAATTATTAATTTTTCCGTTGCAGGAACAGGATATACTTTGCTGTATATATTTGTACCTGCAGTAATTCCGGTGGATATAGATGTATTAATATTTACAGGAGATGAAGTAGTTACTCCATTCTGACTATCTGTTACACGTACTGTTATCGTATGACTTCCGTTTGGAGGATTATTCCATGTAAAGCTATACGGAGCAGATGTACTTGTTCCGATAACCGTATTCCCATCCAGGAACTCAACAAGCTTGATCGATCCATCCGGATCTGAAACATCTACATCTATTGTAACAGGTCCAGTTGCTGTTGAGTTATTTGTTGGAGAAACTATTGTTATAACAGAAGGTTGATTTTGTCCGATCGTTACACTTACTGCAGAAGACATCGCTTTACAACCAGATGCATTGGTCACTTCTACTGAATAGTTACCAGCTGCTGTTGCTGTATATGAAGTTGCGGTACCTATTTCTGAATTATCCTTAAACCATTTGTAACTGAATCCAGAGCCAGTATTTGCATTCAGGATTACACTGCCTCCCGCTACAATCGTAGTTGATCCGACTGGTGTGATATTAGCAACAGGCAACGCATTAACCGTTACTGAGATCACAGCTCTTGAACTTTCACAACCATTGGTTGTTTGTGTTACATAATAATTTATTATACCACCTGATTCTGTTGATGGTGTAGGTGTATTTATATAAGCGGTACCATTCGATGCATCATCATACCATTTCAAATCCGTTCCTGTTGCATTCAACTGAATAGCTGCTGCATTTTGACAATATACTACTGGTGTAACAACTGTTGGGAACCCTGGTGCAGGATTTACTGAAACAATTACCGGCGATGAAGTAGCTTTGCAATTTGTACCATTACTCACTTCCACTATGTAAGAACCTGATGCAGTTGCAGAATATGTTGCAGCAGTGCCAACCAGTGTAGATCCATTCATCCATTTATAAGATGCTCCGGTATTTGCAGTAAGAAGTACCGAACCACCTGCACAAAATGTTGTAGGATTAGTTGAACTGATCGTTGCAGTTGGTAAGGCTGTTACTGTAACAGCCAATGTTGCACGATCACTTTCGCATCCATTTGTTGTTTGTGATACATAATAATTAGCAGTACCCGTTGATCCTGTTGCAGGAGTTGGAGATGTTGCTAAAGCAGTTCCACCTGTTAAGTCTGCGTACCATTTCAATGCCGTCCCGTTTGCTGTCAATGGTATAGCGGCAGCATTCTGACAATACACCACAGGTGTAACCGTTGGAGCGTTTGGCGTAGCATTTACTGTAATCACAGTAGCTGGTGAAGTTGATTTACAATTATTCGTATTCGTTACTTCAACGGTATATGATCCGGAAGCAGTTGCTGTATATGTTGATGCAGTGCCCAGTGTAGTTGCTCCATTCTTCCACACATAAGAAGAACCCGCACTAGATGTAAGTATTACTGAGCCACCAGCACAAAATGCAGTAGCAGATCCAGCCGTAATTGCAGCTGTTGGCAATCCATTTACTGTAACTGCAATAAGTGACCGGCTAC
>Ga0247817_10001681_pt1 | contig 11493 bp, 8 predicted proteins | sample UWRJL212509R1_FD_178010 | JGI IMG/M metagenome (GOLD analysis project Ga0247817, IMG submission 178010) | Plant litter microbial communities from Arlington Agricultural Research Station in Wisconsin, United States - UWRJ-L212-509R-1 | ecosystem: Environmental > Terrestrial > Plant litter >... | reverse complement strand
GCGGCGTGTTTGTCGACGCTGATGCCAGCGGCGGCTGGCTGGACTACGACAGCAAGCGCGACCTCGGTGGCGGTCTTGGCACGGCCAAAGGCGACAGCCATGGCAGCCTCGTCGGCGCAACGCTGGTGCTGGGTTATCGTCTGCCGGTGAGCCGCATGACGCTCGAACCGAGCCTCGGCGTACGCGTCAGTCACGTAGATCTGTCGGGTTTCAAAGAGAAGGGCAGCGAGCTGGCGCTTGAGGTCGATGGCATTCAGGAAACCCGTCGCAGTGTCGTTGCCAACCTCAATGCATCCTTTGCGCCGACGGGGTTGGGAGCCTGGCAGTTAGTGCCGGGTGTTCAGGTGGGCTACGAACATGTACTCGGCGATCACCAGGTCGACAGCGAAGGGCATCTGTTGGGGCTGGACATTGAGCAGCGCGCAGCCTTCGACAACCGGGACCAGTTCACCGGTGGCGTCAACCTGATGGCCAATCTGGGCGCTATCAGCCTGGGTGCTGAAATCGGCGCCAGCGGGGGCGGTGACAGCCACGGTTTCAGTGGCGGTCTCAAGGCCAGTTATCTGTTCTGACGGCACGCCCGAGACTCAGGCCGCTTTCGCAGCGTTGGCCTGGGCCTCGGGCAGAACAATCAAAACATCGTTGAAACCGGATACCGCGGGCTCTTTTTCAGATCCGCGGGGCTGACGCCATAAGCGTTCTGGAAATACTGGCAAAAGCGACCGACATTGCTGAATCCCAATTGCAACGCGACGTCCGTTACCGACAGCGACGTGTCCTGACTCAGCAACGCGTGCGCGCGCTCCAGGCGCACCTGACGCTGGTAGGCGATGATCGAGGTGCCGACGAAGTGCCGAAAACCTTGCTGCAGCGCCCGCAGGCTGACGTTCGCCAGTCGGGCCAGTTCCGTGCCGCTGACCAGGTTCTGTGGATGGTCCTGAATGTACTCGACGGCCAGCTTCACATGCCGTGGCGCAATCAGCGGCGCAGGGCTTCGCAAGGCCTGAGTGAAGTTGTGTGGCCACGCCTCCAGCACCGCGTCAATCAGCATTTCCCGCAGACGTGAAGGCATCAACGAACCCGCGTTGATCAGCAGATCGAACCCGGAGCCCGTGGCAAGCTCCACCAACGCCCTGATGCCCTGGAAGTTCGACACATTCAGGTCCACTACCGGCTCGAAGCAGACTTTCTCCAGAATCGGCTTGCCGAGTAGCGTCGACAGTCGCTCGATGATGTGCGCACGTCTGATCGAAATCCCGTGCTGTGCATGATTGTCGAGAAAGCGCACCGAACGGATATCGGCCTTGTCGACGGCCAGACCCACATGGGCAAAACCGACCGATTCGGTGACGTGATTGAAGATGATCTTGCCTGCGGTGGGGATCACGAAAGTGATCTCGTCCTGCGGCTCGGGAAAGGTGACCGTGAAGTCGCCACGGTAGTGCATGCGGCGAAAGCTGACGCCTTCGTGCCTGCCGTAGACCCCGCCGATGATGATGTCGCCCGGCGGAGGCGGCGTATCGGCATAGCGGTTGCCGAACAGGCTCGAAAACAAGGCGCCAAAGTCATCGCTGCGCATGCCGTCGGACCTGAGGATGATTTGCTTGCGGGTTGTGTTTGAGTGCACCTTGAGCATTACCTTTAAGGAAAACCGCTGGCGATGAGTCGCTGTCGATCAACGCCGGAATGTCGGCGGGCAGGGAGCGCGCGGGGACGATAGCAGCGGTGGATGACAGGTTTGTGACGCTTCAGGTCTCAGCGCTTTTTCAGGGGATCACTGCTGATTGCCACTCAAGCAAACAAAACTATTGAAAAAAACCGTTATAAGCCTTAAACGGAATGCGTGCCGGCACATTGCTTGCTATCCATAAGCGGTATCGCCATTTTCTGGCTCAGGGAGCGTTGATGAGTTCTAGTCCATTGCAAGGCGCTCCTCGGCAATCGAGCGTGTACGACGTTGACGCGTCTCAGCGGAAAAGGAATTCGGATACGGTCGGCATGGCCCTGGCGAGTGGACATGACACGGTCCAGCGGTTGCTCGACTCGGCGCGTAACAGCCTCCACACCGGCGCCTGGGTGGTGTACCGCGCCGGTGAGCAACTGCATTTGATCGGGCAGGGCGACCCGCAGGTGCCCTGGCCGGCAATCGTCGCGAATGACGAGTTTGAAGCTTTCTGCCAGACCCGGCGCTTGCACCGCTGGCCGACCGGCAAAGGCGAAACGGTACTCGGTTGGTTGCTTGCACCCCTCGACGATGCGGCAGACCCAGCGCTCGCCGAGTTCGCCCAGCGGTTGGGCATCGAAGTCCAGACCAACACCCTTGCCCGCGCGCAGATCACTCAGCGTGTCCTCTATGAAATCACTTACCTGGCCAGCTCGACCCGCGATCGATCGGTGTTCCTGGTGGGCGTTCACCGGTTGCTGGCCAGCCTGATCGATGCCGAGAACTTCTATCTCGCGCTGTATGACCCGCACTCTGGAAAGATCGACTACCCGTATTACGTCGACATCATCGACGTGGATGCCGTGGAAGCCGAGCACTACGAATACCTGGACGTTTCGCACTTGTCGTTGACGGGCCAGGTGCTGACTACTGGCCAACCGTTGCTGATCGATGCTGCGGGCATTCTCGCGGCGCAGACTGAAGGCCGCTTCTACTGCGTGGGTGATCGTCCCGAGTTCTGGATGGGCGCGCCGCTGAAAAATGCCTCCGATGAAGTGTTCGGCATGCTTGCCATGCAGGTCTACGACGTGTCCCGTACCTACAGTGCCGAAGACCGCGCGCTGTTCCTGGTGGTGGCCCGGCACGTGGCCATGGCGCTGGACCGGATTCTGCACCGTGAGGACCTGGAAGCGACGGTTATGCGCCGCACCCTGGAGCTGTCGGCGCTGAACGATGAACTGCGCCAGGAAGTGGCCGAGCGCGAGCGCGCCGAGCATCTGCAGAGCGCGCTGTTCCAGATTGCCGAACTGTCGAGCCGGCCCGGCGACATGACCGAGTTGTTCCAGACCTTGCATGGCATCGTCGGTGATCTGCTGTTCGCCCAGAATTTCTACATTGCGCTGTTTGACGACGCGACGACTGAAGTGACCTTCCCGTACTACGTCGATGAACGGCAAACCACCTGCCCGGTTGCACGCCGAGGGCGTCGGGGCCTGACCGAGTACGTTATTCGGCAGCGCCGTCCTTGCCTGATTGACTCCAACGAGGCTGAGCGCCTGTCGCTCAGCGGTGAAGCAGATCTGGCCGATGAGTATGTCCGCTCCTATTCCTGGCTGGGCATTCCCTTGTTCGACGGCGACGTGGTGCGAGGCGTGCTCGCGGTGCAAAGCTATACCTCGCAGGTGCGCTATACCCTGCGTGATCAGGAACTGCTGACATTCGTGTCGCGACACATCGATACAGCGTTGTCGCGTCGTACGGCCGCCGAAGCGATCCACGCCGCCAACCTCAAGCTCGAAGCCCGGGTGCAGAACCGAACCCGCGAGCTCGACCACGCCAATGCCAAGCTGCAGCACGAAAACTCTCACGACGCGTTGACCGGGCTGCCGAATCGTACCTGCCTGCAACAGCGACTCAGCCTCGCCTGGTCACGGTTTGGCAGCGAGGGTGGGCATCTGGCGGTGATGTTCATCGACCTCGACCGTTTCAAGTTGGTCAACGACAGCCTCGGCCATCATTTTGGCGACCTGCTGTTGATGCAAGCGGCCCACCGTTTGCGCGGTTGCTTGCGCGAGTCCGACCTGCTGGCGCGTCTGGGCGGCGATGAATTCTCGGTGCTCGCGCCGGAGGCTCCGCTGGACGTGGTGATCGAAATCGCCGAACGGATCCTGGTGGCGTTTGACCTGCCGTTCTTCATCAATGGCCATGAAGTTTTTTCGTCGTGCAGCATCGGTATTGTCAGCGCCGACAGTCAGTTCCATCACGAGCCGGCCGATTTGCTGCGCGATGCCGATGCGGCGATGTACCGGGTCAAGAGTGCCGGGCGCGACAGCTATGCCGTGTTCAATCAGGAAGTGCGCCGTGAAGTCTCGGACCAGGTCGAGCGGGAAGGGGCCTTGCGCAATGCGCTCAAACGCACGGACGAATTGCTGCCGTATTTCCAGCCGATTGTCAGTGTCGAAACCGGCGAACTGTTGGCCCTTGAAGCGCTGATTCGCTGGCATCAGCCAGGGGGCAAGGTGATCGCGCCGGGCGACTTCCTTCCGGATGTCGAGGGCCTGCGCCTGATTGGTCGACTGGACCTGTACATGCTCAACAGCATTGCAGCGATACTCGCCCAGCCTGAGCACGCCAACTGGCCGGCGGTGCACGTCAATTGCTCGAGCTACAGCATGACCCGCCCGGATTTTGCCAGTGACGTCCTGGCACTGTTGGCCAGGCATCAAGTTGAACCTTCGCGCATCTGTCTGGAGTTGACCGAAGGCGCACTGGTGGCGGAACCGACCATCGCCCGCCTGACCATGCAGCAATTGGCCGACAACGGCATGTCGGTAGTGCTCGATGACTTCGGTGCAGGGTTTTCGTCCCTGAGCTATGTGCATCAATACCGTTTCAGCGGCTTGAAAATCGACAAATCGTTCATCCTCGAATTGACCACCAGCGCCCGCAGTCGCGCGATCGTCCGGGCGATTGTGCGCATGGCCGAATCGCTGGACCTCAGCGTGGTGGCCGAAGGCGTCGAGGATCAAGCGACCCTGGACCTGCTACGGGAAATGGGCGCCACGCAAGCCCAGGGTTATTACTTCGCCAAGCCGATGGGGTTGGAAGAATTGTTAGTCATGTTGCCGGCGGCCCCTGTGTCTGTTTGACGTTCGTGGGGCTGCCGAGCAGACACTTATCAGGTTCTCTAGTCCAGATCAGCGGCCTGATGCCGCTCGGGCACCTGGCTCGCCTCATCGCCCCACGTCCGGTTGACCCGCTGACCACGGATGACCGCCGGCCGATTGGCGATTTCCTCTGCCCAGCGCTGCACATGGGTGTACTGATGCGCGGATAGAAACTCCGCCGCTGAGTACACGTTGTCCCGCACCAACTGCCCGTACCAGGGCCACACTGCGATATCGGCAATGGTGTAGCTGTCCCCGGCCAGATAGGCGCTTTCGCCAAGACGGCGGTCGAGGACATCCAGCTGACGCTTCGCCTCCATCGTGAAGCGGTTGATCGGGTACTCAAGCTTCTCCGGCGCGTAAGCATAGAAATGCCCGAATCCACCGCCCAGGTAGGGCGCCGCGCCCATCTGCCAGAACAGCCAGTTCAGGGTTTCGGTGCGACCTGCGGGATCCTTGGGCAGGAACGCGTCGAATTTTTCCGCGAGGTAAAGCAGGATCGACCCTGATTCGAAGACGCGAATGGGCGGCTCCACGCTGCGGTCCAGCAGCGCCGGGATCTTCGAATTCGGGTTGATTTCGACAAAGCCGCTGGAGAACTGGTCGCCTTCGTTGATGCGGATCAGCCAGGCATCGTACTCGGCACCGGTGTGCCCGAGCGCCAGCAACTCCTCAAGCAGGATGGTGACCTTCACGCCATTGGGCGTGGCCAGTGAATACAACTGCAACGGGTGCTTGCCGATAGGCAGCGTTTTGTCATGGGTCGGCCCTGCGGTCGGCCGGTTGATGCTGGCGAATTGGCCTCCGGAAGGGGCATCGTTTTTCCAGACCTTGGGAGGAACGTAAGGCGCTTTGCTCAAGAGATGGACCTCATAGCTTGCTTGCGGTAACTGACGGATCGTGGAACACCGTAACTGTGGCGGGGGATTTCACGCAACCTGCGATGAGACTGTGCACCGTCCCGCTTCAGCGCTACCCGGCTGTCCAGGTTGACGACTGCTGCGCAATTTACGACGCACGCCACGTCAAGGCGAAAATACTTTCACCCGGAACATCAAAACGAATGCGCCCATCCCGGCAATCGACAGCGGCTTCGCGACTACGGCTGTCAGGGCCGAAAAGGCTGAGGGACGGGCAGGCGGTGCCTGCGCCCTGCAAGCTGATCCGTTGCAAGCGCTCGCCCTTGTTTACGCCTAGCACGGTGCGTTCGTTGCCGCGGGCCATCGCCAGGGCATCGACCTCGAACGCGCTGTTGTCCATCCGGCGGACCTGATCGAGCCAATGCGACTGGATGAATTGTTGCGCCAGACCTACCGGCTTCAGCTCGAAGCGATCAGGCCCAGGCATGCGGATCATGCCTTTGAGGTGGTTCGGGTCGTCGGCGGCCTGAAACCAGTTGAGCATATCGAGCAGCCCATCCTGGGCTGAATTGATAGCCACAGAGGCCCACCACAGTGATGCGAAGTGTGTTTCCTGTTCGTAGGGGCTAACGCTTGACCCACTGGATATATTGGTCTGGTCCAGCAACAGCGCCTTACGTGGCCGACCATCGGATTGCAGGCCGACGACTTCCGCAGCCTGGCGCACAGAGTCGCGGTACACCCGAGTGGCCAGCAGGTCGCGAATCATCCACTCATGCCAGGCCAAGGCGTCGATCTGCGGTGCCGATTCACTGAGCATGCGCCGGGCCCAATCGATGCCACGGCGCTGCGCGCCTTCTGGTGTAAACGGCCCATTGACGAATCGCGAGCTGGCGGGCATGGCGATGCGCACACCCGCTTCGCGCGCGCCCGGGTAGTCGCGCACCTGGCGATACATGGCGTCGAAGAAGTGCTTGTAGGTCTCATAGTCGGGGTAGTTGTAGTTGGGCTCGTCGGCAAACGACAGGTAGTGAGTGCCGCGACCCAAGGCCACGGTTGTCGCCAGCCAGGCGTCAAGGCCGGCGGCGCTCTGGCTGTTGGCCTTCAAGTCAGCCTTGCGACGACTGCCCGCCAGCAAGGTGATATCCGTATCGATGCCACCGCGTTCCAGATAAAAACGTCTGAAGGCCTCTTCGTAATGAGGCTTGGCGGCCATGATATCGACGGCGCTGTAAAAGCCACCCGCGCGGGGTTTGAGGGCGTCGAGGGCGGCATGGCTTGCCGGTGGTGGAAGCAAGTAAGGCAAGGCGACACCTAGTCGCGGCGTGGGGCCAAGCACCTCGGGATGCAAATTGAGTTCGGTACGGCCGCTGTTTTGGCGCAGCGGCTGCAGGTGTTGGGGCCGCTGGGCAAACAGATTGGCGGTGCCGTCCAGCCAGAACGCCGCCTTGCCACTCCCTTGCAGGCGCAGGCGCCAGTCTTGATCCCTATCGCTGACAGGCAAGGCAATCTGGTCGAACTTCGGGTAGTCCTGGTAGGGTTTGAGTTTCAGCTCGACGTTCTTGCCATCGCCCAAACGCACGGCACGCAACCCACTGACACCACCGAAATACTTGCCTGCGAGTATCGCCTGTTCACCGGCGCGGACCTTGAAATAGACTTCGACATTGGAGGCAGTCTCGGCGCTGAAATGCACCTTTGCCGGTGCGAACAGGGCGACAGTCTTGTCGTCGTGCTCAAAGCGATAACGCCTGAAGCTGTAGCCCGGGACTTCCACGCGGTAACTGCCAGCGCTCGCGGGCAATGCCCAGGTTTGCTCGCCGCGCCTTTCGCTGGCAGGGATAAAACGCTCGCCGCGTAACTCTCCCTCGGCATCCAGCAGGTAGATTCGTTCTTCATTGGCATCGGTTTGCCAGGCAGGTACCCAACTGACGCGCAACGTGTCGTCGCCACCTGGCTGCAGATAGAGGCTTCCGTCGCGAATATCACCCCAGCGCATGGGTGCGGCGTGGGCCAAGCTGCTGAGCGCAAGCGTCAATACGATAAGGGTGCATTTCATTCGGTGCTTTCCATTGCGTCTGTCCCAATTTCCGAAAGCGTCGGCATTCGCCCTACACATTAGTCTCGATGTAACAAACGTGAGAAAAATAAAGCGTGGGTCGACGATGGACGGTAATGAAAAGTTATGTGCGGTTGTTGCGCAAAGCTGTAGTTGTGAAAAGACTATTGAGGTCAATATTGTTAGCGGTTTTTTGACGCCGTAATTGCGTCAATAGTGCATTCCTCTTCACACTGAAAAACTGCCTTGCTCTTTCAAGGACTGATGCTAACGTGATATCAGCTCAGCGGTTTGATAGACGTCATCCTTATTTTTTAGAAATTGCGTTAGACCCTTCGGTGCAATAGTGGAGGGGGCTGCAGTCATTCATGGGACGGGTGGCACGTTACCAGGGTGAAGCCGGGCGAATCCCTCGCCGACCCCGCGAAGTAGTCATCGCAGGTGAATCCAAGACGTGCCGCCTATGCAAGTAAGGGAGCCTGGATATGCGCGCAGAGAAGCGATTCTATTCGCTGGACAGTTTCAGAGGGTTGATGGCTGTTTCAGTGATGATCTATCACTTACGCGTTAACGACAGTTTTACCGAGTGGTCGTTGTTTCGCCATGCCGAAGTATTCGTATCGTTCTTTTTTGTATTGAGTGGCTTTGTATTGGCGCACGCCTACGCAAACTCCGTGCAATTTAATTTTCGCAAATTCTTCATAACGCGGACCTTCCGCTTGTTGCCCTTGCACCTCTTCATGTTGGGCGCCTTCATACTGTTGGAGTGCGGGCGATATATGGCTGTCCAACAAGGCATGGAGTTTAACAATACGCCATTTTCTGGAAAGTTTGACCCCGCTGAAATTCTGCCTAATGCGCTGCTGTTGCAATCCTGGACGCACTTGACTAATCCACTGTCGTACAACTATCCGTCGTGGAGCATCAGTATCGAGTACTACACCTATATGATCTTCGCCATGATCCTGAGTATCGCCTTCGGCATCAGGACATGGGTGTGGGCGACGATAGTCGTCGTGGCCCTGGCGCTGATCTATGCCGACCATAACTTCTTCACGATTGAGTCGCTGCGAGGCCTCGCCTACTTTTTCACCGGCAGCCTGGCGTATACCGTGTACCTGAAACTACCCCATCCCGGCCGGGCCAAGGTCTGGTTGCTGACAGTGCTTGAAGTCGTGGTGGTAGCTGTAGTGCTGTTGTTCGTGACCAACGATTTTGAGGGCAAGGCGTTGGTGGCCAGCCCGTTGTTCGGTGTCGTCGTTGTGATATTCGCCTTTGATGGCGGGGCGGTGTCAAGGGTGTTGGCGGGACGGGCCTTCGCGTTTCTAGGCAAGTTGTCGTATTCCATCTACTTGACCCACGCGGCCATCCTGTTTTGCATCGTGTCGGTGTTCATGGTAGCGAACAAAGTCCTCGGCGTTAACATGACACCGATGATTGACGGGACTCGCCACCTGGACACGGGTGATGTGCTGTTCAACAACCTCATCGCTTTGCTGGTAGTGGGATCGGTAGTGTTGGTGTCGATGTTTACTTACCGGTACGTCGAAATGACCGGGCAAGCCCTTGGTCGAGCACTTGCCAACAAACCTGCACAAACAAGTCCTTTGTTGAGACCTGATGCCGACTGAATGTCGGGCTGACCGGATGCTGTCTGCGTTTTTTGACAGAGTGACCTCATGTTCGACGCGCTGCTGGCCAGATTTTTACACCCAGCAGATTCTCGCCGAGGTCGTTCTGGGCATGGGCTGCTACGCCGTTTACGCACGCACGGCGGCGTGGCGCGCTGCCGGCCTCGGCAATGGTGCATGGATTGTCGGGTGTGCGCTTACCCGGGTTTGCCGGGATTGATCGGCGACGCCAGTTGCTCCCTGTACCTGTTCCACCCTTATGTATTGAAGGTCTTCAGTAAGGTATTCCATGTAGCGAGTAAGTCAGTTGCCTCTGAACAATCCCTGCCAGGCGCCTCAAACGTTCTTCTTGCAAGTCATCTCTTTGGCGCCATACCCCCAAGTCACCCGCGCGGCACCCTGATGCTCCCAGAAACTTTCGTTCTGACCGGTGTAGTGCACGCCGCTGCCCGATTGCACCGCGATCATCAATGAGCGCTGGCCTTTGTAGCTGGCAATAAGCGAAGAGGGGTCGGTCTGGTAGAAGGTGGCGCTGATCGTGCCCTTATCGCCGCAGTCGAATGTGATCGGGCCTTTACCGGCAACCAATCCGTAACCGGCTTGTATTTCGACGGTGCGCTGGCTGTAGCTGTCGCGAATGCAGGCCTGTTTGTCGTCGGACTTCCAGCATTCATCACGCCCCTTGATCCACCCACGCTGCTCGGCCTTGAGGGTTTTAGCGCCATTGCCAGCCTTTTTCAGCGCGGCGTCATAGGCCGCTGCGAGCTTTCGGTCCTGCGCTGCCAGGTCGGGGTTTTTGCAGATCAGGTCTTCCACCGAGCTGGCCATTTTCTCGCTGCACTTGAACGATGGTCCTTCCTGAGCCGTAGCAAGTGATGCGACCAGCAACGCCGATACACCCGCGCCGACCAGCAAAACGCGATTCAAAAAAACCATAAATAGCCACTCCTGAATTGACCCCGAGACGAGACCCTCGCAAATCATAGCAAGGGTTCGCGCCATTCCCTCCGACGGTGACCTCATCCCCACGCGTTCAATGTCGAACTTAACCGTTCTACTTCAGTGCATGCCCAGCGCAAAAAAGAGCGACCGGAAAAAAGGCCGGTTCAAGACCCAGGGCTTCCTTCATCCTGACGTCATCAAAACCCATCACGACGACACCGCCCAGACCCGCTGCGGTCACTGCCAAATACATATTCTGGGCAACGGCTCCAGCCTCGAAATCAACGTACCGGGCACCCCTCAGACCATCGGCTTGTTGATCCGCGAAACGATCTATCGCGAGCGCTCGTTCAGCGACGATGGCAATGACGACGGGAGCCTCTTCCAACCATTTTTCATCGCCCAAGGCCGCTGAATTCAGCACTCCATTTTCGATCGGCTCTGCACTGCGTGAAAGCGTTCCCGCCCGGGAATCGTACGTGTAGACCCCGGATGCAAGCCCTGCCACCTGGCGCACCACCACTTTCAACACCAGTGGATGCAGGGCGTGTGCCGAGGGAGCAGTGCGCCCTCCGTCTTTGGAAGTGCACCCTTGTCCGGCATGGAGAAGCCCTTCCAGAGCCGCCAGGCTCATTAGCTCTTCACTGAAGGATCGGACACTTCGCCTGGTGGCCAGCAAGTTGTTGAGCAGCGCTGTGGTTTGCGTATCCATCGACGTTCATCCCTGTGAGTGTGTGCTGACAGTAGCAGGCGCCCGGACGCGAGTCAGGGCAGGGTTGGTCCATTAGGTCATTCGTGGTTGGGGCTGGCAGCAAAATGGCCAGCAAGCAGATGACGTCACAGATCTCGAGAGGCTCGATCACACATCGATTGGCACATCCATTTGATATATAAAATGTACCAAAGCAAATTAAATAAGACTTTGGAGATTTCGATGATAGAAACGCGCCTGCTACAGCAGTTCATTGCCGTTGCCGAAGAATTGCACTTCAATCGGGCTGCGGTGCGTCTGCATATGGCTCAGCCGCCCCTGAGTCAAGCCATTCGCCGGCTGGAGAGCGAGATTGGTTCCCCGCTGTTCGAGCGCACAAACCGCAGCGTGTTGTTGACCCCTGCCGGCACATCATTTCTGGAGACTGCCCGGTGCATTCTTCAGTCTCTCGATGAGGGC